>WNGD01008193.1_pt1 | contig 20617 bp, 18 predicted proteins | sample 5400671 | NCBI WGS metagenome assembly WNGD01 (sample SAMN13153369, study PRJNA577476) | soil metagenome | isolation source: 40 cm soil or saprolite under grassland replicate 2 | place: USA:California | collected 2016-06-15 | reverse complement strand
GAGGCCGTCGGAGCGGGACCGCCCGGCCGGTCGAGTTCCGTATGAAAGGAGTGGCTGCCGGGTTCGGCGGTCGAGGATGAGGCCGGGCGGCGGCCTCGGGGGGAGATGGTCGAGATGAGAACGATCCGGCGAGGGGACGCTTCGTACGGGGACCAGATCGAAAGGGGTCATCGATGAGATCACCGATCAGGACGTTGACGGCGGCCGCGGCCGTCCTGTTGATGGGAACCGTGCTTGCGGCGTGCAGCTCGTCATCGAGCAGCAGCTCCTCGGCCCCCGGGTCGTCTGCTTCCGTGCCGACGATCGCGGCCGGTGATTTCACGGCCGACTTCTCCGTCATGGCGCAGCTCAAGGATCTCGCTTCCTCGGGGACCGGGTTGATCGGCGTCCTCCTCCCGGACACCACGACCTCGACGCGATACGTCCAGTACGACGCGCCGTTCCTCAAGAAGGCGTTCGAGGCCGCCGGCCTCGGCTCCGACCAGTTCAAGATCGACAACGCGCAGGGCAGCGTCCAGACGATGCAGACGCAGGCCGACGCCGACATCAACGCCGGCGCGTCCGTCCTGCTCATCGATCCGCTCGACCCGGGCAGCGGCGCCGCGATCGAGTCGAAGGCCGAATCGCAGGGCGTCAAGGTGATCGACTACGACCGTCTGGTGAGCGGCGGTCCCGCCGACCGGTACTACGTCAGCTTCAACAACGTGCAGGTCGGCCAGTTCATCGGGAAGGGCGAGGTGGACTGCATCTCGGCCTGGGGTGTCAAGGATCCGAACATCCTGATCATGGACGGGGACCCCACCGACAACAACGCGAAGCTGTTCGCGCAGGGATACAACGGGGTGTTGGCCCCGCACTTCAACGACGGTTCGTACACGAAGGTCGGCGAGCCGGCCGGCACATGGACGCCGTCCATCACCCAAACGAACTTCGAGCAGCAGTACACCGCGCACCCGAACATCAACGCCGTGATCACGCCGAACGACGACAACGCGAACGCCGTGATCTCGGTCCTGCAGAAGGACGGGATCCCGGCAAAGACGTTCCCGACCACCGGGCAGGACGCGTCGACGGCAGGGCTGCAGAACATCCTGAAGGGGTACCAGTGCGGCAGCGTCTACAAGCCCGTCTACGCGGAGGCGCAGGCGGCGGCAGCGCTTGCCATCTACCTCCGGGCAGGCCAGACGCCTCCCTCGACGCTGGTCAACTCCACCACCAAGGACACCGAGATCGGCAAGGACATCCAGTCCGTCTACACGACGCCGGTCTGGGTGACCACGGACAACATGGCGGACACCGTCGTCAAGGACTCCGGCACCACGGGCATCGGACCGACGGCATCGGACCTGTGCACCGGCGCGGTCGCCAGCGCCTGTACGGCGGCGGGCATAAGCTAGTTCGTCGGGTCGGGATCGGGCCGCATCCGCGGGACGCGGATGCGGCCCGATCCCCGCTCCAGCCACGCGTGACGAGGGGGAAGCCACGGGAACCGTGATCACCGACGTCGAGTCGGGACCGCCGCCGGCGCAGCCGACCCGAAGCGAGGAGCCGCTCCTGCGGCTCCGCGGGATCAACAAGAACTTCGGGCCGGTGCAGGCGCTCGTCGGTGTCGATCTGGACGTGCCGTCCGGACAGGTCACCGCGCTCGCCGGCGACAACGGAGCCGGCAAGTCGGTGTTGATCAAGTGCATCGCGGGGATCCACGCCCCCGAGAGCGGTCAGATCTCATGGGAAGGCAAGCCCGTCCACGTCCGGTCGCCGCGCGAAGCGGCCGCGCTCGGGATCGAGACCGTCTACCAAGACCTGGCGCTCTGCGACAACCTCGACATCGTCCAGAACATGTTCCTGGGCCGCGAGCGTTCGCGGCGACTCGCGCTCGACGAGGAGGATATGGAGACGTCGGCGCGCGAGACCCTCTCGCAGTTGCGGGTGACGACCGTTCGGTCCATCCGTCAACCCGTCGCCTCGCTGTCGGGCGGCCAGCGGCAATCGGTGGCCATCGCGAAGGCGGTCCTGTGGGACGCGAAGCTCGTGATCATGGACGAACCGACGGCCGCCCTCGGCGTGACCCAGACGGCGAACGTGCTCGAACTCGTCCGCCGGCTCGCCGACCGCGGTCACGCGGTGATCATGGTGTCCCACAACCTGAACGACGTCTTCCAGATCGCTGACCAGATCGCGGTCCTGTACCTGGGAAGGATGGTCGCCGTGCGCCCGGCCGCCGAAGTCGATCGGCAGATCGTGGTGGACCTCATGACGAGCGGCGCGTCGACCCGCGCCGCGGACCCTGGTCCCTCCACGGGGGCCTGACGGTGGCAAAGGTCGACGAACCGGCGCCGTCCTCGAGCTCGGTCCAGCAGGCGGAAGAGCTCACCGCCGCGGCCGAGGCCCGGGCCCAGCTCGCCGTCTCGCCCGAGTTGGTCGCCGGCTCGGTACCCGAGTACCTCCGCGCGTCGCTCTCGCGTATCCGCGCCGGGCAGGTCGGCATCCTCCCGGTCGTCGGTGGCTTGCTGCTGGTCTCCGTGCTCTTCCAGTCGCTCAACAGCCACTTCCTCACGGCCGGGAACCTCGTCAACCTGCTCGTTCAGGCCGCGGTCTTCAGCGTCCTGGCCATGGGCGAGATCTACGCGCTGTTGCTGGGGGAGATCGATCTGTCGATCGGGTTCGTGGCCGGCCTCGGCGGCGTCGTGCTGGCGGAGCTGCTCAAGCCGTCCGGGCTCGACTGGCCGTGGTGGGCCGCGGTCCTCGTCGCCTTGTTGGTCTGCGCCGCGATCGGGCTCCTGCAGGGCTCGATCATCACCCGGGTCGGCCTGCCGTCGTTCGTCGTCACGCTTGCCGGGCTCCTGTTCTGGCAGGGCTCCATGCTGAAGATCCTCGGGAACGGCGGGTCGGTGCTGATCAGCGACACCATCGTGAACGACATCGCCAGCGGCAACCTGAGCCCGATCGCCGGCTGGGTGGTGATGGTCGTCATCGTCGGGCTCTTCGGCGTCCTCGCGTGGCGGCGCGACGCGCGGCGTCGCGCCGCCGGCCTCGTTGCGCCGCCTCCGGGGGTGACGGCGCTGAAGATCGGCGCGGGCCTCGTGGGTGGCATCGTGATCGTGCTCATCTGCAACGTGGACCGCGGCCGGATCCTGCCGATCCAGGGTGTTCCCTGGGTCGTCGTACTGGTATTCGGCGTCCTGGCGGCATGGACCTTCGTCCTCGGGCGCACCCAGTTCGGCCGGTACGTCTATGCGATCGGGGGGAGCGCCGAGGCGGCACGTCGCGCCGGGGTGAACCTGTCCCTGATCCGGACGGTCGCGTTCACGCTCTGCTCGTTCACGGCCGGCATCGCCGGGGTCATCTACGCGTCTCGGCTCCGCTCGATCTCCACCGCCTTCGACGGTGGGACGCTCGTGTTGTACGCCGTCGCCGCCGCGGTGATCGGTGGGACGAGCTTGTTCGGCGGACACGGCAAGGCCCTGCACGGGGTCCTCGGCGGGGTCGTCATCGCGGGGATCGCCAATGGGATGGGACTCCTGCAGTTCAGCGCCGCCTCGCAGTACATGGTCACCGCGCTGGTGTTGCTCGTCGCCGTCACGATCGATGCGCTTACGCGTCGCGGCCGGGTCGCGGGCACGTGATGGTCGAGCTCCGGCCCGGCGACCCGGCTCCGAGTTTCGCGCTCCCGGATCAGCACGGAAACGTCGTCCGGCTGGAGGACTTCCGTGGGAAGAAGGTGCTCGTCTACTTCTATCCGGAAGCGGACACGCCCGGGTGCACGACGCAATCCTGCGACCTTCGCGATCACCGGCAGGATCTGGGAGCGGTCGGGGTGGACGTCGTGGGGATCTCGCCCGACGCCCCGGACAAGCAGCTCGCGTTCGACCGGAAGTACGGGTTGGGCTTTCCGCTGCTGGCCGACGAGGACCACGCCGTCGCCTCCGCGTGGGGGACCTGGGGACCGAAGACGCGGGGAGGAGTGACCGTCGAGGGCATCATCCGGTCGTCTTTCCTGGTGGACGAGCAGTGGAACATCGAGCGGGCGTGGTACGGGGTCACCCCCAAAGACACCGTGCCGAACGCGCTTTCGGCGCTGGCCTCGGGATAGGCCGCACCTAGCGATCCGGGCCCGCGATGCGGGTCGCGATCGCACGCGCCTCCTCGAGCTTGGCGCGGTCCACGAACACGTGGACCCCGCCGAACTCCCAGATCCGGCTGAAGAACCCCGGGAGCTTCGCCCACCAGACGATCCCCGCTTCTTCGAGCGCCTTTGCGATCGCATCCGCGTGTTCGGGGGTGAACTGCCCCAGGTGGACCGTGCGGACGTCGGGCGGAACGCGTTCGAGTCCCGGCATCTCAGTCGCCGCCCTCGTGGAACACGCGGAGCCGTTCGGCTTCGTCGTCGAGCGCGACCCGAACCGCCCGAGGCAGCCGATCGAAGGGCTCGACGCGGACGCGTCCTTCCTCGACGCGCCACGTGCCGGCGACCTGCCCATCCACGAGGAAGGTGGGAACCGAGTGCGGGGTTTTCGTGTTGAAGACACGCGGACGGTGCCGTTCGGGGAGGATCTGCGTCCCTCGTTCGTGGATGAGCAAGGTGGCGTCCCAGGTCGGCAGGAATCGGATCGGGGCCGGAGTGCCGGCGGCGGGGAGTGGGGCTCGGTGAAGATCGTGGAGCACCTCGCCGCGTTCGCTCCGGTACCGACGCAACCGCATCCGGGCGAGGCTCGCTTCGAGGTTCGTGCGCGGCACGCCGGACCAGCCCGAGATCTCCTTCGTCGTCGAGGGACCGAATCCACCCAGGTACCTTCGGATGAGGACCTCGGTACCCTCGGCCTCGGAGACCTCAGGCATGTCGATCCACGCATCGGCCAGCCCGTACAGGTCGGCGCTCCGCCGCTCCCAGGTCCCGGAGGGCGGGACGCGAACCAGGTCCACCCACAGCCCGAGGCCGTTCCAGATCGGAGGTTCGACACCCAGGAGCCGGACGAGTTCTCGCCTCGGGAGCGGCCCGTCGGCGAGGAGATCGCGGAGCCGCTCCCCCGTCCCCGCCATCGTCCGTTCGTCCGCGGCGCGCCGAGCCACACGCAACCACCATCCGCGTCGTGCGGCTCGAACCCCGGCGGCCAACGCCGGGTAATCGCGGGCGGAAACCAGATGGATCGTGCTGCGCATCAAGGTTCCCTGGACCACGGAGCGCCGTTCGAGGGCCGTCGTCAGGGCGCTCCTGCGGAACCCCATCAGCCGCGTCCACAGCCCGACGTAGGCGGACGGGGCATACTGCGCCTGGAGCCCGCCGATACGTTCGACCGTCCGGGGGATCGGGAGATCCGCCGGCTCGAGCAGGAGTTGCCGAGCGAGCAATGCGCGGTTCCGTTCGCCCTCCGAAAGGGTGCGCTCGGCCACGCGGCGGAGTGTACGGTGCGTTCGATCGCACCTTCGGGGAAAACCTCGAAGAGCAACCCTGGCTAGACTGCTCGACATGGCGGATCCCTTCCTTCCGCCAGCGATCGAATCGCCCCTCGTGGTGGTCGGGAGGTCCCCCGGAAGCAGGCGCTCGATCACGCGACCGACCTGCGGCTCCGGTTCGTCTCGCTCGATCCGAAGATCTACGACGGCTACTACAACGGGATCTCGAACGGGATCCTGTGGTTCACCCATCACTTCCTGTGGGACATCGCGCGGAGTCCGACGTTCGACGAGGGCACGGACGACGCCTGGCGTGCGTACGAAGAAGCGAACCGGGCGTTCGCCGAGGTGCTCGACACGTTCCCCGACGACGCGGTGTTCCTGGTCCAGGACTACCAGCTCTCCCTCGTGCCGCTCTATCTTCGCGAGCTGCGGCCCGACGCGCGGATCATCCACTTCTCCCATACGCCGTTCGCGGGGCAGACGTACCTGCGGATGCTGCCGATCGGCATGCGGGAGGCCCTGCTCCGCGGGTTGGCGGGCGCCGACGTGGTCGGGTTCCAGTCGCGAACCTGGGCGGAGAACTTCCTGCTGTCGGCGAGGTCGCTCGCGGGGGCGAAGGCCGACCTTCATCGGTGGCGGTTGTCGCTCGACGGGCACACGTCGCTGATCCGCACGTTCCCCGTGTCCGTCGGAGCGGAGGGTCTTCGGTCGATCGCCGCGCAACCCGAGACCAAGACGATCCGACGAGAGATCCGGTCCTCGCTCGGCGAGCAGCGGCTGCTCCTGCGCGTCGACCGGCTGGAGCCGTCGAAGAACATCTTCCGCGGGTTCCTCGCGTACGAGCTGTTCCTTCGTCGGAACCCGGGCTGGCAGGGTCGGGTGCGCTTCCTCGCGTTGCTCACCCCGTCGCGCGAAGAGCTCGCCGCCTACCGCGAGTACGGCGACGCCTGTCTCGCCGAGGCGCACCGGATCAACACCGAGCTCGGGCGCGACGGATGGGTCCCCGTGGTCGTCCGGCTCCAGCACGACATGGAGTACGCGGTGGCCGCGTACGGCATGTACGACGCCATGCTCGTCAACGCGGTGTACGACGGGATGAACCTCGTGGCGATGGAAGGCCCGGTCGTGAACCGCAACGGAGGCGTCTTGATCCTGTCGCGGAACGCCGGCGCGTACGGGAGGCTCGGCCGTCAGTCGCTGGGCGTCAACCCCTTCGACGTTCGGGAGACCGCGGATGCGATCCAGCACGCGCTGGAGATGGACGCTGATGAGCGAACGCGACGGGCCCGCGGGCTCTCCCGAACGGTCCTGGCCCACACGCCCGCCACCTGGCTCGCGGATCAACTCGACATGCTCGACCGAGCCGTCCGCCTCCGCGGATCCGACGAGTGAGCCGTCGGCGGAGCCACCGTTCCTCAGCTGCCGCACAGCGCGCGCCCAGACGTCCGTAACCTCAGCCTGCTCGGATGGGTCCGACCGGCTCGTAGGGTGCCGGCGGAGGGAGCCCTGACATGACACGGAAGACCCGGGTGGTGGTCGGCGCCGCGGTCGTCTTCGTCCTCGTTCTCGGGGCCGGGGGGTTCGCCCTCTGGCAGCTGTTCGGGGGAAGCGATCCGCCGCCGGTTGCGCTCAGCAGCGTCTCATCGTCAACGGACCCGTCCGCCACGGCCACGGGAGGCCCGGGCGAGAGCCTCGACAGGACGTGGACGATCGACGCCACGTCGGGGTCGCTGGCGGAAGGCACATCGTCGTTCGCGGGCTACCGCGTCAAGGAGGAGCTCGCGGGGACCGGCGCCAATACCGCGGTCGGGCGGACCCAGAGCGTGTCGGGGTCAATGACGATCGACGGCACGACGATCACAGCCCTGCAGGTGACGGTCGATATGACAACGCTCCAGAGCGACGACAGCCGCCGAGACGACCGTCTCCGGACCGATGGGCTGGAGACGGATCGGTTCCCGACGGCGACCTTCTCCCTGACCAAGCCGATCGAGGTCGGCGCGGTGCCGAAGGTCGGTCAAACGATCCAGGCCGTCGCGGTTGGCGACCTCACGCTGCACGGCGTGACGCGGGCCGTCGATGTGTCGATCCAAGCGCAACGGAACGGTGACGAGGTCGAGGCTATCGCCAGCGTCGGTGTCGCGCTGACCGACTACGGGATCGAGGCACCGACCGGGTTCCTGGTCCTGTCGATCGCGAACACGGGAACCATCGAGCTCCACCTCCTGTTCCGCCCCGTGTGAGACGCGTCCCGCTGGTCGAACGCTCGGTCCGTTCTCAGCGACTTCCCAGGTTCGGGTGGTCCACTGGCGGAGAGCACAGACAGGGAGGTCCGTCGATGGGTCAGCCATATGCACCGTGGCAAGGGCCTGGGTTCGAGCACCACGGCGCCTGGTGGGGGATCTTCCACCTGCTGCCGTTCGTGATGTTCCTCGTACTCGTCGGCGTGGGCATCTGGGCGATCGTGCGGTTCACCTCGCGCCCCGTGCCGCTGGCCGCGGGCGCCGGAGCTGGAGCTGCTCCGCCGCCACCGCGCGACTCGGCCGTGGAAGAACTGCGCATCCGCTACGCTCGCGGCGAGCTCGAACGCGAGGATTTCGCGCAGCGGATGCGGGATCTGGGAGGCACGGACATCGGCGGTCGAGCGTCACCCGTCGATCGGCCGGTGCCCCCGGACGACTCCGCCCTCGCCAGCGGATGAGGGAGATGGTCGTGATGGAGCGGACGGCGGGGGGCGAACCGACGGAGTCGGCCGCCGACGCCGTCCGCGTGCTCGTGGTGGACGACGAGCCCGCGATCGCCGATCTCGTCGGAACGGCCCTACGGTACGAAGGCTTCGACGTCGCGACCGCCGGAAGCGGTCGCGATGTCCTCACGATGGTCGAGTCGTTCCGGCCCGAGCTGATCGTGCTGGACATCATGCTGCCGGACCTCGACGGCTTCGAGGTGCAGCGCCGCCTCGCCGACCGCGGCAGGCGGATCCCCGTGCTGTTCCTCACGGCGCGTGATGCGACCGAGGACAAGGTTCGCGGGCTGACGATCGGCGGTGACGACTACGTCACCAAGCCGTTCAGCCTGGAGGAGTTGATCGCCCGGATCCGCGCCGTGTTGCGGCGTGCCGGTCACGGTGAGGAGGCGGCCGGACGGCTGCGCTTCGAGGACCTCGAGATGGACGAGGACACGCACGAGGTCTGGCGCGCGGGAGGACCGATCGAGCTCACGCCCACCGAGTTCAACCTGCTTCGGTTCATGCTGATGAACCCGCGACGCGTGCTGTCCAAGGACCAGATCCTCGATCACGTCTGGCACTACGACTTCGGCGGTGATGCATCGATCGTCGAGACGTACATCAGCTACCTGCGCAAGAAGGTGGATGTGACCCAGCCGCACCTGATCCACACGGTTCGCGGGGTCGGCTATCCTGCTCGTCGCGGCCGGACTCCTGGTCGCGAACCTCGCGACGTATCACTACCTGTCTGGGTTCCTGCTGCGGCGCGTCGATCAGCAGTTGGTGACGGCCGTACCCGACGCCGGCTTCGCGTTCCAGCCTCCGTTAGGCCCAGGGGATCATCCCCCCGGTCTCCCTGGAGTGGCGTATGGCACGTATGTCGCTGTGCTCGACGGATCGCGCAAAACGGTCGCCCAACGCTTCCTTGGCCCCGAGGGATCTCCGCCCAGCTTGCCCGCCGCACTCCCGATGTGGTCTGGAGGAGACTCGGCTCCTATCACCGTGCGGTCGCTCGACGGTTCCACGCGGTATCGCGTGCTCGCCAACGAGGTGCCGGTCACGCAGAACGGCCAACCGACGACCGGAACCATCGTCGTCGCGATCCCACTGACCGAGGTGCATGTGACGCTCAGGCATCTGATGGGCGTCGAGTTCCTCGTGAGCGCGATCGCGCTCCTCGTCGTTGCCGGGCTCGCGCTGTGGCTCGTCCGCGTCGGCCTGCAGCCGCTCGAGGGGATGGGCAAGACCGCGGATGCGATCGCCGCCGGCGACCTCACGCGCCGTGTGGAGCCTGCCGACGAGCAAACCGAGGTCGGGAGGCTCGGGATCGCCCTCAACACGATGCTCGCACGCATCGAAGCGGCCTTCGAACAACGGCGTCGTTCCGAGGAGCGTCTCCGTCGTTTCGTGGCGGACGCCTCGCACGAGCTGCGGACGCCCCTGACGTCGATCCGGGGCTACGCGGAACTGTTCCGTCGGGGGGCCGACATCCGCCCCGAGGATCTGGCGAAGTCGATGTCCAACATCGAGTCCGAGGCGTCGCGGATGGGCGTGCTCGTCGACGATCTGCTGTTGCTGGCCCGGCTCGACCAGGGCCGCCCGCTCGAGCGTGAGCCGGTCGACCTCGCCGCCGTCGCGTCGGATGCCGTCGAGAGCGCGCGGGCGATCGAGCCGGAGAGGACGATCGAGCTCGTCTCCGAAGATCCGGCTTGGATCGTCGGCGACGCGTCGCGCCTCCGCCAGGTGATCGACAACCTGCTCGACAACGCGCGGGTGCACGCGCCGGATTCGCCGGTTAACGTCGAGGTCTCGCTCGACGGCAGCGAGGAAGCACTGCTCCGGATCGGTGACCGAGGCCCGGGACTCGACCCCGAGGTCCAAGGACGGATCTTCGAGCGGTTCACGCGGGGCGACCCCTCGCGCTCGCGCGGGACCGGCGGCGTGGGCCTCGGTCTGTCGATCGTCCAGGCGATCGTCGCGGCGCACGGCGGGAGCGTGACGGTGTCCTCACGCGAGGAAGGGGGCACCGTGTTCGTCGTTCGGCTCCCGGTGGACGGTCCGCCTGAGGCTCCCGCCCGCCCGGATCAAGAGAGTGTGTGAGCCCTCCTACTCCGTCCCGTTTCTCGGGATCGCTTTTCAGTGTGAGTGTCGTCACGTCCTTCGCAGGTTCGTCCCGATAGCATCGAACATATGTTCGATGGGAGAGGCCGTTGAGCGAGCTCAGATCGGTCGTCGACGCGTTCCGATGTGAGGCGTTGGCCGATGTGCCGGACGCGCGGCTCGAAGAAGACTTCGCCGAGCTCCAGCGGGCGGTCGGGGTACTCGAAGCGGAACGGCTGCGGCGCCTGGCCGAGATCGATCGCCGGAGCGTACACGCGCGCGACGGCTTCCTTTCGCCGGCTTCGTGGTTGGTCTCGTCGCACAAGGTCTCGTGGGGGAGTGCCCAGACCGACGTGCGGATCGCCAGGGCACTGCTGGACATGCCGCGGTCACTCCGAGCCCTGCAAGAAGGAGAGGTTTCGATGTCGGCCGTCAAGGTGCTCGCGGCGGCGCGCGAGACCGATCCGCAAGCATTCGATCGGTCGGGGCCGCAGCTCGTGGAGGCGGCCAGGATGCACGCGGTCGGCGACCTCCAGCGCGTCGTCGCCTTCTGGCGCCAGCAGGTCGACCTCGACCGAGGCCTTCGGGGCCGACGACGCGGCGCGAGCGCGGCGGCGGCTGCACGCCTCCGCGACGTATCTGGGGATGGTCCGGGTCGACGGCGGACGATGACCAGCGCACGCCCGCGCAGCGGCGGGCCGACGCGCTGGGCGAGATCTGTCGGCAATGGCTCGACCGCTCGGACAGGCCGATGATCGGCGGCGAGCGGCCTCACGTCACGCTCACGGTCGACGCCGGGATGCTTGCGGGCTACGCGACAGGCAGCGCGGAGCTCGACCAGACCGGTCCGGTCCCAAGGGAGGTCGCGAAGCGTCATGTCTGCGACGCCTCCTTGATGCGTGTCGTGCTGTCGGGTCGCTCCCAGCCGCTCGACGTCGGCCGGAGGACGCCCATCGTTCCGCCATCGATGCGACGCGCTGTGATCGTGCGCGACCGTCGCTGCCGGTTCCCCCGTTGCGACCGGCCGCAGAGCTGGTGTGACGCCCATCACATCGTGCACTGGGCCGATGGCGGACCGACCGCAGTTGGGAACCTCCTCTTGTTGTGTCGGCGGCATCACCGGATGGTGCATATGCCGGGCGGGTTCAGGTTGGAGTTCCTCGAAGATGGCCGTCCCGTGTTCCGGCGACCGGACGGATCGCTGTTGGAAGACCGAGGGCCGCCGTGACGTGGGCCGCCGGTCGGAGACGACTTACGCCCCCATCGGGAGCTCTTCGTGCACGCGACCGGCCTCCAGGCGCATCCGGCGGGGTGCGCGCGCCGCAACCAGATCGTCGTGGGTCACGACGATCAGCGTGACGCCGTGGGTCGTCCACAGCTCCTCGAGCAAGCCCACGATCTCGTCGCGGGTCTCCTGGTCGAGGTTGCCGGTGGGTTCGTCGGCAAGGACGACGCGTGGCTCCTTGACGAGCGCCCGTGCGATGGCCGTCCGCTGCTGCTCGCCGCCGGAGAGCTCGCCGGGGAGATGCCCGGCACGATGTGCGAGCCCGACCTCAGCCAACGCGGCCTCCGCTCGTCGGCGTCGCTCGGACCCGTGGACGCGGAGAGGCACCAGCGCCGTCTCGACGTTCTCGCAGCTGGAGAGGGTTGGGATCAGGTTGAACGTCTGGAAGACGAACCCGAGATCGTGCGCGCGCAAGCGGGTCAGCTGGCCTTCCGAAAGCGAGCCCAGCTCGCGGCCGTCGTACATGAGGGTGCCGCTCGTCTGCCGGTCCATGCCCCCGAGCAATTGGAGCAGGGTGCTCTTGCCCTGACCCGTGGGCCCTTGGATCGCGACGAACTCACCGTCGCCGACCGACAGATCGACGCCCGCGAGCGCGTCGACCGAGCCTCGTCCGTTGCCGTACCGCTTCGTGACGTCGTTCAACTCGTACATGACTTCTCCTTCCTCACACGACCTGCCGCATCGCGTCCGCGGGACGCATCCGCGCGGCCCGCCATCCGCCGAACAGCCCGGCGATCGCTCCGCCGGCCAAGGAGAGTCCGACGGCCGTCGCCACGAGCGAAGGGGTCACGGACGCGTGCAGCGCGACCGAGATCGTCCGCGAGAACGGGTTCCCGCCTGCGGCGCCTACCGGGCCGCCGAACCCTTGAGCGCTCGAGACCGTTGCGGTGAGGTTCGGGGCGACCTTCGTCACGACCCAGGCGCCCGCGATGCCGAGGCCGATCCCGAGCGCGCCGCCGATCAGCCCGAGGACAAGGGTCTCGCCCATCACCTGGCCCACCACGCGTCGTGTGCGCCAGCCGATCGCCTTGAGCGTCCCGATCTCTCGAACGCGGCGTCCGACCGCAGCGATGGTCAGTAGCGTCGCGAGCGCGATCGCCGTCAGGAGGGCCGCGATCGAGAGCCACGACCCGAGCTTGGTCGCGAGGTTCGACGCGCTCGAGAGCGAACCGGTCACCTGCTTCGCAAGATCGCTCGATGTGGAGACGGTGGCCTTGGGATCGGCCTGCAGGATCGCGCGTTTGGCCGTCGCGATCGTCTTCGAGCTGGTCGCCTTGACGTAGACGGTGTTGATCTGATCCTTGGCGCCGGCGAGCGTCTGCGCCTTTGCGAGCGGCAGGTAGATATCGGATCCGGCGCCTTGCACCGAGGGCGAGGTGATCCCGACGATCGTGAACGACGTGCCGTCGATCGTGATGCTGTCTCCGACCCCGAGACCCTTCTGGTTGGCGAACTGGGCGTCCAGGATCGCGACGTCCCGCTTCGCATCGGACAGGGTGAACGTGCGTCCTTGCGCCAGCCGTGTGGCCGAAAGCGGTCCGATCGAGACGTTCGTCGTATCGACCCCGCTGACCGATGAGGTGCTCACGTTGAGCTCACCGGGCGTCACCACGGCTGATGACTGCGCGGTTGGCGCGCCCGTTCGGGCGGCGCCCTGGCCGGGGAAGGTGAAGCTCGGGAGCTTCCCGTTCAAGTGGATCAGCGAGAGATCGAGCCCGCCGACGGCACCCGACACCCCGTCGAGCTTCGCGATCGTAACTGCTTCCGACGCGTCGAAGGACGACTGGCCCGGGCTCGCCAGGACCCGGTCACGCGAGATGCGCTGCCGGTCGCTCCCGACGCCGACCTGGAACCCGCCGGTCGGCGGGTCTCCGGTGGCGGCGCGGGTCACCGTGATATCGGTCCCGACCCCGTAGAGGGAATGCAGCACGGTCCCTTGCGCCTGCTTGACGCCCGTGGCCATCGCGGTGACGGCGACCACGAGCCCGATGCCGACGGCGAGGCCGAGCGACACGACCAGGGCCTGCCGGCTCCTGCGACGGAGCTCTCTGGAGAGGTAACGGAAGAACACGGCAACCTCCTGTCGGGACCCACGGTCCGGTCAGGAGCAGTGGACCGCCCGCGACTTGGAGGTCCATGAGGCGTCGCTGAGATATGACTGTGCGTTCGCGGACGCCGCTACCCGTGCATCGCCCTCCACAGGATCCGGTTCATCAGCCGCATCGGGATCAGGTCCGGGTCCGAGAAGTCGATCCGGAGCGATGCCGCGGCCATCGGGCTGTCGAAGGTGTTCTTCGCGAAAAGGGATACGCCGGGCACGACGGCCGTGTACGGCCGGAGGTTCGGGTTCGAAGAGAAGGCCGCCGACATCGGCGTGGCCACCGCGTCGAACTGGGTCATCGGCGGAACGCCCAGGATCAGTTCCATCGTCCGCAGCACGGAGACCGACGAGTAGAAGGTGGGGTCGACCGCACCCGTCTGCGTGTACGGGCTGATCGCGAACACGGTCGACCGATGTCCGTCGACGTGATCGGGTCCGTCCTGCGCGTCGTCCTCGACCGCGAAGATCGCGGTCGAGCCCCAGAACGAGGAATGCGACACGGCTTCGACGAGCCGCCCGAGCGCGAGGTCGTTGTCGGCCACCATCGCATCGGGCCGCCGCGCGCGAGGGGTCGTGCCCGCGGTGTGGTCGCTGGGGAGGTACACGAACTGCATCGCCGGCATCGAGCCGCGTGTCTGGTACTGCTGGAACACCTGGAGCCATCGATCGATACGGACCTGGTCGGGCACGCTGAGATCCCATCCCGGGTACTGCATGTCCGTGTGCCCGAGGAGACCGGGGATCGACGACTGGAGGTCGACGGGGTTGTCCACGAAGAAGCCGAAGTTGCGGTATGGGACCCCCGCGGCGGCCAGCTGATCCCAGAGGAACCCTCGCCCGGGGTGCTCGCCGGGCAGACCGGCGGTCGTCCCCTCGCCGAAGCCGCCGAAGTCGTACGGCCGGCCGTAGCCGTTGTAGTCGACCGGCCAGTTCCGCTGGATGTACCCGTTCGCGTATGCGCCCGTCGTCCAGCTCCATCCATCGGCCGAGACCTCTGCGTCGGCGTAGAAGTTGTCGAAGGTCACGAAACGCCGCGCGAGCGCATGCTGGTTCGGCGTCACGTCCTGCCCGAACATGGCGAGTGACGGATCCCCGTTCCCCTTCCCGAGATCGCCGAGGATCTGATCGTAGGTCCTGTTCTCCTTCATCACGTAGATCACGTGCGTGATCGGCGTGGAGCCTCCGGGTCCCGACGGGATCACGCTGCTGTCGGGGACGCTCGGAGGGGCGCCGAACCGATCGTTCGTCGAGACCTGCGCGGTGTACGCGGCGAGTTGCGCCGCATCCGGCACGGGGATCGTGGAGATGCTCCCATGCATGAACGCGGGCCAGTAGGTCGTCGGATCGGTGTGCGGACCGGCACCGAGCCCCTTCATGTTGATCGCGAACACGGTGCGGCCCGAAGGATCGATCGCGACCCCGCTCGGGTACCAGGCGGTGGGGATCAGCCCGGCGACACGGTCGGCCGTGGTGGCGCTGCCCAGCTCGATCACCGCAACGTCGTCGTCGCCTCCGTTGCTGACATACAAGGTCCCCCCGTCCGGGCTCACCGCGAGCCCGTCGGGTCCCGCGCCGACGGGCGCGTCCGGGGAGGGCCGAAGATCGATGGTCCGACGGACCGATCCGGTCGTGCCGTCCAGAACGGTCACGCTGTCGCCGTCGCCGTTCGCAACGTAGAGCTCGTTCCCGACCGGGTTCGCGACGATCGCGCAGGGATGCATGCCGACCGCAACGGTCTTCACGATGGTGTTGGTGTTCGTGTCGATCACGGAGACACTGCTCGCACCCCAGTTCGTCACGAAGGCGAGGGTGCCGGCGGCGTTGAGCGCCACCCCGTACGGGAGGTGGCCGACCCGAACGGTGGCGAGGACCGAACGTGAGGCGGGGTCGACCACGCGGAGGGTGTCGTCGAGGTTCCCCGCAACGTAGAGCCTGGTGCCCTCGTCGCCGACGGCGATCCCAGCCGGCCACGCGTGTTCGTTGCCTCGGTTCCCGGTGAGCTTGATGTGCTGCGTCTCCGTGAGCGTTCGACCCGCGATCCGGAAGGCGTGGATCGCCCCGCCCGGGCCGTCGGAGGCCCATGCGTGTCGCCCGTCCGGCGAGAACGCCAGTCCGACGTAGTAGCCGGTCGGATGTCCGCTCGCCCAATCCCACCAACCGTGGGACTTGGCTCCCGCTGCCGAGATCACTTGGAGGACGTCGCCCGTTGACGGGTCGATCGCCATCAGTGAGTGGTGCGCGTAGCCGGCGTTCGCAACGAGCAGCAGGTTGCCCGTGGGGCTCATCGCGACGTCCATCGGCCACAGCCCGAGGTCCGTCTGGGTGCCTGCGGGGGTCACGTGCCAGCCCTGCGGCGTGTACGCGGTTCCGTCGGGCTGCGGTCCGGCGGGCGGCGTAGCTGCCGCCGCGGCCATCGCGACGACGGCGACGGCGAGCGTGGCCGCCGCAGTGACGGCCCGGAACGATCTGCGTCCCGTTCCCCGACCCACCGTGTGCCCCTCCCCGGCCGGACGTCCGTTCCCGGACTCCGCTTATAGCACGGGGGCGTCGCTCGGCGGTACCGGCGAACGTCGGAGCGGTGGCTGCCCGCGGCTCAGGTTTCGGAGAGCGGCAGCGTGGCGACCGCGTCGCGGAGCGCCTCGAGGTCGGCGCGGTCGAGCGACAGGAGCTCGGGCGGCGGCTCGAAGAGGGCATCCAGCAACAGCCGTTTGACCTGGGCTCCGCGAGGCGTCAGGACGACGAGCTTCACGCGGCGATCACCGGGACGGGACCGGCGTTCGGCCAACCCCCGCTCCTCCAGCCGGTCGACGATCCAGGTTGCGTTCGACGCATCGCACATCCAGCTGTCTGCCAGCGCGCTCATCGTCGTGCCCTCATCTTCGGCCAAAAGATGGAGCGCCTTCGCATCGTTGGGGGTCAGGCCGTGCTCGCCGATGATCCGTGATCGATGGCGGGCGGTCTCGAAGAAGAAGCGAGCGAGCGGGCGCCACGCCGCCGCCGCGAGGTCTTCCTTCGTCAGCACCCGTGCCATCCTTGTCATCGTAGCCCACGACCACCCGAACCTCCAAGCGTCTTCACCATCGGGCGCCTTCGATAGTTGACATAGCTCAAGTATCCATGCGAGGGTGGCGGCTCCGCGAGCGACGCAGGAGGTGGATCGATGGCCAGCGAGACCGCGATCGTCGTCGAGAACCTGACCAAACGTTTCGGGAACGTCGAGGCGCTCGCCGGCGTCGACTTCGAGGTCGAGAGCGGCACCGTGTTCGGGTTGCTCGGACCGAACGGCGCGGGCAAGACCACCGCGATCCGCATCCTCACCACGATCCTTCCGCCCGACGACGGCCGGGCCGAGGTGCTCGGCTACGACGTCGTGCGGGACGCGCAGATGGTGCGGCTCCGCATCGGGATGGCCGGGCAGTTCGCGGCGGTCGACGCCCTGCTGACGGGTCGCGAGAACCTCCGGCTGGTCGGCAAGGTCGCGCAGATGCCGAGGGATCTCATCATGCCCAGGGCCGACGAGCTCCTCGAGCGGTTCGAGCTCACGGACGCCGCCGATCGACCCGCTCGGACCTATTCGGGGGGTATGCGCCGGCGGCTCGACATCGCCGCCGCCCTCGTCGCCCGCCCGCCCGTGCTCTTCCTGGACGAGCCGACCACCGGGCTCGACCTCCACAGCCGCAACGAGCTGTGGGCCATGATCAAGGAGCTCGTGGCCGAGGGCACGACGCTGCTCCTCACGACGCAGTACCTGGAGGAGGCGGATCGACTCGCCGGCCGGGTCGCCGTGATCGATGGCGGGCGCGTGATCGCGGAGGGCACCCCCTCGGACCTGAAGGCGGAGCTCGGCCGCAGCGTGATCGAGCTCTCGATGGCGGATGAGACCGACGCCTTCCGCGCGGAGCGCGCCCTCTCGCACCTCGGCCGGCCGGAGCTCGACGGCACGATCCTTCGCCTGCCGGGCAGCGTTGCCGGCGGCGCCATGGAGGTGCTCCGCTCGCTCGACGGCGCCGGCCTCGAGCCCGACACCCTCATGGTCCGCGAACCCAGCCTCGACGACGTCTTCCTCCAACTGACCGGTCACAAAGCCGAGCTGACCCAACCCGAGGATGCAACCGTTCCCGTAGGAGGTGCCCCATGAGTCGAACCGCAGCGATCCCGTTCACGATCCCCGACGAACGGCGCGGCCTCGGTCGCATCGGTGGCGCGATCTCCGACGGGCTCGCGCTCTGGCAGCGGAACCTGATCGGGCTCCGGCGCACGCCGCAGACCCTCGTGTTCTCGACCCTCCAGCCGGTGATCTTCGTCCTACTGTTCCGCTACGTCTTCGGGGGCGCGGTATCGCAGACGCTCAACGTGCCCTACGTCGACTACCTGATGCCTGGGATCTTCTGTCAGATGGTGGTCTTCGGCGCCATGCTGACCGCGGTGGGACTGGCGGCCGACCTCAAGAGCGGGATGCTCGAGCGGTTCCACTCGCTGCCGATGTCGCGTTCCGCCGTGCTGGCGGGACGCACGACCGCCGATCTCACCCGCAACTTCTTCGTGGTGATCCTCGTGAGCATCGTCGGGTTCATCGTCGGATTCCGCATCCATACGAACGTGTTCGGGTTCCTCGCCGGGATGGCGCTGGTCCTGCTGTTCGGGTACGCACTGTCGTGGGTGTTCGCGACCGTCGGGCTCGCGGTGGGCGATCCCGAGACGGCGCAGGCTGCCTCGTTCCCGGTGATGGCCCCACTCGTGTTCGCCTCGTCCGCGTTCGTCGCGGTCGCGACGATGCCGGGATGGCTCCAGCCGTTCGCCGAGCATCAGCCGGTCTCGGTGACCGCCTCCGCCGTCCGAGCGCTCATGATCGGCAACACGACGCCCGGCACCTCGACGGCAACCTACGTGTGGCAGGCGCTCGCATGGTTGCTCTTCCTGATCGTCGTGTTCGCTCCGCTCGCCGTGCGCCAGTATCGGAAGGCCGTCTAGCTCCCCAACAGACCAGGCAGGGTCAACCGGTCGCCGACGAGATCTGAGCTCCAGCCAGGATCCGCACGATGGCGTCTTCGATGGGCTCGGCCTCATCCGACCCGAAACCGGCTGTGAGGATCGAGAACGCGACCGTCGCGCCGGTGGCCGTTCGGACGTATCCCGACAGCGCCGACGCAGGCCGGACGAAGAGCGTCCCGGTCTTCGCGCGCACGCTGACCCCGGCGAGCCGGCCCGCGAGCGTGCCCTCGCCTGCGGTGGGGAGCGAACGGACGAACGCTCCGCCCCAGGACACTCGGCGAGCCTCGAGGAGCAGGGTGACCATGCCGAGCGGGCTCGTCCGATCCTGATCGGACAAGCCCGAGCCGTCCCGGACGGTCGTGCGCACGTGCCATCCGCGCGCCCACGCGCGGATGGCGCGCGCTCCCGCCGCGGTGGAGCCCGTGCCCTCCATGCGCGCGCCCAGCGCCTTCGTGAGCATCTCGGCGATGAAGTTGACCGATCCGTGGTTCTGGGTCAGCAACAGCGACGCGAGCGTCGCGGAGCGGATCCGGGCCAGGCGTCGCAGGTGGTCGGGCGCGCGCCCGACCACCGCACCGCCGACCACCCGGACGCCGAGCGCGACGAGCGCGTCCCGAAGCGCCGAGGCGGCGCGGCGCTCGGGTGAGCCCGGGTCCCGGTTCCCGTCGATCGCGAGCGCGGTCGGACGAGTGACGTAGGTGCGCGAGATCCCCTGGAGCCAGCCGGGCGCCCACCAGCCGCGGTCGAAGGCCGACGTGTCGCCCGCGATCGAGCCGGTGATCCGCCGCAGCCCGCGCGCGCGGAGCCGCGCGGCGAGCGTGGCGAGCCGGGCGGCGGTGAGCTCGGGATCACCCGCGCCGATCAACCAGAGGTCGCCCCGGAGGAGGCCGCCGCGGACGCGTGCGTCCGCGGCGGCCACGGTCGGGAACCGATGGCCTGGCCCGAAGACGTCGAGCGCCGTCATCGAGGTGAGGATCTTCTCGTTCGATGCCAGGACGCGGGGATCGCGTCCTCGATGGAGGTAGACGATCCGTTCGCCCCGCCCGACGGCCACGGCGACGTCACGACCGGCAACGACGCGATCGATCGCGTCGGTCCATCCCGCTTCCGCGGGCCGTATCCGGAGACGCGTCGGGGCGATGGCCACCGGGGCCCCGGGTGTCGCCGACCCGGACGCGACTTCGGACGGGGGTGGAATGATCGGACGCGCGGACTGCGGGAGGTGCGAGCCGGCGGTGCAGGCCAGGAGCACGATGGCGGCGCTGCTTCGCCACGCACGGATACCACGCATCGCGAGGGTCGAGGCTACGCTTCGGCCATGATCGCTGCCGAATGGTTCTTCATCGTCTTCCGGATCCTGCACATCGGCGCCGGCATCGTCTGGGTGGGTTCGGTCTTCTTCCTGGTGGCGTTCGTCCAGCCGAGCGCGGCCGCGATCGCGCCGGCGGGCGCGCCGTTCATGTCCGAGTTGCTCGGCGCCCGCCGACTGGTGGACCGCATCCTCATCATGGCGAGCGTCACGATCGTGGCGGGACTGATCCTGTACCTGCGCGACATGAACGACGCGGGCGGGTTCGGCGATCTGGTCGGAACGAACGACGGCGTTGCGCTGACGATCGGCGGCGTGGCGGCGATCGCTGCGTTCCTGGTCGGGCTGTTCGGCACGCGCCCCAACGTGCGACGGTTGCTGGGACTCGGGCGGCAGATCGCGTCTGCGGACGGCCCCCCGGGGCCGGAGCTCGCCGCCCAGGTCGCGTCCCTCCAGGATCTGACCAAGATGCTCGCGAGGATCAGCCTCGGCCTGCTCGGCATCACGGTCATCGCGATGTCGACGGCGCGGTACTGGTAGGCGTCGCTCAGAGCTTGAACGAGAGCGTGCGCTTGCTGGGCGCGTAGCTCGTGTTGCCGCCGTACCGCGCGACGAACCGATAGCTGCCCGCGACCGGTCGCTTGAACGAGGCGACGTACGCGGCATCGAGGATGCCGTCGTTGTTCCGGTCCAGGAAGCCCCTGG
>WNGD01003483.1_pt1 | contig 20633 bp, 20 predicted proteins | sample 5400671 | NCBI WGS metagenome assembly WNGD01 (sample SAMN13153369, study PRJNA577476) | soil metagenome | isolation source: 40 cm soil or saprolite under grassland replicate 2 | place: USA:California | collected 2016-06-15 | reverse complement strand
AGATTCTCGCGGCAGAGAAAGAGCTTGCCAGGTTGACAGGTGTATTTGCCGAACCATCTGGCGCAGCTGGGTATGCTGGCCTGATTCGTCTCCTGAACGAAGGTAAAGTGGCAAGGGACGAGCGAATAGTACTTCTCGTGACGGGAAGTGGTCTCAAAAGCATTGATGCTGTGGCGGGGACTGCTGGTATTGTAGTACCGATTGAAAAAGGGATAGAGGGGATGAAGATGGTTGAGAAAGAAGTACAATAGTCGTGATAAATCGTACCCAAAGAGAGGAGCATACCTCAATGACAGACATCCTCATCGGCAACGGGACCGTTGTCACGCTTGGTACCCAAAACCAACTTATCGAGAAAGGAGCCGTTCTGGTACATGATGGTCGGATCGTGGCTATCGACAAGGATACTATATTGCGCCAGCAGTACCCTGATGCTGAATATATCGATGCTAACGGTGGCTTGATAATGCCAGGCTTTCTTTGCACCCATACGCATTTTTATGGTGCGTTTGCTCGTGGTATGGCTATTCCAGGTGACCCACCACGCAATTTCCCCGAAATCCTTGAGCGACTATGGTGGCGGCTCGACAAACTCTTGACTCTGGAAGATACTCGGGCCAGCACTGAAATATTTATGGCAGATGCCATTCGTAGCGGTACAACATGTGTCATCGATCATCATGCCAGTCCGAATGCAATAGAAGGAAGCCTGGATATCATCGCTGATACCGTTGAGCAAGCTGGTATTCGTGCCTGTCTCGCTTATGAAGTCTCTGACCGTGACGGACTTACTGTAGTCGCAGATGGTATTCGTGAGAATGAACACTTCATCCGTTCGCTACGTAATGAACGCAGGCGACAGGCTGAGGTTGGTATGATTGCCGCGAGTTATGGTCTGCATGCATCCTTTACATTAAGTACAGCCACACTGGAACGCTGTGCGGCTGGCGGTGCTGAACTGGGCGTTGGCTTCCATATCCATGTTGCTGAAGATATCTCTGATGAAAAAGATAGCACTACGCGCTATGGTATGCGTGTGGTGGATCGTTTAGAGGCAAATCGTATTTTGGGATCTCACAGTATAGCTGCGCATTGTGTGCATGTGCATAGTGGTGAGATGACTCGTCTGGCCGAAACTCGTACCAATAGCGTACATAATCCTCGCTCAAATATGAACAATGCTGTAGGACGTGCGCCTGTCGAGGAGATGGTCCGCGCCGGAGTAAATGTTGGTCTGGGCAACGATGGTTTCAGTATGAATATGATGCAGGAGATGAAAGCGGCGTACTTACTTCATAAGCTGGCGCTGGAGGATCCACGAGTTATGCCTGGAGACCAGGTGTTGAATCTGGCGTTTCAGCATAACGCCCGTATTATGAATGCTGTCTTTAGCCCATTCTGTCCCGAATTTCCGCGAGTTGGTGAACTGAGTGTCGGTGCTGCGGCTGATCTTGTGTTGCTTGACTATCTACCCCCAACGCCACTCACCAGTGGGAATTTCCCGTGGCACCTGATCTTTGGCATGGATGGGCACCAGGTAAACTCAACCATGGTTAACGGCCGCTGGTTGATGCGCAATCGCCAGTTGCTCACTGTTGATGAAGTGCGTATTCACGCACGAGCAAGGGAACTTTCACAGGCTCTTTGGAATAGGATGTAGTCTGGGTGAACTATTATCGCATGGAGGCATTGTTGCATGGAGTGTTGGATATGAAGAAGGTGCATTACGTGCATGCACAGTATTTGTAAGAAAAGCAAGAAAGGGTATGTATGGACATCCGTGAAGCACAAACCGCTGTCAAGCAAGAACTGGTAAAACATCATGACACGATGATCCAATTCCTGCGTGATATTGTTGCTATTCCCAGCTTCGATAGCCAGATTGGTCCAGTTGGGGATGCAATAGGCGCGCGCATGATGGAACTTGGTTTTGACGAGGTGCGGCGTGATTCAATGGGCAACATTTTGGGGCGCATAGGCAATGGACCTCGTGTATTACTCTACGATAGTCACATCGATACAGTAGGTGTGGCCGACGCCGCGCAATGGGAATGGGATCCCTTTAAAGGTAAATTCGAGAATGGCATCGTCTACGGCCTCGGTGCTGGCGATGAGAAGTGTTCCACTCCACCTATGATCTATGCGATGGCTACGTTGAAAAAGTTGGGGCTGGCCAAAGACTGGACTCTGTATTATTTTGGCAATATGGAAGAGTGGTGCGACGGCATCTCAGGGAATGCCCTAGTAGAACTTGAAGGCATTCGCCCAGAATTCGTGGTAATTGGCGAATCCACTAACATGGAAATTTATCGTGGCCACCGTGGACGTACCGAGATCAGTGTCACCTTCAAGGGGATTAGTTGCCATGCCAGCGCGCCTGAACGGGGAGATAATGCGCTCTACAAGGCCATCCCATTTATTCAGGGAGTCGAGCAACTGCATCAAGAGTTAAAGAGTCGTCCCGATCCATTCCTGGGTGCTGGCTCTATCACAGTGACCAGTACCAGCACGCATAGTGTCTCGCTCAATGCTGTTCCCGACGAGTGTTCCATCTATCTTGATCGTCGTATGCATCCCGCTGAGACAAAAGAAGTTGTGCTGAATGAATTACGAACTTTACCCAATGCTCATCTGGCAGAGATCGTTGTGCCCATATATGCAGAGCCGAGTTATACAGGCTTTGTGTTTCCCGTCGAGAAGATATTTCCAGCATGGTCATTAGCAGAGGATCATCCCTATGTGCAGGCTGGCAAAGCCACGTTTGAAAGCTGCTACGATCGTCCTGCAAAAACTGGTAAGTGGGTCTTTTCTACCAATGCCACTTATTGGATGGGCAAGGCGGGTATTCCAGCAATCGGCTTTGGCCCAGGTGAAGAGCATTGGGCACACACTACGCTCGATCAGGTGCCGGCCGCTGAAGTTGTGCATTGTGCCGATTTCTATGCGATGTTGCCGCTTTTCCTGGAGGTTGTCAGATGAGTAAATTAGCTGTTGTTGCCATTGGTGGCAATTCCCTGATTAAAGATGAGGCGCATAAGAGTGTGCCTGACCAGTTTAATGCGGTACGTGAGACAGCGGTGCATATAGCAGGAATGATCGAGCAGGGTTGGAATGTGGTCGTCACACATGGTAATGGGCCACAAGTAGGGTTCATTCTACTACGCTCAGAACTTGCGAGCAAAATAATGCATACTGTTCCTCTTGATTCTTGCGGCGCAGATACTCAGGGTGCTATAGGCTACATGATTCAGCAGGCGTTATACAATGAATTTTTACGCCGGGGCATTCGACGCCAATGCGCAACGGTAGTCACACAGGTGGTGGTGGATAGCAACGACCCGGCTATGCAGAATCCTAGCAAACCCATTGGCTCATTTTATACAGAAGAGGAAGCGCGAGCAAAGATGAGCAAGGAGGGATGGTCGATGATCGAGGATGCTGGTCGTGGCTGGCGTCGAGTTGTGCCCTCGCCTATACCCAGAGAGATTGTCGAACGGGATGCTATAGATACGCTCATCAAGAGCGGCTTTATCGTGGTCGCTGTTGGTGGAGGTGGCATTCCAGTCGTGAGGAATGAAGCTGGCTGTCTTTCGGGTATAGAAGGTGTCATCGACAAAGACCTGGCATCCAGCCTGCTAGCTAGCGAATTAAATGCTGACCTGTTGCTAATTTCTACTGCTGTAGAGAAAGCAGCTCTGAACTTCAAGAAGCCTAACCAGCATGATCTTGACCGTATTACGCTCAGTGAGGCCAAACGTTACTTCGAGGAGGGTCATTTTGCTAAGGGTAGTATGGGGCCGAAGGTTAAAGCCATCATCAACTATCTCGAACGTGGTGGACGCGCTGCTCTGATAACCATGCCTGAAACCATTGGCAAAGCTCTCGCAGGACAAACAGGAACGTGGATAGTACTCGAATAGAAAGGAATCTGTTAAATGAAAACCAATTTGCGTGGCCGGGATTTTATCAGCACCCAGGAATGGACCAAAGAAGAATTAGAGACCGTGCTGAATCTCGCTTTTGACCTTAAAATGAAATGGGGACTTGATTTACCTACACGGTTACTCGAGGACAAAACCCTGTTTATGCTCTTTTTCTTCTCTTCAACCCGCACTCGCAATTCTTTCGAAGCGGGTATGACACGCCTGGGAGGACATGCTATTTTCTTAGAGCCGGACAAGATGCAAATCTCACATGGCGATACCCCTAAAGAAATTGGCAAGATTCTCTCCGCGTATGGACATGGCATTGCTATTCGCCATTGTGATTGGGGAGACGGAAATAAATACCTGAGAGATGTGGCAGAGCATGCCAGTGTCCCAGTAATCAATATGCAATGTGACATCTATCACCCATGCCAGGCTATGGCCGACCTCATGACATGTATAGAGAAGAAAGGTGATGTTCGTGGTAAGAAAGTGGTAATGTCGTGGGCCTATGCCAAATCCTACACCAAACCGCTCTCATTGCCTCAATCAATTATTGAGCTTTTCACGCAGTTCGGTGCGGACGTCGTTCTGGCTCATCCGCCTGAGTTCGAGTTGATGCCGGAGATTCTAGACATTGCTGCCGAAAATGCGCGTAAAACAGGTGGCAGTTTTAAGGTTATCCATGATATGGATGAGGCATTTGTTAGTGCTGATGTTGTGTACCCCAAGAGCTGGGGTCCCCTGGTTGCGGTACATGACTCGTCGAAGTTGGATGATACAATCCGTCAATACGAGTACTGGATCTGTGACGAGCGCCGCATGTCTCTGGCAAAAGAAGATGCTATCTACATGCATTGTCTTCCAGCCGACCGTGGTGTCGAGGTGACTGATGCGGTTATCGATGGTCCGCAATCAGTAGTATACGACCAGGCTGAAAACCGCATGCATGCACAGAATGCATTTATGGCACTGACGATGGGAGGGCGTTGAGTTTACTACGAAGCGTATTTCCTGTGATAACTTTGTGAGCGTAACGCATATGAACTTCGAAATTCATTAGCTATACTGTCTTTAGAGGAAACCAGGTATAGTTGCCTGGTGCCAGTCGGCATAGCAAAGTGCCTGACTGGTGATTATTAAAGTGAGGCAAAGCTATGGAAAGCAAAATAGTTAGTGCATATGTAGATTACGTCGTTGTTGACAATCAGGCGAGAGCTATAATCACGTTCACTTTTCCCCACATGAGTGAGGACACTTATGTGACACTGATTCATGATAAAGCAACAAATGGTACCGAACCATACATTTTAAGCAAAAATGCACCAGCACTCATGTTGAGCGCGGAGTACTGTGAGGGAATTGTTATCAATGTATGGATTGATAACGAGGTCGTTGCTAGCGGTGTATATCAAGTAGATACTCAAAGTAACGACTCTATCCTACGCTGCATCTGTGACTCTGGTATACAGCTTATCCAGGAGGGCAAGCTATCCTCAGAGCCAGATGAAGATTTCATGTGGGTTTGTCAGTTTCCAGGAGACTAAGAGATAGACTTACACAGCACGAGGTTATTCTTTTTCAGAAACAAGACGGATACGTTCATGTGTTTGTCTTGTCTTTTATGATCCAGAATGGTAATTTTTCCGTAGTGCTTTAATAGAAAGATACATAGATACATAGCAAGTACGTTGCGAATCATTTCCTTTCTATGTCAGTTGCAAGAGTGACAATTTTATGATTATGAAGGAGTCAATTACGATGACAAAAACAGAGATAGTAAAAGCCTTTTCAGCAGCATTGGAAACGAGAGATTTTGATAAGGCTGCTTCCTACCTGGCCGATGATTTCGTGTTAAGCGGTCCGGTGCCCATGCCCATAGGCAAACAGGAGTTTATCGCAGTTCAAAGCGCATTTGAGGACGCATTTCAAGACTGGTCGTTCAACTCTCATGACGAGGTAGAGCAGGGTGATAAGGTCATTGCGGCGGTTCAAATCACAGGTACCCATACTCGTGACCTGGTCCTGCCAATGCCAGGCATGCCACCTATTCCGGCTACTAACAAGAAGGTTTCTCTGCCGGTAGAGCATATAACGTTCACCTTCAATGGCGATAAGATTGCTTCACTGATATCTGATAACGTGCCTGGTGCTGGCATCCCAGGAGTACTGCAACAAATAGGCGTTCCACTGCCCGCAATGTAGGGGTGGTCCGTTCGTCGACTTTCTGATTCATGGGGGATTGCCAGGAATTCGTAGTGTGGTGCTTACTACACCGGATTCCTGGTATTTTATTGTGATATGATTTCGTAGTTAATCAACTAGCCGGATGAGTTCTCACTTTGTTGTATCAGAGCAATTCAACGTAAGGCATGCTCTCTGAGAACTTCGTCAACGACTTGCACAAGCGTTTCATCAGAGAATGGTTTGGGCAAATAACGATCTGCTCCTTGACGTAAACCCCATGAGTGATCGAGATTTGTGTTTTTGGTGCTGACCATAACAATTGACAGGTTTCGCTGTGGGTCTAAGGCTCGCAATTGGCGACACAGCCCAAAACCACTGATTCCTGGTAGCACAACATCGATGATGACACAATGCGGACGTTCCTGGAGGGCCTTTTTCAATCCATCATTACCATTAGATGCAGTAATCACTTGATATCCTGCTTTTTCAAGTGCGCGGGCCATTATGAGACATAGAGTGGCGCTATCATCAATGACAAGAACTTTGGCTGCATTTGGCATGAGATATTGATCCTTCTTTCTCATCTGAAATATATATGGGTATTAGGTATTTTGTACAAGTATACAGTAAAATATGGTGCGAAGTACAATTTATGAAAGAAGACGGGTATAATGGCCTAGTAACTTCACCTCAGTCTCAAGCAAAAAAATTGCTCGACATGCACTGTCATTTTTGGTATTACTTGCGAAGGTAATATCGCTAGTGCGCGAAAGGTCCCGAGCGAATGATACGTACCACTTTCTAACACCAATACCTCCACGGTTTGTGTTCCAGGATCGGCAATCCAATACTCTGGTATCTCAGCTCGCGCATAGATATCATATTTGTCGTTCCAATCGTAGATTGCGGTGCCTGGGGAAGCAACCTCGACGACCAGATCAGGAGCGCCCAGGATGCTGCTCTCTGTGCACAAGCATCCCCACTCGACGAGAAAGAATCCTGGCCCCCGTTGTGTGGTGGAACAGGATACTTAGATGCAGTTGAGTCCTGGGATATTTCATGGTATAGTTGCCGCAACGTTATCTGAGTCTTTCATGTATCGAGATTAAACCAAAGTGGCCGGTGCCGTAGTTGATTCTATATAGGGTGTGATATCTGAGTTGGCCACCATACAACGTGATCCCTCATCAGATTGTCCTTTGTGGTCGCCCTGAAATGATCACCCTGATCGTTAGACACCGGTAACTGGAGAAAAATTCGAATGGCATTACTGGAGGGGAAAATTCTTGATCACTATACGCTGGGAAGGTTAGTTGGTAAAGGTGGAATGGCAAATGTTTACGAGGCGCAGGATCAACAATTTCAACGGAAAGTAGCCGTCAAAGTCTTCAAGCGTGAAGATGAAGAAATGCTGCGCCGCTTCATTCGTGAAGCTCGCTTGATGGCTTCGTTACGTCACGAACATCTCGTGCCAATCATTGACTCCGGCCAATGCCAGTTAGATGGCGACACCCGTTACTATCTCGTGATGCCTTTATTAGATGGAGGCACACTGCGCGCCCGAATTCGTCGCTCATCCCTTTCTCTCCAGGAAGCCTGCCGCATTATACAAGGCGTTGCTAGCGCTCTTGACTATATCCATAGCCAGGGGATAGTTCATCGTGACATTAAAGCCTCGAACGTGCTGCTGAATGCAAATGACGAATGCTATCTCACAGACTTCGGTATTGCTCGGATTACGAATGATGCAACACAACTCACCAGCACAGGTGATGTGCTTGGTACTGTCGATTATGTTGCGCCAGAACTGTTTGAACCGGATCGCCGAGCTGATGCGCGTAGTGATCTTTATTCTCTCGGAGTATTACTCTACGAGATGGTGACGGGCCGTCTGCCTTTTACTGCAGAGAGTCAGCTTGTTGTGGTATCAATGCATATGACCAAACGACCGCCCTCACCGCGAAGCTTCACTCCCCAAATATCCTCACAGGTCGAGCGCGTTATCTACAAGGCTTTAGAAAAGCGACCAGAGCAACGCTATGCTAGCGCTACTGAGTTATCCGGGGCTTTTTGCCGCGCAGTGAATGCCAGTAATAAAAAAGGGGGAGTGGAAAGTACTGGTACTTTAAAGGTTGAACAACAGGAAGTTGTCTCCCCGGTCGCAGTAACTGACAAGGACATGCTTTCACCAGCTCTTCCTGTTGCTACCGTCGATACAGTAGTCAGATCATCACCTCTTGCAAATGCGACTGAAGGCTACCAGTTTCAGTCCCCACAACATAGTCTGGGTCTTACAAAGTCAGAGTTACCACAAGCTCCGTTACCATCTGTACCAACGCAGACAAAACCCAATCCACCGAAGCGCGTCCTCTGGTTTGCTGTCATACTGGCACTTATAGCGCTACTATTACTAGGTGTCTCGATTGCCTCGATTATTATTCCCCGTGCGAACAGTGGAAGCCCCGGTGTACATGGCGTTTCTCAAAATTCGACAACTGCCAGGGTACAGGCTCCGACGAATATTCCAACGGCAACGCCGAACTTAACTGCGACAGTCCTTGCGGCTCAGGCTGCTACTGCAACAGCACATGCCCAACAAACCGCAACCGTAATCGCTGGTATGACTGTTACGGCCGAGGCTAAAGCCAGCGCGACAGCAGGAGTGATTCAAACAGCTACTTCTGGCAAGCCAGTGTACCAGGATGGATTAACTAATGCGAATAGTGTAAACACGGTGGCAGCGAATTGGGATCAGAATAACAAGTGTGCTTTTGCTACGGATGGCTACCATGTCAAAGAGGGAACCAATTGGCACATATGTAGAGAGTCTGCCTCCAGCTATCAGAATGCAGCGATCACTGCAAATCTGCGGATTCTGAGCGGGCAAACAGGTGGTCTTCTCTTACGCGTTAACACCGATTTGTTCGGTCAAGAAAGCGGTTATTTATTTGAGATGAACAATGCTGGAAAATACAGCATTGCTCTTTTTGCCCAGAGAATTACTGCGACTATCACTCCTTTGAAGAATTGGACATTCTCGTCGGCTTTGCGGCAAGGTAGTACTGCAAGTAATACATTGCAGGTGATTGCACGGAGCAGCAGCCTATCTTTCTATGCCAACGGGATGTTCCTCATTCAGTTAACTGATCAAACCTACTCGTCGGGTGTAATAGCTTTTTTTGCGACTACTGATGGCAAGATACCGGCTGATGTAGTATATAGTAATCTGAAAGTGTATCCTCTCTCCTGATCTGCATTAAAAGGGGGCATGTATGCGTACAGTCATCACAAATGGTCACATCATTACTGCAACCGATGATTTTCACGGTGATATTCTCATCGAGGGTGAACACATAGCTGCAATTGGTTCGCCAGGAACCTTCGCTACGATGCAAAGCGATTTGGCACTAGATGCCCAGGGGAACTATATTTTTCCTGGTGCTATCGATGTGCATACACATATGGAACTGCCATTACCCACGACAGTTGCCAGCGATGACTTTGAGACGGGAACAATTGCTGCTGCCTGTGGTGGCACTACCACCATCATTGATTTCGCCAATCAGCAACGCGGGCACAGCCTGGCTGAAGCCCTGCAATCCTGGCATCGCAAAGCGGAGGGTAAGGCCGTTATAGATTACGGCTTTCACATCACAATTACCGACCTTGCCTCTGCTCCAGAAGAGGCGATGGATGAGATGATTGACGCAGGTGTAACGACCTTCAAATTGTTGATGGCCTATCCAGGCACCTTCATGGTTAATGACGAGACGATCTATCGCGTGCTGCGCCGTGCAGCCCGTCTGGGGGGCCTTGTTATGGTGCACGCTGAGAATGGTATTACTATCGATTTCATCGTACGAGAGGCTGTCGCCGCTGGTCATACGGCTCCAATCTATCATGCTCATACACGTCCTGCGATCCTGGAGGGTGAGGCTGCCCAGCGCGCTATCACCTTGGCAACATTGGCGGAAGCGCCTCTTTATATCGTCCATGTCAGTTGCGCCCACTCGTTGCATACTGTCGCTGCTGCCCGCGTAAAAGGGTTACCTGTCTGGGGCGAGACGTGTCCACAGTATCTCTACCTCGATGATAGTTGTTACGCTGCTCCTGGCTTTGAAGGCGCAAAATTTGTCTGTACTCCACCAATGCGTAGTGATGCCGACAACGAGGCGCTCTGGGTTGGTTTACAGCGCCACGAACTTCAGGTAGTTTCTACTGATCATGCCCCCTTTAATTATCATGGTCAGAAAGACCTGGGTTTGCACGATTTTACAAAGATACCTAATGGGCTGCCAGGGGTAGAACATCGTGTCATGTTATTGTATAAGGGTGTGCGCGAGGGAAAAATAAGCATACAGCATTTTGTAGATCTGGTTTCAACCATGCCAGCCAAACTCTTTGGGCTATTTCCCCGCAAAGGAACCATTGCCCCGGGCAGTGATGCTGACCTGGTTATTTTTGATTCTGAACGAACGTTTACGATCAGTGCCGCAACACAGCATCAGCGTGTCGATTATACTCCCTATGAAGGTATGCATGTTCAAGGGGTACCTGATACAGTACTGCTGCGTGGAAAGGTGATTGTGCGGAACGGTGAGTATGTTGGTGGCAAAGCTGTGGGGCGGTATTTGCCACGCAAGACGTTCGTTGATCGTTAGAGATAATTAAACGAATTCTTACGGCCTTGTAACTCACTCTTTCTCTTTTTGCTGCTCTCGTGGCGGCACAAGCTTGTGTTCGACGGCAAATGCAGCCGCCTCGCTGCGGCGCGAAAGTCCCAGTTTCTCCAGGATGTGGCTGACATGGTTGCGCGCAGTCTTTTCACTGACGTACAACGTATCGGCAATATGTTTGTTGGTATACCCGCGCGCTACCAACGCCAGCACTTCACGTTCGCGCTCGGTGAGTTCACTACCTGGCATTTGCGCCAGGCGTTCCATAGCCTGTTTCGTGGTTTTCGTATCGATCAATGAGTGACCTGAGGCTACCAGGCGAATTGAACGCAACAACTCTGCCCGGCTCAAATGTTTCAGCAAGTAGCCGCTGGCTCCGGCCAGAATCGATGAGATCACAGCGTCATCGTCAGAGTATGAAGTGATCATTAAAATTTGTACATCGGGATAGCGACTTTTGATCTCGCGACATGCCTCTATGCCATTCATCTTCTCCATACGCACATCCATGAGTATCAATTGTGGAGCCAGCACGGGCATCTTAGCAAGTGCCTCTGCTCCATTACTTGCTTCTCCGACTACTGCGAGATCTGGCTCTGTCTCGAATGCAGCGCGCATACCCATGCGAACTACCTCGTGATCGTCTACGATCATGATGCGTGTTTTTGCCATATCGTCTCCTTAGATGGGAATGCGTGCCAGTACACTGGCGCCCCCTGCTGCTCCCCGCTTTATCTCAAACGTGCCTCCTAATTCTTCCGCTCGCTCTCGCATGCCTCGCATACCATGACCAGAATATATGCGCTCTTGTTCTCCGTTGGCACCAAGATCATAACCACGGGGCGCTGTATGTAAACCTTTACCATCATCACTAATTTCGATCTCTATACAGAGCGGTTGATAGTGCAGGTGTACCGTTACCTGTGTTGCTTCGGCATGCTTATAGGCATTGGTGAGCGCTTCCTGGGTAATACGAAAAATCGCTGTACCAACCTGTGCCATCTTGCGTGTGCGCCTCTGATCTCCATTTGGGGAAACTTCAATGCCCTCGATTTCTAAATGAGCCGGTAATCCGCTGATCGCTTCAAACTCATGCAACTGGTTGGTAAGCATTTGTGTCAAAGTAGTTGTACCGCTCATTAATGGTTTGAGCGTAAACATATAGTGACGTGTCTCCCAGAGAGCCTGCTTTGAAATGGTTACCAGCTTATCAAGTCGCTCGGCCACTGGCGCCAAGAGAAACGACTCTTCAGTAGAGGTATCAGCAATACGTTGTAGGAGAGCCGCACATGTTTCACTGTTCAGACTCAACATGTAGATAAGTTGAGCTATACCGTCATGAATCTCGCGTGCGATACGTCCTCGCTCTGCAGCAGTGGCGAGGTCAGCTGCCTGCTCGGTCAATTGCACATTCTCTATCGCCACAGCTAGCAGAGTCCCTACGATTTTCAAGAAATTCTGTTGTCTCTCTTCAAAAGGTGTTTTCCGTCTGCTCTCCGCACCTAACACCATGTACATCTGGCCCAGTTCCTCATTATTAAATGGCAGATAAAGGCGGGCTAAGCCAATCGGTTCTTCCTGTCCTTCCCTGTGCTGTGGCTCGAACCTGGTTAGTTCTTCACCTGATTGTGCCACTTGATGAATCAGTGCCTCTCTCATATCGACTGTTGTTGCTTCAACCCGCCCCGACTCAACAATTGTGTCGATCTGGGGACGTGGATGCTTACTATCTTCTCCAACGTGAATAATTGCGATAATGAGATATTCAAAGTGACCGCCCTGCCGGATCTGCTTTACGCTTCGCTGTAAGAGTTGTTCAATAGTGCTAGCTCCGGCTACTAACGTCTCGCTGACATATAACAAAGACCGTTGCCTGCGCACGCTGTCTTGCTCACTCCTCTTATGTCGCGTAAGACTGTTAAGCAATGTCGCTACATAAGCTGTAATGATGGCTATAAGTGGAGCGTCAAGTGTTGAGCCTAGCAAGTCTTGTACCCTTAGAATATAGGGCAGATGTGCCATAGGTGGTGGAAAGAATAGCCCGAGCAGTACGAATAGATCGTAGCCAATAGCCGCCGCTAAACCGCCGCGATAGCGATAGGTGAACCCTGCAACAAGGATTGTTGAGAAACCGTAGCGGTAAAATGGTGAGCCAGTACCAAAGGGAGGAGGTCCATAGATGGCGCTAAAATACATGGCCAGGCCACAGATGATCACATCCAAACCATAAATTGCAACGTCTTTATAAGGGTTATTTGAACTGGCTATGGGTGGTAGTATTTCTGCATCTTCATCTACGGCGATTGGTTGTGGACGATTACGTGCCCATAATATGCGTCGCTCTTGCTTAGCTGGTCGCTTGTTCCCTTGCTCTGGCTTACTTTGCTTAAAATTCCCTGGAAGGATGGGAAAAAATATTTTGAAAACAGGAGTGTATAGAGTGGCAACTAGTGACTGAATAAACGTGATACCGAGGAGAATCAAAAGAAGAGGAGTTGTCCCGGTAGGCGATAGCATTATCCAGGCGAAAGCATAGAACCACCAGGTCCAACGCCAGATCAGGAAGAAATAGGTGGGAGTGTAGCGTAGACGGCGCAGTGTTGTATGAGGTATCCTTCTAAGCGTTTTTGTCTTCGTGCCCATGACTCTACGCTTCCTGTCTGATTGTAAGACGCATTGTCAAATCCATATGTTGTTCTAATCTGTAAGCAGTATGCATTGTTTTAGTAAGCCTGTCAATGAGTAGTTGCCCGAATTATTGCTTTATGAGATACTATTCTATAGATAAATTGCTAGCTAGAAAGAGAGCGTATGATGTCAGGAAAGACACAGAGACCTATTCGTTCACTAGGTGTACTTACTGGGGGCGGTGATGTACCAGGGCTTAACGCAGCTATCAAAGCACTGGTCTATCGTGCGGAACCAATGGGTGTCCACATCATAGGCTTGCGTCAGGGATGGAAAGGTATCACCTATCTTAATAGATCACACAGCATTGAATCTCATATTTTCAACCTTGAGGTGCCTATCACCTGGCAGGAAGGCTATCTGATGCCTTTGCATAGACTGAATACACGCACCATCGATAGGCAGGGAGGCACCATTCTGCAATCCTCACGTACCAATCCCGCAAGTGTGCGCGTAAGTGAGTTGCCACCTCACCTCAAGTCCTACGGTGTCGACCGAATGCCAGGTGACCATGTCGATCTCACTGCTGAAGTGCTAGCGAACCTGGACTATCTGAAATTGGATGGTTTGGTGGTCATTGGGGGAGATGACACTTTGAGTTATGGAGGAATACTTTCAGCAAGGGGAGTGCCAGTCTGGGGTATACCTAAAACGATGGATAATGATGTACCTGGTACGGATTATTGTATTGGTTTCCAGACAGCCATCAATCGCGCGGCAGAATTTATCAATCGTATTCGCTCTACCGCAGGGTCTCATAGCGAGACCATACTTTTCCGCCTGTTTGGTCGTGATGCTGGTTTTACCGCGCTTGAGACAGCAATCGCTACCTGGGCTGATCGCTTACTGATTCCGGAAGTTGCTGTCAACATTGACCACCTGGCAAAACTTATCGTCGACGATCGCATCAATCCGCATAATTATTCAACAGTGGTACTCTCTGAGGGTGCAAATTTTGGTGTGCCAGTACCGGAAGTCGGGGAACCTGATGCGTATGGCCATCGGAAAAAAGCCAACGTAGCCGAGTTCCTGGCTGATCAGCTTACCAAACGTCTGCCAGGAATACGTTTTCTACCAATTGATCTAACATATTTTCTGCGTAGCGGCGAGCCGGATGTCTATGACAAACATATGGCGATTTATTATGCCAACCTGGTCATGACCCTGGTTGAATCTGGCACCCATAGTGTGATGGCAGCACACCTAAATGGCGCATTTATTAGCACGGATATTCCTGGTAAAGACTTACCTGCGCGTAGAGTTGATCCTGAAGACTATCACACTACTCGCTATCGCCCTCGTTTTGAGCATATTTCCGGCCCCTATCGGCCACAAAGGAAGTAGCATAGTATGTTTCACCAGGTTGTATCGTGTGGGGGAATTATTAATACTCACTCTATTGGTGAGAAGTGTTTTAAGAGGAGAAAAACATGGTAAACAAAGCTGCGACTAAAGAAGTCTCAAAGGGCATATGTAGTTTTTGTAAGGATGAGTTTGAAAAAGCAAAGATGACTCAACATCTCAAATACTGCAAGCAAAGGGCCGCTGAAATCGCTGCTGAGGCAGCAAGCGCTACCGAAACCCAGAAAACCAAACTTTTCCATCTCGTTGTTGAAGGGCGTTATAATCCAGAGTATTGGATGCATCTTGAGATGCCGGCTTCGGATGCTCTGGCAGATCTGGATGGCTTTCTCAGGGATATCTGGCTAGAGTGTTGTGGTCACCTGAGCGAATTTACTATTGGGGGCACCTCTTACTCCTCAGAGCCTGAGGACTACTTCTTTTTGGGAGAAGCTGAAACAGTTGAGGAAGAGGAAGAGGAAGAGGAGTTGAATATAGAAGAACTACTTGAGAGTTTTCCCTCCGAGTATCTGAATATGTTGCCCAAAAATATGCTATCTGATCTCAAGAAGTTTGAGTCTGTCGATGACATGATTACATATCTACGAGAAACTCTGAAATCAATCCCTAAAGGTGGTCATCCTCACACACCTGACGAGTGGAACGCGTATCGTTCTCGCTATTTCCAGCAGCAGATACTGGAGGCGCTTCTTGAAATGGTAGAGGATCGTAGCTTGGATGTGCCACTAGAAAAAATCCTCAAGGTTGGCCAAAAGTTCTCCTACGAGTATGACTTCGGCTCCACAACTGACCTGACATTAAAAGTAGTATCAGAACGTGAGAGGTATGTTGAGGATATGGATGAGGATAACAAAAGTAGTAGTAGGTGGATATTTTGATGTGGAAGAGAACGCATTTTGCAGCAAAAAGTGTGTGAAAAAGAGCGGTGAAGATGCTGACATGTTGCTACCTGTGGTAAATTCTCCAAGAGTGGGAGTGTGTGGATATACTGGATGAAAAAGTACTGGCTGATCTATCTATCACTCGTACTGTTGCTCACCACCATATTATTGGCAGTTGCAAGCTGTAACCTCGTACAAACTTCCACCACGACTGTATCTCACCTCAGTTGCAATGGACAACAGGCCAATCCTAACGGAAACAGTTCTTCTACTTCAACCAACTCATGCTCCAGACGGCTGCTTGTTTTTTCCAAGACGGGCGGTTTTCGCCATGCCTCGATTAAGGATGGGAAAATAGCGCTCCAAAAGCTGGCTACTGAACATAACTTCGTGATTGATTTTACTGAAGATGCAGCGGCTTTTACTGATGCGAATCTAGCACACTACGTTGCTGTTGTATTCCTGCTGACTACTGGTAAGATTCTCGACGAAAACCAGAAAGCTGCGTTTGAACGCTATATTCGGGCTGGTGGTGGATACGTGGGCGTCCATTCAGCCAGCGATACTGAATACGACTGGCCCTGGTATGGTGGCCTGGTGGGAGCGTATTTCGACCGTATACATGGACACTCGAAGGTCACGCAGGCGACTATTCATGTGACTGATAGAACCCATCCTTCGACAATTATGCTACCTGCGCTCTGGGTGCGTACCGACGAATGGTACAACTTTGCTTCCAATCCTCGTGGGAAGGTCAATGTGTTGATGACTATCGATGAAAGCACATACAAGGGCGGGACGATGGGCGTTGATCATCCCATTGCCTGGTATCACCAGTACGACGGCGGCCGAGCCTGGTATACTGCGCTGGGTCACACCTCCGAAAGTTATTATGAGCCGCTATTTCTAGCTCATCTGTGGGGTGGGATTATGTACGCTGTTGGAGGGGGTACTTGAATTTCATGGCTATTGATAGAGAACAAACCGTAATGGAAGATTTTCTGATTACCCCCACTTTATACTTTTTTGCATAAAATTTTACAGAATCCAGATACATATTTCATTGGCCTCTCATATTCATCGGTTATAGTTGTGTACAGAACCGTTTCAATGAACAGTGTGTAGTATGTACTGTCTACATCAACTATGCTTATAATGGAGGCAATTACTAATGTTTGATCCCAAAGCAAATGATCCATATGGGCAACCGTCGTTACCTTATCAACCATATGGAGCGCATGCCCCAGGGATATATCAGAGGAATGAAACAGTATCCCCATCTCCTACCTCACGAGCGGCAATGCATGCTCGTTCTACGCAAGTCAACACCAGACAAGTGACGCCACGTAAGTCTAAAGCGGAGGCGTTGGCGCTTGTGCATGAATGCAAAAAATGGCTCGTGGCAGGCTCTGTCATAACCTTTGGGTTACTGGGCGGACTGGTAGCAGGTCATGCAGTCGGAACAACCTCAAACCAGGCAACACCAGCGTCGAATGCACCTGCGACATCGCCTTCTTCTGGCGGTGGGTTTTTCCAGCAAGGGCCGCAAGGACAACAGCAACAAGGTCAACAACAGCAAGGGGGAGGGTATGGCTTCGGAAACGGCAATTTCGGGCAACCACCTGCATCAGGTTCCCACACCTCCTGAGCCTCAGCATGTTCCATCCGGTATAGCTCGCCTCGCAAGCGTACTTTCTTCTTGGTGGTGAGTGAGGTTTGATCCATTTCCAAAATCACATATAATGGATTACGCTTGAAGAGAATTACGGACGAAGGAGCACGCATGAACCGGCAGTTTTGTCTGACGCATACCGTTCGCTATGACGAATGTAATTGTGATGGCACGCTCACGCCCGCTACTTTTTTACGCTATATGCAAGATATTGCTGCTCGTGATGCCGAGGATGCCCAACTCTATGGAGATGGTTACTGGGTCATCAAAAGAACTGTAATGTCTTTCGCCATGCCTATTCCCTTTCACACCAACCTCGAATTGAAAACATATGGCATTGGCTTCTCCCGTATTACCGCCTTGCGGGGATACGAAGCACACCATGCCTTCGCGTCTCAAGGTGAACCACTGGCTAGCGCACGCACTCTCTGGGTCTACGTTGATTCCAATGGGCGCCCAACGCGCCTACCTGAAAGAACGGCTCAGATCTGGCTGCCTGATGGAGTGCTGCCGCCCCAACCAGAACAGCCTTTTCCTGCCTTTCCTGAGCGTTTGCCTATCACGACTTCGTCTGTGGTGCAGTTCTCTCAGATCGACCTGATGCAGCATCTGAATAATGCATCCGCGGTTGAAATATTGGACAACGCGGGCTGGGAAGCATTGGCTAACAGTGAGATCACCCCTGCCGGGGCCAGATTCACCATCCGCCACTACGACATTGAATATGGTGATAGTCCTCGCTTCGGTGAACGCCTGGAAGTACAAAGCTGGTTTGAACCTTTCCCCACGCCGGGACAGGAATTTACCAGGTTCCAGCATATCATACGCGAGGGCAAGACGATGGTTCGTGCTCACTCTCGCTGGCTCTGGCAAACTGCTTAGGAACAGTGATACGATCAGGAAAAAACTAGGAAGCGTGACGGTTCCGATCCTGGCGCAGTCGTTCTAATACCCATGTGCGTATGAGAGTGGCCTTCTTCATCCCACGCTCACGTGCAATTGCTTCTAATTCATGATCGGTTTCTGGGTCAAATCTTACCTGTACGTTTGCGGAGAGACCGCGCGTCGCGGATACCTTGACTGCCTCGGTTTCTGCTTTCAAGTCGGTGATGCTATGGGTATCCCAGAAATTGGCTTCTTCTTCGTAGCTGTTGAAAGCTGGAATCGAGCCATGTGCTTCTGTAGGATACGCTGGCCCATGGTATACTGATTGATCGCTCATTGCTGTGTACCTGCCTTCCATTCGCGGTATTCGCCGCGTTCTTTCCTATCTGCTGGCCTGGCGCTGACCGGGTAGTATTTCCTTCATGGATTTATTGTAATGATTTTCATTACAATGTCAAGTGCAAAATGCGCGGGACAATCCGAGCATTTTCAAGAATTGAGAGTGAGTGATCGTGTCTTTATGACTGCTGGGCTTTATCGTATAAAGCGTACCAGGTATCATCGTAGTATGGAGAGAACATATGGCCCGGCTGTATACCGCTGGTGAAATCGTTATGTCCGTTGAGATACCAGTTGCCGTTCATCTTAATGAACCAGGGGCCGCCGCTGGAGCCACCAGTCAAGCCGCAGAGAATGGACACCACATTCCCACCTCCATGCTTCCAGGTGGTGCCGACCAAACCCTCGCAAGATTTTCTGGTCTGGCCATCGAAAGGATACCCGGCGGGATAGCCATAGGCGTAGAAGGTTTGATTTGCAGGCTGATTATAAGCCCAACCGGTACCACCAACCAGGTCAGTCAAGACACCCTCGCTGTTAGGGGCGACGATGGCCATGCCAAAGTCGTGATGTAAGTCATGTGGTCTGGCATCTATCCAGTCGGAAGGGACCTCTAGATCACGAGCGGCCCAGCAGCCATGAGGGGTTTTGCCGTTCTCGTATAGGGGACAGAAGATCACGTTCTTCACCCATCTACCATTCAAGTAGAGGCAGTGTCCGGCGGTATCAACCACACTATCGTTGTTGCTCACGACGGCAGTGCCAGAGCAGGCCATATCTTGACCAGCAGCGTTGGTTAAAAAGACTTTCCCAACGGTCGAGAGGGGGTACGAAAGGTTCTCGTTGTGCGGGGGGTGCCCTGGTTGCTGAGCTGCTTTGCCCAGACTTGTGTCAATGCTCCCCTGTACCAGACCGGGAGCAAGGCTGCTTTGCTGATCGGCGTCGGTGGCAGCACGCATGTTCGCTGCTGTCCAGTGTTTGATGGCGACGTCGGGGTTCGTCTCCACCGGGTGTTCAATGATCTGCTCCGAAGGGGTGAACAATGACGTGGTCAAAACACGCCCAAATGCAACCAGATACACCAGATATACGCTGGCAAGCACAGAGAGAAAGATTTTGCCAGTCAGGGGGTGTAAAATGAATCGATCCAGTTGCGGCATCATGCCTCTCTCTTTCATTTAGCGTCTTGCGGACGAGAAGGACGTGGACGGCGTTTCGGATCAGATTTTCCTCGACCGAGAGCATTGATGTTCGGCAGAGGAACGGCTTTGGCATTGCGCATTTTGTCCGCTGTCCAATATTTGAGGGTGTCCTCGGCAGGAGCCTCAACCGCATGCTTTGTGATCTTGATCGAAGGAGTTGATTTCGAATAACGCTTCCATGCAGCCAGGTATACACCAACTAGCAAACATAGAAGAACAGTGCCAACCAGAGGTAGGTAAATGAGTCTCTGTTGTTGTGACATCACGGCTCTCTCTTTCAGATAAGTTGCTACGGACAGAACGCATGTGCAGGCTACTATGCCTGGCGTTTTCCTCTCTACACGTTCCCGAAAGCAGCGCTTGCTCAGGATCGGTATAGTCTTTCTTCTAGAAGTAGTATATCAGCATTTCATGATTTTAAGAAGTGGGCATCTGCTTCATTTCCTTGACAATTTCAGCCGAGATTTGATATTATATAAAATATAAAATATGGACCACAGGAGTGACATGGTTCTTTCAGTGTATCGTACAAAACGAGAAATTGCTGCAACCCTTTTGAGGGATGCCATTATACGGGGGGAATTAACCCCTGGTACGCGCCTGCTTCTGGAGGATCTCAGCCGGAAATTTGACCTGAGTATGACCCCTATACGTGAAGCTATTCCTATTCTCGAAGGTGAGGGATTTGTCGTTCAATTACCGCATAAAGGGGCCGTGGTTGCTCAAATGGATCATGAAGAGATCAGGGAATTATATGCGATTCGAGGTGCGATGGAAGGGCTTGCAACCTCGGAAGGGGTGCCAAAGCTGACTAG
>WNGD01004247.1_pt1 | contig 20635 bp, 17 predicted proteins | sample 5400671 | NCBI WGS metagenome assembly WNGD01 (sample SAMN13153369, study PRJNA577476) | soil metagenome | isolation source: 40 cm soil or saprolite under grassland replicate 2 | place: USA:California | collected 2016-06-15 | reverse complement strand
ATTTGGATTCAACAAACGGGACACAGGTCAATGGCGTTTTTATTACTGACGTTGAGTTGAAGGATGGCGACAAAATTCGATTTGGTTCCGTCGTAGCGGTTTTTGCGGGATGTTGCCGCAAAGGTTGACCAATGCAGGTCGCTCAAGGCTGAGATAATTGCTCCCGACGTCGAGCAAAAACCATGCCCAATAAACTCGCACTTGATATATGTCGTATTAAAATCAGCGGGTGGAAGCGAGCGAAAGCGGCAAACGCAATGCCGCCCTCCTAAATAACTTTTACTCGCGGAGTCGAAACAACCGCGTCGAGGGGCGGTATGTTAAAAGTTATCTACCGAGGGGTCTCCTTCGCGCGGGTCTCGGGATCACCGAGGAATCGGACGCCGTGGCGGTAATTTGCCTCCGAAGAGACGGGCGGCATTTCCATTTGCCATCGGCGGCGAATTGAGCGCAATTTCACTCCGGAGACGTTTCGTCAATGCATCGCGGAAATTTTGCCGCACAGCAATTATGAAGAGACTGACCTCGAAAAACTGGCGCGCGAAGTTGCTTTCCGTCCTGCGCGCCAGACTGACCCTGGAAAACTGGCGCGCGAAGTTGATGTCCGTGCTGCTCGCGACAGCGGTTTGGTACCTGATCAAAAAGAACGTAGCGACGACGCCCTCGCCGTCTGAAACGTCCTCCCCGGCGCCAGTTACGGAAACGCGCTGAGGGCGACTTAATCCCGCCGGGTCGCCGCGTCGAGTTAGGCCTTGCGGACCACTTGCACCTCAAAAGCGTTGTCCGTCCGCGACGGGTTTTTCCATCCACGCCCGAGCCTACGCACCCGCGCAATGGAGAGGGTCTTTATCCTCAGGTCGGATGGCCCTTCGCTCGCACTACGCTCCAGCCTGCAGTCTCCGACGACGCTTTTCGTACTCATCTAGCGCGCGCTCAATTTCACGCCACTCACGCACATCACGCTGACATCGCGCACACACAAAATTCTCGTAGGGCATCGTCCCGTCCTCCCGCTTGTTCTCACTCGGAAACAAATCGCCCCGGCGCCAACTTCCACAGACCCCGCATTCCCTGACCTCCATTACTCATTCAACCTCATTTCGCAGACAGAGTTTCTGGCGTGGTTTCTCACCGGCGAATCCACGCCCGTATTCTCTGGCCGCAATGCCGTTCGCTCGCGCTACGCTTCCCGCCGCACACCACCGCGACGTTTCCAGTACTCGCTCAAACGGCTTCAAATTTGTGCGCTCGCTCGCTCACAACACGTCCAGCAAAACCCATGCCTAATAAAATCTCACTTGATGTATGTCGTATAAATTGGGTTAGGCCAATTCCTTCACCGGAACATTATGTTGTCGAGCCAAATCAAGAATCTGCTCTTTTTTAGTGTTGCCCTCGAAGAGTCGTTGGGGCAACCAACAGAGAGGCTGCTGCGGTGGCAGCAGAAACAACAGACCCCGCCGTGTCGAGACAACGGTTCGAAGCTGTTTCCAGCGCAGCCGCATGTCAAAGTTGACGTTCGCGACGGAGACTGAGTCCTCGCTCAACGCGACGGTGGATTCCACATACTGGTCTGGATGTCTGCGATAATGTCGAGCCACGCGCAGTCGCCCGTCGAGTCCGAAGCAACTGAACAGAAAATAGACAAAAACGGCGAGAATAACGTACGACGGCCAGCCGAAATGACTGTGTACTCCAGCCACCAAGACGACTGCGATGATCAGGAGCGAGAAGATGGCCAGTAGCCACCTGATCGACCGACGAACAACCAACAGCGATCGGTAATGATGCAGATCGAGTGTGTCCTGAAGGGTGAGTGTCCCAGTGAAGGACAGCGCTTTGGTAGTCACGAGCGTTTAGGCCTAACGAGAATTCGGCCCAATTATTGCGCCTTTCACGGCGTAATCCAGCAAAACCCATGCCCGATAAAATCTCACTTGCTATATGTCATGTAAAAGCGCATGCGCGAAAGGCCTGATCTCTTACAGTCTTGGCTCCGCACTTGTTACGCCGCACAATCATAAGACATCACTGCCACATCTGTTCCCCGGTAGCTTGTATGCTCAACGAGTAACCAGCCGAGGCGTGAGTAAAACTGCTCTGTGCTTGGAGTGTAAAGGTAAAGCCGTCTTACGCCGAGTGCCGTTGCTTCGTCGATAACGCGCCGGACCAACGCAGCTCCGATCCCGAGGCACCGACGTTCTGCAGCGACGAAAACGCCAGCCAGCCACGGCGACAACTCCATGCGCGTATCCATGTCGTGAGCGATCAGCATCGCCGAGCCGAGCAGCGTACCACCGGTGAATGCAATGATAATTGTCGGGATTTCGTGATGGCCACAACACTCTCGAAGCCTGGCCATGCGCGCCTCAACTGAGTCACCTGGCCGCAGATACGCCCACTCGTGGTGATGCCAATCCGTAAGAGTCGGAATGAACTCCTGGTGGTCTGCAAGGTAGCCGATTTGCATAAGCGTGACCGTGCGGCCTGACGCCAAGCTCAGCCACCGCGACAGAGCCGGATGCGCGCCACCAGTTGCGGTACAACTTCGCGATCGCTCACGGTTCTCGCAACTGTTTCAGTTGGAACTTGCGTCTTGGGATTTGCGATTTTCCGTCGCGTCTCTTGCTGCTTTCACAACCTTCTGCGCCGCGTCGGCCAGATCATCGGCCGCAATCACGGCGAGACCTGAATCCGCTATCTTTTTTTTCCCTAATTCAATATTGGTTCCTTCGAGACGCACAACCAACGGCACGGACAATTTAAGGGTCTTCGCGGCATTGATGATGCCTTGCGCAATCACGTCGCATTTCATGATGCCGCCGAAAATGTTTACGAGGATCGCCTTCACTTTCTTGTCGGAGATCAGGATTTTGAATGCTTCGGTCACCTGCTCTTCCGTCGCCCCTCCTCCTACGTCGAGAAAGTTAGCGGGCTCGCCACCGTAAAACTTGATGATGTCCATCGCCAGACCAGCGCCGTTCACCAGGCAGGCGATGTTTCCATCCAGTCCGATATAACTGAGGCCATGCCTTGACGCTTCGACTTCGCGTGGATCCTCCTCCGCAATGTCCCGCATCGCCGCAATCTCCGGATGGCGATAAAGTGCATTGTCATCAAAATTGAATTTCACATCGAGCGCGACCACTTCGCCTTTGGACGTAACAACCAGTGGGTTCACCTCGACCATCGAGCAATCGAAGGCAATGAATGTGCGGTAGAGCCCCTCGAATAATTTGGAGGCGTTCTTTAATTGTGAGGACTCGAAGCCGAGCTGCTTGGCCAGTTTTCGTGTCTGAAATGGCTGCAGACCGGCCAGCGGATCAATTGGTTCACGAATGATTTTCTCGGGAGACTTTGCCGCAACGGTTTCAATTTCCACACCGCCTTCTGTGCTCGCGACAATCAAAGGCGCTGCCGTGGCCCGATCGAGCAATACGGCAAAATAGATTTCGCGCGCGATCTCGGCAGATTCCGCGACGAGCACTTTGTTCACCACGCGACCTGCCGGCCCGGTCTGATGCGTCACCAGAATCTGGCCAAGCATTTTTGCAGCAACCTCACGCACTTCCGCCGGCGTTTTGCGAACATGAACTCCGCCTTTGAATCCGTTTTTGAACGTTCCCTTGCCGCGGCCGCCAGCATGGATCTGCGCTTTGATAACAAGACCGACGTCGCCGAGCTCGCGAGCGATTTGTTCCGCTTCATCTACGGTCAATGCGACTTTGCCTCGCGTCGTCGCCACATCGAATTTTTGCAGCAATTCTCTGGCTTGATATTCGTGAATGTTCATGCGCAGATTTCCCCGGGCAGAGGTGGAATTAGCCTGAGGAAGGCCGCAAGGTAAGAGGCGCGACCGTACTTCATTTTCGTTCCTGTTCGAAAAGTGTTCCCACCGTGCGGTGCTCCTTCGGTGGTTCGAGTGCGTTAACGAATTTCCGAAACCGCTCGGAGAAAACTTCAGGACGAAGTTTCCAGTAATGGGCCATTCCGGGCGCAGCAACATAATGGCGAAGAAGCCCGTGCCAGCCATCCCAGAGCTGCCTGTCCATTAGTCCATAAACATAATGAAAATGAATTGTCTCGAAGGCTTTCAGGAATTGGTAAGCAGCATGAAAAAAACGCGCCCGATCTTCAACGGAGAGTGCACTGAGATCTTCGAGACCTACTCTCCAGATCCGCTCCACCTCCGCGTTTTCCATGAAGGGTTTGGTCACGTCCCGCAGGGCCGTGGCCGCGGCGTCCTGCGTGGCGAGCTTGGCCACGCGTGTACTCCGATGCACCTGTAGGCCGAGATATAGCACGGACAAAACGACGGCGACTGAGCCGACCAATTGCGAGATCGCGCTAACCGCATCCCAGTTCATCCCTGTGTTATACCACAGGCGAAGGGCTGGTTGCTACTTCGGTTCGTCGGCAATTTTGAGAACGATTTTGCCGCGCGTGTGACCAGTCGCGACCTGTTCCTGCGCTTTCGCGGCGTCTGCGAGTGGGAACGTTTGGGAGACGACTACCTTGATTTGGTTTTCGTCGATCAATTTGCCGATCTCACCGAGTTCATGTGAATCCGGTTTCACGTTTAACGATGCGCCCCGAATCCCATGTTTATCCAATTCCGCCTGATCAACTCGTGCCACGAGTGTAACGATAAAGCCGCCTTTCTTCACCACGCCGTAGGAACGCGTGAGTGTGTCTTTACCGATCGAATCCAGCACGACATCGACATCTTTCGCGACGTCCTCGAACTTTGTTTTGGTGTAATCGATCGCCACATCCGCGCCGAGCTGCTTGAGCAAATCCTGGTTCGGCGCCGATGCGGTCGCGATGACTTTCGCCCCACGCTCCTTCGCGATTTGAATGGCGAAACTACCTACGCCGCCCGATCCACCGTGAATGAGAACCGTCTGACCCTTGCTCAGCTTCGCGGTGTCGATCAGTGCCTGCCACGCCGTCAATGCGACGACCGGCACGGCCGCAGCCTCCACGTAAGTGAGCGACCTCGGCTTGAGCGACGCTTCACCTTCCGTCGCCACCGCGTACTCAGCGTAACCGCCGCTATTCTTCAGGCTAATGTACGCATACACAGGATCGCCCACTCTAAACTTCGTGATTTTGCTTCCAGGACTCTCAACAACTCCGGCAATGTCCGCGCCTGGGATCATCGGGAACGCGGCCTTTTCATATTTCGCAAAAATTCCCGATCGGATCAGCCCATCCACCGGGTTGACACCCGCCGCGATCACGCGAACGAGAATTTGATCTTCTTTTGGCTCCGGTCGCGGAACATCTTCGTACTTCAACACCTCCGGACCACCGTATTCATGGACTGCAATCGCTTTCATAGTCGGTCTTACAGATTGCGCAGGCGAAACGCCTGGTAGAATTGCCGCTGTCATTGTCCCAACGAGGAATGTCAATCGTCTTAACATTCGCACAATGGATAAGGTTAGACCGCGGCACCGACCGTTATGCGACGGAAACAATTCGGTCTCAATCGCTGTTGTGTTTTCATAAGCGATTCCTAGTCCGATTAGCTGATCTACGTCGAGATTTTTTCTGACTCATACCGCGACGGGTCGCAAATCATGTCGCAAGCAGCGCTCACAATTGCTTCCTGAGCCAGCATCGGCATGTTCCTCACTAGTCGATGTTAAACAGGACAAGAGAAATTGCTAAAACGCACAATCGCCGTGCGATTGATGAGGTAAGAGTGACGTGATGGCGCTCGCAAAACGCCGTTATCCGATCGGAGCGGAACTGATTGGCGAAAACGAAACGCATTTTCGTGTTTGGGCGCCAAAAGCGCAACACGTCGATCTTGTCCTCGAAGAGAGCGCGGCGAAAAACGCGAAGCGGACATTTCATCCGCTGGAAGCTGAGGAAGGCGGGTATTTCTCCGGCGTCGCCAACGTCGGCGCGGGCGCCTGCTATCGATTTCGGGTAAACAACGCCGAGAATTTTCATCCCGATCCGGCTTCCCGCTTTCAACCGGATGGGCCGCACGGTTCGTCCTGCGTTGTCGATCCAATGAAGTTCCAATGGATGGACCGAGCGTGGCCGGGTCTGAAAATAAAAGGCCAAATTATGTACGAAATGCACATTGGCACATTCACCAAGGAAGGGACGTGGCGCGCGGCGGCAGAGCAACTGGCAGAGCTGGCGCGCATCGGGATCACGGTGGTCGAAATGATGCCGATCGCAGATTTCCCAGGGAAATTCGGCTGGGGGTACGATGGCGTGAACCTTTTTGCGCCGACCCATCTGTATGGCACGCCGGATGATTTACGCAGCTTTGTCGATTGCGCGCATTCGCTGGGCGTGGGCGTGATTCTCGACGTGGTTTACAATCACTTTGGTCCTGACGGGAATTATCTTGCCGTTTATTCCGACGATTATTTGACTCGCGACAAGGAAAACGATTGGGGCGACTCGATTAATTTCGATGGACCAAAGTCAGGACCAGTACGCGAGTTCTTCATTACAAATGGCCGCTACTGGATCGACGAATTCCATTTCGATGGATTCCGCTTCGACGCCACGCAAAGCATCCTGGACAACTCTGATGAATACATTGTCGGGGCTATTGGCCGCGCTGCGCGCAAGGCGGCAGGTGCGCGCTCGATCATTTTGGTCGCGGAAAACGAGCGGCAAGAAGCCAACTTGATTCGACCACGCAGTGAAGGCGGAGACGACCTTGACGCAGTGTGGAATGACGATTTCCATCACAGCGCCGTCGTTGCGCTCAGTGGAAGACGAGAAGCGTATTACACGGATTACCTCGGTTCGCCGCAGGAATTCATTTCGGCCGCGAAATACGGCTATCTTTTTCAAGGCCAACCCTATGTCTGGCAGGAAGCGCCACGCGGCACGCCGACATTTGGGGCGCCGCCAGAAGCATTCGTTGCGTTCATCGAAAATCACGATCAGCTTGCAAACACCGTCGTAGGCGAGCGACTTCGTTTCCAAACCTCCCCCGGTCGCTATCGCGCCATGACCGCGTTGCTGTTGCTTGGGCCATGGACACCGTTGCTTTTTCAGGGCCAGGAGTTCGGTGCTTCGACCCCGTTTACATTTTTTACAGACACCGGAGATGGCCCGATGCGGGAGGCCATTCGCAAAGGGCGCTTCGAATTTCTCGCACAATTCCCCTCGCTTGCCGCCGATGAAGTGCAAAAACGGTTGTCGGTGCCGTCCGATCCGGGAGTTTTTGCAAACTCCAAGCTCGATTTTGCCGAACGGGAGAAGAACAAGCATTTCTACGACATGCATATCGAACTTTTGCGGTTGCGTCGCGAAGACTCGCGCTTTCGCGACCAGAAATCCGACGGAGTGGACGGTGCGGTGCTCGGAGTGAAAAGCTTTGTGCTGCGCTATTTCAGCGACGGAAATGTTGACGATCGATTGCTCGTGGTGAACCTCGGCGAACGTCAAACGCTTGCCCCGATTCCGGAACCGTTACTGGCGCCACCGCTCGGCTTGGAATGGGAAACACTTTGGTCAAGCGAATCAATTCGCTACGGCGGCCTCGGAGTGACCACGGTCGCAACACAAAATAGCTGGACATTGCCGGCGGAAGCGGCCGTGGCGCTGCGGCTCGTGCCGGAAAAAGCTCCGCGACGCCAACCGGCACGACGAAAATTGGGCTGAGCGATTTGGCCCTTCCGAGCGACAATTGATGAACAAACAGTCTGAAGCTAGCCGTTCAGTTGTTCGTGCGATGCCGTGGGACGGCGCTAAAATGTCGCGCGAGATTTTGCTTGATCGCGAATGGCTCGTCACCAATGGGCTCGGCGGTTATGCCTCGGGCACCATTTCAGGAGCGGTGACACGGCGTTATCACGGCTTGCTCATCGCGGCGTTACCCGCGCCGCTCGGACGCGTGGTGATGTGGAGTCATGTTTCCGAATTTCTCCGCTTCAGCGACGACGATGTGGTTTCTCTCGGCGCGGAAGAACGCGCTGGAGGACAGCTTGATTTAAAGAGCGCTGACTACCTGACTGAGTTCCGGCTCGAGGATGGACTTCCGGTTTGGACATATCGCGTTCGCCAAGTTGTGGTCGAGAAGCGCGTTCTGCTTCCGCATTTGCAGAACACGGTCCACGTCAGTTACCAGGTGATCTCAAGAGGAAAAACGCCGCGGCTCGAATTGCGACCCGCTTTTCATTTTCGACACCATGAAGCGTCTGTGGATGCCGAGCTGGCGGCCCCGTACAAAGTGACTGCCGTCGATGGCCGTTACGAAATTGCGGCAGCGCAGCGAAAGCTTCCACCGCTCCGGATGTGTCTTCGTGGCCGTGAATCCGCTTTCACGATTGCGCCATCGAAAATTCCTCAGGTTGTTTATCGCATCGAGCAGCGGCGCGGTTATGCCCACGAAGGCGAGCTCTGGAGCCCGGGATTTTTTCAAGTTGATCTGACCGAACGAAGCACAGCGACCCTTGTCGGCTCGACCGAACAATGGGACATCATCGACGTCCTGGGTCCCGAGGATGTTCTCGCCGCCGAACGCGAACGGCGTGCACGCTTGCTGCATGATGCGCTTCCGAAAGCGCGCCAGAACTTTTCCGCAGAGTTGGTTTTTGCTGCCGATCAATTTGTTATTACGCCCGCCGGGCGATTTGAGGAAGCCGCGCGCGCACATGCTGCCGGTGACGAAGTGCGCACTGTCATCGCCGGATACCACTGGTTTACCGATTGGGGACGCGACACGATGATCAGTCTCGAAGGTCTAACCCTGATTACCGGACGCTGGCTTGAGGCGGGCTACATCCTGCGCACTTTCGCGCATTACATTCGCGATGGCTTGATTCCAAACATGTTTCCCGAAGGTGCCAGAGAAGGAAAATATAACACCGCCGATGCTACCCTTTGGTTCTTTCACGCGCTGGGCCGTTATCTCAAGCTCACGAAAGATCGCAACACCTTGAAGCAGCTTCTGCCGGGTTTGATCGACATCGTCGAGCATCATCTGCGTGGCACGAAGTTTAATATTCACGTCGATCCAAACGACGGTCTCCTGGTGCAGGGTGAGGAGGGTTACCAGCTCACCTGGATGGATGCCAAGATGGGCGATTGGGTCGTCACACCGCGCCGCGGAAAAGCCGTCGAGATCAATGCGCTTTGGCATAACGCGCTCTGCCTGCTCGCGGGTTGGCTGCGCGAGGAAGGCGACGATGCCGCGCAGCGTTACGAGGAACACGCCGAGCGAGCGCGCGTCTCATTTAACAAGCGGTTTTGGTTCGCCGAAGGCCGTTATCTTTACGACGTTGTCGATGTTGACGGCGGATCGGACAACGACTCCTCATTGCGACCGAATCAATTGTTCGCCATCTCGCTCGATCATCCGGTCCTGGATGCAAAACACTGGAAGTCAGTGATCGAAATCGCGGAGAACAAATTGCTCACGCCACTTGGCCTGCGGACGCTCTCGCCCGACGATCCGGAATACAAGCCGATTTACGCTGGAGATCTGCGCTCACGCGATGGCGCTTATCATCAAGGCACGGTGTGGGCGTGGCTTATTGGGCCGTTCATCGACGCCTGGCTGAAAGTTCATCCGCATGACCGATCTACGGCGCGCAGATTCCTGGAGCGTTTTCCGGAACAGTTAAGCGAAGCGGGCATCGGCACAATCAGCGAAGTGTTCGATGCACGAACGCCACACAATCCGGGCGGCTGCATCGCACAAGCATGGAGTGTTGCCGAAGTTTTGCGTGCCTGGTCAAAAACAGCGTGAATAGTGGTTGCGGCGGCAAAACAGCGAAGTCACGTCGCGTTTGCGCCCCCTGGATTCAAAGCGCATAACTTTCTCCGATGAAATTCGCTTTTCAGATTCTCGCACTTGGCTCGATGTCGATCTTCGCTTTCGCGCAGGAAAGCACCACCCCGCCGCCAAGAGTCTATCCCGTCGCTTTGCCGAATTACGACGAGGAAACCGCTACACGGCTGCAAATTTTTTTGGACAACAGTGATTTCGGGCCCGGCAAGATCGATGGAAAAATGGGCGAATTTTTTCGCAAAGGGCTTATCTCCTACAAACATGCACTTGCCATGCCAAAGACTGGCGCGGTCGATTCCTGGCTGCTCGATCAAGTTCCGGTGACTTACACGACCTACACAATCAGAGAGGAAGATCTGAAATCCATCGGGAACGTTCCAGGCAGTCATGCCGAGCAGGCAAGATTGAAATGGCTGCCTTACACGTCACTGCTCGAATTCGTCGCCGAGCGTTATCATTCCGCGGAATCTTACATTCAGAAACTCAATCCCGGAAAGAATTGGGAGCATCTGCAACCAGGCGAAGTCCTCAAGGTGCCGAACGTCTTGCCATTCGAGGTCGAAAAATTCACGGAGGGGAAAGTTCCTGAAAATCCCGCATTCGCCGCTCGGAAGATTTTCGTCGACACCAAGGAACATCTGCTTGAAGTCTTCGACAACGATCAGCTCGTCTGCGTCTTTCCGATTACGCCGGGGTCGAAAACGTTACCTGCGCCCGTTGGCACGTGGAAAATTCTGGGCGTCAACATCTGGCCATGGTTTCGCTACGACGAAGGGATGCTCAACTACGGCGTGCGCACCGAAAACTACTACAATCTTCCGCCCGGTCCGAACAACCTCGTCGGCGTGCTGTGGATGGGCTTGAACAAACCGGGTATCGGCATTCACGGCACGAACAACCCGGAGACGATCGGACGCGCCGCCAGTCACGGCTGCATTCGACTGGCAAATTGGGATGCTGCACGCGTCAAGGACCTCGTGAGCGTAGGCAATACCGTGATCATCTTTTAGGTGGAACGCGTTGTCCTCGACGCGTTGCCAAATAATGCGGTTTTGCCGCCAGTTTTACCATCGTCTTCGGAGAAGCCGATCCACCTTCGCGAGATTTCCCCCAAAATTTCTCGCGCGGAATCGCGATCTCAAACGTCTAGGCTTTAGATCGACCCAATGGATGCCAGTGAACGCGAACAGTATCGGGCGGCCATTCACGGCGATCGAGAAGCATTTGAGATGATCATTCGCGCGCACAGCCGGGCACTTTTCGCTATCGGATACGGCATTCTTCAAAGCCGCGAGGAAGCCGAAGACGTCGTGCAGGATGTCCTTGTCAAAGCCTGGAAAACACGCTGGCGCGTGCGCGACCCGGAAAAATTTCCCGCCTGGCTCGCAACCATCGCACGTCATCGCGCTCACGACATTTTTCGGAAACGCCGCACAGTTTCCCTCCTGTCCACAACAATTGACGAAGGAATTGAGCCAAGTTCCGCTCCGGAGGCGAACGGCTCAGAATTGGATCAACAATTGCATTCCGCGCTGGCTGCGCTGCCAGAGCTTCACCGCGCAGCGCTTACGCTCCGTTACTTCGAAGAGATGGATTACCGCAGTATCGAAAACATTCTCGGACTCAGCAATGGGGCCCTGCGCGGGATCCTCGGCCGCGCCCTTGCCGCCATGCGCAAACAACTTCGGCCCGCTCTCGCTTCATTGGATTAAACGTATGGCAACCGTTCACGACGAAATCGACAACTGGCTCGCCGCGGATATTCACGGCGAACTTTCGGACGATGAACGCAGCGCGCTTCACACTCATCTCGTCGAATGCGCCGCCTGCCGAAAAGCTCATCAGGAGAACAAAGTCATGAACAAAATTCTGGAAGAAACTCTCGCTCATGAAAAACCCGATCCGGCCTTCGAACAACGAATGCTGGCCGGTTTTCGCAATCGCATCCCGCAAAGAAGCGGACTCGTAAGGTTGCTCGTCGATTTTATGCGTTTGCGTCCGGTTCAAGTCACTGCGGTTGCTGCCATGCTTGTGGCGTTGGTCCAAATCGGCCGCATGATCACCGGCGAAAACGCAACCGCGCTGCGCGGTCGCGAACGCTACGTCGAGGACGTACAAGTATCGGAGCTCCCAGCTCCGGCGTCGCGGCCAGGTCAAGCCGGTTCTTTAGCTAAGTCGGACCAACTCGCAGCGGGACGGCCACAAGACTTGGCGCACAGGCAATCGCCGCCATCGCCCCCGACAACGGTTGCACCTGCCAAGGTGGCACAGCCAGGGACTAGTAAGACGGAAGCACTCGTCGCAAGCCCGGAGAGTTTTGCCAATGCCGAAGAAGCTGGACAAAGTCCGGTCGAATCGCCAGCTTCGGCGCTGGCCAATCGCAAACTGATTCGGAACGCAACTGTCGAACTGGAGATCATCAGCTTTGATGATGTAGTGCAGAAGATTACGGCGTTTGCGAGTGAAGAGCGCGGATATGTCGCGACGACGAATTCCGAAAAACAGGCGAATGGAAAGTTGCGCGGCCAAGTTGTGGTCAAGGTTCTGCCGGAAAATCTTGATCGCCTTCTGCAAAAGATTCGCGCTCTTGGCGAATTGAAGAATCAAATGCTCGGCACCGAAGACGTTACGAAAGCGTATTTCGATACCGATGCTCGGCTCAAGAACGCACGCGTGATGGAGCAACGCTTGATCGATATGTTAAAAACGAAGACCGGCAAAGTCTCCGATTTGCTTCAGATTGAAAAAGAGCTTGGGCGCGTGCGCGAAGAAATAGAGAAGATGCAGGGCGAATTGAAATATTGGGATTCTCTCGTGCAATTCGCGACCGTGACAATTTCTCTGTCCGAGAAAGACATGGAAGAAGCGGCTGCGTTCCTGCTCAAGGAGCGCGCCCAACTCGCGCTTTATGCGCCTGATGTGGAGAAAATTTACAACGACATCAAAGGCCTCGCGTCCCCAAAAGTGCAGATCACGAATGCGCAGCTTGATCGCGATTATTCCGGACGCGTTTCGGCACGGGTGAGCATGTTGATCGCGCCGGAAGATAGCGACGCCGTGATCGCTCGCGTGAAGGGCTGTGGACGCGTCGAAAATTTTCAGATGCAGACCGAGCGCATCGCGCAAGGCGGCACCGGCATGTCGGAGAACGCAAAAACCAAGAGAGAGAAAGTAGAACTGAATGTCACGATTTCGCGTGAGGAACAGGAACAAGCGTTTCAGCAGACCAGCCTGCGTATTCGCACGTCGTCGGTTGACAAAAAGGCAAAGGAGCTGCGCAATCTAACCGAGAAACAAAGTGGGCGCGTCCGCAGTTCGACCTTCAGTCGCGATCCAGACGGGCGCGAAGTGGCCAGCGTCTCGCTGCGCGTGCCGATGAAAAATTATTCGACGCTCATGCAATCGCTGAACTCTCTCGGCAAAATTGAAGATGTAAGCGTGCAGCGGCAGGACCGGACTGGCGCACAGATCGACGAAGCAAGCGCGCCGGCGGATATCTCGATCCAGGTTTACAGCCAGGGCAACATCGTTTCATCCCAGACCGGCCTCTTTGCGACGTTCCGCCGAACATTGGCGCAGAGCGCAGCCGCGATCATGTGGAGTTTACGCATGATTGGCGTTGCGGTGGCGTTTCTCGCGCCTTGGGCGATTGCGATTGTTGTCATTGTTTGGATCGCGAAACGGATCGCGCGCACGCGACGATCCAAATCGTAACCCTCACTTCGCTCGCTTAGGGCAGATTCCGACGCGGCGAAGGACCTCGCGCAACATGACGGTCGCCCAAGCATACCTGCGTGGCCAATGAGCTAATGCGAGGTCCCTCGCTCCGCTCGGAATGACATGCATTTAGCCGCGAAATTGTGAAACGCCTTGCTCGCTCTCGAAACGAGTCATATTTTGACGGAGGATGTCGATGAAAGCTACCAGCGGTATCAGCTTCGATAACGCGGCCGTGGCCGCAACGCCAAAACATCTTTTGCAATTCGCTGTCGATCAGCGCTACGACGATTACACGTCAGTCGATCACGCGGTCTGGCGCTTCATCATGCGACAGAACACTTTTTTCCTGCGCGAGTACGCGCACAAAGTTTATTTCCAAGGCCTTCTGAACACCGGCATCTCGTTCGAGCGCATCCCGCGCATTCAGGAGATGAACGATATCCTCGCGAAGATTGGTTGGGGCGCGGTAGCCGTGGACGGTTTTATTCCACCAGCGGCGTTCATGGAATTTCAAGCGTACAAGGTGCTGGTGATCGCGTGCGACATGCGGCAAATCCATCACATCGAATACACGCCCGCGCCGGACATCGTCCACGAGGCGGCCGGTCACGCGCCGATCATTGTCGATCGAGAGTATTCGAATTACTTGCAGCGCTTCGGCGAAGTCGGCGCAAGAGCGATGTCTTCAAAGAAAGATTTCGAGTTGTATCAAGCGATCCGGCACTTGTCGATCCTGAAGGAGCAACCAAACGCGGACCCGAAAGAAGTCGGGGAAGCGACGAAATTGGTCGAACATCGCCAAAAGAACCTCGGAGAACCCTCTGAGATGGCGCTGCTTTCGCGCTTGCATTGGTGGACAGTCGAATACGGTCTCATCGGCACGCTGGAGAATCCGAAGATTTACGGCGCCGGGCTACTTTCATCGATCGGTGAATCGGTTTCGTGCCTCGAACCCGAAGTGAAGAAGATCCCCTACTCCATCGACGCGATGAGCGTTCCGTTCGATATCACGACCAAACAGCCGCAGCTTTTCGTCTGCCGCGATTTCCAACACCTGAAGGAAGTGCTCGAAGAATTTGCCAGTAAGATGGCCTATCAAGTCGGCGGCCTTGAAGGAATTAATAAAGCGATCGAATGCAACAACGTCGCGACTTGTGAATACTCATCCGGCCTACAGGTCAGTGGCGTGTTCACGGAAGTTCTCACTGACGAAAAGAAACAACCCATCTATGTGCGGACGACTGGCAAGAGCGCGCTTGCGTTGAATAATAAGGAGCTGCCCGGTCACGGAATCGATTATCACAAAGACGGGTTCGGTTCGCCCATCGGCAAATGGAAGCAAACTGAAATTGTCGAGGGCAAGAAAGCGAAGCTCGAATTCGAAAGTGGGATTGTTGTGGAAGGCAAAATTGACAAGGTACTTCGCCGCGATGCGAAGGTGCTGCTGATCACATTCTCAAATTGCAGCGCGAAATATGGCGACCGCGTTCTGTTCGATTCCGATTGGGGGACCTATGACATGGCAGTGGGCGAGCGAATCAGTTCGGTCTTTAACGGCGCGGCTGACAAGGACGCTTACAATCAGGTTGCGCTCGTTCCGAAAGAACGGACCATCAAAGTGCCGTCAGACGCAAAGCGGAAACGTCTCGAAAATCTTTACGCGCAAGTTCGCAAGATCCGCGAAAGCAATGCCGGCTATGAACGGCTTGGTGAAATTTGGGAGACACAGCAAGCCGAACATCCCGAGGATTGGCTATTGTCGATGGAGATTTTCGAGATCCTCGACACGACCGATCAGCAGCCGGAATTGAAGGCCAGGATCGAGAGGTTCCTCAACAACAAAAAGACAAGCACCAAAGATCTTTCGACGCTGATTGGTTGGGGCTTCCGTTTGGTTGAGTATCACAAGAAACCAGAATATCAGGCGACGTTGCACACGTCGCCAAAGTGACTCCGCCCTGTAGCCGCTTCGCGTGCGAAGCGTGGCGCTGATAGGCCATTCACGCGCACATCACGCCGCCGACAGGGCGGTGGCTACAGTTCACCACGTCTCGTCTTTGAAGTGCCGTTTTCCCTTTAGCGCCTTCGCGTACTCATCTTTGCTCAGGATGTTCTCATCCACCTGCATATCAATTCGGCAAAGGTTTTTGAAGAACGCCTCGATGCGTTCCTTGCCGCTCAGCACATCATCTGTGAGATAGTTCACATCGACATTGATGCAGATCGCACCGACGATCCCGAATTCCTTGCGCGTAATAGGGATCGTCGTGCATTTGAATTTTCGCGCGCCGATGTTCAACTCGTAATTCAATTTCTCTTCATTGAGAAGCTGGCGCTTTTTGAGGTCAATCAGGAGGTTGGTAGTGCCATCGCGCAGATGGCGACCCGTGACATTATTTTCGAGCGTAATCAACGAGTGCGCCGGATCGGCCAGATTATGCAGCAAGATTTCGATGCCCGTATTCGGGAATGATTTTCCAACCAGGTGTACGATCCGAACGTAATTTTCGAGGAATTCGGTCGTGTCATCGGCAACTTTCTTTCCGTCATATTTATCGAAAAGTTGTGCGTAAACTCTTTGTTCCACCGGTTCGAGCTGGCCGCGCACGTTGTTTTGCTCGCCGATAAAAATCAGTTGTCGCGCTGCTGTGTGGTCCTCGTTCTTGAGGAAATAATGCATTCCCAGCCGGAAATCTTTCGGACTGAACTCGCCAAAGTTCTCGCGGCTGACTGTGAACGGATAGAAATCGTACTCATCAAGATTTCTTCCAAATTTGCGGCGGCGCTCCTTGTATTTTCCCCAAAAGAATCCGGCAACCAAAAACAACAGCGAGACAATAATCGACGCGATTACATTGATGCTGAGCTCGCTCTGCAGGGCATTGATCATAGCAAAGGGCCGAACATAGGGATTCTGTCTGTGTGCCCAGCGGGCTTACAACGCGCTGTTCACCATAGCAGCGGAATATAACTCCGCTGGCCGCACAGACTGCAAGTCTATGTTCCCGCAACAATTTCGAGCACGAATCACAGATTTCCAGCCAGGCTGGAGAGACTGATATTCTCCAGTGCGACATCCGCGGGCCGGGAAAGTGCGTAGGCGACCGCGCTGGCAACATCATTCGGCGAGATCATTTTTTTTCGCGGCCAATTTCCTTCGACACTCTTCCAAATGCCGGTGTTGGTAGCGGCCGGGTAAATGTTGATGACGCGAATTTTGCGGTCACGCAATTCTTGGCGGAGGGATTGCGAGAATCCTTCAAGCGCAAACTTGCTCATGCAATAGGCGCTCCAGTTGGCGAAGCCGGTTTTCGCGGCGATCGAGAGAATATTCACGATGCTCGATCCCGGCGGCATCTTGGGAGCGAAATGCTGCGTTAATAAGAATGGCGCGGTGATATTGACGCCGACCGTTTGCTGCCATTCGATGGGTGTGATTTCTCCGAACTTTCCGACCGCAGCGATTAGATTCGAAACGCCGGACGTGACCGCGAGATCATGGATCAGCTCAACAACGCCTGCGCAGTGCGGCCTAACCGTCTTACACACATCGGCCAGGGCAACGATGTCGCGTCCATGAAGAAGCAGCGCCACATCGGGAGCCGCCAGTTTCTCCGCAATTGCGCGGCCAATTCCACGGCTGGCGCCAGTGATAAGATAACGTTTCATCTTCAAATTGACGCTGTGAAAAACTGTAGTGGCAGGCGTGCCGCCTGCAAAATATCGATTACGCATCCGACACGGCTGCCGCTACAGAAGAATTACGTTCTCCTCAGCGTAAACCGGTTATTCGCCGTTTCCCATAAACGTAATCGAATAAGCCGCTGGTCGAGGCGATTATCGATCTTTGGCCAAAGCGCGCGCACAATATTTTCACCCGTCGAAGGCACATCTCGAAAATCGTCTGTCTCAAGGTCGAGATGTCGATCTTGCCACGGTGCAAGCGACTCCGTGATTGCGTTTCTAAAAGCGACAAAATCATGGAGGGTCCCAGTCCGTTTGTCGTACTCACCGCCAATGGTTGTCTCGGTTACGTAACGATGGCCATGGCCAAGTGGATTATTGCACTTGCCGTAGAGCTTTGCGTTTTCGGCGTCGGAGAGCGTAGCCGCACGTAATCGGTGCGCAGCATGGAACGCCATCTGCAATCCAAGAAAAACAGTGTTGTCAGTGCAAACTTCTGCGAAAAAATCAGGGCGCTCGCGCAAACGGACGCGCTCCAGCGGCACCACTGAATTGATGCGTTCGAAAATATATCCCGCCAGACTCTCGGTCGTGATCGGGCGATCCTTTAATCCGGCGACATCTTGATTGAGATAGCGATGATCGAGTTCGTCACGCAACGAACGTAGACAACGATCGACTACATCGTAGCGAACTAATGGCGCTCCTCCACCGAGTTTCTTCGTTCGAAAAGTGAGGCGGGCGCGGTAATTGTGCCCGTGAATTGAAGTTGCCGTGCCAAAGAGGCGTGCGTTTTCCTCTTCGCTCAAATGAGGCGACATCGTTTTGCGCGCAGCCGAAAATTCGAACCAATAGTTCGCTTCGCCAGCGCCATCTGAATAGAAGGTGGCGCTTCGCTCAGGCGATTCCGTGACATGACAAGCGGCGAGCTTTGCGTCGACATCGGAGAACAGCGGCGCAACATCGACGTAGAGCTGTCGGGCAATGTTCTCTGCAGTAGGCGGAACGTCGCGGAACGAAGGATTGTCCTCGTTGAGAAACTTGTGATCGAAATGTTCGCGCACAATTTTGCCGGACCGCTCCTTGATTTCGCTAATGTTGATTAGCATTCCGTTGCTTGGGTCGACTGGCCCGGTAAAAACAAAATACGCGACGTAATTGCGACCCGTGCCGTGGCGCGCATTCGTTTCGGGGCCGAAAACCGCCAGGTTTTTGGCGTCACTCCAACGGCTCACGTACAAGCGCCGCGACGCCGAGAACTCGAGCCGTTTGCTGACCGTCAGCAGCATGACGCACCAAACGTATTACACGTGCTCGCAAGGTGGATCGGCTTCTCCGAAGACGATGCCAACCCAATCGCCGAAGGCGCTAGCTGACGCTCGCGCAGCGTTGCACCCACAAAAATTTGGCGGCAAAGCCGCATTTGCTTTTGCCAACCCGTTGAGGACAACGTGTTCCACCTAATCCTTGAGGAGTGAGAGAAATTCGGAGCGTGTTCGCGCGTCGTCTTTAAAAGTGCCGAGCAAACAAGAGGTTTTCATCACGGAATTCTGCTTTTCCACGCCGCGCATCATCATGCAGAGATGTTTCGCTTCCACGACGACTGCTACGCCGGATGGTTCGAGACACCCCATCAGTGACTCCGCGATTTGAGTGGTGAGATTTTCCTGGATTTGTAAGCGTCGCGCGAAAACATCGACAATGCGCGCCACCTTGGAAAGGCCGATCACTTTCCCGTTTGGAATATAAGCCACGTGCGCCCGGCCGATGAACGGAAGCAGATGATGCTCGCACAGCGAATATAGTTCGATGTCTTTGACTAAAATGATTTCGCTCGCGTCGGAAGCAAACACGGCATCGTTGATAATCTCCTCGAGATCCTGCCGATAGCCTTGGGTGAGAAATTCTAAAGCCTGCGCCGCGCGGACCGGCGTGCGACGCAATCCTTCACGGTCGACATCCTCGCCGATCGCTTCGAGCAAATTGCGATAGGCATCTTCCAGCATCTCCAACTTGCGATTGTCGATCTTGGCGCTCGCCGGCAGAAAATCTTCAGTGAACGCGGTGTCTCTCACTATTTCGTTTTCTACCTTCACGTCGTGGCGTCAGCTTGGCTTGGTTTTTAGTCGAGCCAGCTCTGGGGATATTTTGAATCGTCGAGTGCGAGCGACTCTTCTGTGAGCTCGAGCGTGTGTTGTGTATCGAACATCACGGCGAGTTCTTCGGTGCGAGTCGCGTTCTTGCTTGCCATGATTGTCCCCGGATGTGGGCCGTGCGGAATGCCGCGCGGATGCAATGTGATCGAACCACTCTCGATGCCGCGTCGCGAACCAAAATTTCCGCGCACATAAAAGAGCACTTCATCCGCTTCCACATTGTCGTGCACCCACGGAATTTTGACGGCCTCGGGATGGGTATCGAGCAGGCGAGGCGCAAACGTGCAAACGACATAACCGCGAATCTCAAATGTCTGATGGATCGGCGGCGGTTGATGCACCGTGCCTGTGATTGGCTCGAAATCCTGTGCGTTGAACGTGAACGGATAGAGATAACCATCCCATCCGACTGCATCGAAGGGATGATGCCCAAGTGTCACGCGCGTGAAGCGTGGACCGTCTTTCACTAAAACATCGACATCTTCCTCTTTGTCGATGGTGATCAAGTCCGATGGCGCATGGAGATCGCGCTCCGAATACGGCGCGCCCATCTTGATTTGGCCCTCATGATTTAAGTAACGCTGCGGAATCCGAACCGGGCCGGCCGATTCAAGAATGAGATAATCTTCCTCTTCGACCTTATCGGGAACCAGCCGGTACGTGATGCCGCGCGGGATCACAATGTAATCTTCGGCACGATAAGGCAGCTTGCCGAAAACGGATTCGAGCACGCCACCCCCGTGAAAGACGAAGATGATTTCGTCCGCGCCACCGTTCTTGTAATACTCGAACTTGTCGTAGGCTTTCGCCGGTTTCGCGCGGTACGCGGTCATGTCTTGATTGAACAACATCGGGATCCGGCTCGTGTAAAGATCGCCGCGCCGCGGGATGTTCGCCGTCTTTAAATGATGATGGCGCAGCGGGCTGTCTGCGACTTTTTTCGGCTCCCAATGCTTGATCAGCTCGACATTGCGGACACGCGTCGGTGGACGCAAGTGATACATGATCGAATAAGCCTCATCGAATCCTTGCGTCGTGAAGACATGCTCGTAGGCGATGCCTTCGTTTTTATAAGTGGGCGCCGCGCCGTTGCGATGAAACCAGATATGATGTTTCCGCGGAATTTCGCCAAGTTTTTGATAGTAGGGCATTTCGATTCTCCTTTATAAATTCCCTCGGGCTTCCTGTTCTCGCTCCAGTGCTTCGAATAGTGCTTTGAAATTGCCTTTCCCGAAACTCTTCGCGCCCTTGCGCTGGATGATTTCGAAAAAAAGCGTCGGACGGTCCTGCATCGGTT
>WNGD01004256.1_pt1 | contig 20637 bp, 15 predicted proteins | sample 5400671 | NCBI WGS metagenome assembly WNGD01 (sample SAMN13153369, study PRJNA577476) | soil metagenome | isolation source: 40 cm soil or saprolite under grassland replicate 2 | place: USA:California | collected 2016-06-15 | reverse complement strand
GTTGCTCTGAAAAACCTGCCGAAGGCAAGCAGACTCAACCAAAACGACCACGCGGGCGTCCTCCCAAGTATGTCCTGGCTGAGGTTTTAGCCGCTGCCAGAACAGCAGGCTCGTTCACCAATTAATGGAGAGCTACCTGTACAAGTTCATCTTACATACTATAGAATATGTCATGCTATTTGTCAATGAAATGCCAACTACATCCTGCTCCTTCAAAACACGTTCCACCCGAAACGTCTGCTGAGTCTTTGTCTGCATGCCTGCCAGAATTTGCCTGCATCGTAGTCGTGATTCGTCGTATAGATGCCAGTATTTGCGCTTTGGAAAGGAATTGTATATGATAGTAAGAGAAACATGTCCATGATGTGCTCGTCAAGAAGCTGGAATTTGAGATAGAGAAGGTATCTTTAAGAAAGGCAGTGTGCATGAGCCGACGTATTGCCCATCGACCACGCTATCGTTCCATCCGACAGATCGTCTCACCTCCTCACAACACACGTAGGACCTTTTTCCGCGAGCGCTGGAGCTATCGGCGCCGGGACCTCGACTATGAAAAGCGCCCCCTGGGCTACGGCCTCTCGTTTGTTCCGTTTGGCTATCGCCTGGTGCGCAGGATGATTGTGCCACAGCTATAAGGACAGGGAGGCTGCCGTTTTTCTATTACACTTCCGCGTCCTCGGTGCCTTGCTCCGCACTATCCGAGGGCGTGTTCAGCACGCGCGTGACCAGGCCCGGCATATCGCTCGTGAACTTCGAGTTCGCCACGACGCGTTGCGCACCGGCCCGCAGCGCTTTTGCGCGCGCCTCCAGGTCCCTGTGGGAGCCGAAGGCGAGCACAGGGATCTGGCGGGCGCGGGCGGCGCGGATCGCGGCCTCCCAGTCGACGCCGGTCGTGGCCGTATTGATGATGACCAGCTGTAGATGCTCGTCGCTCTCCAGGCGCTGTTCGAAGGCGGCGAGCGTGCGTACTATCGCCACTTCTATGTCGTGATGTCGCAGTGTGTCACGAATCTTCACGGAGAAGAAGAGATCTTTTTCCAATGCGAGAATGGAGATAGCCAATTTTTTCTTATCCTAATCTTCTGAGCGCTCGTAGACCGGGCGGCGGAAGAGATCTCCCAGTTCCTGGTTGATCACATCGATATTGCTGTAGAGTTCGGGCGTCAGAACATGGCGATGGCCGTCGCAGTAGGGTTTGTCGCACTTCTTGAAATGACTCGTCTCGAAGATCAGGTTGCCGTGCTCGACCATCAACCAGATATGTTTGCGCGAATAGCCGTCGCCCCATTTGAGCAGCATGCCATCCTTGTATTCGTCGAAGCGGCCCTGCCCATAGAGATAATCTCGGTTGAACAATTGTAGCATCTGGCGCACTCTACTGGCATCGATCACGCGCGCGGCCTCGGGAGACAGTTGCGTGGTCGCCTCACTGGACAGATCCTCTTGTGGAATGTATAGTTCACGCGAAGTATGTTGTTCCTCGCGGATCATCTGCTGAATCATCTGGCCCTCTTCGTCGGTCAGGCCGTGGCCCTGGCCGAGAATGGGGGACTTCGACGGCTTTTGCCCTCGTCTATCTTCGGGCCTGTAAGCTTCAGACACGGCGGTTACTCTCCTTGCTTACTCTGCAATTGCGCTATGTTATCACTCATTGTCTTACTGTACCACGTCGAGTGAGAGTTTGCTATAGTCGTATCTTTTGCAGACGCGTGAAACCCGCTCCCATCCTGGTACAAATGTCTCAAACAAATGTCTTGACAAACGTTCTAAAGGCTCGCTATACTCTGATTACATAAACTGTGTTATTGTCATCGTATCTATTGCTGTAGACCTGTTGCAATAAGAACATATGTTCTAGATAAATGCTAGAATGTGACTATTCAGTAGGGGTGGGGCTTGCCCCCATCCGGTTTCCCGAGCACGCAGCCCCCATCCGGATCGCGCTGGCCGAGCCGGATGGGGGCAAGCCCCATCCCTACTAGATCGCAGGTGTCAGCCGATGCATAGGGATAGCCGCGTAGCGGTCGGTGTGGAGATTGGTGGCGGGAAGACAACCGTTGCGTTAATTGATCATTCTGGACGAGTGATACAGCGCGCGCACGCGAAGACATTGAGGGGGCGTCCGGCATCTGCAACCCTTGACCCGTATGTGCGTGCTATTGACGACATGTTGACCGTTGCTCGGGCAGATGGTCTGACTATCTGTGGTATCAGTGTGAGCATCCCTGGTTCCCTCGATGCCGCACTGCGGCGTCCCCTCAATGTCTCGTTGCTACCCTCGCTAAACGGCTTCCCGCTCTGCGACTACCTCGAAACGCGCTACCACCTGCCCGCTCAACTGCTTGTGGACGTCGACGCGGCGATCCTGGGCGAGCATCGCTTCGGCGCGGGCAAAGGCTTTCAGCGCCTGCTTTTCCTGACGGTCAACGCGGTGGTCGGTGCCTCGCTGGTCGTGGATGGGCAGCTCGAACGTTCCGAACGAGGCTACATGGGCCATGTCTGTCATCTCCCCGTAGCGACCAGCGGGCCACGCTGTAGCTGCGGGAAGCGCGGCTGCATCAGCACGCTGGTCTCGATCGACGCCATGCAAAAGATGGTCCAGCGAGCGCTGCGGCGCGGAGAAGAGACCAGCCTCACGCGACGCCTGCTCAATCACGAGTACTTCAGTGCGCAGTTGCTGGCGGAGGAGGCGGAGCGTGGCGATAGCGTGGCGCTGCAGATCTACAGCGAGCTCAGTCGCTGGCTGGGGACCGCCATTGCAAAGTATATCGGCCTCTTCGACCCGGAAATGCTCATTCTCAACGGCGGCGTTCTCAGTGCGAGCGATCTATTGCTGGCGCGCCTGCGCTGTGTGCTCGCTAACCAGGAAGTGTCTGTGGAGAAGCATACCGTAGTCGAGATAGTGCCCGCGCGCTTAGGGAGTGATGCAGTACTAATCGGGGCTGTGGTGCCGCACTTCGATCTTCCATCGCGCGATGTCATAAAGGTGTGTATGTGATCTCCTCTTTAAGAAGAACAGGTCCAGGGCACCTTCACCGTAGCAAATGAGCCGGTGAAAATGAAAAAGGCGTTGCTGCAACTTCCATCAGATGAAGCGTCTGGCACATAGATAGTAAGCTCCTGGCTCTGCCCCACGCTCAGGCGACCATGCAGAAAGTTTGTCGACACGCCTGCCATGCCGCCGGAGATAGTCATAGACCATCTAAGTCTTCCGGGAGCAGAACCCGAGGCCGTTAGTGTCAACCTGCATACCCATTCGCCTCCCTGTTCAAAGCAGGCGGGAGACGAACCAGCCGTGAGGGATGATGGCGAGACCTGTAGAGCGAGCGCAGGCGCCGCTACCGGGGTCGGTGTTGCGGGTGTAGGTGCAGGTGCCGACTGCCCTGACTGAGTAGTCCTGGGCGTCGTCCTGGGAACTGCTGGTGGCGCGCTTGCTGGCCGCGTAGAAGCTGTTGAGGAGGGTGGTGTCGTGTGCGTAGGGACGGGCGTCGCGGCTATCTGATGAACGCTAATCGAAGGGACAGGCGTTGCATGTGGGTGTTTTGTCGCCAACTGTGGCACTATACGCGCCGAAAAGGGGGTAGCAGCCGGTGTTATATGCTGCTGTGGCAGGAACGCAGGAAAGAGCACGAGCAGCGTCACCAGGAGCAGGCAGGCAATAGTAACGAGCGTCCATAGCAGACGACGACGGGCCGGAGAGACTATCGGCGCGTCTTTTTTTGCCTGAAATGACTTCGCGTCGGACGAGATAGAGAGCGGCGAGAGAGGGGCTATCATGTCGGTAGAGTAACGGTGTGAAACGGACGGCTGCACACTCTGTTGCAGAGCCTCTGCAAACTCCTGGATGGTGGCAAAGCGCGCGGCAGGCTCTTTGGATAGCGCCTTCAAAACGACGTTCTCCAGTGCAATTGATACCCCTCTCTCACGCAGCGACGGCGGAGGCGCGTAGAGATGCTGTGTGCATATCTCAAGAAATGTGCCCTGAAAGGGAAGCTCACCGCAGAGCCATTCGTAGATCACAACGCCCAGCGCATACTGATCGCTCACGGCGCGTGCCTTCCCCATGATCTGCTCCGGTGCCATGTAGGCCACTGTGCCGGCGGTCGTGCCAGCGTTCTGCGAGGTCGATGAAGAAGAGATAACCGCGATGCCGAAATCGCTCAGCAACACCTCCTTCCTGGGTCCTAACAGGATATTTTCTGGCTTGATATCGCGATGTATCAATCTGCGATCATGTGCATAGGAGAGCGCCGAAGCGATCGAGCTGGCATAAGAGAGGATATCTGGCAGCGGGAGCCGCTTGCCTGCCGGGTAGAACTGGCGCAAGGAGCCATAGGGGGCGTAGGTCATAATCAAAAAAGGAACGCCGTGTTCAACGCCGCAGTCTAGAACGCGCACGATCGCTGGATGATCAAGGGAAGCAATCGTACGCGCCTCGCGCAGAAATTGCTCCTGCTCGCGCACGATCAGGCGTGAGTGAAGCACCTTCACCGCCACACGCGAGCCAAGATGCACGTGCTCTCCCAGGTACACCTCGGCAAAGCCCCCCTGCCCCAGCGAACGTAACAAACGATAATTGCCAAATTGCTGTCCAATACGATCTACTATCATACCGTCTCCTGGCGCGACTCCTTCTGCTTCCATATACAGCCTGGAGGCGAGTCGCTCACTATTTTGCGGAATGTATAATAGCATATTTCACTAAATTGTGCAATGATGATTTTGAATTATAATGTTGATATGTATCATAGATAGAAATTCGTGTATGTTCAAAGAGTTGGATGACGAGTAACTATTCGGAATCCTTCAGCGCCAAAACACAGAAATCGTGCTGGCGGCCCGTCAATTTTCCGCCGGATTATAGAGCATAGCGCCGGAGTCGGGAAGGGCGTCGGAGATGTTCCTGCTGCTGTTAGATGGTAGCGGGACGCGCAGCATAACCGTTGTGCCGTGTCCCGGCTTTGGGCGCTGAATCGCTTTGACAGCGATCAGACCACCGGCCTCGCGGGCCTTGAGCTGCGCTTTGAACAGGCTGGTCTTTTCGGGAGAGATGTTGTTGGGATCAAAGCCGCGTCCATCGTCGGTGATGTAGACCTCAAGCACGCCATCGGCGCAGATCGTCCGTACCGTGGCGTAGGTAGCGCCCGCGTGATTATAGACGTTCAGCAGTGCCTGTGTGACCGTGTAGGAGATCGCCTCAGCGACCCTGGCCCCCTCTTCGCTCTCTTCCAGATCCGGACTTAAGGCATCGAGCGCCCACAGATCTGGCTGTAACTTGAGCGGCGACTCTGGATGGAGCGTGGGCAGGTCTTCGCGGATCAACTTCTCCAGGTGCAATTTGAGGCCAAGACTGCGCCGCTGGGAGACATCCTCGACCAGCAGTTGCAGGCCGCGCAGGTCTCCCTCCAGCTCCTCGCTGATCTTACGTACCTTGCCTAGCGCCTCGATGATGGGCAGGACGACGACTTTGCCCTCTGGATCCCGCTCAGCCTCCACGCGCAGTTTGTGTTGCCAGTGGCCCAGCAGCGAGCGAATACGGAGCGCCTGCTGCTTTGGCTGGTCGTGGATGCGCTGCGAGAGGATAGAGCGCAGGTGGGCATCGGCGTGCAGTAAGAGCGAGGTCGCCTGCTGCAGATCATTATTGGCGAGGCGCAGCTCCTCAGCGGCCTTCTGCTGCTCGCGCAGCGCCTCCTCGCGCTGCTCCAGCGTGATGTGCAGGCGATTGACCATGCGTAGCGAGCGAATGGCGTAGAGGAGGATAAGTGGATAGACAGTAGCTAATGTGTAGAAGATCGGCAGAGGCAGGAGCGTCTGCCCGGTCAGAAGGATAGGCAGGACGCCGAGGCAGAAGCCCAGGCCGACGCCCCCGATCCACAGCGTCAAAAGATCCCCGATGCGCTGACGGATGCGCGAAGGGATGGGAAGGGAGCCCGCGTCCTGGCGCCGTCGATAGCGCTGTGGCAGCAGGCGTCCGACGCTAATCAGCGACCCGATGCCGATGCTCAGGCTGATCAGGCCACCGACGACTGCATAGCCCAGGCTGATCAGCAGATTGGTGCGTGTCGGCACATGCCCCAGGAGCAGGTAAGAGCCCCACTCGTAGGCCAGGAGAGCGATCAGGGGCAGATAGGGCAGGCCATCGATCCTGAAGCGCGGCGTGCGCACCGTAGTGAGCGCCGCCGGTCGGTAGGTCAGGCTAAGGTGGATAAACGCAGCCCCCAGCAGCGCAAAGGACGGCACCCAGAGCAACTGGAAGACCGGGTCCGGCGGGTAAGCGCGCTGGACATTGCCCCAATGGCTCACCAGCAGGAAGAGCATTGCCGGCGGTAACAAGGTTAGCCCCTCGACGGCCCCCGTCCATTCCGTTGCGGTGAGCAGCAGCACGGCTCCGACCGCCAGCCAGCTTATCCCAGCCAGTAGTGTCATGCCGTAGTTCTGCCACCACATATCCATCGTAAATATAGTCGTAGAGCGCCTGAGTGTAAACGTCGTGTTGTCGCTGCGCGCTATCGTATACGTGACGAGCGTATCCTGTGTGAGCCTTTGATAGACCTGTGTGAAACTGTCAGTGCCCTTCATACCGTTGATCGCGATGATATGCGTCGTGCTCGTCAGCGAGTTTGCCTTTACATCGAAGGGGGGTTCCCCGGCAGCAGTGGAGACGATGACAACGTCTCCTCCCGCGTCGGTGTCGATGGCCCAGAAGAAGCCGCCGAATCTGTCACCGCGTTCACTGAGTAGACGTTGATGGCCTGTTGCACTGAGCGCCAGGAGCGCCAGGGCAATCACCAGATAAAATATCGCCAGTCCGGGTCGCGCGCGTTGCCACCAGGTGTCTTTTTTGCTTGCAGAGAATGTTGACACGCTTTAAAGTGTAACATTTCTCGAAAGACCTATGCAAGATGTGAGAGTGCTGTGATGGGAACTTGCTAGCAATTTTTGGGTCTCGATGATATAATAAAGACAGATAATAGTTGCACGGTTGTGCAGGTATTCATAAGAAGGAAGTGAAGAAGTGATGGTCGTTCACCCTGATGACATCTCTACGGAAGAAATGTGCCAGGAGCGCTCCATTCATGCCGAACACGTGCAGGAAGTGCGCCGGAACGTGCTTTCGGGCGGGGACGCCGCGCGCATCGCAGCGCTCTTCTCGGTCCTGAGTGATCCGACGCGCCTGCAGGTTGTGCACGCATTGCTCTGCGCCCCCACCGGCGAACTCTGCGTCTGCGATCTTGCCAGTGGTCTGGGACGTGACGACACTACTATCTCTCATCAACTCCGCGTCCTGCGCAATCAGCAGATCGTTGCCATGCGCAAGGCCGGGCGCATCGTCTACTACCGGCTGATCGACGAGCATATTCGCCAGTTGTTGACGATGGGCGTTGCCCACGCGCGCGAAACAATTAACGAATTGGCCCTGGCCTCCGTAAGCTCTGTGGAGCAAGGAGGTGGGGTGCTGTCATGAATACAACAAGTATACAGAAACACGAGCATGTCGGCCATGGACATGCCGGGCATAACCACACACATGGCATGGCAAAAAAGACGCTGCGGCTCGCCTTCTTCCTGACGCTGATCATTCTCTGTGCGGGCGTGGTTGGCGGTCTGCTGGCAAACTCCCTGGCGCTGCTCTCCGATGCCGGACATATCGTCACCGACGTGTTTGCGCTGGGCCTGGCGTGGCTCGCAGCCGTGCAGGCGGAGCGACCTGCCGATGAACGGAAGACCTTCGGGTATCACCGCGTTGGCATCCTGGCGGCACTGCTCAACGCGCTGCTGCTGATACTGATCGCGGTCGCCATCTCCTGGGAGGCGATACAGCGTTTCCAGCATCCTGAGCCGGTTCAGCCGCTTATCATGTTCGGCACGGCAGCCATCACTATAGCCGTCAACCTGTTTATCGCCTTTGGCTTGCAAAAGAATGAGCACAACCTGAACGTACGTGCGGCCACCCTCCACGTCCTGGGCGATATCGGCGCCTCGGTCGGCGTCATCCTTGCAGGCGTCATCATCTTGCTGACGGGCTGGACGCCTGCTGACCCGATCCTCTCGATCGGTATCGCTGTAATCGTGGCGTTTGGTGCGTGGCGTTTGTTGCGCGAGACGCTGGATATCCTGCTCGAATCGACGCCGAAGAGCGTGTCCATAACGAACCTGGTCGACGATATAAAGCTGGTGAGGGGCGTTCAAGATGTGCACGACCTGCACGTCTGGAGCATTAGCGGCGATATGCACGCCCTCTCCTGCCACGTGATGATCGACGATCTGCCGCCCAGCGGTAGCTCTCCGATCCTGCAATCGCTCAACACGATGCTGAACGAGAAATATCAGATCGCCCATAGCACCATTCAATTCGAGTGCAGCTCCGGGCGACAGAAAGCATGCTGCGAAGGGCTATACTGCCGCATGGAGGCGTCCGGCCCGCACGATCACGCTCCGGCACAGAAAAATCATACTATGCGACAGTAGATCATGATGTATAAGTCAACCCCCCGATACTCCCCTGAAAATAAGGAGAGTATGTTCCATCACGTCGCTAATCAGAGACACCATGCAGGCGACCAGCACTTTTATGCTGGCTGCCTGCTTTTCTACTAGGATTGCGGCAAGAGTGCCCCTTGCTTCAGCTCTGGGGGTGAATTGCTGCCCGTAGGCGGTAGTACTTCCCTCTTGACACACTCTAATATCTGTCCTTTCTGTGGGTATGTGGCTGATCGGGATATCAATGCCGCTAAGAATATTCTCAAGGCGGGGGCACCGCCTCCATCAGCGAACGTAAGTCAATAGGCTCTGCGTTTGATGGGAAGCCCCTGGCGCGCGACGCCAGGGGGAGTTGTCACGTGGTTCCGGTGCGCAGCTTATACACCTTGATCGCGACCTGCAGCGTGAGCCAGTTGGGGCGCTCCTGTAGATCGATATCGCACAGTGATTGCAGGCGCTCAAGGCGCTGAATAAGGGTATTGCGGTGCACAAAGAGACGTTCCGACGTCTTGGTGAGATTCCCGGCGCACTCCAGATAGGTCTCCAGAGTCATCAGCAGGTCAGTATTTTTGCGTCGATCGTAGCTATCGATGCGCGCGATCTGGTCCTGGTAGACATCGCGGAGATCGTCCATGCGCGCGATCTTGTACAGGTAGCGGTAGACTCCCAGATCATTGAAGTGCGTCACCGTCGGCGACAGGCGCGTATCGCCGCTCTTATCCTGCTGAATATTCTGCCCCATCTGTAGGGCCTCCTCGGCCTCAGCAAAGCCTCGGCGGTAGTCGTTGGTACTCTGGCAGGCATTGCCGATGCCGATGGAGAGAATCACATTATGCTCCAGACGCATCTGCTGGGACAGGTCTTGCAGCCATGACTTCAGGCGCGTCCCATTGAGATCTTTATTGAGCGAGAGAATGCCTGAAAGCAGATTTTCGTGCTCATAGAAGACTGTGCCGGAGTAATTGTCCTGGATGCGGCGGCGGATGATGCCGCTCACGCGTTTATAGGCTGCCTGTAGCACCGTTCCCTGCGTGAAGCTCTCGTCTGTCGGCTGGGGAGGCGCTGGCAGGCGACCATCGCGGCCCGTCTTGCTGTGTGTCTCGCTCTTGCGCTCCTCCATTTGCGTAATCTCGATCATCACTACCGCGTTGGGGCGCGTCAGATCGCAGCCCAGGAAGTGCGCGCGCTGGCGCAGCGAATCTTCAGAGTCCAGCGTGCCGTGCATCAGGTCGTCGAAGAAGCCCTTCACGAGATTCTTCTGCGCCAGTTGATTGACGAGATAGCTATTTTTAATCGCGATAGCTGCCTGGTTAGAGATCGTCGTCAGCAGCGTCTGCTCCTCGGATGTAAAGCGCCTGGCCTTGCTCGAATAGCAATTCATCAGGCCGAGCTGTTCGGTACCAGCGATCAGTGGAGCTGAGAGGAGCGCCTTGTACTGTGAGTCCTTCAAAGGATTGAGGCGTTCGAGCGTATCATCGCTGGAGACATTGTAGCCAGTCGAGCTAATCGTGAATTGCCCCGCCTCGTTCATTTCGCGCAGGCGTTCAAGCGCCTGGCGATCGACATCGATGGGGCGGAAGTTGGCGCGCTCGTTGAGATTGGGAGCGGTTGCGTGCACCGTCATCCGCCTGAACTGCCGCGCCGAGTCGCTCTCGCGTTCACGCGGCTGCTCCATTAGCATGATTACGCACAGATCGACCTCCATAATCTGGACCGTCAGCGTAGCCAGGGAACGGAGCATGTCGTCGAGGTAGAGGCCGGAACTGATCGTCTGGCTCAGGACCGAGAGCGAGGTCAGGATGCTGAGCTTGCGCTGCGTATTTTCGTAGAGCTGCGCGTTTTCGATCGCCCCGGCTACCAGGGCGGCGGTATTGCTGATGAAGGTGCGATGCTGCTCCGTAAACTCATGGGGCGCCACTGCCTGCAGCGTAATCACACCGACGAGGCGGCGATCCTTCGCCACGATAGGCACCGTCATAATCGACTGGAACTTCTCCTCCTCCAACTCAGGGAAGTAGGCGAAGCGAGGGTCCTCCATCGCCTCCTCTTTCAGGAAGACCGGTTTGCGATGCAGTGCCACCCAGCCAGCGATGCCCTCACCGAGCGCCATCGTGATCTTTCCGACCAGGCGGCGGTACTGCTCGTTCGTGCTGGCGAGGATGAGGCGTTCTTTGTCCTTGTCATACAGATAGATAAAAGCGACATCGCAGGAAGTAGCGCGGACAACGGTGTCCACCAGGTGACGTAACACTTCATCAAGCCTCAACGTTGAGCCAACGGTCGAGATCACTTCATTGAGCAGCGCATTTTCCTGTTTGCGCAGCTCGATCTCATTTTGTAGTTCACTATTCTCCTCGCGCAACTGCTGAAGGCTCTGTCCTTCAGCCTTTTCAGTTGCGTTGGCGGGAAGCTGATGATTGATACTGACCTTGGAAGACATGCAACCTCCTGATCTTGTTATTGATCGGCGCCTGCCTGCCACCACTGGTGCCGCCGTTGGAACGGTGGTACAGGAAGAACCCTGGTATCCTGAGCAAGAGGCGAAGATGTGATACGGCGACCGACAGCGCGAATCACCACCGGGTTCGCATCGTCGGTCGCCCTTGCTTATGGATACTCCGTACATAATGATATATGAACCATTGTACCCATTTTCCGTTGTATAGTCCAGTGTCCTGGTCGCGAACTTGCATATTGCTAGCAATTTGATATGGTATAATGATGATGTCCGTTTGTTCCGTGTACAGCGCTGTATGCTTCATTGCCGTGCAGTGTTTTTTTGTTGTCTCTTTCACGAAGCAAGGAGGGTCCCTGAATGGCTTCAGATACCGCCATCATTCCTGAGCTCGAAAAAGGTATTGAGACTCATGGTATTGAGCGTGTCTCCCCTGCAAAGCGTAGCGATGTACGCATCTTCAACAATTTTACGATGTGGCTCTCGGCCAACCTGGTGATCTCCACCGTAGCGCTGGGCGCGTTAGCCATCCCTATCTTTGGCCTTGGATTCTGGGATAGTCTGGCCATTATCATTCTTTTCAACGTTCTTGGTGTCTTGCCTGTAGCTTTCTTCTCGACCCTGGGTCCCAAACTGGGATTGCGCCAGATGACGATCTCGCGCTTCTCGTTCGGTTGGGTCGGCGCGATGATTATGGCGGTCTTCAATGTGCTCGCCTGCATCGGCTGGTCCACCGTCAATGTTATTGTCGGCGGTCAAATAGTCGCGTCATTGAGCCACGGGGCGATCCCGCGCTGGGCTGGTATCTTGATTATTGCTATCCTGACGACGTTGGTCAGCATCTACGGCTATAAATACGTTCACCGCTACGAACGCTATGCCTGGATACCGATGGCCGTGATCTTCGCCATACTGTTTGTTGTGGGGGTGCCAAAGTTTACGATCGTGCCTACGCCGGCAATGAGCATTGCGACGATAGCGTCTCTGGTCTCCTTCGGCGGCGCTATCTACGGCTTCGCCACCGGTTGGAGCTCTTATGCCGCCGACTACAACGTCAATCAGCCGGAGGAGGTCCCGGCCAGCCGCATCTTCTGGCTCACCTTCCTGGGCGTGACGATCCCCTGTATTCTTTTGGAGACATTGGGGATGGCGCTGACGACGGTTGCGGCCTATAAAGGGAAGAGCGGCGGCGATCTTCTGGCGGCGGCTTTGCAGCCACTTGGTGGCTTTGGCAACCTGCTGCTGGTCCTGCTCGCCCTCAGTGTGATCGCCAACAACATCCCGAACGACTACAGCCTGGGCCTCTCCATGCAGGTCCTCGGCAAATCCTTTCAGCGCGTCAACCGGGCGGTCTGGACGCTCATCGGGGCGGTCGTTTACATCATCATCGCGATATCACTCGCGGGGAACTTCAACGAGACGCTCAACAGCTTTCTCTTGCTTGTCGCCTACTGGCTCGGTCCATGGTCGATCATCCTGATTCTGGAGCACTTTGTCTTCCGCCATGGACGCTATAATGTCGATGATTGGAATACGCGCAGCAGGCTCCCGCTTGGATGGGCGGCCATTGTATCGATGGTTATCGGTCTGTTCGGCGTTTTTCTCGGCGCGGCGCAGGTCATCGCCATCGGAAGTACCTCTATACCGGCTGTTGGCCCCATCGCGAACCTTTTTAATCCTCCCTATGGAATGGATATTGGCTTTGAGCTTGGCCTGGTGTTTGCCGCGATCTCCTACCTCATCCTGCGTCGCATTGAGTTGAACGCGAATGGGCGTTAAGAGAAGCAAGCGACATTGAGAGGCCCTCTCTTAAGTGTGCTAAAGGGCAGGTGGTATGATAGAAAACGTACCACCTGTCTTTTTTACGCCTCGAACGGCTAACGGAGGAAGAGCACATGCAATACGACCTCATTCTACGCAACGCACAATTGCCGCGCCGGCAAGGACTCGTCGATATCGCGATTCGGGACGGACGCTTCGTGCGTGTCGTCGCCGATCAAGCGAACGACGGGGCTCGGCGCGAGATAGATGTCGCGGGCCGTCTGGTTACACCGCCCTTTATCGACGCGCATGTCCACCTCGATGCGGTTCTGACTGTTGGACAACCGCGCTACAATAGCACGGGGACGCTGCTGGAAGGGATACAGATCTGGAGCGAGCGCAAGCCGAGCCTGACGCGCGAAGATGTCAGGCAGAGGGCGCTAGAGGAGATTCGTTGGGAGGTGGCGCAGGGAACGCTCTATATCCGCAGTCACGTCGATGTGTGCGACCCTGAACTGACGGCCCTGCGCGCGCTGTTAGAAGTGCGCGAGGAGGTGCGCGATATCTGTGAACTGCAACTGGTCGCCTTTCCCCAGGACGGTATCTTCTCATTCCCCAACGGGCAGGCACTGATGCGGCGGGCGTTAGAGCTGGGCTGCGACGTCGTGGGTGGTATTCCCCATTACGAGTGGACGCGCGATATGGGCGTCGAAGATGTGCACTACGTCTTCGCGCTCGCCAGAGAGTTCAATCGCGCCATCGACTGCCACTGCGACGAGACCGACGATCCCCACTCGCGCTTCACCGAGGTCATGGCCGCCGATACGCTGCAACAGGGCTGGCAAGGCCGCGTCACAGCGAGCCACTGTACGGCGATGCACTCGTACGACAATGCCTACGCCTTCAAGCTGATGCGCCTGCTGGAGCGTGCCCGCGTCAACGTCGTCGCCAATCCCTTCGATAACGTCGTGTTGCAGGGTCGCTTCGACACCTACCCGAAACGACGTGGGATCGCGCGCGTCAAAGAGCTGCTCGCGGCGGGCGTCAACGTCGCGCTCGGACACGACTCCATCATGGACCCCTGGTTTCCCCTGGGGAGAGGCGATATGCTGGCGGCAGCGCAACTGGCCCTCTTCCTCTGCCACATGAGCGGCTACGAGGAGATCAACGACGTGCTCGACCTGATCACCGGGAACGCCGCCGCCGTAGTTGGCGTGCAGGACAGGTACGGCATCGAGGAGGGGAAACCGGCAGACTTCCTGGTGCTCGATGCGCCCTCCGCCTTTGAGGCGTTGCGCCTGCTGCCCGCGCGCCTGCACGTCTTCAAAAATGGACATGGACGCGAGGTGGCCTCTACGCAGCCCGCGCGGAGCGTCGTGAGGCGCGGTGCAGAGCAGGATGGGCAGGAAGTCACCTACCATCTGTGAGACCTGTTCTTAAAGGATGTTCACAATGCGTCCAACGATAATGATAAGGATAGCCATCGCGTTTAGCGCCTCGATCATCATCAAGATCTTCGCTCAGTGGTCATGGCGTTGAAGCGTTGCGCCGCCTCGTCCCAGGCCGTGTGCCTGTCTGGTCGCGGCGAAAAGATGAACGTCGTCTCCCTCTGTGCGACGGCGCGCACCTCCTGCAGGCTCAGCAATTCGCCCAGGCCCACCAGTTGCAGCAGCGCGTTGCCGTACGCGGTCGCCTCGTAGGGTCCAGCGATCACCGGCATCTGCCGCGCATCGGCCAGCCATTGATTGAGCCGCGCGTTGCGCGCGCCGCCGCCCAGCACATGCACGCCCCTGATGGGAGTACCCGTCAGTGCGCCGACCTGCTGAAACACCTCGCGGTAGCGCAACACCAGACTCTCCATGATGCAGCGCGCGAACGCCGCCGGTGCCGAGAGCGCCGCCCGCCCATGTTCCAACAGGTAGGCATTGATCGTCTCTGGCATATCCTCTGGTGCCAGGAAGCGCGGATCGTCTGGATCGATCAGGGCGGCAAAGGCCGGGACCGCATCCACGTCTGCCAGCAGCGTGTCATAGTCGGTGGCATGTCCGGCGCGCGCGAAACTGCGCAGGCATTCCTGTAAGAGCCACAGGCCCATCACGTTCTTGAGGAAGCGCGTCGTGCCAAAGACGCCTCCCTCATTGGTGTAGTTGGCGGTCATCGCCTCCGCCGTCATGATCGGTTGCTGGAGCTCGACACCCACCAGTGACCAGGTGCCAGAGCTGATATAGCCCCAGTCGCCCGAACGCTGGATCGGCGTCGCCGCAATCGCCGAGCCGGTGTCGTGCGTCGCAGGTGCGATCACCTGTGCTGCCCCGAGATCGCCGCGCCATTCTGGTAGGACCTCACCCAATACCGTGCCTGCATGCACCACCGGCGGCAGCATGGAGGTTGGCAGCGCCAGCCTGTCGAGGAGATCGGTTGCCCATGCGCCAGCAGTGGGGTCCCAGCATTGTGTGGTAGAGGCATTCGTGCGCTCGGAAACCTGCGAGCCGCACAACCAGCTATGCAGCAGGTCCGGGATCATCAGCAGCCGGGACGCCTGCTTGAGCGCCCCCGGCTGCATCCGTTCGTGGGCATAGAGCTGAAAGAGTGTATTGAAAGGTAGCACCTGGATGCCAGTGCGCCGGTAGAGCACCTCGCGGGGGATCTGCGCAAAGACCTGCTCCATCACCCCATTCGTGCGGGCGTCACGATACTGGAAAGGAATCCCTTGCAGTAAGCCATCCGCACCCACCAGGCCGTAGTCAACGCCCCAGGTATCTATCCCGATGCTGTCCAGGTTTCCCGCCACGCTGCGCGCCTTACGCAGTCCGGTGAGTGTCTCGTCCCACAACGAGAGGATATTCCAGAAGCGGTGCCCCCCGAGCCGCACCGGGCGGTTGGGAAAGCGATGCACCTCTTGCAGGCTGAGCGCGCGCCCATCGAAGCGCGCCAGCAGCACACGTCCGCTCTCTGCGCCCAGATCGACAGCAGCGATGTTACGTGTTGCCATCACTCTTCCCCTTTCTCTTAACGCGGATAGGCTGCAGGAACGCCTCCATCGACATTGAGGATGTTGCCGGTACTCTTGCTCGAACGGGTCGGCGATGCAAAGAAAGCCACCGCTTCAGCTATATCCTCCGGCAAGATGTTGACGCCCAGCGTCGTCCGCTTGCGATACACCTCTTCCAATTGCTCGGGAGCCACGCCGTAGGTGGCCGCCCGCTCCAGTCGCCAACTGCTGCCCCAGATACGCGAGCCGGAGAGCACCGCGTCGGGATTAACCGTATTCACACGGATGCCGAACTGACCGCCCTCTTCCGCCAGGCAGCGCGCCAGGTGCGCTTCGGCAGCTTTGGCCGTCGAATACGCCGCTGCGTTCTTGCCGGCGACCAGCGCATTCTTGCTGGCGACGAAGACGAGGTTGCCGCCACGGCCCTGCGCCTGCAAGAGCCTGAAGCCTTCGCGTGCCACCAGGAAGTAGCCCGTTGCCAGCACATTCCAGTTCTTGTTCCACTCCGCCAGCGTCGTCTCGGTGATGGAGGCACTGGAGGCCAATCCGGCGTTGCTGACGATGCTATCGAGACCACCAAAAACCAGAGCGGCCTGCTCAAAGGCGGCACGCACACTCTCCTCCCTGGTCACGTCCATCTTCACAGCCACCGCACGCCCTGCACCGTACTGCTTGTTGAGGTACGCTGCCAGCTCCTCTGCGCCCTCCAGGTCGATATCGGTGGCCACAATATGAGCACCATCCTGCGCCACGCGCCGGCAGATGGCCGAGCCGATGCCGCCCGCCGCCCCGGTGACCAGCACGACACGCCGGGCGAATTCGCGCTCGGGGGGAGCCAGCTTGAGCTTGTACTGCTCCAACGGCCAGTATTCCACCGCGTAGCTCTCCGCATCAGTGAGCGAGATGAAGCCGCCACACGCCTCGGCCCCGCGCATCACGGCGATGGCGCGGTGGTAGAGTTGGGCCGAGACCTCGGCCATGGACGCGTCTTTACCCGTGGTGAACATGCCAACCCCAGGGATCAGGATCACGCGGGGATGGGGATCGGCAGCCGCATCGGCAGCCCGGTAGACCGGAGTCGCCGCGTCGGGATCAAGGTCCTGCTGCGTGTTCTCTTCCAGGTAGTGCTGATACTTCGCGACATACGCCACCACTCCCATGCGCAATGCCTCAGAGAGGGCGGCCACGTCCTGCTCCGGCGTCCAATCGACCAGCAGCGGCCAGGGTTTGGTATGCACCAGGTGATCGGGGCAGGCCGCTCCAATCTTCGTGAGGCGTGGGGCATCCTGACTGCTGGCAAAGCTCAGCACATCCTCGCTGTCTTCGAAGCGCAGGATCTGCTGTTTCTCCGCCGAGACCAGCCCGCGCACGATGGGCGCGACCTGGGCGGCGACGGCGTGGCGCTCTTCGACGGCTGGTGGCGTGAGGCGAGGTCCTCCAAAGAGGGCTCGATCAGCACGAGCGATACGGGCCTCGACGAATTCGCGGGCGTGAGCAATGGTCGCGATGGTCGCGGCATAGCAGGTCTCATCAGTCTCGCCCCAGGTGATCAGGCCATGTTTGGCCAGGATGACCAGCTTCGCCTGTGGGTTGGCGCGCACTGCCAGGGCCACCTCGCGCGCCAGGGCGTATCCGGGACGGCGATAAGGAATCCAGATCAGTTCATCGCCGAAGCACTCCCGTGCCAGGTGCTCGCCACCTTCGGCACAGGCGAAATAGTTCGTCGCATCGGCATGCGTGTGATCGACATGGGTGAAGGGCAAAAACCCGTGCAAGAGTGTCTCGATGGAGGGGCGCGGACGATCCGGCTCGTAAAAGCAATGGGCCAGATAGTTGACCATATCGGTGTCGCTCATCCGCTCGCGCTCAAGCAGAGGCATCACATCGTCCAGATAGAGTCCTGTAAACGAGGCGTTCGTGACAGTGGCAAGGTCAGAACCGGAACCCTTGACCCATAAGATACGTGTTGGGCGACCGCGAAAATCTATTTCATCGGCTTTGGCTGAGGTATTGCCGCCGCCCCAGTTGCAGACGGTGCGGTCCGCCCCCAGTTGACGTGAGCGCGCGACGAGCTGCGCTAACGTCACTGATGATGAGACATCTGTCATCGCATCAAATCCTTTCATCATCTCGTTGCATTTCTATCAACTCCATCTTCTCCACCTGAACAAACGGAAAGCATTAGCTTACGCGCCCGGATAGCCGCTGGCCGTTCCGAGAGCCGTCCGCTCTCGCGCCACCTGTTCAGCATAGCCGCTGGCCCTGAATGCGGCGATGGGATCGGGATTGAGCCCCTGTCTGACACGAGCCTCAGCCAGCAGTGAGCGCACATCCGTCTCGTAGGCTGCCTGCAACACACGATAGGCGCCCAGCACATCACTGCGCTCCTGCGCTTCGCGCAAAGCATCACGGTCCACGAGCAGCGACCTGGCGTACGCGGTCTGGATGTTCATCACGCTCTGGATCATCGCTTCGATTTTCGGCTCGATGTTGTGCGACTGGTCGATCATATACGCGACGCGACCGGCATTGGCGTTGCCCTCGGCACCAGCATCAACGATCTCGTTGAAGATGCAGAAGAGCTCGAAGGGATTGATCGAACCAGCGATCAGATCGTCGTCGGCGTACTTGCGGTCGTTGAAATGGAAGCCGCCGAGCCGCCCTTCATCGAGGAGTTGCGCGACGATCTGCGGAATATTGGTGCCCTGGGGATGATGGCCGGTATCCACCAGGACCTCTGCCTGCGGGCCAAGCTTCTGCGCCATGAGCAGCGAGGTGCCCCAATCGGGCAGATCGGTGGAATAAAAGGCTGGCTCGAAGAACTTGTACTCGATCAACAGGCGCATCCTGGCGGGTAAAGCAGCGTAAATCGCTTGCAATGACTCCAGCAGGCGATGGCGGCGACGACGCAGGTGATCCTGTCCGGGGTAGTTCGTGCCATCGGCCAACCAGACGCTGATAATATCTGAGCCGACCGTTTGCGCAATCTGGATGCACTCCAGCACATGCTCAATCGCTCGCTGCCGTACCTTCTTGTCGAAATGGCATAGACTGCCCAGGCGATAGGCGTCCTCCTGAAAGAGATTCGGGTTGACGGCTCCGATACGCACGCCGAGTTCAGCTGCATATTCCTGTATGGCTCGCCAGTCGTCAACCATGTCCCAGGGAATATGAATGGCGACGCTGGGGCAGACGCCTGTCACCCGATTGACCTCAGCCGCATCGGCCAGCTTCTCGCGCAGGGTGCTGGCCGCTCCCGGCCAGTGAAACACCTTGAAGCGCGTCCCCGAGTCGCCATAGCCCCAGGAAGGTGTCTCAATGGTGAACTGTTGGATTTTCTCTACCACGGCACTGACATTGATGTTCTGCTTCTCCACATTATCGTTCATAGAGCTTCTTTCCTTCTTTATCTCCTGATAGCAGATAGACAACACATCACATTACTCAAGTACCTACAGAGCTCATATGAGTCATCTCGGTACCTCTTCAGGTCCTTCTCGTCCGGCATGAGTCATCCCGGACTTTTTGAGCATCTGTTCGAAAGGTCCGGTTTGGCAAGAAAAGTAAAACGAAAAACTGGTCGATGTTCATTCCAAAAACGGCTTAACAATACTGGCGCAAGAGCCATTCTCTCGCTTTGGAAAAAGCGGGAGACAGTAATGAGAGTAAATACGCATAGACTAGCGTTACCATTAAGAGCAGTTTTTCACGATCTTCCCACTTCCTCATGCGTGGACTCTCCATCGCCAACTCGCTTTTTCCGTAACGAAACATCATTTCGATCTGCCATCGCCTCGCGTAGGCAAATATGACCTTCCACATATCTTCTACCGTTTCAATGGGCTCGTTCGTGATTAAATACCACGGTTCCTTTTTCATTCGCCCAACGACGAGCCAGAGTGGTCCTGCATACTTTGCATGTCTTACTGGGAGCGCTACCACGCTCATCTTGCGCCAGCATCGCTTTTGTACATCCCATACCTCTTTACTTGCTACGCTCCTCTTCCCCCGGGCAATCTCCCATAATTTCTTCTCATTCCCTTCTTTATCCCAAAATTTGTGCCCGTGTTTCCATCGGATCACAAATCGCAGCTTCAACATGCAAAGATATTCTAACCAGGGTCCTCCCACATATCCTCGATCAAAGATATGTATCACTCTTCTTCCCCATCTTCCCGCTACTTCCCAGGCAAGTTGCTTCTCTTGTTCTCGTTGCGTACTTGCTTCTTTCCCTTTTCTTGTCCACCAACGCATCGTTGCCACTACCGGCACTCCATGCATCCCAAGAAGTAACATCCCAATCCATTCCATTCCTAAGACCGTGATCGGTTTCCCGGTTGGTGGGTTCCACACCCCTTTTCTTTGCTTCCTCAAGCGAACTGCCTTACTTGACTTCACTGCACAAAGCCCCTCTGTTTTCTCACTTTCCGTCTTCTCTATCACACTCTCATCCCACACATTCAATGCCTCCTCACCAGATTTCTCCAGCTCTTCTATTCTCTCATCCGCTTTCATCCAGAGGTAACGCTCAATGAGCTTTTTATCCCATCCAAATGCACGTAAGAGATTCCCTAGCCTTTTCGTTCCTGCCGGAGCGCTTTTCCCTTCATGCAGGTACGATCCTAATTCACTCAAACATAACCCCTGTGCCCGATTTCGAAATCGGATGATCGCTGCTATCCCTTCCACAAAGGTGCGAACCAGTCGTTTGTCTAGTAGTGCGTCAAGCCAGACCAGAAGCGGCCCTAAATAGGTTTCTAACTCCTGTGCTAATCGCTGGGCCTCTTGCCAACCGGCTTCTTCTCTGTCATACTGTGATTCCATCGATGGTGATGACCTCCTGAACTCTTCGGATTGTTCTCATGATCCTAGTCTAGTTCAGGAGAGTCTTTTTGCCTAGTCTCTGCTTTTCTCGAACACCCGTTCGGAAAATTCGGGATGACTCATG
>WNGD01004869.1_pt1 | contig 20645 bp, 25 predicted proteins | sample 5400671 | NCBI WGS metagenome assembly WNGD01 (sample SAMN13153369, study PRJNA577476) | soil metagenome | isolation source: 40 cm soil or saprolite under grassland replicate 2 | place: USA:California | collected 2016-06-15 | reverse complement strand
CGTCGATCTCGCGGCGGGAGGTGGGCCAGAACTGGGCCTGTAGCTCGCCGCCCAGGCAGCGCAGCGCGGCGGCCGAGAGCACGGCCTGCCGGGTGCCGCCGATCCCGATCGCGAGGTGGTCGTTCGTGCCGCGGATCGCCGCGGAGATCGCCGCGGTCACGTCGCCGTCCTGGATGAGCTTGATCCGCGCGCTCGAGTGGCGGATCTCCTCGATCAGGTCGTGGTGACGCGGCCGGTCGAGGACGATCGTCGTCACGTCGTTGACGCGCCGCCCGAAGGCCTCCGCGATCGCTTCGATGTTGTCGCCGACCGGGCGGAGGAGGTCGATCGAGCCACGGGCACGCGGGCCGACGGCCATCTTTCGCATGTAGATGTCGGGGAGCTGCGTGAAGCGGCCGGGGGCGCCGACGGCGATCATCGACATCGCGCCGTTGCCGCCCCGCGCGACGACGCCGCGGCCCTCGAGCGGGTCGAGGGCGAGGTCGACCTCCTTGCCGCCGGCGCCGACAATCGCACCCGGCGTGAGGCCGCCCGAGTCGTCGAGCGAGCCGAAGACGACGCGTCCGCTGATCGGCAGGACGTCGAGCGTCGCCCGCATGCCGGTCGCCGCCGCTTCCTCCGCCGCGTCCTCGTCGTCCCGGCCGAGCCAGCGGGCCGAGACGAGCGCCGCCCGTTCGGTCGCCCGCAGGTAGGCCTGGCACTGGCAGGGCTGCTCCTCCTCGGCCTCGTACTCGGCGCTCTCGCTCATCGCGTGACCGTGCGAGTCTGCTCGGCGGCGTCGAGGACGAGGTCCGCGACCGTTCGCGCCGCCGCGTCCGCGTCCTCGTTCTCGATCACCGGCACGCCGGTGCGCTGCGCGCGGGCGACGATGAGCTCCTGCAGGCGGCGGATGTCTTCGAAGCGCTCGAGGTAGCGCGACTCCGGCCGCTCCGAGTCCTCGTCGCGGAACCGGAAGTGGCGCACGTGCTCGTCCTCGTTCTCGATCGAGAGCACGACGAACACCGAGACCGCCAGGTCCGGTCGCGGCAGCTCGACCATCCCCGGCACGAGGTGGACGCCCTCGAGCACGAGCGACCAGCCCTCCTCGAGCGCCCGCTCGGACGAGGCGCCGACGCCGACGAGGACGTTCCTCGCTTGCTGCAGGAAGCCGTACTCGAGTGGGTCGTCGGCGTCCGGATAGACGTCCCCCGCCTCGAAGCTCGACTGGTGGATCGCGGGCATGAAGGCGCGGGAGAAGAACGCGCGCATCGTCTGCCGCACGAAATCGGTCGAGGTGACGCGCGTGATTCCGAAGCGATACGCGAGCTCGGTCGCGACCGTCGACTTGCCGGTGCCCGTCGCGCCGCCGATGAAGACCATGATCGGCAGGTCGAGCTCGCGGAGCTCGTGGTAGCGGCGCAGGCGCTGGATCGACTCGCGTCCCTCCTGCTCGCCGAGCACCTCGACCGCGAGCGCCTCGAGCCGCTCGAGCTCGACGCGGCCCTCGCCGCGTTCGCGCAGCTCGTCGTGGACGCGACTGGCGAGCGCGTAGGCGCGGTGCCCGGCCACGCCCGCGGCCATCAGCGAGCGCGCCATCAGCCCGCGCGAGTACGGCAGCCCGAGCTCGTCGCCGCCGAGCGGCAGGGGGTTGATCCGACGCGGCTCGTTCACACGCGCACCGCCTGCTCCGCGAGGGAGAGAACGCGCTCGTCGAGCTCGTCCGAGACGACGTCGTTCGCAGCGAGGACGACCTCCGCTCCCCGCGCAAGCGCAGCCTCGGCCACGACGTCGACCGCGGCGGCCTTGAGCTCGACGAGGTAGACCTCCGCCTCGACGCGCTCGAGCTCCTCGCGCAGCTCCTCCCGCCGCGCGAGGTTGCGGGAGACATGGACGATCTCGGCGTCGAGGTCGTCGGTCGGCGCCGGGCCGGTCGTGAACACGGCGGTGCGGCGGCCGCGCAGCGGCTCGGCCGGGCGCAGCCGGAGCTCCGCCGCCACGATCGGCACATCCGAGATCGAGCGGATCGCCTCGCGGTCGGCCCTGCCCGTGTCGACGACCAGGTCCGAGACGAGGACGCGGTAGGCGTTGAGACCGGCGCGCGGATCGTAAGCGCCGTTCGTGACGAGGATCCGCGCGTCCACGTCCACGGGCGGCAGCGCAGCGCCGCTGCCGTCGAACACCAGCAGCTCGGGCTCGAGCTGCGCGGCGAGCTGCGCGCCTTCGAGGACGTTGGAGCGGAACGGAGCGCCCGCAAGCCCTCCCCCGGCCCGGCGGCAGCCGATCGCCGGGACGCCCGCGAGGGCGGCCGCCTCGAGGTGATCGGACGCGGCGTGCCTCCCGGAACGGGAGAGCGCGAGCAGGTCGTCGAGCGTCGGTGCCGTCTCGACGAGCTCCGGCTCGGCCGGCCCGCCGCGGCCCATCGCCACGACGACGACCCGGCGGTCGCGGGCCAGCACGCGCGCGACGTGTCCCGCCACCGCCGTCTTCCCGATCCGCTTGCCGAGGCCGATCACGGCGAGGGAAGGCGTCGCGACCGGCTCGAGCGGCGGCGGGTCGAAGCGGAAGTCGGCCCCGACGTACGGCAACCCGAGCGCGAGTGCGCGCGAGGCCCAGAGCATCCGCTCCCGCGGCCCGAGCACCGGCTCGTCGGAGAGGTCGACCACGAGATCCGCCTCGACCGCGTCGAGCGCGTCGAGGAGCGGGACGCCGTAGTCGTTTGCTGGAAGCGCCGGCGGGGAACCCGCCGGCGCCCGGCCGAAGTTCCCGGCGCCTGCGGCGCCGGCCGGGTCGCCGCGCAGCTTCTCGGTCCCGCCCACCAGCAGCGCGCCGAGCACGTCATACGGCAGCGCCTCGAGCGCATCGCGCACGACCGGCGCGTAGTGCTCCCCGTCGATCAGGACGACGGCCCGCTCGCTCACGTCGACCGCACCTCGTCGTCGATCTTCGCCGTGTACTTCTCGTACGTCTTCGTGTCGGTCGAGAACTGGATGATCTTCTCCTGCCCGTGGAACGGGTAGCGCCGCCACACGTCGACGTGGGTGCCCTCGACCTCGACCACGTTGTAACAGGGCCTTCCCTTGCCGCGCAGCCGCGACGAGGAGACCGTCCCGGCGTTGACGACGAAGAGATCCTCGAGCCGCCACGCATACGGGACGTGCTTGTGGCCGGCCAGGACGAGGTCGACCTCGGCGCGCTGGAGGCACTCGAGCGTGTCGCCGGCGTCGTGGACGATGTTGCGCTCGCGGCCGGTTCCCGGGATCGGCAGCAGATGGTGGTGCAGAACGAAGATCCGCAGGTTCGCCGCGCCCGCGAACGCCTCCTCGATCAGGCGGTAGCGGCCCCGGCCGACCTGGCCGTTGTCGAGGTCCGGCTCGCTCGAGTCGACCGCGACGATCGTCGACGGCCCGACGTTGAGCACCGAGTTCCGGTCGCCGAAGAGATCCTCGAAGTGGACGTAGCCGACGTTGCGCGAGTCGTGGTTGCCGGGGATCACGACCATCGACTTGCAGTCGATGCGATTCAGGTACTCGCGCGCGAGCGCGTACTCGTCCTTGAAGCCGTTCGAGGTGAGGTCGCCGGAGATCACGACGACGTCCGGCACCATCTCGTTCACCTCGGCAATCGCGCGCTCGAGGTGCTGCGGGAGGAAGAACTGCTGCCCGCAGTGGAGGTCGGAGAGCTGGACGATCCGGAACATGGTTCCGGGAAAGCTAGAAGATCCAGGCCACCGGGTAGTAGAGGGCCGCGGCAACGAGCGCGGCGGCGGGCAGTGTCAGCAGCCAGGCGAAGACGATGTTGCCGGCTACGCCCCAGCGGACGGCCGAGACTCGCCTGGTTGCGCCAGCCCCCATCACGGAGCCGGAGACGACGTGTGTAGTCGAGATCGGGAAGCCGAGCCGGGTACCCGCGTAGAGCGTGGTACCGGCGGCAATCTGGGCGGCAAAGCCGTGCTCGGGCTGCATCTTGTAGATCCGCTGGCCGAGTGTGCGGACGATCCGCCAACCACCGACGTACGTCCCGGCCGCGATCGTCAGTCCCGCTGCGATCTTCACCCAGTTCGGGATGTAGAAGCTCGAGATCGAGCCGTGCGTGTAGAGGGCCAGCGCGATCACGCCCATCGTCTTCTGCGCATCGTTCGCGCCGTGGGTGAAGGCGACCCAGGTGCCGGAGAAGAGCTGCCCGGTACGGAATCCCCGGTTGGCGACGCCGGGCGTGAGCCGGTGGAAGAGCCAGTAGATGACGACGAGGAGGACGAATGCTCCGGCGAAACCGATCACAGGCGAGACGGCACCGGGGACGATCACCTTGTGCCAGAGCCCGGACCATTCGACGCCGGCCGTGCCGGACTGGACGAGCGCGGCGCCGATCAGACCCCCGATGAGGGCGTGCGTGGAGCTCGAGGGCAGGCCGGCGCGCCAGGTGAGGAGGTTCCAGGTGATCGCACCGAAGACCGCGGCCAGCACTGTCTGCTCGTTGGCCAGGCCGGTGTCGATGATCCCCTTACCGATGGTCGTGGCGACGGCGGTGGTCACGAACGCGCCGGCGAGGTTCGCGGCCGCCGAGATGAGCACCGCCGGGCGGGGCGAGAGCGCCCGCGTCCCGACCCACGTCGCAATGTAGTTCGCCGTGTCGTGGAAGCCGTTCGTGAAGTCGAACGCGAGTGCAATGACCACGACGAGAACGAGCAGCGCCAACGCCTACAAGCTCCGAGTCAGCGGTTCTTGACGACGATGGCCTCGAGCACGTTGGCCGCGTATTCGCAGGCGTTCATGGCTTCCTCGAGACTCTCGTGGATGTCCTTCCAGCGGATCACCTCGAGCGGGTCGGAACGCGCCATGAAGAGGCTCGAGACGCTGTCGTGAAGGATCCGGTCGCCCACGTGCTCGAGCTCGCGCAGCTCGGCCAGATGTGCCCGCGAGTCCTGGAAGCCCTCGAGCAGTGCAACGGCGTCGGCGAGCTTCCCCGCGGAGCGCCGGATTGCTTGGGCCTGCTCGCGTGCCTGCAGGCGGATCTCCTCCACGCCATAGCTGACGACCCTGCTCGCTGCCTCGTCGATGTGGTCGCAGACGTCATCTAGCGCGCCCGCAAGCCGGTACATGTCATCGCGGTCGAACGGCGTCACGAAGGTGCGGTTGAGATGGTCGACCAGCTCGTGGGTAAGCCGGTCGCCCTCGTGCTCCAGGTCCTTCACCTTGCGTTCGAGGTCATCCGCGCCGTCGGGGAACCGGTCGAGTAACTCGACGAGTAGCTCGGCGATCGCGACGATGTTCTCGGCCGAACGGTTGTAGAGGCCGAAGAACTCGCGTTTCTGCGGGGTTAGTTTCAGGCGCGCCATGGCAGGCGGTGGTCTATCACGACAGACGATGTCACGCCCGACTTCTTCCTCCCCGAGCAGAACCTCTACGTCGAGATCACCGCCATGAAGCAGTCGCTCGTCACCCGCAAGAACCGGAAGCTGCGCAAGCTGCGCGAGCGGTACCCCGACGTCCGGATCAAGCTCTTCTACCGGCGCGACCTGGAGCGCCTCGCCCAGCATTTCCATCTCGACCTCGCCAGCTAACCGGGGGCATCGCCCGTCGGACGACCGGATCGGAGAGATCCATTTCTCCGCGGCCGAGATCGCCGCGCGCGTCCGCGAGCTCGGAGCGGAGATCGCCCGGGACTACGCCGACCGCGAGCCGGTTCTCGTCGCTTCGCTCAAGGCGAGCCTCGTCTTCGTCGCCGACCTCTCGCGCGCCATCCCGATGCTCCACGCGATCGACTTCGTCGAGCTCGCCGGCTACGGCAGCGCGGTCATGGGCGGTCACCAGCAGATCCGCGTGCTCAAAGACCTCGATCTCGACGTCCGCGGACGCGACGTGCTGATCGTCGAGGACGTCGTCGACACGGGCCTGACGCTCAACTACCTCGTCCGCACCTTCGAGCTGCGCGGCCCGGCTTCCGTCGCGGCAGTGACGTTGCTCGACCGGCCGTACCGGCGCCTGGTCGACGACCTCCCTGTGCGCTACGTCGGCTTCGTCGTCCCCGACGAGCTGTACGTCGGTTACGGCTTCGACCTGGAGGAGCGGTACCGCGAGCTGCCGGACCTCCACCTGCTGAATCTCGGCTGACCCGTATCCGCTCGACGCGCGACGGAGTTTGTCACTTGAAATGGGAAAGCCTCCAGGTTCGGGGGACGCCTCCACTGGGGTCCCGCTCAAGGTCGTCTCCCGACGACGCCGGCCGCCTCTCCGGGGGCGGCCGGTTGCGTTCGCTCAGCCCGATCCATCCCGACTACGCTCCGGACGTGGTCTCCGAGGGCGAGCCGGCACCCGATTTCACCGCGACGACCGACACCGGCGAGCGCGTCAGCCTGTCCGACTTCCGCGGCAAGCCCGTCGTCCTCTACTTCTATCCCAGGGACGACACGCCCGGCTGCACGGCGCAGGCCTGCGGGATCCGCGACGCGTACGCCGAGTTCGAGCGCGCGGGCGCGGTCGTGCTCGGAGTGTCGCCCGACAGCCCCGCGGAGCATGTGAAGTTCAAGGAGAAGTACGACCTGCCCTTCACGCTCCTCGCCGACCCAGAGCACGAGGTCGCCGAGCGGTACGGCACCTGGGCAGAGAAGAACTACCAGGGCAAGACGTACTGGGGCGTGAGCCGCACGACCTTCCTCGTCGCGCCCGACGGGACGGTCGCCAAGGTCCTGCACGACGTCGAGCCCGACACGCACGCGGACGACGTGCTTTCAGCCCTCGCCTCCGACTGAGGCTCCGCAAATCCCCCGCCGGGGGGTGGCCGAGAACCGGTCAGCGCGGCAAAGATCTGGGAGCGGCATGCAGCTCTTCCTGCGGGATCCTTCGTACACCGACCGGCTTGCGGCGTTCCTGACGAGCGTCGGGCGGCGTGCCGTCGTGGGCGCGCCGGATCGCATCGATCTCGACGAGCCGCCGGAAGACTCGGCGCACCTCGAGCTCGAGCTCTACCTTCGCGTCTGGAGCGTCCTCTACCCGGATGCCGACGTCGAGCTCGCCCTGAGCTAAGCGCCTCTAGGCGCCGTCCCCGCTTTCTGCGACGCTAGTCGCGTGCTTCGGTGGCTCCGTTCGCTCTTCGGTCGTGGGCGGCGGGACGAGGCTTCGCCGATTCGCGAGGCGGAGGCCTACGCCCGCAGCTACGGCAACCGGAGCGGCGAGATCGTCAGCGTGGTCCGCCAGGAGCCGAAGCCGATTCCGCGCCGCACGGGGGACATGACCGGCGAGCTGCTGCGCCGCGCCTTCGAGGTGAAGCTCGACCGGCGCGGCAAGACCGCTCGCTGACGGTTCGATTTCGGCGGCCCGGGGAGAACGCGGCCATGGGCTTTCTCATCGGACTGATCTTCACTGTCGTGGGCTTCATCCTCGCGCTCGCCGTGCACCCGACACATCCCGGTTCGGTCAACGTCAACACCGTTGGCTGGATCATGGTCGTCGTCGGGCTGATCGCCTTCTTCGCCGACCTGGTGTTCTGGTCGTCGTGGGGGCCGCGCTACATGCGGCGGTCGTACGTCGACCAGGGGCCCGGCTACGGGCCTGGCTACGGCGCCTCGCGCTGGGGTTATCCGCGCCGGCGCGTGATCGAGGAGGAAGAGGGCGACGGCCCGGGCGGGCCGGGCTACTAGACGCTTCGACAGACGTTCGCGCAGGTATCGGCAAGTATGGACCTCCGGTGGCTCGAAGCTGGACGTACGGGTGTGTGTGGTCGCGCGGCATCGACCTACGAAAGACCCATGGTTACTGCAGCGGCACGGCCGCACATCTTCTGGGTGGGCGACGATCGGGAGCGCGTTCGCGGCTGGCCGGTCGGCCCGGCGCTACTGGAAGCCCTGGGCGACATCAACCGGGACGTGCAGCAGGCGCTTGCGGACGAGCGCGCCCGGCTCAGCGAGCACGGCTACTCCGAAGATCTCCCGCTGCCTGCTCTGTGGTGGGTCCCCGCCCCCGGCGCGGAGGCCGAGGCGGAACGGCGGCTCCTCAGGGCAGTCCCCGTCACCGCCTAGCCGGCACAGCTCAAACCCGTTCGGTCGGGCGATGCGGATGAGAGGACTTGAACCTCCACGAGCCGAAGCCCACACGGACCTGAACCGTGCGCGTCTACCAATTCCGCCACATCCGCGCGGAGCGACAGTGTAGCCAAGCGGGTTAGCGCGATTGGAAGCGCGGAGCGCCCCAAATAGGGGCGCTCCGTGCCAGGCCAGATGGAGGGATGGATCAGGCCGGGCTTACCGGAGGTGTGTGCTTGCGCGCGATGCCGAATCCTGCTGCCGAGATGAGAATCGCTCCGGCACCAAGGACCGCCGCGAGCTCGCCGGAGGACAGGCCACTGCCGCCGGTCGAGGTCACGCCGGGTGACTCCGCGCTGGGGCTCTGAGTCTGCCCCGCGGAGATCTGCTGGTTCAGCTGCTCGCCCCTCTGGGTGCCCATGGACTGAACGGCGGCACCGGCAGTGCTCTGAGCCTGCCCCGCGGAGATCTGCTGGTTCAGCTGCTCGCCCCTGTCGACTCCCATGGGAGGCACTGTCCTCGCCAGGGCCGGCGTCGCGCTCGCTGCGGTCGCCGTGACCGCGATCGCGAGCACAGCCGCCCGCTCGCGGAGCCCGTGGGCCTCGACGTCGTCGAACGCCCGCGCCAGCTCGCGCTCGTCGAACCAGAGCGCGATCCTCTCGTCCTCGGTAGAGGCCAACAGCTCGTCGAGGGAGTCCTTGTCCCAGTCGACGGCGATCCTCGCGTGCGCCGCACCGTCGCCATCTCCCACCTCGACCCGATCGAGGTCGAGGAGCAAGGTGGCCGGGAACTCCCCACGTGCTGCCGTCTCGGCGAATTCGGCCCGGGGAACGACGGTGCCGATCGCGGCGAGTGCCGGGTCGTACCCGACGAGCTGGGCCCGTGTGAGTAGTTCGTCCATTGTGCTCCTTCCCGTACCGCTGCCTTTACCCAACCTGACGCGCGCCGCGGTCGGGATCTTCCGGCTATTCCTGGATCCGGATCGAGACGATGTGGTCGTAGCGGACGTATTCACCAGAGGCCAAGCGGATCCAGACCTGGGCGTACGGTCCGTGGCGGTTGAGGAATCGCGTCAGCTCCTCCTGCGGCGCCTGCTCGGTAGGCACCAGCAGCTCGTGCTCGCCATCGCGATGGCTCAGGTGTACGAGCAGGGGCATGACCGGATTCTCCATCATCGGCCCTCCCGGCTCCAGCCGGAGGCTCAGCCGGAGCTCTTGTCATGGTCCGGCCGCGAGCGCCCGATCCCTCTAGAACGCACGTACCATGCGGCCTCTTGCGCCGCTCCCTGCTCCCACTTGCGCTCGCCCTCACTGCGGCTTTCGCTCTGCTCGCGGGAGGATCTGCGGCCGCGCGACCCCGGCCGTCGGCGAAGCTCGTCGAGGTCGTCGTGACGCTCCCTCGACCCTCGCTCGCGGTGGAGGTCGCACGCAACCGGACGCTCGCAGCCGCGGCGCGACGGAGTCACTCCGTTGCCGTACGCGCGCCGGCGGCGATCTCCTACCTCCGGACGCTGGCCGCGACGCAGCGCACGCTCGCGGCGCGGCTCGCCGTGACGATTCCGGCAGCCAGCATCCGCTGGCACTACGGGGTCGCGCTCGACGGCGTCTCGGTCGTCCTCCCCGAGTCCGATCTGGCGCGCCTGCGGGCGCTGCCGGGCGCGACGGTCTGGCCGACGGTGAGGTATCACACACTGGGCGACGTTCCCGAATCGACCTCCGCCGAGACCGCGGACCCGGGACCGGCCCTGATCGGCGCCACGGCGCTCTGGGGGCAGTCCCTCGCCACCGCGGGGCAGGGCCTCAAGATCGGGCTGATCGACGACGGCATCGACCAGGCGCATCCCTACTTCGACCCGTCGGGCCTCTCGTACCCGGCCGGCTTTCCGAAGGGGAACAGCGCCTACACCACGCCGAAGATCATCGTCGCGCGCGCGTTCCCCTCACCCTCCACGCACTGGAAGTACGCGGCCAGGCCCTTCGACCCCGCCTTCTCCTTCCACGCGACGCACGTCGCCGGGATCGCGGCGGGGGACTTCGACACGCCGACCTCGGCCGGCGGCGGCTCGCCCATCTCGGGCGTCGCACCGAAGGCGTATCTCGGCAACTACAAGGCGCTGACCGTCCCGACGGCCGGCTTCGGCCTCGACGGCAACTCGCCGGAGATCGCCAAGGCCATCGACCAGGCGGTCGCGGACGGGATGAATGTGATCAACCTCTCGATCGGCGAGCCCGAGGTGGCGCCGAACCGTGACATCGTCGTCAAGGCGCTCGACAACGCCGCGGCCGCCGGGGTAGTACCGGTCGTCGCTGCCGGCAACGACTACGACGCGGGGGGGCTCGGGTCGATCGGCTCGCCGGGCAACGCCCCGGCCGCGATCTCAGTCGCGGCGTCGACCATGGGCAACGGCGACGGAACGCGTCCGGACCACATCGCCGACTTCTCGTCCGGCGGGCCGACGCCGGTCTCGCTCCAGCTGAAGCCGGACGTGACGGCCCCTGGTGTGGACGTCCTGTCGTCGGTTCCCGCGCACGGCTTCGAGCTGCTGGACGGCACGAGTATGGCTACGCCCCACGTCGCGGGCGGTGCGGCCCTTCTGCTCCAGCGCCATCCCACGTGGACGGTGGAGCAGGTGAAGTCGGCCCTCGCCTCGACGGGAGACGAGGTGCATCCCACGGGCCACTCCGGCGAGGTCTCGGTGCTGCGCGAGGGCGGCGGCCGGATCGACCTCGTCCGCGCCGACCACCCGCTGATCTTCACGAACCCCACCTCGCTCGGCTGGGGGCTCGTCCGGCGCGGGTTCTCGGACACGAAGCAGCTCTCGACGACGGACGCCGGGGGCGGTAGCACGCCGTGGCAGGTTTCGATCCACGCGCAGTCGCTGCCGCACGGCGCGAAGCTCGAGCCACAGGCGACGACGCTCACGGCGGGAGCGGCGCTGGCTTTGCGGCTCACGGTCTCGCCGAGGGCGGCGGCCGGCGACGGCACCGGTTTCGTCGTCTTGACCCGGGGTGCCGACGTCCGGCGGGTCGCGTTCTGGTTCCACGTGGAGGTGCCGAAGCTGAAACTCGATCCGCACCGGATTCTGCGCGGGCCGGGCCTCTACCACGGCGACACCGCCGGGAAGGCTTCGCGCGTCTCCTCCTACCGCTATCCGCAGCGCGGCCTCGCCCCCGGCGTGCCGACCCGGCTCGGAGGACCGGAGCAGGTGTTCCGCTTCACGCTGCGGCGGCGGGTCGCGAATTTCGGCGTCGTGATCGTCGACCGCGCGCCGGGAATGAAGGTCTCGCCGCGTCTCGTCGCCGGCAACGACGAGAACCGCGTCGTCGGCTATACCGGGATTCCGGCGAGCCTCGACCCGTACCAGGGATTCGACCGGGCCGAGCCCGTCGTGGGAGCCGTGCTGCCGGATCCGGGCACGTACGAGTTCGTCTTCGACACGCCGACGGGCGCGAAGCCGGGGGCGTTCGCGTTCCGCTTCTGGATCAACGACACGTCACCGCCCTCGATCCGGATCCTCGCCCACCGGGTGAGGATCGGGCGGCCGATCCGCGTCTCGGTCCGCGACTCCGGCTCCGGGGTCGACCCGCGTTCACTCCACGCGAAGGTCGGCGGCACGTCGGTACGCGTGACGTATGCCCACGGAGTGCTCGTGCTGCGGACGAAGGGCCTTCGCCGCGGGAAGCAACGCGTGCTCGTCAGGGCGTCGGATTACCAGGAGACGAAGAACATGGAGGATGTCGGCCCGGTGCTCCCGAACACGCGCGTCCTCCGGACCACGGTGACGCTCCACCACTAGATCTGTAAGTCTCAAGTCGCCCGGTGAGCCCTTTGCCCGAGAAGCTCGATCTCGCACTCGTGACGCGCCTGCGTCAGGTCGTCGCGGGCGAGCCGGCGACCGAGGCCGAGCTGCGAGCGCTGGACGACGCCGCCGGCGGCTGGTTGCGGTCGACGGAGGCGCAGCTCCACGCCGGCGAGCAACGGCTCACGGCGCTGAACGGGGATCCGGCCAGCCCGCTCGCCGAGATCGCCTCCGAAGTGCGCCGGGTCGAGGCGCTGTCACGTGAGCTGCAGGAAGCACGCCGGCTGCTGGCGGGGCTGGAGCGGCGCACACGAGAGTTGCGGACGGCGTGGCTCAAGCACCACGCGGAGGCCGGCTCGCCGTTCAGCTAGCGCGAGCGGTGTTCGCGGTCGTCGATCGTGGGCAGGTTGGCGAGATCCCGCTCGACGCTCGCGGCGAACTCGTCCGCCTCGTCGTCACGGACGACGCGCAGACTCGTCTTGCGCCGGGCGCGCTGCCGACGCCGACGCGAATCGACTCCGAACCGCTCGCCGAGACGCGGCCACTCGGCGGCCGCGACCAGCACGACAGCGACCGCGAGCAAGGCAATGTACAGCCAGCCCACGCCGCGAGTCTAGCGCAGGGTCGCCGCCCCAGAACTCATCCCGGGTCGAGGGCCTGGACCTTCGTGCGGAGGTATGCCAGGTAGGGCTCGGCGTCGAGCGGCCCGCCCACGACGCGCTCGAGCAGCTCCGCCGGCTCGAAGACGCGCCCCCAACGGTGAACGTGCTCCCGCAGCCACTCGCGCAGCGAGCCGAACTCGCCGCGCTCGAACTCCGGCTCGAGATCGCCGAGCTCGCTCGTAACCCGCTCCCACAGCTGGATCGAGATGACATTCCCGATCGCGTACGTCGGGAAGTAGCCGAAGTTGGAGTCCGACCAGTGGACGTCCTGCAGCACACCCTCGAGGACGTTCGCCGGCTCGACGCCCAGGTACTCGCGGAGCTTCGCGTCGAACGCGTCCGGCAGATCGGGCGGAGTCACCGTTCCGGCGAGCAGCTCCCGTTCCAGCTCGAAGCGCAGGACGATGTGGAGCGAGTACGTGACCTCGTCGGCGTCGACGCGGATCGCGCCCGGTGCGACACGGTTGAGCGCGCGGTGGAACTCGTCGAGCGGGACGGCCGCCAGCTGCTCGGGGAACATCTCCTGGAGGCGCGGGTAGAAGAAGCGCCACGTCGAGAGGCTCCGCCCGACGACGTTTTCCCACAGCCGGCTCTGCGACTCGTGGAACGACGACGAGGTGCCTTCCTGCAGCGGCGTGCGGAGATATCGCGCGTCCACCTGTCGCTCGTAGATGCCGTGCCCGAACTCGTGCAGGCACGAGAGGACGCCGCCCAGGTTGTCTCGGTCGAAGCGCGAGGTCAGGCGGATGTCCGACTCCGCCATGTTCGTGGCGAACGGGTGGACGGTGTCGTCGAGCCGCCACGCTTGGTCGTCCATCCCCCATCGCGTCAGCACCTCGAGCGAGAACTCGCGCTGTCGCTCCGGCGAGAAGTCGCCGTGGAGGCACGAGTCGTCGACCGGCTCCCCGACTTCGCCGACGAGCGTTACCAGCTCGTCCTTCAGGCGGGCGAAGACCGCAGCGACGTCCGCCGTCCGCATGCCCCGCTCGTGATCGTCGAGGAGGACGTCGTACGGGTCGTCGAACGGCTCGTGACAGGCGACGTACTCGCGCGCGAGCTCGAGCCGCCGCTCGAGGTGCGGGCGGAAGATCTCGTAGTCCGCGGCCGCGCGCGCCTCGAGCCAGGCGCCGTAGCCGAGCGAGCCCGCCCGGGTCATCTCGGCGCGCAGCTCGCTCGGCACGCCGCGCTTCTTCTCGTAGTCTCGGCGCGCGACGCGGACCACGCTCGTCTCGAACGACTCCAGCTCCGAGCCCTCCTCGAGCTCCCGCAGCTCGTCGAGCAGCGAGCCGAGCTCGGGTGCCGTGGCACGATCGTGCGCGAGCCGGGCCATGGTCGCGAGCTGCTCGGCCCGGGCCGGCGCGCCGAGCGGCGGCATCCCCGTCTCCTGGTCCCAGGCGAGGAGGTTGCCGGCGCGCTGGAGGTCGGAGATCTCGCCGAGGCGCCGCAGGAGCTCGTCGAGACGGGGACGCAGGTCGGGCACGACGTCGGAGCCTATCGGGGGCGCGAAAGCGCCCCGCGCACAAGCTGGCGCTCATGAAGCTCCCCGGGTTGGACTCGAACCCAACAACTCTCCGGTTAACCAGCCGCGCCTAGCCGGTACACGACGGCAGCCGACTTCGGCATCCCGGGGGTGAACCACCCCGGTCGAGCTCCTCTTCTCGGCGCGGGTCGTCATCAAGCAGCACTGAGCTTGTGTCAGGACTGCGAAGCCTCGGGATGCGTGCAGGACGCTCCCGGGGCTTCGCGCAGTGCACCCAAGGCAGTCCATCGCCGCTCTGGCAACAAAAGCCCCGCTTAAGCGGGGCTTTTTCCAGCTCCCCGGGTTGGACTCGAACCAACAACCCTCCGGTTAACAGCCGGATGCTCTGCCAATTGAGCTACCGGGGATCGGCGGCGGCCATTGTAGCCAGCGTTATGCGAAGGCTCTGATCTCGTCGCGGAGCTTCGCGAGCGCCTGCTGGAGCTCGACGAGGTGCTCGCCGTCGGCGCCCGCGAGCTCTCGCTCGAGCCTCCGCTCGCGCAGCCGCAGGAGGAGTTGTGTCGCGGTCTCGAGCGTGATCTCCTCCTCGTCCTCGAGCGCGTAAATCTCGGCGAGCAACGCCGTCAGCTCGGCGTCGGCCGTCTCCTGACCGAGCAGGTACGCCCGCGCGCGCCGGTGCAGCTCGGCGTCGAAGTGCTCCGGCCCCAGCAGCTCGAGGTCCGGCAGCAGAGACTCGTGACCGGCGACGCCGGCCAGGGTGCTGCGCTCGAGCCGCTCGCCCGCATCGAGGAGCCGCGGCGAGATGACCCCGGCGGCACTCGACCGGGTGCGCGGCGCGAGCGCCGCCTGCGTCTCGGGCGGTAGGTCGAGCAGGTCGGTGGCGAGCCGCCGCGCCTCCAGATGCTCGGGCGAATCCGGCTGCGACCGCAAGAACGACTCGATCGCCGTGAACGCCGCTTTGCGGTCGGGGGCCTTCCCGTAGAGCAGACGCACGCGGTGCACCGGATAACTGACCGGGCTGGCGAGCTGCCGCTCGAACGCGCCCGGATCGTCGGCGGGGTCCCTGCCGGGCTCGAGCGCGACGATCTTGACGTCGAAACCCTGCGCGACCGCGAGCTCCATCCCGCGCAGCGTCGCATCCTGTCCGGCGGCGTCGGCGTCGAAGCAGAGAAAGAGGCGCTTCGTGAGCCGGGCGAGTTCGCGCAGCTGGGCCTCGGTGAGCGCCGTCCCCATCGAGGCGACGACCGGAGCGAAGCCGGCCTGCCGCAACGCGAGCACGTCGGTGTTCCCCTCGACGACGACCGCCCGATCCTCGCGCGCGATCGCCTGCCGCGCGGTGTCGAGCCCGTAGAGGAGGTCGCCCTTGCGGAACAGCTCGCCCTCCGGCGAGTTGACGTACTTCGCCTGCAACGGGTCGTCGTCGTGGAGCTTCCGCGCCTGGAAGCCGCGCACGCGGCCGCGCGCGTCGGCGAGCGGGAAGACGATGCGCCGGTTGAAGTAGTCGTTCCCGCGGCTGTTGGCGAGCCCGACCGCCCGCAGCTCGTCCTGCGTGTAGCCCTCCTGTAGCGCGCGCGAGGCGAGCCGCGCCCCGCCCGGCGCATAACCGAGCCGGAACTCGCGGCAGATCTCCTCGCCGAGCTCACGGGAGGCGAGGTACGCGCCGGCGCCGGCGCCGGCCTCGGAGTCCCACAGCACACGCGAGTAGAACTCGGCCGCCCGCTCGAGCAGCGCCCGCAGCCGGTCCTCACGCTTCCGCTTCTGCTCCTGCTCCGGCGACGCCTCCTCGTACTCGAGCTCGACGCCGAAACGCCGCGCGAGCAACTCGATCGCGCCCACGAAGTCGACGTTCTCGGTCTTCTCGACGAAGGTGATGGCGTCGCCGCCCTCGCCGCAGCCGAAGCACTTGAACGTGCCGCGCCCGGGGCTGACGGTGAAGCTCGGCGTCCGCTCGGAGTGGAAGGGACAGAGGCCCTTGTACGTGCTGCCCGCCTTGCGGAGGCGCACGACGTCCTCGACGAGCGGGAGGATCTCCATCGTCGCCTTGACGCGCTCGACCGACTCGTCCTTGATGCGGGCCACGCTCTAGTCCAGCTCCGCCGCGTAGGAGAGTGCAAAGCGGTCGGTCATCCCGGCGAGGTAGTCGGTAGCCGCTTCGGCGTCCAGACCACGCTCGTCGACGAGCTCCGCGAAGATTCGCCGCACAGCTTTCCGAGCCGGTCCGTGATCCTGGGCGTGGTACACGCGCTCGAACATGAAGCTGCGCAGCGCGAGCATCGCCTCGCCGATCTCGTCGCTCTGGACGATGTCGCCTGCGCGCGCCGACCTCTCGACCACGTCGTGTACGAGCGTGTCGATGCGGCGCGAGCCCGTGTCGCCCAGCAGCGCGATCGGCTCGGCCGGCAGCTCGGCGGGATCGAGGTGCCCCGCGCGGACCGCGTCGTCGATGTCGTGGTTGATGTACGCGAAGCGGTCGACGAGCCGGACGATCCGGCCCTCGAGCGTCTCCGGCTCCTCCGGGCCGGTGTGCTTGAGGATGCCGTCCCGCACCTCCCACGTCAGGTTGAGGCCGCGGCCGTCTCTCTCGAGCCGTTCGACGACGCGCAGCGAGTGCTCGTTGTGGCGGAAGCCTCCGTGCCCGCGCTCGCGCAATAGCTCGTCGAGCGCCTCCTCGCCGGCGTGGCCGAACGGCGGGTGACCGACGTCGTGCCCGACCGCGATCGCCTCGGTGAGATCCTCGTTCAGACGCAGCGCCCGGGCGACCCCGCGCGCGATCCCTGCGGCCTCCAGCGTGTGCGTGAGCCGGGTGCGGAAGTGGTCGCCCTCGGGGTCGACGAAGACCTGCGTCTTGTGGCGCAGCCGGCGGAAAGCCTTCGAGTGGACGATGCGGTCGCGGTCGCGCTGGAACGGCGTGCGCAGCCGGCATTCCTCCTCCGGAGCCTCACGTCCGCGCGTCTCGTACGAGCGCACGGCGAGCGGCGAGAGCCACTGCTCTTCGTGCTCGCGAACCGCGTCGGCGAAGCCCTCCGCGACCTGTCCAGCGATCTCCGGCATCCTTCGGCCAGCCTAGCCCGCGCCCCTGTCCGCGCCTAGAGGATGATCGGGACGGTGCCGCCGTCGGCGCTCCACGCGGCGCCGGTGACGTAGCTCGCGCGCGGCGAGCAGAGGAAAGCGATCACGGCCGCGATCTCCTCGGGCTCGGCGAGCCGCCCGAGCGGACGCCCCGCGGCGACCTTGGCGAGCACCTCTTCGCGCTCGCCCTGCTGATCCGCGAGACCGCCCTCCCCGAGCCACGCCTCCGTTGCCGTCGGCCCTGGAGTGACGGCGTTGCAGCGAATCCCGTCCTTCGCGTACAGATCCGCGACGAGCCGGGAGAACGAGAGGAGCGCCGCCTTCATCACGGAGTAATCCGGCATGCCGGTGGACGGGCGCTTCGCGGCGGTGGAGGAGACGTTGACGATCGTCCCGGCGCCCCGCTCGCGCATCCCCGGCAGCGCGGCGCGCGTAGCGCGGACGGCGCTGAGCAGGTTGAGCTCGAACGAGGCCTGCCAGATCTCGTCCGTCACGTCCTCGAGCTTCCGGATCTCGCTGTAGCCGACATTGTTGACGAGCACGTCGAGGCGCCCGTGCCGCTCGATCGTCTCCCGCACGACGCGCTCCGGCTCACCCGTCCGCGAGAGATCGGCCCGCACGTCGCCGCCGCTGCGGCCGGTCGTCACGACCGTCGCTCCCTCAGCCCGCAGCAGCTTCGCCGTCTCGAGCCCGATCCCGCCTGTGGAGCCGGTGATGAGACAGATGTTGTCGGCGAGCCCGAGGTCCATGGCTGGCTAGCGTAGTCCGTCGTGACGACTCTGCTTCTCGTTCGCCACGGCGAGACCGACTGGAACGCCGAGGGGCGCCTGCAGGGCCAGACCGACCGGCCGTTGAGCGACTATGGCCGGCGTCAGGCCCACCAGCTCGCCGAGGAGCTCGACGGCGAGGAGCTCGAGGCGATCTACTCCAGCGACCTTGCGCGTGCCCGAGAGACGGCAGAGATCGTCGGCCGAAAGCTCGGGCTACCGACCGTGCTCGACCCCGACCTGCGGGAGAAGGACTGGGGAACGTGGGAGGGCCTGACCGCAGCGGAGCGCGACCGCGTCGAATTCGTCGGCGAGTCGACCGAGGCGCACGGGGACCGGATCCTTGACGTATTGCGACGGATCTCCGAGCGCCATCCCGGCGACGGACGCGTCCTCCTCGTTCCGGTCGTGGTCGTGCGGGAAGCGTGTCCTTGGAACAGCCCCATCGCGACTCCGCTGCCGAACAGAACGACGGTCGCCACGACGAGGAGCGGCGCGAGCAGGCGCATCGCCGGCTGGGGCGGCCCGTGCGCCACAAAGGCGCGACTGCGCGTGTAGTAGCGGACGAAGCGCCAGCCGGTGGTCGCGAGCTTCAGGACGACCAGCGGGATCAGGGCGATCCCGACGAAGACATGCCACGACATGAACGTGTGCACGCCGAGCAGGACAGTGGCGATCTCGAGGAGGACAGGAGCGAGTAGAAGCACTCCCACTGCCGCAGTGAGGCGCTTGTTTCCGTCGGGGTTCACGGTGCTCACTCTTGCCAGGGCGGGTGAGCGAGGCATGAACCGTTGGCGAGCCGTTAGGGAAATCGGCCGATTTCCGGATCTGCCGCTGTACCCTGAGCGGCATGAAGAGAATCCCGTACCTCGTAGCTTTGGTTGCGGCAGGAGTCATCGCGGCTGGTGCATCGGCCTCTGGCCCGTATACCGCCAAGTCGGTTCACCTCAATGCGCGGAATCCGAGGGCGGCTTTCACGGTGCGGATCCCCCAGCCGAAGAAGATCATCCTCTACATCGGACAGGCCAAGGTCACAACGACGACCCGCTGTCTCAAGGGGACGACCGTCTCGAAGCTCACCCGCAGCTTCCATACGGACGGGACTCGGAACATGCTCTGGCACATCGCGGCAAGACAAGACGTGTGCCACGTCTCGGTCACTGCCGCACTGAGGGGTCAGGGCACCGGCTACGTCAGCGTAGACGTGTACCCGCGCTGAAATAGTCTCGACCAAGCGGCCGCCGCTAGGCTCCGAGCCGTGGAGGACTACACGAGCAAGTACAAGGGCGAGCAGGTCGAGGTCGCGCTCTTCGGCGGCGAGTACCAGGAAGGCGTTCTCACCGCGTACTGCTACGTCGACGAGGTGGCGCACATCGAGCTGAACGGGCACATCCTCGTCCCGCTCCAGAACATCGCGTCGCTCCATTGCTCGAGCCGCTGCGACGCGCCGCAGAACGAGGATTGGCCGCCGCGCGGCCTGCTCGAGGACGACGGGCAGGAAGACGGCGGCGAAGACCGCTAGGGAGCCTGGCCTGCATGCTCCTCGCGGCCCGCAACATTCTCAAGTCCTGGCTGCTCGTGCTGGCGCTCGCCGGCGTCTTCGCCCTGGTGGGCTGGCTGCTCGACGGAGTGCGCGGGCTCTCGATCTTCGTCTTCTGCGCGCTGCTCCTCGCCGCCGGCGCGTACTGGACGTTCGACCGCGTCGCCTTCGGGATGATCGGGGCGCGCGAGCTGCCGATCGGCGAGGCGCCGCTCCTCCACTCGACGGCAGAGCGACTTGCCGCGCGCGCCGGCATCGTCAAGCCTCGCCTTTATCTGATTCCGGACGGGCTGCCGATCGCCGCCGCGAGCGGGCGCGGCGTCCGCAGCTCGGCTCTCGCTGTGAGCACTGGCTGCGTCGCCGCCTGCTCGCCCGCTGAGCTCGAGGGCGTGCTCGCGCACGAGATCGCTCACGTGCGGCTCCACGATGTGCAGGTGCAGACGGCGGCGGCGGTCGCGGCCGCAGTGTTGCTCGAGACGAGCAGGATCGGCGGCTGGTTCGCGCGCGCGTTGCTCTTCGTCCTCGGGCCGATCGCGTCGGCCTGCGTCCACCTGCTGGTTTCGCCGAAACGCGAGTTTTCGGCGGACCGCTATGCAGCGAAGATCTGCGACTCGCCGCACGGTCTCGCCGACGCGCTGCTCCGGCTGGAGCAGGCGGCCGAGCTCGTCGAGTTCGAGGGCAGCCCGGCCTCCGAACCCATGTTCACGATCAACCCTTTCGCCGAGCAGGGACTGGCCGCGCTGTTCGTCACGCACCCGCCGGTCGCGGAGCGCGTGCGCCGGCTCCGCGCCCTCGACCCCACCTGGCGCGACCGCGTCCAGAGCGAAGCGGCCGCCTAATCCGGAACGAAAAAGAGCCGCTTGCTGATGCTGGGAGCGCCGACGGTGGAGCCGCCGGCGCCCAGCAGGAAACCCCGGGCCGCTCCGCGGCCCGGTGGGCTCCTTTCCAGCAAATAATCGGCGGCGACCTACTCTCCCGGGAGGTTGCCCTCCGAGTACCATCGGCCCTGGCAGGCTTAACTTCTCTGTTCGGAATGGGAAGAGGTGTCTCCCTACCGGTATGACCGCCGAACTGTCAAAGGACCGCGCCCCGCGCAGCACCCTCAAAACTCCATAGCGACTCGACCGGCGTTCAAATCAAGACCTCGGGCAATTAGTACGGGTCCGCTGAACGCATTGCTGCGATTACACGTCCCGCCTATCAAGGTCGTAGTCTCCGACCGCCCTTACTCCCTCGAGGGGATGGGAGCTCTCATCTCGAGGTGGGCTTCCCGCTTAGATGCTTTCAGCGGTTATCCCATCCAGACGTGGCTAATCAGCAGCGCCGTTGGCA
>WNGD01008291.1_pt1 | contig 20657 bp, 23 predicted proteins | sample 5400671 | NCBI WGS metagenome assembly WNGD01 (sample SAMN13153369, study PRJNA577476) | soil metagenome | isolation source: 40 cm soil or saprolite under grassland replicate 2 | place: USA:California | collected 2016-06-15 | reverse complement strand
TGCTTCGAGTCCCGGACCGCGACGACTCCGGGCAGATTCCGGGCGACCTCGACGCATGCGCCGCCGTTGTTGCTGCGGGCGCTCTTGCACCACATGGCAGGGGACAGGTCTACCTCTAGAGCAGCCATACAGAGCTTGGCTCCGGTGCCGGTCCTGCCTTCCAGCCGGATGAGGAAAGACGAGGTGCGCCCATGGCCTCGGACTGGCCGCTGCGGTCGTGCCTGGAGCTGGCGGCATTGCCGGGCGCGGTGCCATGCGCACGGCTGCATGCCAGGCAAGTCCTGTGGGAATGGGGCCACGGCGCGGTAGCCGAGTCGGTCGAACTGCTGGTCTCCGAGATCGTCACCAATGCGGTGCGGGCATCAGCCGGGCCGCCGATCGGCCGGCCTGACGGCGCCACCACAGGCCGCGTGCCGACCGTGCGGTTCTGGCTGACGGCAGACCGCCACCGGGTGCTGATCCAGGTCTGGGACAGCTGCCAGCGTAAGCCGGAGCGGCAGGACCCAGGGCTGGCGGCCGAGAGCGGCAGAGGCTTATTGCTGGTCGAGGCCCTCAGCTCGGAGTGGGGCTCGTTCGCCGACAGTCATCGCGGCGGCAAGGTGGTATGGGCGCTGTGCACGGCGGCCGGCTGACCTCGATATGCCGACCTCGATCGCCCGTAGCCGCCCGGGTCGATCGAACTCAAGGCGTTCTGCGTGACGTGCGGCTCGGAGACCGCAACCGACGGCGGGGCACCGGTCAGGCGGGCATACCCTTCGCGGACACGGGCTCGCCGATGATCAGCTCGGACTCGGCGATGAGCTCTCCCAGCGCCGGCGTGGCCGCGGCCATCGCCTCGCTCCCGCTGTGGGCGGCAAAGGCATCGTCGTCGGCGTAGAGCTCGCTGACCCAGAACAGGCCGGGATCGTCCTTGGACCGGTGCAGGACGTAGAGCAGCGTGCCCGGCTCCTTCCTGGCCTGCTCGAGCACGGGCCCGAACGCGGCGATGAGCTCCTCGGCCTTCCCTGCCTTCGCCTTGAACCGGGCGAGCAACGCAACCTGCGGCATCCGAGCGCTCCTCCGGGACGTGGCGCGGGGACCGTGACCTTAGCCAGATGACCGTGCACGAACGCCCCTTCGGTCGTTACTTCGAGGACTTCGAGCCCGGCGACATGTCCGGCACTGGCGGGCCAGATTACCACCGAGGCGGAGCGTGACGGCGCCCGCCGCTGGTGTTGTGGATCTTCGCCGCGGGGTCGCGGTCAGACGATGTTCGTCCACCATTCTTCGCCGACGTAACGGCGGGGAACTGGCGGCTGCCGGGGAACTTGAAGGCCGTGCCGGCGCAGGAATCCGGTGAACCAGCCGGGGTCGCCGAGAATCTGGCCGTAGACCCAGGAGTACTGCGCATGCTGCCTCAGCTCGGCGGCTCCGGCGCTTGGACCGAGGATCTCGCTGAGGCTCTGGTACTCCAGCGCGCACACGCTCATATGCAGCCAGGTGGATTCGGCATCGTGGCAGCCCGCCGGCGGCGGAGGCGGGTCCGGCCATCGCCTGCTGGCCTCGGCGGCTGCGTCGTTGCTGCCGGGTCCGTCAAGCCAGTGCAGCTGCTCGTGCAAGAAGGTGGTCAGCGCGCTAGCAGGGCGGCGCAGCAGCAGGCTGGGGCTGATCGTCAGCGGGTGGCTGAAGCCGCCGCGGATATCCGCATCGACCCTGACCAGGTCCGTGAACATCCAGCGCCGCAGATCATGCTCGGCCAGGACGCCGCGCAGCGCAGCCGCGCCCGCCACCTCCTCATCCGTGCCATGGACCGGCCGGACATCCACGCCGGCCGCCGGAAGTGACCTCGCGGGCGCGTCCGGGTGGTCTCGGCGGCGTGCCCGAGACGGCGGGTCACCGGGCGAAGAGGCCGTCACGCAGGCCCGGCACCGGGGAATGTGCGGTAAGTAGGAGGCATCCCACGGCCGCCCGGCGGGCGCGAGCTGCGTGGCGGCTTGCCCGCACAGCGCCCGCCCGTCAGCACCCACGGCGTGCAGCAGCACCCGGCCCGTCGTCAGCACGATCTCACGGCCCTGGAACAGCTCAGTGGCGGTCTGCTTGTCGATGATCTCCTCAGCCGCGGACAGCCTGCCGCTCGCCAGGTCATCTCCTTGCCCGATATCGGCCACCGGGGTTTCAGCGCGGCAGGGGGCCGTGGTCGAGGTGGGGCAGCACGTGCCTGGCGAACAGGTCGCCCTCGGCGGCGTGCGGGTAGCCGGACAGGATGAACGCCTCCATGCCGAGGGCGGCGTAGCCGCGGAGCTTGGCGAGCACCTGGCCGGGGTCGCCGACGATGGCCGCGCCGGCCCCGGAGCGGGCCCGGCCGATGCCGGTCCACAGGTTCGGCTCGGCGTAGCCGTCGTCGTCGGCCATGTCGCGCAGCTCGTTCTGCCGCGCGGTTCCGGCGGAGGTGGTGTCCAGGGACCGGCGGCGGATCCGTTCCCCGGTGTCGGCGTCCAGCCGGGAGATCAGGCGCCGTGCGGCGGCCCGGGCCTCCTGCTCGGTGGCGCGGACGATGACGTGTGCACGGTAGCCGAACCGGAGCTCGCGGCCGTAGCGGGCGGCGCGCGCCCGCATGTCGGCGACGACCGCCTCGACTCCCGGCATCGTGTCGGGCCACATCAGGTAGACGTCCGCGGCCTGGGCGGCGACCTCGCGCGCTGCCTCGGACAGGCCGCCGAAGTAAAACGGCGGGCAGCGGCCAGCGACCGGGCGCAGCCGCGGCGGGTCGAGGGCGAGGCTGACGTGCTCGCCGTGAAAGTCGACCCGCTTGCCGTCGAGCAGGTCGCGCAGGACACGCATGATTTCCAGGGTGCGGCGGTATCGGGGCGCGGAATCCAGATCCTGGCCGGGCAGGCCGGAAGAGATGATGTTGATCGTCAGGCGCCCGCCGAGCATCTGATCAACGGTTGCGAGCTGCCGCGCGAGCTGCGGCGGCCACATCTCGCCCATCCGCACCGCCACCAGCAGCTGCATCCGCCGCAGCAGCGGCGCGATCCCGGCCGCGAAGGCCACCGAGTCGATTCCCATCGCGTAACCCGACGGCAGCAGCAGGCTGTCGTATCCCGCTTCCTCCGCGCCGAGCGCGATACCGCGGCAGTGCTCCCAGCTGGACAGCAGCGCGCCGTCCGGCACGCCGAGAAACTCGTAATCGTCGTCGCACAGCGCGGCGAACCAGGAGACCTCAAAGCCCATGCTGCCAGTATCCCCTCACGGCGGGGTGACGGCCGGGATGACGGCGGGAGGCGATCGCGGGCGTGCGGGCGGTCAGGTCTTGCGGCCGGTCACCGCCACGGTCACTCCTACCCCGATCATGGCGAGTCCGCCGGCCCCGCCGACGAGCTCGAACCGGCGCGGGGAGCGGGCGAACCACGCCCGGACGGTGCTTGCGGCCACGCCCCAGGCACTGTCGGAAGCCAGCCCGATCGCGATCGACACCAGGCTCAGGAGCAGCATCTGGACCGGAACGTGCCCCGCGGCGCGGTTGACGAACTGAGGCAGCACGGCCCCGAAGAGAATCAGCGCCTTGGGGTTGGTCACGCCCACCACGAACCCCTCCCGCACCGCCCGCTGGTCACTGCGCGGCGGCGCCTGCGTGCCGAACGTGCCGGCCAGTGTCCCGCGCCGGCGGAACGCCTGAATCCCCAGGAAGATCAGGTACAGGGCGCCAGCCAGCTTCACCACGGTGAACACCGCCGCCGAGCGCTGTACGAGGGCGCCGATGCCGACGGCGACACACGCCGCGACAACATAGTTGCCCGCCGCGTTGCCGCAGACGGTGGCCAGCGCGGTACGGCGGCCGCGATATCCAATGCCGCCTCTGGCCACCCCCGATCGCCGGCGGCTTCGGGCCGGTGGTGCTCAGGCGTCCATGCCGAGCGTCTCGCGTGCGTAGGCGCCCCGGTCGGGCTGCGAGCCGTCGACGTCGGTGAACCCATACACGGGGTAGAGGTCCCAGGTGGACGTCACCGTGCCGGTGCGGGACATCTTGTCCGCAGATTACAAGGGCCGTTTCCGGGTCAGAACGCGTGCATATGCCCCGGCGGCCATGGGCATTTCTTGACCGGACGGAACTAGCCGTCCTGGCGAGGCTTGGACCGAACGAGGGAGCACACTGATGAGTGATCCGATCCAGCCGTGGCCGCTAGTGCAGCAGGGCAGCCACGACCACCCCGTCCAGACCCTGCAGTACCTGCTCCGCGCGCGCGGGCATCCGGTCACCGTGGACGGGATCTTCGGGCCGGTGACGGACGCCGCCGTGCGGGCCTTCCAGCAGGGCGGGCAGCTGAGCGTCGACGGTGTCGTCGGCCCGCTGACCTGGAGTGCCCTGATCGTGCAGGTATCCCAGGGCAGCACCGGTGACGCGGTGCGCGGGGTCCAGGAGGAGTTCCAGTTCCGTAACCTGTCCGGTGACCCGAGTCTGGGCCTGCAGGTGGACGGGATCTTCGGGCCCAAGACCAACGCGGCGGTGCGCGGGTTCCAGCAGGCGCTCGGGATCGGCGTCGACGGGATCGTCGGCCCGTTGACCTGGCGAGCCCTGATCAGCGGCATGCTGTCGTTCTGACCCGCAGCGGATCACGTGGCGGTCAGTGCTTCGCGGGGCTGGCTTGATGCGGGCAGGGTGAGCGGTAGAAGCGGTCGAAGATGCGGGGGAGCTGGCCGGCCGGGACGCCGGGGCCGTTGTCGCTGACCTCGACCATGACCATGCTGTCGTGGCCGGCCGCGGTGATGGTGGCAACGGTGCGGCCCGGGGTATGGGCGCGGACGTTGGCGAGGAGGTTGTCGATGGCCCGGCGCAGGAGTTCTTCGTCGCCGGCGGTCACCAGGCCGGCCGCGATGTGCGTGCGCCATGTCCGCCGCGGGTCGGCGATCTGGGCCCGCTCGGCGCATCCGTGCACGAGGGCGGTGAGGTCGACCGGGTCGTGTTGCTGGCCGGGGTGCTGGTCGAGCCGGGCCAGCCGGAGCATGTCGTCGACCAGCCCGCTCATCCGCTGGGCTTCCTGCGCGATGCGGTGCATCGCCTCATCGACCTGCGGGCGCTGGGGGAGGGCGCCTTGCTGGTAGAGCTCGGCGTTGGCGCGTAGCGAGGCCAGCGGGTTGCGCAGTTCGTGGCTGGCGTCGGCGAAGAACCGCCGCATGAGCTCCTGGCTGGCCTCGCGCTCGTGCACGGAGGCCTCGATGCGCGTGAGCATCCCGTTGAGCGCCGTGCCGAGGCGGCCCACCTCGGTTCGGGCATCGTGCGGGCTGACCCGGTCGGTGAGGTCGCCGGCGGTGATGCGGTCGGCCTGGGTGGCCATCGTCTCGATCGGGCGCAGGCCGCGGCGGACGATCCAGGCGACGCCGCCGGCGGCGAGCAGGGCGGCGGCTGCCGAGCCGATGGTGACGATGAGCTGGAGCTGACCGACGGTCTTGCTGACCTGGCCAAGGCTGGTGGTGACGTAGACGGTGCCGGTACCGGGGAAGGATTCGACCAGCAGGCGGAGCTGGGCGTGCCCGTTGCGGCCGGTCACGGTCTGCGCGCGGTGGCTGGCGGCGAGAGCGGGCAGGTCGGCCGGGAGCCGGGGCATGAGGTCGGGGCCGCCTCCGACGAACACTCTCGGCCCGTGCCCGGACACGGTCGCGACGTAGTACTGGCCCAGGATGCGTGGCGCGAGCAGGTGCGGCCCGACGATCACCGATCTGGCCGGGACCACCTGGATCACCGATCTGGCCGGGACCTGTCTGCTGCGCGGCGGTTTTTCGGCCGGTCGCCCGCGCAGTTTGGCGAGCGACCACGACAGGTTCAGTGGCTGGTACAGGCCCAGGACCTCCTGCAGCTGGGAGTCGGTCTGGCTGAGCAGGTATCCGCGCAGTGCGGTGATCGCGGCGATGTCGAAGGCCGCCAGCGCGACAAGCATGACGAGCAGGACTCCGGCCAGGACCCGGGTGCGCAGCTGGGACCGGCGGAGCCGGCCAGGCGCTAGCAGGGCCCGGCGGAGCCGGCTAGGCGCCATCGGGGCTCGCCGGGTCGATGGGGCGGGGCAGGCGCAGGCGGTAGCCGACGGCGCGCTGGGTGTGGATCACGTCCGGCCCGTACCGGGCCAGCTTGCGCCGCAGGTAGGCGACATAGGTCGACACGACGGTGCTTGACCCGCCGAAGTCGTAGTCCCACACGTGGTCAAGTAGCTGCGCCCTGGTCAGCACGCGCCCCGGGTTGAGCATCAGGTAGCGCAGCAGCCGGAACTCGGTCGGTGACAGATCGATGAGATGGCCCGACCGGCGGACCTCGTAGGTGTCCTGGTCGAGCTCGACGTCAGCGAACGCGAGCACCGGCCCCGCGGCCGCGCCGGGGCGGGTGCGGCGCAGCACGGTGCGGATCCTGGCCGCCAGCTCCTCCAGCCCGAACGGCTTGGTCATGTAGTCATCGCCGCCCAGGGTAAGACCGGTCACCTTGTCGGCCTGGGTGTCCCTGGCGGTCAGGAAGATCACCGGAACCCGCAGGCCGTCCTCGCGCAGCCGGCGGACCACCTCGAAGCCGTCGGCATCGGGCAGCATCACGTCCAGCACGACCAGGTCGAACGAGCGGTCCCTGGCCAGCCGCAGCGCGCCGGCGCCGGTCTGTGCGGTGGTCACCTCGAAGCCCAGGAACCGCAGCGAGGCGGCGACCGCGTCGCGCAGGAACGGCTCGTCGTCGACCACCAGCAGCCCGCCGCGGTCGGGAGGCAGGACCGCCGCCAGGTCAGTCATCGCTTCGCTCCCTTGCCTCACGGTCATCCGATCACGTCAACCCCAGAGCCGGGTGTGATTTGCATGCGAGTTTCGTGTGAGGCCGGGGTCGGCCGCCGCGCCGGACATTCACGCTGAACTCACACGCAATCCGCGCGGTGTCCTGAAGTCCGCCGCCGATGATGGTGCCCGGCAAAGTCATCCACTGCCTGCAACTCGTTATCCACTGTATGCAACCCCGAATGAGGCCATGTGCTGCTGGAATCCGGCCGGCCCGGGTCGCGCCTGCTGCGCCGCCGCAGGATCCTGCTGATCGCCGTCGCCGCCCTGGCGGTGGTCGCCGCGGTCGGCGGCCTGCTCGTCTCGACGTCCATCAAGTCACCCGCCGAACTGGCCGCGCAGTCAGCTCCGCCGAACCTGACCCAGCTCACCGCGCCGGTGACCCGCCAGGTGATCACCAGCACGGTGCTGGCCCAGGGCGTCGTCAAGCCGCCCCCTGAGGTCTCGCAGCTGCCGGGGGCGAACAGCGGCGGGACGAGCGGCGAGCTGCCGGTCGTGACGAAGATCTTCCTAAGGCGCGGCAGCACGGTCGAGCCCGGCAACGTGATCGTGGAGGTCGCCGGGCGGCCGCTGTTCGTCTTCGCCGGCAGCGGTCCCGCTTACCGGGACCTCGTGCCGGGCGACTCCGGCACCGACGTCGCCCAGCTCCAGGCGGGCCTGGAGTCCCTCGGCTACTCGATCGGCGGCGATACGAGCGGCGTGTTCGGCTCCGGCACCGGCGCAGCGGTCGCCGCCTACTACGCCGCGCTCGGGTATACCGTGCCGACGGTGCCGGCCAGCCCGAAGGCTGGCGGCAAGAAGGCCGCAAGCAAGCCGATGGTCCCGCTGGCCGAAATCATGTTCGTCCCGGAGTTCCCGGCCCGCGTGGTCAAGGTCGCCGGGCCGGTCGGGCAAGAGGCGAACGGCTCGCTCGTGACGCTGGCCATGGGCAGTCCGGCCATCGCGGGCCAGCTCAGTCCCAGCGACGCCGCGCTGGTCAAGGCGGGCATGCGCATCACGATCACGGATGCGGCGACTGGCTTGACCCGCCGCGGTCACATCACGTCGGTGGGACGGCGGACGAAAACCAAGGGCAGCATTTCCGGCGGTGTCTACGTGCCCATGAAGGTCCGCCCGGGGCGGCCGCTGCCCATGTCCATGATCGGGCAGGACGTTTCGCTGACCATCACCGCGGCGCACAGTGCCGGGCCGCTGCTCGCGGTGCCCGAGGCCGCGGTCTTCGCCCGTGCCGACGGGCGCCTGTATGTCACGAAGGTGACCGGTGCCCGGTCGGACGTGCAGGTGCCGGTGCGCGTCGACGCGACCGGCAACGGCATGGTCGGGATCACGCCGATCGACGGCGGCACGCTGGCCACCGGGGACCGGGTGGTCACCGGCACGAACTATGTCCAGAACGTGAAAACCGGGAGCACCAGCCGAGGCAGCCAGCAACCCCGGCCGGCCGTGCAGCGTAGTGCGCCGTGAGCAGCAGATGACCGCCGCCAGCGGAGGGCCGCCGGTCATCCGGCTGTCCGGTCTCGCCTACACCTACTCAGGCCCGCCCCCGGTCCGCGCACTGAAGACCATGGACCTGGTGATCCGGCGCGGCGAGCACGTGGCCATCACCGGTCCGTCCGGCTCGGGAAAGTCCACCTTGCTCAACCTGGTGGGCCTGCTTGACCGGCCGACCGAGGGCACGATCGAGATCGACGGCCTGGACGTGGGGGCGTCGTCGGAACGCCGCCGCGCCGCCGTGCGGGCACGGCGGATCGGTTTCGTCTTCCAGTCCTTCCACCTGCTGCCGTACCGGACAGCCGTCGAGAACGTGATGCTCGCGCAGGTCTACGCCGATATCCCGCGGCGCGGCCGGCGCGGCTCGGCAATGGCGGCACTCGCGCAGGTTGGCCTGGGCCAGCGAGCGGATGCGCTGCCCACGGCGCTGTCCGGCGGCGAACGGCAGCGCGTCGCGATCGCCCGCGCGCTCGTCAACCACCCGTCGCTGCTGCTCTGCGACGAGCCCACCGGCAACCTGGACACGGCCACCGCCAGCGACCTGTCTGACCTGCTGGCCGGCTTGCAGCGGGAAGGGGCAACCCTCCTGGTCATCACCCACAACCCCGCGGTCGCCGAGCGCGCGCAGCGGCGGATCACGCTCCGCGACGGATATCTGATCGAGCAGGCGGACGCAGCGCCCGCGGCAAGGAACGGAGCTCGCGGTGCGGACGGAACCGGCTAGCCGCCGGCCCGCCGGCGCGGCATCCCGGCTGCACCCGCGCGACCTGGTCAGCGAGGCGCTGGCGGGACTGCTGCAGCGGCCCGGCCGCTCCGCGCTGACCATGCTCGGCACGGTCCTGGGCATCGGCGGCTTCGTCGCCATCGTGGGGCTGTCGCAGACGGCAAGCGGCCAGATCGGCAGCACGTTCAACCGCCTCGACGCGACCCAGGTCACGGTGGCCGACACGGCGGCGGGCAAGGCCAGCGCGCCGACGCTGGACTTCCCGGCCGACGCGGGCGCGCTGGCCGACCGGATTCACGGCGTTATCGCCGCGGGGGTGTGGTGGAACGTGGTGTTCAAGCAGGCGGCCGTCAGTTCCCGGCCGCCGGCCGACCAGTCCGGCCAGTCCGGCCAGCTGGGCCTGCAGGTGACAGCCGCGACCCCTGGCGCGCTCGCGGCCAGCGGCGCAAAGCTGCAGTCCGGCATCCTCTATAGCCAGTTCCATGAATCCCGGGCCCAGCACGTTGCCGTCATCGGAGCGGCCGCGGCCAGCCAGCTCGGGATCTCGGACCTGCAGGGTCAGCCGGCCATCTTCATCCAGGGCCAGCCGTTCACCGTTGTCGGCATCATCTCCGGCGACCAGCGGATTCCCCAGCTGAACTTCGGCGTAAGCGTGCCGGCCAGCACCGCGCTGCGCCTGTGGGGCCGCCCGCAGCCGAGCGCGCCCGCCCAGATGATCATCCATACCCGGCTCGGCGCGGCTCAGGTCGTCGCGAAGCAGGCCCCGATCGCGCTCCGGCCGGACGGCCCGAAGCTGCTGACCGCAACCGCGCCGGCCAGCCCCTCGCAGCTGCGGCACTCGGTGACGACCAGCCTCAGCACCCTGTTCCTGGCACTGGCGGGGATCGCGGTCATCGTCGGCATGATCGGGATCGCCAACACCACCCTGGTGGCGGTGCTCGAGCGAGTCGGCATCGGGCTGCTGGCCGGGCTCTACCCGGCACTGCGAGCCGGCACCGTCGAGCCCGCCGATGCGCTCCGCCGCTGACCGGGGCCGAGCGCGGCCGGGAAGGAGGGTCCGGATGAGATATGCGCGGCACGCCGTCACGGCGCTGGACCGGGCCGGCCTCGTCCTGGCCATCGCCGCGGTCCTGCTGGCCGCCTGCACGGGCGGGGGCGGCAAGCCGACTGCCATACCGGCCAGCTCCGCCAGCCCTGGCCGCCTGGGCGGCGCGGCTATCGGGAACGTCAAGCCCGGCAGTCGCAGCATCAGCGGCAAAGGACACGGAGGCCCCGGCGGCGTGTTCATCGTTGTGCCCGGCGGAGCCGCAAGGGCCATCGTCGCGCTACCCGCGGGAGGCCCGGCCGGCGGCAGCGGGCGCCCGGATATTTCCCTGCCCCCGATTCCGCCGGCCGGTTCCGCTGCGATCGTCGCGCTGCCGCTGGACAGCTACGAGGACGTATCGGTCCAGGAGCAGGACGCGCTCGCCGCGGCCGGCGACCTGCTGACCCAGCGGTGCATGACGGCGGCAGGCTTCAGCTACCCGGCTACAAGCAGTCCAGCCGGCTCGGGCCACCGGGATCACTGGCAGCGCTTCCCGGCTTCGTGCTGGAGCAGCGCAAGCACGGGCCGGCCTGGACCAGTGCCCTGCTCGGCTTCGTCCCCGGTGCCAGGGCGGGCGCGCCGCAGCACGAGGGCTGCCTGCAGGCAGCAGACACCGAGCTGTACGGCAAGCTCGGCGGCAACCCCAACCCGGATCCGGTGCCAGGGATCGCCATCCAGTCGGCGCAGTGGACGCAGTCCGACCCGCGCATCCTCGCGGTCGAGCGGGCGTGGTCGGCCTGCATGGCGCGCAGCGGCCTCACCTACAAGTCACCCGCGCAGGCGCAGGACCGCAACTGGCCGTCCACGCCGACTCCGGCCGAGATCGCCGCCGCCGTGGCGGATGTGCGGTGCAAGACGCAGACGAATCTGGTGAACACCTGGCTGACTGTCGAGGCCGCCTATCAGCAGGCACTCATCAGCCAGAACCTGACCGCGCTGTCGCAGCTGCAGACCACCTTCGGAGCCCTGCTGCGGCGCGCCGTGCAGCTGCTGCAGCTCCCGGCCGCCACCGGGATCCTGCGGATCAGCCGAGGGCGGGTGAGCCGAGGGCGGGTCAGCTTCCAGGGGCCGTGAAGCTGCTCGCGAGCGGTCCGGTCAGCCTCGCTTGGCGTAATCCGCGACGCCTTGCCAGTCGATCACGACGCACGGCTCGGCGCCGAGGGTCCAGGCGTCATGTCCCGGCGGGCTGATCATGAAGTCGCCGGGACCGAACTCCATCTCCTGGCCGTCATCCATCACGATCTTCATCCGCCCGGCGATGACGTAGCCCATGTGGGCTGCCTGGCAGCTGGCGGTGCGCGCGATCGGCCGGACGTGCTTGGACCACTGCCAGCCGGGCTCGAACGTCGCCCGGCCGACCGGGCCGCCTTGGAGGTTCACTAGCTCGAGCTTGCCCTTGCCCTGCTCGAAGGGCCGGGTTTCCTCGGGTGCGTCGAGACTCTTGCGGACCAGACCAGCCATGCCGGTTTCCCCCTGTCGTTGATGACGCCGCGGCTGCCCAGATCCTCAGCCTGTCACGTCGAGTTATTCGATAATAACTAAGTGTGAGATAACTGCGATCACCGGGGACGCTCAGTCGGGCTCCAGCGCAGCGGCCAGGCCGACGGGCTGGGTCTCGCTCGGCCTGCGGGTGCCTGGGTCGATGGGCTTGCTGCCCTGACCGGCGCGGTTGGCGGACGGGCAGAACCGGGGTGGTGCGACACGGCTTTTGTCAGTACCGCCGTTGTCAGTGCCGTCGTGCACACTCAGATCATGGCGGAGCACAGCGAGGCTAGCGAGATCTTGCGGGCACTGTGGGCGCGGATCGATGCGCAGGACTGGGATGGCATGGCGGGCCTGCTCGACCCGCACTTGCGAGCACGTTACGTACACACCGGGGAGACCTTCGACCCCGGCGAACTGGTGCGCCTCAACCGGGAGTATCCCGGCCGGTGGCATGCAACCGTCGAGGACATCGTCGGCACCGGCCAGCGGGCCGTGTCCCGCACTCGGGTCAGCAACGGCCAGCAGACCTACCACGTCGCATCATTCGTGACCGTCCGCGACGGCATGATCGCCGACCTGGTCGAGGTGTGGGCCGACAGCGGGGCATCGCCGCCTCCCGGCAGCCGCCCATCGTGACCAGCGCGGTGTGGCGCCCCGGCGCGGCAGGTAGTTTTCTGGCTGGCGTCGCTAGCCAGCAACCAGCGCTCTCTTAGCGGTTCCCCCGTCAGCAGTGGTTCCCCGGTCAGCTGCTTTCCGCAGGTCGGCAAGCCATAGGGTCCCGGTCATGGACGTCATGCGCAGCACCGGCCTGTTCGTTGCCGCGGGGCTGGCCGAGATCGGCGGGGGCTACCTGGTCTGGCGCTGGCTCCGGGCCGGATCGCCGTGGCCGGTCGGCCTGGCCGGTGCGGTCATCCTGGTGGCGTACGGCATCATCCCGACGTTCCAGCCATCCGCTGACTTCGGCCGTGTCTATGCCGCCTACGGCGGCGTGTTCGTCATCATGAGCCTGCTGTGGGGCTGGGGAATCGACGGCCACCGGCCGGACAACTACGACTGGCTGGGAGCGGCCATCGTCGCGGTCGGCGTCGCGGTGATCTTCTTCAGCCCGCGCCACCCCTGACCTGGCGGTGATCGATGAGCCGGATTCCCCTTCCCGGTTGTGAACGGCCGCGCCTCCGCACAGAATGGCGGTCACAGGATGTCAGCCAGTTCTGCCACCAGGTCGGCGGGCGGCGCCCACATGCCCTGCCGTCCGCGGTACGGGACGGGCGGGGTCAATGGGCGACGGAAACTCGAGCATCCAGTGATAGCGACCCGGGATGGCCCACCGGCTGGCGGAGTCGGTCAGGATTCACTCAGCGGCCTTGGGCCGCCAGATCCCGAATCGGTTTCCCAGCGGGTCACTGAGATGGGCGAACTCGATCGCCCCGTTGTCGACGAACGGAAGGACCACGGCCGCGCCGAGCTCTTCTGCCCGATCGATCGCGGCGTGCACGTCCTCGACTTGGACGTAGAAGATCGCCCAGCTCGCCCCGCCAATTTCCGAGGTGTCCCAGAGGCCACCGCGGTCCTCATTGACCATGCTGTACCGAGCTGGCATCGAGGGCTCCCCGACGGTCCAGTCGAAGAGCGCGCCGTAGAACGCCCTGGATGCCTCGGGGTCTGGTGATCCGATCTCGAAGTAATTTACGTCGTTCGTCATGCCAGCCTCCTCGGGTCAGTGCTCTGACTGCCGTAACGATAAACACCCTGTCTGACAACAGCGCCAGCCGTGGTCAAGAGCTGCCTGGATCCCGCTCACGGCAGCGCCTCAGGGCGCTCGCCCGCGCCGCCAGGCGGCTGCAGTCCGGCCGCCTGGACGCCTACCTCGCCTACATGCTGATCGCGCTGATCGCGGTGCTGGCCGTGGTGGCGGGGCTGGGCCGGGCTACCGGACTGGCCCGATCTCGGCTCCGGCGAGCTCGGCGTAGATGAGGAACTTGAACGGGTCGAGCTGCTGAGTCTCTTCCATCAGCCGGTGCAGTGCGGTGCGGCGCAGTCCGGCCAGGTCGGCGCTGGCAGGGTGACACAGCAGCCCGGGCTCGATGACCTCCAGGGCGAGGGCGTGATCGCCCTGGCCGATCAGCGTGCGGGCCGCGGCGGTAAACGCGGCCTCGCGGCCCCCGGTCAGCAGGCCGAGGGCGGCGGCCCGCTGCTCGGCGGTCATCGGCTCCAGCCCGTGCCTGTCGGTCTTCCAGTATCCGGTGTGCTGGTGGTAGAGCCGCGCGGTGAAGTTGTCGCGGGTCACCAGGTAGGGGATCACCGCCTTCGGATGCTCGCGCAGCACCTCGGGCAGCTGGCTGCCCGCCAGCATGGCGGCCAGCGGCAGGCCGCGCCGGATGCCGTCCAGGACCTGGCCACGCAGCGGCCCAAGGGCGGCCTCCAGGCCGGGTAGTGCCTCGATGGTGAACAGCTCGGTGAGCGGGGTGTGGCCCTGGATCAGCGCCCGGGGGTTCAGCTCGCGGATGAAGGCCAGGGTCTCCAGCAGTCCCTCGGGGGACCCTTCGGCAAGGAACGGCGCGCCGAGGTAGGGCATCATCACGTCGCCGGTGAACAGCAGGCCGCTGGCGGGCAGGTGGATCATCAGCGCGTCGCTGGTCTCGCCGCCGGGGGTGGGGTACAGCACCAGCTCGACGCCGCCGATCGTCAGCGATGTCGGCTCGGCGATGAGCCGGTCGGGCACGATCTCGCCGCTGTTGCGGCTGCCGTCGCCGGTGAAGTAGCGGAACGGCAGCGCGCGGCCGCGCAGGCGCTCAAGCTCGGCCGGGAACGCGGCCTGAGCGATCACCTGGGTGCCGGGGCCGCGCAGCGCGCCGGCGCCGCCGATGTGGTCGAAATGCGCGTGGGTGAGGATCAGGTGGCTGATCGCGCGGCCGGGCGGATGGTCAAGCTCGCCGAGCGCGGCCCGCACCCGTGCCTGCGTGGTTCCGGCGTCGATCGCGACGATGCCGTCGCTGGTGGTGATGAAGGCGAAGTCGCCGAAATCGTAGCCCTGGGCCACCTGCACATCTGGTTCCGGCCGCCAGATCCTGGGCGAGCCGAAGCGGAAGCCGTCCTCGGCGGTGGCCCAGTAGCCGCCGAACAGCAGCCGGGAGTCGGCGGGCAGGGATCCGACGCCTGACCTGCGGGACGCCTCGGCCGCGAGGTCGTCCTTGCCCAGCACGGCGTAGGCGGCGGCGAGGCCGCGGTGCACGGCGCGCAGCAGCGTCTCAGGGAACTGGTCGCGCACGGCGAGGACGAACTCGAGATCTCCGGCCGCTCGCCCGGCCCGCTCCGGGTCGGGCGGGAGGGCGGCGAGGGCGAGCCCGCGGAAGTACTGCGGCAGGCCGAGATCGGCGTCAGCCGCCTTGTCCAGCTTGGCCAGCGCCGCGTCCACGTCGGCGCCGAGGCGGGCCTGGAAGAACCCGGCGAGCGCGAGCGGCAGCGCCTGACCGGGATGGGCGTCGGCCTCCTGCTGGAAGTAGGCGTATCCATCGGCGTCCGCTCCGGCCACGGCGAGTGTGGTGGCGAGGACGACGACGGTGGCCCGGTCCGCGCCCGGCCAGCGGGCGGCGATCTTGAGCGCTTCGACGTCGCGGTTAGCGGTGATCGGTCCGGTCATGACAGTGGTCCTTCCGGTTTCGGTGCTGCGGGACTCAGCGGGCGGAAACGGACGCGGCTGCTGCCGTGCCCGGTGTCTGGCTATCCGGCGGTATTGCCTCGGGGCCGGCCGCCGGGTGGCGGCGTAGCAGCAGGCAGGCCGCGGCGCCCGCCAGCAGGATCGCGACCGAGATGGCCAGAGTGGGGCGCATCGCGGTGACGTAGCCGTGCGTGAAGACGTCGTGGCTGAGCTGGCGGAACTGAGGAATCAGCGGCGCGGGCGTGCCATCCGGCAGGCTGGCGGCGGACTGGCCGCGGCCGACCTGCAGCCCTGACCTGGCCGCGCGGGTGAAGCCGTCGACGAAGCCCGGCCGGGCCGCCGCCGGAAGCATGCCGGAATCGGCGCGGGCGCGGGCATAAAGGGCAGACGTGAGCTGGGTGGCAAGCACCGCGCCGGTGATCGCGCCGCCGAGGGTGCCACCGAGCTGGCGGCCGGTGTTCAGCACCCCCGAGGCCGCGCCGGCCAGCCGGGGCGGGGCTGCGCGCATCGCCTCGGTGGCCAGCGGGGCGAAGATGGCGCCCATGCCCAGCCCGGCGACCAGCAGCACCGGGGCGAACGTGAGCGATGTGGCCCGGGTGGAGGAGACGGCGGCCACTCCGGCGATGCCGAGTGCGTACACGCCCAGCCCCGCCATCAGCACGTACTTGCCGCCGAGCCGGTCGGTGAGGCGGCCGGCGAACGGGGCCGTGGCGGTCAGCGCCAGGGTGAGCGGCAGGGCGGTGAGCCCGGCATGAACGGCGGTCATGCCCAGCACCGACTGCAAGTTGATCGAGTTGACCAGCAGCATGCTCTGCAGCGCGAACTGCACGGCCACGCTGAGCACGACCAAGATGGCGAATGTCCGGCTGCGGAACAGCCCGAGCGGCACCAGCGGTTCGGTGTGCCGCCGCTCCCATGCCACGAAGCCGACCAGGGCAGCGAGCCCGGCGCCGATGATCTCGGGGATGGTGATGCCGTAGCCGACCTCGCCCCAGGAGTACCGCTGGCCCTCGATCACCCCGTACACCACCGCGGCCAGGCCCGTCGAGGCGAGCAGCACGCCGCCCAGGTCGAGCCGGCGCCGGCGGCGGGTCCGGATCTCCGGCACGAAGGCGTAGCCGAGCGCGATGCCGGCCGCGGCGATCGGCAGGTTGACGTAGAACACCCACCGCCAGCTCAGGTAGCTGGTGAGCACGCCGCCGAGGGTGGGCCCGCTGACCGCGGCCAGCCCGACCATGGAGGAGAAGACGCCGAACGCGGCGCCCATCCGCTCCCGCGGCGGTGCTTGCCCAGGGGGGCGACCCCCCGGATCCCCCTGGAACAACGCCCGGATGATCACCATGACCTGCGGGGTGAGGGCAGCCGCGCCGACGCCCTGCAGCGCCCGGGCGGCGATCAGCTGGCCCGGGGTCTGCGCGGCTCCGCACAGCGCCGAGGCCACCGCGAACAGCGCCAGGCCGGCCGTGAACAGCCGCCGCGGCCCGAACATGTCGCCGAGCCGACTGGCCATGATCAGCAGTGCCGCGAATACCAGCAGGTAGGCGTTGACCACCCAGAGCGCCTGGTCCAGCGACGCGTGCAGGCCGGTTATCACGCTCGGCAGGGCCACGTTGACGATCGTGGCGTCCAGCAGGACCGCGAAGGTTCCCAGGCACAGCACGATCAGGGACAGCCAGGGGCGGCTGGCACGCTGCATGGTCTCGCCTCTCAGTGAGTCGTTTCAGACGACTCACTTACCCTGTCAAGGAACGGTGAGTCTTGTCAAACGACTTACTCTGCTAGGCTGCTGCCATGCAATTCACCAGCCTTGCCGACTGGAACTGCTCGATCGCCAGGACCCTCGACGTCGTGGGCGAGTGGTGGACGCCGCTGATCCTGCGCGATGCGTTCCGCGGGACTACCCGGTTCGATGATTTCCAGGCCAGCCTGGGCATGGCCCGCAGCGTTCTCACCGCCCGGCTGCGGAAGCTCACCGACCAGGGCATTCTGCAGCGGCACGCCTACTGCGAGCACCCGCCCCGGTACGAGTACAAGCTGACGGAGAAGGGCCTGGCGCTGTTCCCCGTCATCGCCGCGATGCTGCAATGGGGCGACAGCTGGGCTCCCACCCCGGCCGGGCCGCCGGTCGTGTTCATCCATGACACCTGCGGTAACGTCACCCAGCCGATGCTGACCTGCCCGCACTGCAACGGCGAGGTCACTACCGGCAACACCCGCAGCGCGCCCGGCCCGGGAAGCCGGCCCGCCCCGGCAGCGCCGCGCCACTGACCCGCATGCGCTCCGTCGCCTGGCTGTGCTGCGCCTGGCTCGGAGGTTCCGGGTTCACTGCCCGTGCAATGCCTGATAAGTGTGCCTTGCGCTTTCGAAGAGCCGTTCGGTGTCGTGGGCGGCTTCGAGCAGGGACAGGCAGGTAACGGCGAGCAGGACAGCACTGACCGCAAGGATGATGACCCTGCGCCCGGGCGGGGGACCGGCCAGCATGGCCTGCATGCGGCGGGGGACGTGATGAGCGGCGAGGGACAGGACCGCGGCGGGAGGTGGCCGGGAGGCAAGCGCGGCCTTGCCGAGCGCGCGGGCGACCAGCCGCCGGTCTTGGACGGTCTCGGCGGCGTCTTCGTCCGCCCAGCGTTCAATGGTGAAGACTGCGGCGCGGAAGACCGGATATAGCAGCGGGTTGACGGCGGCCGCCAGCCACAGCGCGCTGAGAAACCAATGGTGGCGATGGCGCAGGTGGGATCGCTCGTGGGCCAGCAGGGCACGGCGTTCGGCACCGTCCAGGGATCGCAGCATCCCGCTGGACACGACCACCCGGCCGGTGCCGCCGGGAATGGCGAACGCATGCAGCGTCGGCTCATCCACGATTACCAGCTCACTCTCGGAGCGCACGCTCCGGCACAGCCGCCGCGCCTCGGCCAGTGCCCCGAGCCGCCGCCAGGCAGTGATGAGCAGTGCCGCGGCCGCCGCGACCAGGATCATTACCGAGGCGAAGCCGACCGGGGTGAGCACCGGATCGCGTGCCCGCAGGGCCGGCACGGACCAGTGCCCTTCGGCAGCGACGGGCGCCAGCTGGCCGACGGCGGTGAACGCGAGCAGCGCCAGTGCGGCGGACGAGGCGGCGGCGGCACCAACGCCGGCAACGGCCAGCCACCAGGTCGCGATGCGGGGCGGCAGGCCACGGCTGACCGCCGTGGCCAGCAGCGCCACGATCAGCGTGGCCGCGAACGGCACGTAGACGATAATCCGCACGTCACCGCTCCTCGGCCTGGCGCAGCAGGTCCTGCAGCATCCGCTCGTCGGCGGGCGACAGGTCGCTGAGGAACCGGGCCAGTACGGCGGCGCGGTCGTGCCCGCGCCGCAGCAGCGCGTGCATCGCCTGGGCGGTGTGCGTAGCTTCGTCCGCGACCGGCGCGTAGGCGTAACCGCGGCCGGACCGGCGCCGGTCCACCAGGCCCTTGCGGTGCAGCCGGTGCAAGATGGTGGTCACCGTGGTGTAGGCGACGCCCGCGCCCAGCTCGGCGTGCACGTCGGCCGGGGCCAGCGGCCGGCTGGCCGCCCACAGCGCGGCCAGCACCTCGGCCTCCAGCTCCCCGGCCATCCGCCGGCCCGGTCGGCCGGTACCGGGTTCCGGTGTCGCGACCACGAATTCTCCCCGCCTCGGCGAAGATGCCACAGCTGTAGCAGCATACGGTGCGTGGCCGGCCGCGCGCGGCCAGCCCGGTCCGGCCGGTGCTCACCTGCCTCGCGCGGCCAGCCCGGTCCGGCTGGTGACCAGACGGCTGACCTCACCCGACTCGCGCGGAAAGCGCTGATTGGGCACCTGGCGTCCACACGTTGTAGTAACTTATACCGCGCGTCCGGCTGCCCGCGCCGCCCCCTACAGCGCGGGCAGCCCGACGCCATCACTTCACCCGGCTCCGAGTGCCGGGCCGGGCCCGCGGGCCAGCTTGACGGAGGGCTGCCGATGTCTCATCTGACCTACGCCGAGGCGATCGTCGTCGGGCTGTTCCAGGGCGTCACCGAGCTGTTCCCGGTTTCCAGCCTTGGCCACAGCGTGCTCATCCCGGCGCTGATCGGCGGCCAGTGGGCCAGGGACCTGAGCGTGTCGGCCCCCGAGTCGCCCTACCTGGCGTTCATCGTCGGCCTGCACGTGGCCACCGCGGTGGCGCTGCTGGCCTACTTCTGGCGCGACTGGCTGCGCATTATCGGCGGGCTGCTCAGCTCGCTCCGCGACCGCCAGATCCAGACCCCCGACCAGCGGCTGGCCTGGCTGCTGATCCTGGCCACGATCCCGGTCGGCGTCAGCGGCCTGGCGCTGGAGCACCTGTTCCGCACGGTGCTCGGCAAGCCGATCCCGGCCGCGATCTTCCTGACGCTCAACGGCCTGATCCTGTACGGCGGCGAACGGCTGCGCCGCCACGCGCCGGCCGGCGCCGGCGTTCCGGCAGCCAGCCCAGCCGTGGACGTCACCGGCCATGCCGCAGGCGTCACCGGCCATGCCGCAGGCGTCACCGGCGCTGCCGTGCAGGCGCGGACCGCGACGCTCCCGGCCGCGGACACCGACCTGGCGTCGGACCGGCGGCTGGCCACGCTCGGGTTCGCCGAGGCGACCCTGATCGGCTCGGCGCAGATCCTGGCCCTGCTGGCCGGCATCAGCCGCTCCGGCGTCACCATGGTCGCGGGCCTGGCCCGCGGCCTGTCCCACGAGGACGCCGCCCGGTTCTCCTTCTTGCTGGCGACCCCCGTGATCCTGGCGGCCGGCCTGCTGAAGATCCCCGACCTGGCCGGGCCGCTGGGCGCCGGCATCCGCGGGCCGGCAGCCTCTGCTCTGGCATCGGCGCCTACCTGTCGGTCCGCTTCCTCGTCCGCTACTTCCAGACCCGCACCCTGACCCCGTTCGCGATCTACTGCATCGTGGCCGGCCTCGCCAGCCTCGCCTACCTCACCCTGACTTGACCACCGCCCGGCGTCGCCGAACGAAGGCCGAACGACAGGCCAGTCCGCCGACGCCGTGCCGGCCGACGCGTCCCGTGCCATCTCATCGGCCCCGTACGCCGCATCAGCCATGCCGCTCACCGAGGAGACCCAGTGCCCACCTCCACCACCGCCCGTAATGCCCCCGCCGCCGTCACCGCCGGGCTGATCGCCCTCGGCGTGATCTTCGCCGCCCTCGGGGCTCTCTACCTGGCGAGAACCGCCGCCCAGCTGCCCGCCTTCCTGCCCGGCCACCAGGCCGGATCCGGCCATCACCACACCAAGCATGCCCTCGGAGCATTCGCCCTCGCCATCCTGTCCTGGGCCGGCGCGTGGTTCACTACCGGCAAGCGCACCCGCAGCCCGGCCTCCTGATACGAATATCTGAGGTGTAGGTCTATCGCAGCCGAAGCGGCGTGAACCGCGTCATCCAGCTGCCGCGGTGCAGTGGCGACCAGCCG
>WNGD01002166.1_pt1 | contig 20665 bp, 22 predicted proteins | sample 5400671 | NCBI WGS metagenome assembly WNGD01 (sample SAMN13153369, study PRJNA577476) | soil metagenome | isolation source: 40 cm soil or saprolite under grassland replicate 2 | place: USA:California | collected 2016-06-15 | reverse complement strand
GAGAGCATTCAAATTGGGGTGCTGTATATACCGCTTTATCCTCTCCTAATTAATTTGCACTTTAAGCAGGGCAGAATGCCAGCACCCGAAATGGAATGCTCTCCAAGTATGAGAGTGATAGGTACGTGGTCAACACAGGCGTCAAGCCTTCTCTTTCCAGCCATCGTCGGTAGAGTGCACCGGTAGAGGCATTATTTCGTCACATACCCGGCATCCACAGGTAAGGCGGTTCCGGTGATGTGCCGGGCCTCCTCTGAGGCCAACCATAACACCGAAGCACTGATATCCTCAGGCGCTAGCAGATTTCTGTTGGGGAAAAGATTGAGCCGGTTCATTTGAACTAACATCTGTTCGTGCGTGGCCATGCTAGCATCTGTGGCGAACTCGCGATAGAGTGCATCGTTGCGGTTCATCGCTGTATCAACGCTGGTCGGACAGACAGCGTTCACGTTAATGTCATAGGGAGCCAGTTCAATGGCCAGTGTCTTGACAATCCCAAGAATGCCATGCTTGGCAGCGACGTAATGGACCAGGTTCGCCATGCCCTTGAGTCCGGCAGTCGAGGACATGCACACGATTTTTCCGCCGCGGTGAGGGAGCATCTGTGGAATAAACACTTTGCAAGTGATCCAGGTTCCCTTCAGACAGACATCGATGGTGTGATCCCACTGCTCTTCGGTCAGTTCCCAGCTGGGTGCAAAGCAGTAGACACCCGCGTTGGCCATCACAATATCGATTGGGCCAAGCTCTTGTAACGTTCGGTCAGCCAGAGCCTGCATCACGACAAGATCGGTGACATCTGCTTGAGCCGCGATGACGCGACGCCCCATCGACTCGATTTCGCGCGCAAGGATGGTCAGTTCATCTGGTCGTGCAAGATCGTAGGGCACTGTGCTGTCTTGCCGACAACTATCACACACGACGAGGTGCGCCCCCTCACGAGCAAATGCCAGAGCCGTGGCTCTCCCAATACCACGAGCGGCACCGGAAATGAAGACGACTTTATCCAGGAAGCGCTCCGAGCGTTGCATAGCTGACAACCTTTCTAGAGTCTGTTATGAACTTTATGGGTAATGAGTCATTACAAGGGTAAAACGATGAAGCATGAGCACGGTAAAAGCCAACAAGTGAAGACCAACCAACGTCTCTGGCAAGCGTTCATAATCGCGAGCCAGGCGGCGAAACCGTGTCATCCAGGCAAAACTGCGCTCGACGACCCAGCGGCGCGGCAGCAGGACGAAGCCATGCTTGGCCTGGGGCAATTTGACGACTTGCAAGCGTATCCCATGTGCTTTGGCAGCCTGTGCTGGCTCATCACCAGCGTAGCCTTGATCCACGAAAGCCAACTCGACATGGTCGCCTGTCGCTTCCTGGACGGCGGCGGCCAGTTTGCCCAGCCTCCGCGCGATCCTGCTCATTGGCTGGCGTGATGTGCAGCGAAAGCAGGTATCCCAAGGTATCGACAGCCAGATGCACTTTGCTCCCTTTGCGCCGTTTGGCTCCGTCATAGCCGGCTCGATGCCCGCTTTCCGGACTCGATTGCAGCGTTGGGTTGTCAAAAATGGCCGCCGACGGCTCTTCGTTGCGCCCTTGGGCCAATCGCAGGATGGCACGCAAGTCATCCACAATGGCCTCAAAGACACCCGCTTTGAGCCAGCGCTGCGGAGGCTCGATAGACTGCTGCCCATGGAGGCAGGTCATGAGGCATCATGCGCCATTGAGCTCCAGTTCGCACGATCCAACGCAAACCATTGAAGACTTCGCGCAGACTGTGCTCTCGTTGGGGTGCATCTTCCGTCATCAAAGTCAGGTAAGGTGCTACAAAGCCCCATTCATCATCACTTACATCACTGGGATAGTTTTGTCTTTCCATATCCCTAGTTTACCATAAAGTTCATAACAGATTCTAGACAAAGAGAACGGGCGGTAATGATTTGCCTTCGCTCTACATCCCCCACAGGCCGGGCGGCTCATTCATCCCCCAGCTACACATCCAGGGATCTCCTCCTTCACCAGATCGTAGACGTGTTTTGCAAGAGTCTCCACTGTGGGGTTCTCCTCTATGAAAGCAGGAGTTGGCGTAAAGTGGCGAACATAATCAGAACTTCACGGGTGTTTGCCATCTGGTCAAGGCTTTCTGGAAAGCCAGGCCAGAGGGAACTCCATTGCTCGCGTATCTCGCGCCGGAGAGCGTGCTCATCCACCGTAGGAACAATGCCCTGTTCGATAACGACCCTACCGTTCACTACAACGGTATCTACCGACTCACCATTCTCACAGTATATCAGATGAAGGGAAGGAGCACGCAAATGAGCCCAGGGCGCCGCGCGGGGTGTCCGTCAAGTTGGCCCAATACATACGCCGCTGACACGAGGGGCAAGAGAGTTATAATACAGCTGACGGACTGACACATTTCATCTTGTAGTGGCAAGCCGCTCTGGGAGACAGTTCATTGCATCCCACAGACACTAGGATACGGTAGAGGTTCTGGCTTGATTCTCTCCTGCATGTAGGTGTCAGGCTGCTTGAACACACTTATGCTTTTCTAAGGCAGATGAAATTTGTCAGTCCGCCAGGGCTTGACTTTCGATTATCGAAAATCTATACTAGAACACGAGATAGTTTGTACAAATGGGGCTACGTCGAGATGTAGTAATTCTATTTCAGGGAGGAAGTTTTATGGGCACAAACAGCGACGAAGTCCTGGGTACTTTCTACGGTGATGAAGAGTTTCCCATCCAGTGGGACGAGGGCGAACGCGAACTCTTCTGGATCTACGACGACCTGCATATTCCAAATCCTGTCTCTCCGATGTTCTTTGATATTGGCGGTTGGTGGCTGACTTGCGACCATATGTTCCGCCGTTTCGGTACACCCTTTGCCTCTGACTGGATCGCAAAGAAAATCAATGGCTATGTGTACACCGCCGCCATCCCCGCTGATTCCTCACTGCGTGCTGAGGCAACGGAGTACCAGAGCCGCTATGTCCCACGTGTTCCGCACGATCCATCTTATCCCGAGCGCATCGGTGCCTATATGGGTGCGGTGCTGCCCCACTACGCTCTAAACTTCCTGGATTGGTGGCGAAAGCGGCTCCGGCCCGAAATGGAGCGCAACTTCGCCTACCTGGATCATTACGATACGGAACGGGCAAGCCTTATCGAACTGGCCGTCTTGCTTGAAGATGCCATCGACATCCACGACCGGCATTGGAAGATTCACTGGATGCTCAATTTCGCCCAGTTCTCTTCCACCCTCAATCTGAATGCTATGATCCAGCAAGTAAAGGGTGAGGTCGACCCCAATCTCGTGGGGCGGCTACAAAGCTCTATTGAGGATCGAAACTGGGATTCGATTGAGGAACTGTGGAAAATCAAAGAAGAGGTTAAGGCGGATGCCGAACTCGCCCAGGCATTCAAAGCTGAGACTGCTGGTGACATCCTGCGCAGCTTGCGAGCCTCGGAACGAGGACGCCGCCTGATCGCTGAGCGCATCGAACCCTATCAGCAGGCGTTCGGGTACAAGGCCATCTGGTCGCATGAGTTCGCCTTCCCCACGTGGAAAGAGAACCCCATACCGATTATCGAGATGGTGCGCGGCTACCTCGAAACAGATTACAATTACCCGAAGACGATTAACGCCGTCAAGGAAGACCTTGACAAAGCCATCCATGAATTGATGGATGATGTCCCACGGGGAGAGGGGCGAGAGAAACTGCAAACGGCGCTTGATCTGTCGCTGCGTATGAATCCGCTCACTCCCGATCATCACTTTTACATTGACCAGGGAACCAACGCACGTTTACGTATCCTCTTGATCGCCATTGGGAAGAAGCTCGTTCAGGCAGGATTACTCGATGAGCCGGAGGACGTGATGTACCTGCGTTACAACGAGTTGCGTCTCTTGATGACCAATCCCGCATCAGTTGATGCACGGCCACTTGTTTCTCAGCGACACGATGAGCGCGAATGGGCCTACCACATTCGCCCGCACGAATGGGTTGGAACGGCTACGAAGACGGCCCTGGCATTCCCCTACAACGCGCTCTGGGGTTTCCCAGAGAAGTTTTATAAGGAACCTCCCAAGAAAACTGGAGAGGTCAAGGGACTGGCAGCTTCTCCTGGCGTGATCGAAGGACCCGCACGCAACGTATCCTCGCTTGAACAGTTCGATCAGGTCCACGAGGGAGAAATTCTTGTCTGTAGGATGACTAATCCCGCCTGGGTAGTCCTGTTCACCAAGATCGTGGGTTTGGTTACTGATGCGGGCGGCGTGACCTCACATCCGGCGGTCGTCTCGCGTGAGTTTGGCATACCTGCTGTCGTTGGCACATCGAACGCTACAGAGCGCATCAAGACAGGTGATCGTGTTCGCGTGAATGGTTCCACTGGCGTTGTGGAGGTTCTGGCGTGAACGTAAACCGCACGAGTTTACGAACGCAAATCAGGGAGATTCTGCTCGCACGTATTCTTAACGGTGAGTATAAGCTGGGGGATCGGCTTGTCGAAATGCAAATAGCACAGGAGTTTGGTATCAGTCAGGCTCCCGTGCGAGAGTCCTTGCGTGAACTGGAAGCCCTGGGCTTCGTAGAGTCGAAGCCATATCGCGGAACACGTGTCAGGGCGGTGACGAAAGCTGAACTGACCGAAATTTATCCGGTGCGTGCCGCACTTGAAGAGGTGGCAGCCCGAGTGGCAGCCCAACGCCTCGCAGGGAAGGTCGAGGCGCTTGCAGCCGAACTCGCAGCTATGCACCGGGCTGCAGAGAAGGGTGACTTGTACGAGCAGGTGCAGCACGACGTCGAATTCCACCGCCTGATCGTCGAAGCTTCTGGCAATCGAGTCTTGCAAGACGTATGGAGATCGCTCCGTATTGAAGCACGTACCCTCATCAGTGCCCTCAAGGCTGATATAGGTGGGCATGAAATTGCCGAGATGCATCGACCTGTGCTTGAGGCGCTTGCCGAAGGGAATGCTGAGAAGGCAGGTGTACTGTTACGCAAACATGTTGAGTACTTTGGTGAGTTGATCTTGAAAGGAGAACCTCTATGACGCGCCTCGTCGATCTGTCCATGCCGGTGCATCGCGACATGATTACCTTCCCGCAAATACCGCCGCCCACGTTACTTATGTACGAGAGCTGGGCTGAGTTCGCCGAGCGCATTGGCGCTGCCGCTCAGGGCGCAAAATGGCTCACTGCATCATATCTCATCATCCAAAGCGATCACGTCGGAACACATTGTGATGCCGTAAAGCACATTCGGGGACTTGAAGCTCCAGGACCAGAAGGTATTCCGCTCGAATACTGCTACTCTGATGGTGTTGTACTCGACTTCCGGCACAAGCCATATGGTTCGCGTATTAGTGTCGCCGATGTCGACGAGGCACTCGAGAAGATTGGTTATACGCTCAAGGAACGGGATATTGTACTCATTCAGACGGGTGCATCGGCGTACAACACTGAGAAACGCTACCTGACCGACCACTGCGGGATGACTGCTGAGGCGACGCGCCACCTGATCTCGAAAGGGGTACGCATGATGGGGACCGATGCCGTCACCTTTGATCCGCCCGTATGGGCGATGTTCGAGCAGAAACATTTCTGGGAGGCCCACCTCGTCATGATGGACGAGGATTACTGGCATATCGAAAATTTAATGAGCCTGGATAAACTGCCGCCGCATGGCTTCAAGTTGTCTGTGTTCCCCATCAAGTGGATCGGTACGACGGCTGCACCTGTGCGGGCGGTAGCAATCATCGAGTAATAGTTGGCCCGATTTATCGCTCTCCCAAGTCGTTTGTTTAGGGATCATTGATGAGCAATATAACTATTCTCTGGTTTATAGACGAAGCGTGCAGGGACGTCCGCCTGGCCGGTGGCAAAGGAGCAAGTCTGGCAGCGATGACTGCTGAAGGACTCCCCGTACCGCCTGGTTTCGTCGTCCCTGCCTATATGCTTGAGCAATCAGTCGACGCCGAACAACTACGTGAACTGGTGTTGGTTCACGATTATAGGGAGGCTCAAGCGCTGGTACGGCAGGCCGAACCCCCGCGTGAGGCCATCATCAGTTGCTACGAGCGACTGGGCGGTGGCAAGGTTGCAGTGCGCTCTTCAGCGTGCGCAGAGGACTCGGAGACAGCCAGCTACGCGGGCCAGCAAGAAACATACCTGAACGTCTCCGGTGATGACGAAGTGTGTGCCCGCGTCGTCGATTGCTGGGCCTCATTCTTTAGCGAACGTGCCCTCTTTTACCGCTTCCGCAAAGGCTCGCTCATGGATCTGGGTATGGCTGTGGTTGTGCAGAAGATGCTCGATCCGGTCAAATCGGGCGTCATCTTCACCGTCGATCCTGTTAACCGCCGTCGTGACCGCATGATTATCGAGGCGGTTTTCGGACTTGGCGAGCAAGTAGTATCGGGCGCAGTCACTCCTGATCATTATGTCGTCGATCATAGCGGAAACATAAAACGTGAGCATATTGTCAATAGACGTGTGCTTGAACCAGAAGAGATACGCCAGCTTGTAGCGCTCGGCTCAAAGCTGGCAACACACTTTGGTGCTCCACAGGACATCGAATGGGCAATCGCGGAAGGAAAAATTTACCTGTTGCAGTCTCGACCAGTGACGACATTGTGATCACTAGGAGGAGTGCTCCATGGCAAGGAACGTTCCGGAATGGCTAGCACCGACAACTCTCAAAGGAGCATTGGAACTTCGCGCCCGGTATGGTGACGAAGCAACCGTTGTTGCTGGTGGGACCTTCATCGGCATCCTGATGAGCCAGAAGATCATTATGCCCCAGGTGCTGTTGACGCTCCGCCATATTCGTGAGTTGGCGTTCATTGAGGACCAGAGCGACCGTCCTCTGCGGATCGGCGCAATGACAACACACAGGGCAGTGGAACGCTCCGCTCTCATCCAGCAGAACTGGCCCATCCTGACGTACACCTTCTCGCTGGTTGCCAGTCCTCGCGTGCGTAACCAGGCCACGGTAGGAGGTGTGCTCGCTGACGCCGATTACGCATCTGACCCACCAGCCATGCTCTGCGCCCTCAATGCCAGGACTGTCGCACGCAGCCTGGATAGTGAGCGCGAGATACCGATAGAGGAACTGATCACTGATTACTACGAAACCTCTCTGCGCCCCAATGAGCTATTAGTTGAAGTGCGTATCCCGCGTAGTGTGAAGCAGGCCGTCTACCGGAAGTTTCGTTCACGCTCTAGCGAAGACCGCCCCTGTGTCGCCGTTGCCGCTGCATGGGTCGGAGGGAAACTTCGCGTGGTAGTTGGCGCAGTAGCTGAGCGACCTCAGTATTTCCCTGATATCTGTTCCCTCGCTAATGGCCAACAGCTCAGCCGTGAATTGGCGACTGAGATCGGTCGTCGCTACGCAGAAGCCATCAATCCTATATCCGACTCGCGTGGTTCAGCCGAGTATCGTCGTCGTGTGATTGCCGTGGAGGTTCGACGTGCCCTGGAGGAGGTGGTTGGCCATGAGTGATCCACGAGTGACCGGAACTATCCGTTATGGGCAGGACGTTGAATTCGAGGGGATGCTCTATGCGCGTGTTCTCCGCTCTCCCTATCCCCATGCGCGTATTGTGCGAGTAGATGGCTCAGCCGTACCAGCTGAGGTCGTTGTACTCACGCCAGACGATGTCCGAGGCCTCGGCAACTATGGCTGCCAGATCAAGGACCAGATGGTGCTTGCCACTGAGCGCGTGCGTTTCGCTGGTGACCCGGTTGCAGCCGTTGCTGCACCAACGCGGCGCGAAGCTGAAGAGGCACTCAACCTGATCGATGTGGAGTATGAAGAACTCCCAGCCGTCTATGATGCAGTAGAGGCAGTCTCCGAGGGTGCGCCGCTCGTCCATGAACATCATCCCATCTCTGATAATGATGCCGCCTACTTCGGTATGCGCCCACAGCAAGGTACCAATATTTGTCACCGTTTTCGCATCCGACACGGGGATGTACAGGAAGGCTTTGCCAACGCAGATGTGATCGTTGAAGAGACATTTCGAACGGCTGGCGCACAGCACGCCCACATGGAGCCCCACGTCTCTGTGGCTCTCTGGAAGGGAGATCGCCTCGAGATCTGGACCGGGACACAGACTCCTTTCAACCTGCGCATGGATCTCGCTGGTATCTTTGGTCTACTGGAAGACCGGATTCGCATCGTTTGTCCGCCGATGGGTGGAGCGTTTGGCGCCAAGACCTTTGTGCGCTACGAGGCGATTGTCGCCTGCCTTGCGCGTAAGGCCGGCCGCCCAGTCAAGATCGTGCTGGACCGCAACGAGGAGTGGCTCACACTCAATCGTCACCCTGCAATCCTCCATATCAAACTCGGCGCTCGCGCTGACGGCATACTTGTTGCAAAACATGTCGAGTGCTGGGTGGATACGGGCGCCTATGCTGACTGCGGGCCGGGTGTAGTGCAGAAGATGGGCTATGCCGCCGTTGGGCCATATCGTATTCCGCATGTATGGGTCGATTCCCATTGTGTCTACACGAACCTGCCGCCCAATGGGGCCTTCCGTGGCTATGGGGCAATGCAGGCGGTCTGGGCTTCAGAACGTGCCATGGATATCCTGGCAAAGCGGCTCGGCATGGATCCTCTAGAACTCAGGCTCAAAAATATCCTTGTCGATGGTGACCGCTTCTGCACGGGTGAAGTGATGCACGATGTACACTTCGTCGAGTGCCTCAAGGCCGCTGCGGAGAAGATCGACTGGGCAGAAAATCGACACGGAAAAGGGCTGTGTGTGCTCATGAAGGGCATGCAGACACCCAGCCGGGCCGCTATCGCGATCGCAGCCAATGATGATGGGACATACGATGTTCACTGCGCTACTGCTGAAATGGGGCAGGGAGCATGGCACTCGATCCGCTTGCTGGCCGCAGAACTCCTCAAGGTCGAGCCGGGCCGCGTACATTTCCCTGTCCCAGACACGGATATTGTCCCCTACGATACGCGCACCACCTCAAGCCGCTCAACATACATGATGGGACGCGCATTGGTAGAAGCAGTGCGTGATCTCAAGAAGCGAGGCGAATTTGGCTATGGTGAATGTGTAAATAAAGGGGGGCTTGATCCAGATACCGGACAGGGCATTGCCTCGACGCACTGGCACCAGGGTGCCGCTGCCGCCGAGGTACAGGTTGATGAGGAGACTGGAAAGCTCGAGATGGTAAAGCTCTACACCTCGATCTATGCCGGGCGTGTGGTCAACCGTCCAGGTGCCGAACTGCAAAATGAGGGATCAATGATTATGGGCCTCGGTACAGCATTGTTTGAGGAGATTACCTTCGCGGAGGGGCAGGTGATGAATGCGAACCTATCTGACTATAACATCCCTGCTGCAGGGGATCTGCCTGATCTGACCTATGATCTCATCGAGCGAGAAGGAGCCGAAATCCACGGCCTGGGCGAGACAGCTCTTCCCCCTGTGCCAGCGGCCATTGGGAACGCACTCCATTCACTGGGCATACACATCACAGAGCTTCCCATGTCGATGGAGAGGGTTCTGAACGCGATTGATCAGCGAAACGCGGGAGCACAATCTATCGCACCCAAAGCGTCCGCAGACGAGGAAGTAGCATCGCAATCCGAACAGATGGCGAAAGGAAGCGATTGATGAAGATTCACTTCAAGGTTAATGGAGCCCCTGCTGAGGTTGAGGCAAGCCCGGATGAAATGCTGCTAGAGGTGCTGCGCCGCGATCTTGATCTGAGAAGTGTCAGGGTAACGTGTGGCGTTGGGATATGCGGGGCCTGCACTGCGCTTATCAATGGCGAGCCAATCTCAACGTGCATCTTCCTGGCTCCACTTGCAGAGGGCTGCGAGATCACCACTGTTGAGGGAATGGGTGGAGATCACCCGGTACAGCGGGCGTTTGAGGAAGAACATGCCTTCCAATGTGGCTACTGCACACCCGGGATGATCTTAACCGTCAAGACATTCCTGGAGGAGAATCCGCATCCCTCCGACGAGGAAATCAAAGTGGCGCTCGGCGGCAACCTATGTCGTTGTGGGTGCTATGTAAAGATTATCAATGCCGTGAAGAGGATCTCGTACGGGCGCGAGTGACGGGGGTGCGGGGAGGAGAAGCCTGCATCGCTCTTCAGATCTAATAGATAGACAGGAGGAATTATGAAGCTCGTCACCTACGACGCGGGGAGTCGCCCCCGCGTGGGTGCGCTTGAGAACGGCGAGGTCGTGGACCTCGGCTTCGATGGCAACATGGTTGCTTTCATCGAGGCAGGTGCTCCCGTAGGCAAAGGAACCCCTGTGGGGCAGGCGAGGCTACTCGCTCCGCTGCGGCCCCGCTCAATGCGGGACTTTCTCTCATTCGAGGGACACCTGCACAACGCACTCAGCCGCCTGGGACGAACCATTCCCTCGGAATGGTTCGATGTCCCGGCTTACTACAAGGGCATGCCGGATACAGTAATCGGCCCAGAGGAAGAGATTACCTGGCCCGCATACACCAGTAGGCTTGACTATGAACTGGAACTGGCCGCCATCATTGGTTGGCGGGGCAAGAACATAGCGAAAGAAGAGGCTCTCAGCTACGTTTTCGGCTACACCATCTGGAACGATATGTCGGCACGCGACGTGCAGACCCGCGAGCTGCCCATTAGCATGGGGCCTGCCAAGGCCAAGGACTGGGATGGTTCCAACGTGCTGGGGCCATGCATCGTTACCGCCGACGAGCTAGACCCTGGTAACCTGCGTATGATCGTGCGCGTCAACGGTGAGGTGCGAGGGGAAGACAATTCAGGGCACATGCACCACACCTTTGCCGATATGATTGCCTATGCATCGCAGGCGCAGATGCTCTATCCGGGCGAGGTCTTCGGATCCGGCACCGCTGCTGGTGGCTCTGGCATCGAACTGGATCGCTGGTTACATGAGGGCGACTTCATAGAGATGGAGATTGAAGGCATCGGCATATTACGTAATCGCGTCGGAAAGAGAGGAGTATAGCAATGGCGTATGTTGTTGCTGCGCTTTGGAGAGCAAAAGAGGGTCAGGCAGATACCATTTTGCGGGTGATCGAGAAAATGACTCCCCTATCTCGCCAGGAGCCTGGATGCCTATTTTACCAGGCACACCGCTCACCGACTGATCCGAATCTGTTTTTCCTGTACGAGCAGTATGTAGATGCTGCGGGATACGAGGTACATATGGCAACTCCACATTTTGAGCAATATGTGAAGGGAGAGGCGATTCCCAACCTGGAGAGCCGCGAACGGGCCTTCTATGAGACGATAAATGTGTAGCGGCCTGATTATGCAGATTGACAAATAGATCGGGACATCCATAGTGGCCGGTTCACCTGCCCGGCGCCGATTGATCGGCCTCGCTGGATTTCCTGCTCTCCAGATTCATTTGTTAAAGCTCATAATCGCTCCCCCGTTGAGTCTGGTCAAAAGAAGAAGAGGTGAACAGATATGTCAAGAATTATCGACCTCAGTCCACGGGTGCCACAGGGATTTATGGGCCCACCCTCAACCAATATCGGCGTGCAATTTGAGTTGCGAACAAAACGAAGTGGGCCAAGCTACTGGCAGTCTGGGCAGGTCTTCATGAGCCTGCACACGGGCTGCCATGTTGAATCGGCCTTGCATTGTTTTGAGAACGGTGAATCTATCGATCAAGTCAGCCTCGAGCAGGTAATTGGTGGCGCCGTTGTGCTTGACCTCACGCCAGTCGCTGAGAGAGCGTTGATCGATGTCGCAGACCTGGAACGAGCACATGAGCGGCTAGCGGCTCAACACGAAACGATCAAAGTCAGAGATATTCTCTTGCTGCGCACCGACTGGGCACAGCGAGCGATTGGCACACCTGTCTATTTCCCACGGTCGCCAGGCCTGACGGAAAGGGCAGCGCGTTGGCTGATGGAGAAGCAACCGAAGTGCATCGGGTGTGATTTCTTCGAGGAACCGGCAGCCCGTGATCCCGGCTGGACGGCAGACCAGTTCGTTGTTCACCAGGCCATACTTGGCGCGAACATCCCGCTAGTAGAAGGTCTCGTCAACCTGGCTCAATTGCCGCCGCGCTGCCAGTTCTTTGCGCCATTCTACCACTTTGCAGGTATTGATAGCGCCCCAGCCCGCGCTTTTGCGCTGGTCGAGGAATGAATGAGAAACCATGAGAAAGGATGCTCCGCTGTGGGTTCATGAGGTGCGACACGCTAAAGTAGCCTCGCACCAGGGCGATCTTCCTCTTACTGGAGAGGGGCAGCGGCAGGTGGAAGCTGTCGGTCGGCAATTCAGCGGGAAATTAATTCCTGGTGAAGTTGTCTCGATATTGCATGCCCCTACGCAGCGCACGCGTGAGACCGCTCTCATCCTGTATAGCAGCATTGTAGAGGCGCTGAACTACGTAGAGCAACCTGAGGTCTACCTATCGGCACCCGCCGAGCGCTGGGCGATACGAAACCCGGATATCTATATTGCTGGCACCCGCATAGAACTGGTAAGCACGGCGGAAGCAGTGGTAGAGCAATTGCCGCCATCTAGCCTTGACCCGGAGGAGTTGGCGCAGCTGCCTTTCCTGCACGGCTTTTGGGCAGCTCCCGACCGCATTGGCTACTGGGTCAACCACCCAAATCCACCTGGAGAAGATGCAGACACGGTAGCGCGGCGTTTGTTGATGTTTGCGGTAAGCCTGCTGGATTTACCGCGAGTACAGCCACGACGGTATATTTGTGTGACACACTCACCGACGATGCGGGCCTTCCTGCGCCGCTATCTGCTGGGGTATGATCCCGGTGAGCCAGCGTATCTTGAATCAGTGGATCTAGACTTTGATGATGGCTCTTGCATTGTCCAGTACCGAGGGGAGCAAAAAAGACTGGTGTTGTAGCACTCTCCATTGGAATCTGACCCCTCTTCAGGTAGATAAGGAGGTCTTGAACATTGAGAGAATTCATTACCGTTACCTTGAACGGTTTGACTCTGGGCGGGCTTTACTTTTTAGTTGCCTCGGGCTTTACTCTTATATTTGGCCTGATGCGTGTAGTCAATCTTGCTCATGGCTCTCTCTACCTTTTAGGGGGATATATTGGCTGGTCAATCGGTAATGCTACAGGGAACTGGCTGCTGGCAGTGATTCTTGCCCCGCTTGGCGTTGCCGTGGTGGGTGTTATTTTGCAGCAGGCATTGCTTCGTTGTATCCAGAGGCAGGACTTACGCGAGGCTCTGGTGACTATTGGCGTTTCGATTGTTGTAGCCGACCTGCTCCTTGCCCAATATGGTGGCCAGAACTACGAATATACGTTGCCCGATATCATTAATGGTCCTGTCAATCTTGGTATAGCAGATCTCACTTACCCGGCTTACCGCGTGTTCATTCTGGGGATAGCACTGGTAGTTGGAATAGGGCTATGGTTCCTGCTCATGCGTACGCGCCTGGGCATGATTATTCGGGCAGGAATCGATGACCGAGACATGGTTTCGGCAATGGGGATTAATGTACAGATGGTATTTGCCATCGTCTTTGGACTGGGTGCCCTGCTAGCCGGACTGGCAGGTGTAATCGGTGGTTCAAATCTCTCAGTGCGACCTGGCGACGATGGCCTCTACCTCCTCTACTCACTCATCGTTGTGATCATCGGAGGAATGGGTAGTGTGGGTGGTGCGGCCCTGGGTGCCCTGCTGGTTGGGCTTGTATCCCAGTATGGATTGGCCTATATGCCTACCTACTCGATCCTCATCACGTTCGCCATGATGATAGTGGTGCTGGCGGTGCGTCCTCAAGGGCTGCTGGGGAGGCGCATATGACGATCCTACGTGTAGCGCGCATTGCTTGTTTGATTGCAATTGCCCTGTTTCTGCTGACGTTTCCCTTATTTGCCTCACAATTCCTGGTAGTTCAGATCGGTATTCAGTCGTTGTTCCTAGGGATTGTTGCTCTCAGCCTTATATTTCTGGCTGGCTATGGAGGCATGGTATCGCTTGCCCAGATGGCCTTGTATGGGGCTTCGGGATATCTTCTGGCTATTCTCACCGTCACATACAACCTGCCCTGGTTTGTTGGAGTCATTGCAGGCTTGCTCTTCTCAACGCTGCTTGCGGCCATCTTTGCACTGATTTCAGTTCGCACACAGGGCATTTATTTCATTATGATTACCCTGGCGGAGGCCATGCTGGTCTTCTACTATGCGGATCAGGACCGCATTTTCACTAATGGTCATACGGGGATCAATGGCGTCCTGGCGCCAACAATAGGGTCGCTCGTCTTGACTGACCCCAATACGTTCTATTACATGACGCTCATCATCGCGGCGCTGGTCTACCTGGGTTTACGCTACATCATACGTTCGCCCTTTGGTCTTGCTCTCCAGGGTATTCGCGATAATGCGCAGCGTATGCAATCTCTTGGTTTCAACGTCTATGTCCACCGGGTCGCAGCCTTCACTCTCGCGGGTTTCATTGCAGGAATCGCTGGGATCCTGGGTACCTGGTACGACGGTGCAATCTCACCAGGCTCCATTGACCTTACTCGCACGATTAACATCCTGGTAATCGCTGTGCTCGGCGGTCTCTCCTACTTCGAAGGCGCATTTGTCGGGGCCGCGTTCTTTGTTCTTGTGACCACCTATGCCAGTTCCTTTACCGACCGCTTCAACACTGTGATTGGCTTGGCCTTTCTGGCCGTTGCTCTCTTCTTTCCCGATGGACTTATTGGCCTATCAAAGAAGACTGTACAGCTTATCACACGAACCGCCTGGCGCAGGAGGTACGCACTTTCCCTCCCTTCCCGCAAGCCACCAGTTCCTGGTAATTCCATGCCTGGCACCTCGGCCACTGTGGCTGAGGACGAACAGTTTCTGATAGCCTCGGTCAAACCCGAGGAGGAGGAGAAACAACTATGAAATCGAGAATACGTATCGTAGCGCGGAGACGATGGCTCTACAAGCTCATGCTCCTTATGGGGGTGCTTGTCCTTATGACCGCTTGTGGTGGAGCAGCCCCTACTTCAGGGGGTGGACTCGGTAGTGGAACTCCCACAAGTTCCTCGAACGAAATCAGGATCGGTGCACTGGCTACCCTAGCTGGGCCGTTTGCTGTGGATGGTCAAGATGCTCTGCGAGGGGTAAGAATGGCGATTGCGGAGTTCGGCGGAAAGATCGGCAACAAGACGATCACACTGGTGACGGAGAGTTCTGACGCTACCCCTGCCGTTGCCCGTAATGCAGCACGCAAGCTTATCGAGCAGGACAAAGTTGATCTGATGATTGGGCCACTTTCAGGCGACGAAGGCTTGGCGGTCCGCGATTATGCCAAGACCCAGCCGGGCAAGGTGTTTTTAAATGGCTCCTCGGCAGCACAAGACACCACGCTCCGCAATCCGGCACCGAACTTTTATCGTTTTGCCACTGATGGCGTACAGTGGATGGCTGGGCTGGGTACCTACGTGTACACGACCCAGGGGTACAAGCGTGTTGCCATCTTAGCGGAGGACTACTCGTTTCCCTACAGCCAGGTAGGCGGATTTATGACAGAATTCTGCAGGGCGGGTGGCCATGTGGTCAAGAAGTTCTGGGTCCCCATAGGCACCACCGATTACAGTTCTGTCGTATCAGCGATGCCAACTGATATCGATGCCATTTACGTTGCGTTGGGTGGGTCCGATAGTATCAACTTCCTCAAGCAGTACCTCCAGTTTGGAGGTAAGGCCAAGCTCATTGGCGGAACGGTTACGGTCGATCAAACGGTGTTGAGTACGAAAGGCCCACTCTATCAGCATGTCCTAGGTGTGGCAGCTGCCGGACCAATTGCTGATAACAATCCTGATCCGGCCTGGCAGCAGTTCGTACATACCTACAAGACAATGTTCCCCAATGGTTTCCCGTCCCCATCGCTCTTTGCTTACACCTATTACGTGAACACGAAGGCGGCATTGCTCGCGCTGCGACACGTCAATGGCGACCTCTCAAATGGTGAGGCCAAGGTCAAGGAGGTACTCAACACCCTCCAATTCGACACGCCAACAGGCTCTGTCAAGTTAGACCATAACCGCCAGGCAATAGCGAATAACTTCGTGACAGTGGTAAACAAGCAACCTGATGGAACCCTGTTCAACAAACTCGTTCAGGTCGTCCCGAACGTCAACCAGACGCTTGGTGTTCCTGAGGCCCAGTATCTTCAGCTTGGAGAGTTCAATCGTGACAATCCGAGTTGCCCATGATGAAATCATTGAAAGGCATTCCTGCAATGCTGCTATACAGCTACTCTACAAGCCAGAAGGAATGAAATGAGTAATTCGAACTCTTCTCCTGCTCTCAGCTTACAGGGTGTCTATCGACGCTTCGGTGGAGTCCAGGCCGTACGCGATGTTACCCTTGACATCGCGTACGGCGAGCGCCGTGTAATCCTCGGGCCAAATGGAGCAGGAAAATCAACCCTCTTCAACCTTGTTGCAGGTGAGATCAGGCCGAGTTCAGGCAAGGTGCTGCTGTTTGGCAAGGACGTAACTCATCTTAGCCCACATTACCGCGCCAGGCATGGTTTGACTCGTACCTACCAGACTGCACACCTGTTCACAGGCTTGAATGCCCTTGATAACCTCTACCTCGCTGTACGTGGCATTGTGTCGAGACGGATGAGCATGCTCCGCCCTAGCCACAACGATCCGCACGTTGCCAAAGCCAAACGGCTAGCAATACGTGTGGGACTGGAAGCGGTACTCGATAAGAAGGTGGGCATCCTTTCCCATGGCGAGCAACGCCAGTTGGCGGTGGGCATGGCACTTGCCGGAGACCCACACTTGATCATGCTTGATGAGCCTGCTGCCGGACTATCACAGGGGGAACGGGTGCGACTGACCGAGTTGCTGCTGGCTCTTGAGCCTGCTATTACCCTCCTGCTCATCGAACACGACATGGATGTGGCTTTACAGATTGCGCAATTTGTTACCGTTATGCACAACGGGCGGATTATTGTGAACGGGACACCTAATGAAATTCGCACCAGCCGCATGGTCCATGAACTGTACTTGGGGGAGCACCATGCCTAGCAATTTGCTCGAGGTAAAAGACCTCAACGTTTACTACGATCAGGCCCACATTCTGCAGGGCGTCGATCTGGTGGTGGGAACAGAGCCAGTAGCCATTATTGGTCGCAATGGTATGGGTAAGACAACGCTCTGCCAGGCGCTCATGGGGCTGGTTCCGGTAGCAAAAGGTGACATCTCTTTCGATGGAACGAAACTCATCGGTCGCAAACCGTATCAGATTGCATCTCTGGGTATTGGCTATGTCCCCCAGGGGCGCCGCATCTTCCCCTCGCTCTCAGTCCATGAACATATGCTATTAGCGGCGAGAGGACGTAATGGAGAGTCAAAGCGGCGCTGGACGGTAGAGCGTATCTATGAGTTATTTCCGCCTTTAGCGGAACGACGCAAGATTGGCACAGAAGCACTCTCCGGCGGCGAACAGCAAATGCTAGCCATTGGGCGAGCGCTCTTGACCAACCCCCGCTTACTTATCATGGATGAACCATCAGAGGGTCTTGCTCCAGTCATCGTCGATCATCTATTGGAGGCGCTCAAGCGGTTCTCTGCTGAAGGTATCGGTATGCTGGTGGTCGAACAAAAGCTGAGTGTCGCAACCTCACTCGCCAACCATGTGCTGATTATGGTTAAAGGACGCATCCCTTTGGAGACCACCGCATTTGCCCTGCTTGCCGACGAAGATGCGCAGCGCCGCTATCTCGGTGTAACCTGAAGCTGAGGTAGCTCTGAATGAAAGGAGAAGTATGGCAACAGTTGTACTACTCGGAACCCTTGACACCAAGGGGGTAGAATATGAGTATCTGCGCAAGCGGGTACAGGCTTCGGGCTGTGAGATGATCCTCGTTGATGCAGGCGTCAAGGGTACACCCTTAACACAGCCCGATGTGACGCGAGAAGAGGTCGCAAAAGCGGTCGGAGCGGACGTGGCGCAGTTAGCAGCGGCAGGTGATCGCGGTGTTGCCGTCGAAACGATGGCGCGAGGTGCTGCCTCTATCGTATTGGATTTATTCGCCCAGGAACGGCTGCATGGTATATTAGGCCTGGGTGGGTCAGGTGGCTCTTCTCTAGTGACACAGGCGATGCGTGCATTGCCAATCGGCGTACCCAAGCTAATGGTATCCACTGTCGCCTCTGGTGACACCCGCCCCTATGTAGGGGCAGTAGACGTGACGTTGATGTATTCGGTTGTTGATATAGCAGGCATCAATCGCATCTCCGAACGTATTCTAACCAATGCCGCTGCTGCAATAGCGGGTATGGCGCAGGCATACGCAGGTTTCCAACCATCTCCTGCTGTCAAGCCTCTGGTGGGCGCAACCATGTTTGGCGTCACCACACCATGTGTGACAGAGGCTCGGAAGTATCTGGAAGAGCGTGGCTACGAAGTGCTTGTCTTCCATGCCACGGGCACAGGTGGGAGGTCGATGGAGGCCCTGGTGAATGGTGGCTTTATAGCGGGCGTGCTTGATATCACAACTACCGAACTTGCTGACGAGCTAGTTGGCGGTGTGCTGAGTGCAGGACCAGATCGGCTTGAAGCTGCGGGCAATCACAGTCTCCCCCAGGTTGTCTCGCTGGGCGCACTGGATATGGTCAATTTCGGCCCGATGGATACCGTTCCAGAAAAGTTCCGCAACCGCAGGCTCTACAGGCATAACCCGACGGTCACGCTCATGCGCACTACGCCAGAAGAATGCGCTGAACTTGGTCGTATTATCGCCCGCAAACTGAACAAGGCCAGGGGTCCGGTGGTGTTATTCATTCCTCTGCGCGGCGTCTCGATGATTGCCACAGCGGGCGGAGCTTTCTACGATCCCGATGCAGACCGGGTGTTGATCGACAACCTCAAGACAGAGCTTCAGAGTAACGTTGAAGTACACGAACTCGATATGGACATCAACGACCCACGCTTCGCCCAGGCAATGGCGTGCCGCCTGGACGAATATATATGCGCTCAGACGCCACATACCACACCAGCAGGAGAAAACCAGTGAATAGAACAGAAGCACTTGAGCGACTACGAAACACGGTTAAAAACGGCGGTGTGATCATCGGAGCTGGTGCAGGCACAGGCCTCTCGGCAAAGTGTGTGGAAGTGGGGGGTGTAGACCTCATCATCATCTACAACTCCGGTCGCTATCGCATGGCAGGTCGAGGATCACTGGCTGGTCTTCTACCCTACGGTGATGCCAATGCTATTCTCGTCGAGATGGCGAGCGAGGTATTGCCGATAGTGAAGCACACGCCAGTGCTGGCAGGAGTGTGTGGCACTGATCCCTTCAGAATCATGCCGTACTTTTTGAAGCAACTCAAGGAGATGGGCTTCGCAGGGGTGCAGAACTTCCCTACCGTCGGTCTCTTTGATGGCACTTTCCGGCAAAACCTGGAGGAGACTGGCATGGGCTTCGGATTAGAGGTCGAGATGATCCGCCAGGCACACGGACTGGACATGCTGACGGCTCCCTATGTGTTTAACCCGGATGAGGCGCGCGCTATGGCGCAAGTCGGAGCTGATATTCTCGTTCCACATATGGGTTTGACCACTAAGGGATCGATAGGAGCACACACCACTCTCACCCTGGACGAGTCAGTAGAGCGTGTCCAGGCAATGCATGATGCTGCCAAGAAGGTTAATCCCGACATTTTGGCCTTATGTCATGGTGGCCCAATTGCGGAACCGGAGGACGCCGCCTATGTGTTGGCGCGTACCAAGGGAGTTGTCGGCTTCTTCGGTGCATCCAGCATGGAGCGACTTCCAACTGAGGTAGCGATTACCGAAAATACGCGCCGCTTTAAGCAGATAAAGCCTGCTGCATCCTAGCCGGCAGGGTCAGGATGTGACCTCTTTACCACGCCCTCTGTTTGTCTTGACAAGGGGTCCATGGCCTCTCAGACTGCGCCCTGAGAAGGAAAATAGTGAAGGATAAAAATAAATAGTGTAATTTGCTAATAATAGTAAATTACACTATAAAGCTGCGGAACCGACGGGAGTCCAGTTCTCTGCAAGATACACTTATTCGTCTCTTGTGTCGCTTCAGGCCATGCGCACCACCGCGGCAGGTAGACTACCAGCATTCTATCTCCCCAGCAGAAAGGTGTCAATTGGCATATTTCCGCCGGGAAGGGGTTGGTCAGAAAGCAGAGAATCATGGCAGAACACACCGACTGTCTTCACTGGCTGCGGGCATTTGCATCGCTGTGCTGGTACGAGGAAACCATCAAATTTGTCTTTACCTTCGTCGCGAAAACGAGCGAGTTGTCGCTCGCAGCGGACATCGTCATCAGCACGGCCAACTTCTTGACCGATGGTGTAAATGTTTTGATTTGATGACGTACTTTTTTGATAATTATCTGACGTATACTGCCGGCGCCTTTCTCAATGGGAGAGCCTTTAAACCAGCCTGCAAAGCTCTTTCTACCAGCAATGGAAGGAAAGGGTAGCTCTGGTATTACGCCAGATAATTATCAAAATTTACCGCCATCAAGTCATCACATTTACAACTTTGTGGCAGGGGATGCGCAATGTGGGCAGTTCATGGCTCACTCCTCATGAAAATATGCTCAATGGGCATCAGTATACCACAAGCAGTAGTCTCTACAGTTGGCCTTGGTCTGAGTTCTGACGCTTCCGTTTTTCCA
>WNGD01002164.1_pt1 | contig 20669 bp, 13 predicted proteins | sample 5400671 | NCBI WGS metagenome assembly WNGD01 (sample SAMN13153369, study PRJNA577476) | soil metagenome | isolation source: 40 cm soil or saprolite under grassland replicate 2 | place: USA:California | collected 2016-06-15 | reverse complement strand
CCGTGCGCCGAGCGTCGATTCCGGGAACGGAAACTTTCCCCATCGTCACTGGACCCCAGGCATACTCTGTTGGCCCCAGACGGAGATCCGCTCCCATGAGCTCGTCCCAAGAGGCCTCTTTGCCCGAATAAGCCGAGATTCGTCCCATGATGGCCGTCATTGTGGATTCGGCCACATTCCTGGCCTCGTTGATCGGCTTTCCGGTCCGGATCGACTCCACCAGGTCTGTGTGCTCCTCGACGTACTCCTGCTCTTTCGGACCCTCGTAGGTCCAGGCGACCGATCCGTCGGGATTGAAGATTTTGTTGGCGCAGTTGGTCGCCCCCTTGGTCCCCACAATGAACTCCGACACGTTGTTCGCGCAACCATTGATCTGCCGGCACATGCTTTGAAGATGCAAGCCGCCGTCGAACTCGAAATCGATCGCGAAGAAATCGTACTGATCGCCTGTGACGCGCCGCATGCGAGCCCCCATGCCGACCGCCTTCACAGGATGCTTGCCCGTGAACCAGTTGATGACGTCGATATTGTGGACGTGCTGTTCGACGATATGGTCGCCTGAAAGCCAGGTCCAGTTGACCCAGTCGCGAATCATCCATTCCATATCGGACCACTTCGGGTCCCGCTCCTTGTACCAGAGCTGGCTTTGATTCCAGTAGCAACGGGCCGCGACGATCTCGCCGATGGCTCCGTCCGCGATCCTCTTGTAAGTTTCGATGTAGGATCTCTTGTGCCGTCGCTGCGTACCCGCCACAACGCTGAGGCCCAATTCCTTCGCTTTCTCCCCCGTGGCGAGAACCGAGCGCACCCCTGCCGGGTCCACTGCCACAGGTTTTTCCATAAAGACGTGTTTCTTTGCTTCTACGGCCGCGGCAAAATGCGTCGAACGAAAATGCGGCGGCGTGGCCAGCAAAACGATGTCTACATCGGTGGCGATCAGTTTTTTATAAGCGTCAAACCCGACGAAGCATCGGCTGTCCGGAATCTCCTGCCCCCTTTCGCTCAGAGCCTTGCGAGCGCTGTCAAGCCTGTCCTGAAACACATCGGCGAGGGCAGTGATTCGAATGTCGGGCGCGCTGCTGAGTATGTTCTCGGCCGCGCCCGTACCGCGTCCGCCGCAGCCCACCAGACCCGCCTTCAAGGGCGGGCCTTCAGGAACGGCAGCAGGTGCCGCGCGGACCCTCAAAACAGTGTGTGCCGCTGCGGCCGCAGCCACAGAGGTCTGGATGAAACCTCTTCGTGTCAGTTTTCGCGAGATCTTCCGGCTCATTGGCATGTTCTCCTCTCCTTTTCTCTATCCTGGGACCTCAGCATTCCCGGGGTCAAGCGATAAAAACTCCCTTTTGGGACACGCCGCATTCAACCGTCAAGACGCAAAGGCGCGAAGAGCCCGCGAAGAGTCACCAAGCAGATTTGTCGTTGCTCTTTGCGCCTTCGCGTCTTTGTGGTGAAAGGGGGCAAGAGCAAATGACCAATGACAGATGGCAAATCTCTTGTCTATTTGTCATTGGTCATTTGTCATTGGTCATTTGGAGCTGGCGAATCCGGAAGCCTTGGAGCTCCGGTCTCTGAGGGGGAAACGCCGGTTAGGGATCCGTCATGCCGGTGACTTTCCGGAAGCTGGTCTGTTTAGAAGGAATCAAAGTGATCATCATCTTGGTGGTGTTACCGTTAACCAGGAACTGACTATTTCCGGCCATCGTGTACTTCGGCGTACCAAATTGGAGAACTCCGGTGGCGTCGGGCTGAAGCTGCTTTAAGGCGGATAGGTTCGGAGTTCAGGCTTTAGTCTGCTCGGACTCAGTGCAGCCTGAAGGCTGAACTCCATACCCTGAACTCCAAACCTCCGGCCGCCAGTTAGGTGGCGTCCTTCAGGCTGGTGACTTCCCGGTAGCTGGTCTGTCTGGGAGGAATAATCGCGGTCAACATCCTGGAGGTGTTATCGCTAACCAGGAACTTACTACTTCCGGCCATCGTGAACTTAACAGTGCCAAACTGGGGAACTCCGTTGGCGTCGGGCTGAACGTTGACCACGTAAAGCCCGCCGGTCATAGAGACGTTCATGCCGCTGAAGTTCACCTCCCCTTTGCCAATGACGAAAATGAGCCCGTTCCATGTGATATTGCCGTTTCCTGACAGACTGCCCGTGACCACCAGAAGGCCTCCACCGTTGAAACCTCCTCCCAGCGACAGGTCTCCGTTGACCAAAGTGACCTTGGGGTCCTGGGAGGGGTCGTTCAAGTCTTTGTTGGGGTCAAAATAACCCACGTATGGCTGGCTGTTCCCACTCCAGCTCTGCCCCCCTGGATAGATGCCGTCCGCAAACGTAGGGACTTCGTTTTGAGTGAAGTTCCAAAGATAACCGGCATTTAAAAGATTGAGCCCGTCCCCGGTCAAAGAAGTCGTGATGTCCCCTACGGAGGGTATCCCCCCCTTCCCCGTGATGCTCTTCTTTTGCGCTGTGGTAAGCCCCGAGGTTACCTGATTTACCGGCGTGCCGTTGGCAAGATTCGGGTCGATCGTCGCGACGCCGTAGTTGGTTTGGCCGTCGATCTGGAAAGCATTTCCATCCCACATGTTGGAGGATTCGGGTATAATGTTGTCACCCTCCAGGGTGAGCGGGGAGTCAAAAGCGAACGACCTGCTCCGCCGAAAGCGCATTTCGTACACGCTCACGGAATTGGCGCGCACCGTTCCGCCGCCCGCCTCGCGAATCGTCCCGGCAATACCCATGGAGCGAATTATTATGGTGCCATCGCTATCAACGAATGGATCGTCTTGCTGGCCAGGAACAGTCCCCGCCGCGGTTCGCTCCGTCACGTCACCCGTATTGTCGGTCACCTTCACGAAATAGCGAGAGGTAATGATATTTCCCGATCCGTACGGATCGGGCGAAGTGAGGGCGATCCCGGTAAGTGGAACAAGCACGGTGCCGTTCGTCGTGCCGTATCTGCCCGTGTTGACGATGCCGTCATCGGGCAAGCCGTTGACAGCACTCGAAGGATCGAGAATATCCAGAGAACGGGCGGTCTGCCAGGTCAATGGATTGCGGAAAGCCTGGGTTCTGGCCTGGGTCATGTAGCTTGTGCTCGTACTGTAAGGAACGCCGTCGGGGCCGTTCAGGAGGTCATTGAACTGAATAGGGTCCGATGCTAGCAAGTTCCGGACGTGGTCGATACCCGCACGGGCGGCATAGCTGGCCTGGAGCTTGCTTTCGTAGTTATCCGAGATCCGCACTTCCGTCATCGCGTTCACGCTCATGTACATTCCGAGAACAGAGAAAATCGAAAGAGCGATCAGCGCGATGAGGACCGCGAAGCCTTGCTCGTCCCTGTGAGAGACGCACCCGTGTGTCCCATTCTTATCCTGTGACCCGCTTTTGCCCTTTCGTAGGCACAACATATCCGATCTCCTATTAAATGATTTTTGTTTAGCGAAAGGGGAGGTTCGCCGGACGGGAAAAACGCGTTTGTTTTGAGTGGGGACTCACAAGCTTTATCGGCATAGGTGCCCCCCTGATTAGCACTTAGATGTATGCCGGGATGGCCCGAAGGTGCTATTAGCAAGGAATTTGCCCGACCCGCACTTTGTGAAACCCCGTGTCCGGATTTTCACGCCGGCCCGCTTTGCGGGGCAGCCGGGACATGTTACATTGCCTGTGATCCTTTTCTTGCGATGGGAGTTAAACACAGACTGGCTTGTTACAGAACGCGATTCGGAGGGGTCTGATGCCCAGCGACACGCTCACCGTCATCGACAACCGCACCGGCAAGAGTTATGAAATTCCCATCACAGACAGCTCGATACGCGCCAAGGATTTGCGCCAGATCAAGACCTCTGAGGACGAATACGGACTTCTATCGTATGATCCCGGTTTCACCAATACCGCCTCCTGCCGCAGCAAGATCACGTTTATAGATGGGGACAGGGGAATCCTGAACTATCGGGGCTATCCCATCGAGGAGCTGGCGGAGAAGAGCACCTATCTCGAAACGGCGTACCTGATCCTCAATGGCGATCTTCCCAATCGGACGCAGCTCGACGAGTGGGTGCACAATATCAAGCACCACACCCTGCTGCATGAAAACATCAAGAAGCTTATCGACGGTTTCCGCTACGACGCGCATCCCATGGGGATGCTGTTGAGCATCGTGGGCGCGCTGTCCACGTTCTATCCGGAAGCCAAGAATATCTTCGACACACAGACGCGGCGCGAGCAGATTTTCCGTCTCATTGCCAAAATGCCCACGATCGCCGCCTTTTGCTACCGGCACAGTGTGGGTCTCCCGTTTGCCTATCCCGACAATGACCTGAGCTACACCGGGAATTTTCTCAACATGCTCTTCAAGATGACCGAGCTGAAGTACAGGCCCCACGCGGTTCTCGAACGCGCCCTGGAGGTGCTGTTCATTCTCCACGCCGACCACGAACAGAATTGCAGCACCAACGTGATGCGCAGCACGGGAAGCTCCCACCCGGATCCCTATGCCGCGATCGCAGCTGCAACCGCCGCCCTGTACGGCCCCCTCCACGGCGGCGCGAACGAGGCTGTGCTGCGCATGTTGGGACAGATCGGGTGCAAGAAGAACGTCCCGGATTTTATCCAGAAAGTCAAACGGGGAGAAGGCCGCTTGATGGGGTTCGGACACAGGATTTACAAATCTTATGACCCGCGCGCCCGAATTATCAAACAGATGGCCGATCAAGTGTTCGGGGTAATGGGACGCAATCCACTGCTCGACATTGCTCTGGAGCTCGAGCGCATCGCCTTAGAGGACGATTATTTCATCTCCCGCAGGCTCTATCCCAATGTCGATTTCTACTCCGGTCTCATCTATCAGAGCATGAAAATTCCGGTGGATATGTTTCCGGTGATGTTTGCCATTCCCAGAACCTGCGGGTGGCTCACTCAATGGGAGGAGATGCTCCTGGACTCGGAGCAAAAGATTGCGCGACCCAGGCAAATCTATGCCGGCCCGAGCCGCCGCAGTTACATTTCCCTGGAAGAGCGCTCCTGATTGACGATTTACGATTGACGATTGACAAATCAAAGGTTCCCTGGGAGCGCACGCTTCCAGCGTGCTTCAACCTGTCTGGATCCACTTGGTCCGCACAAAGTTCACAATTCGGTCAAAGTTGCATCGCGCCCGTGGGAAGCGAGGATCTAACCTAAACCTGGGTCATGGCCGGGACGGCCATGCCACGTCTCTCGCCTGTGAAGGCCTCGGCTTCCTCGCTATGCCTAACTTCGGGCACGCAGGATGCGTGCGCTCCCGGGGGCCCAGTCCGTATGCGGTTTCCTGTTCAAGACCAGATACCCGTACAGCAGTTGACCGTACGTGCGCGGAACAATGCCCCGCTCGCGGAAGAAGGGCTGGAGCGCTTTGTTAAGCCGCGGAAGGTTGTAGAAGGGGACCCCGGGGAAATAATGGTGCTCCAGGTGGTAATTGGACCAGAGGTAGGCGAAGTCCCAGAACCAGCTGGGCTTTATCGGCGTGCTCCACTGCGCCGGGTCGCCGGGCTTGATGTCATAATGCTGTCCCAACCGATTCAGGGCAAACGCCGCGGGAAAAACCAGGAAGACAGGCACAAGATACACCTTCCAAAGTACAGGCCATCCGGCGAACAGGCCGATGAGCAGGATCAGCGAAAGCTGATAGGAGATTGTCACTTTTCGCTCGAGTCCGATCCGTTGGCGCATGGATTCTGGATACGAAGCACTTTCCTTTGCCGCCGCGCGGAAATAAATCGGAAAGAGCGCCGGGGTGAAATAGAGCGCCTTGTACCAGCGCCGATTCAGCTTGGGAGATAGATAGTGGCGCTTGGGATCTCCTTCATCCGATCCCAATTCCGCATGGTGATCGAGGTGCCAGCGCGTGAACTGGGAGCACGAAATCCCGCTCGCTATGGCGTACAACAGCCCCAGGAAACGAGACATTCCCGGCCGCTGCCCGGGAAACACGAGATCATGAACGACCTCGTGCAGCAGCACGGTAAAATTGAAAATTGTCAGCCCTTCGAGCACGGCAAAGGGCACCCACGCCCAGGACTCCCGAAAATAGAGGACTCCGAAGATGCTCAATCCCAGAAGGACCAGCTGTCGTGCCAAAACCAGGAAGTGCCTCCCGGGACGCCGCAGATGCAGAACCCTCAGCTCGTCGCGGCTCACTGCCGCGGCCAGCTCCCCCTTTAGCGCCCGTGTGTGTTCGGCATAGTAATTCGTTTTCATGGCGGCAAGCCCCTCGCATCCGCGCATTTACAATACTTATATATGAGGAAGCGCCTAACTGCCAAGAGGCTGTTCTTGCGGCATCACCAAGACACCCTTTGGCCACAGAGCCACGGAGACACCGAGAAAATATGATCTCTGTGGCTCTGTGGCTGAAGGTCTTTCCCAGTCAAGGAACTTGCGAGGAGGAAAAGATTATCTGCCCGAACATTTCCGGTATGTGGAAATCATCCTTGAAGGTGGGAGACCAGGCAAGGTTGGCGCGAGTTGGAAGCTTCTCGACGCGGTAAAGATTGAGCCGCCAGCGATCCCCGGGCTTGGGTGGAATGTTCGGAGCGGGGACAATATCCTCCATGGGAAGGGCTATCTCGCAGGTCCATTCCTTGTCACCTTCCTTGCCATCCACGGTACCGTCCACACGGACCGCCCAGCGCAGGTTTTCGCTGTTCCAGCTCTCGTAGTGAAGCGGTTTGCGGACATCCAGAAGAAAAATATCGATCATGGTCCCGAGGGGGTTTACTTCGAGCTCGATATAGCTGTTTTGTCGCGGATCTGCCTTGAGAAATACCTCCACGACCTCCTCTTCCCATAGATGCTGATCCCGGTGGAGCATGGTAGCCCAGATGTTGGAGTCCACACAGCGGAAAGCAAAGTAGAGGAATTTGTCGTCGTAGAGGATCCTGGCCCCAGTTTTGTGGGTGCTGGGAGAGCCATCCAGGTTATTTACGAAATTGTCAATCGGTGAGGCCTTTGCCCATGCCTCTTCGTCAAGTTTCCCGTCGATGCGAAGAGGCGCTCGCGCTCGAAGCACCTCATACACGGGCAGCGGCGCCGGCTTCGGTTTTTCCTCTTGCGCAATGCCAAGTGCTGCGAACGCAAACCCGGCCAGTAGCGATAAAACCATATATATTGGCATCAATACACCTCCAGGTATAATCCTACCTGGAAAGAATTTTTTCGCCTGCGTAAAATCGCACAATATGAAACCACCGATGCGCACAGATCCACCGATGAAATCGCCGAAATCCGAAACCCGAAACAAATCCCAATGTTCAAGGCCTAAAATCAAAAACTGGCCGAGTGAGAAGCCTCGTTTGGGAAATTTGGTCTTTGGATTTGATATTGTTTCGAATTTCGGATTTATGATTCCATCGGTTCATCTGGGGTTTCACTCTGATACGCCAAAATGACACGGAACCCACCTTCTGAGGAAAAGCTCAGGGAATTCGTAACGGAGTTGCGCCGTTCGTTCTCCGGCGAGATTCGCACGGATCGGTTTTCCAGGATCCTGTACAGCACAGACGCCAGCATCTATCAAATCGAGCCTCTGGGGGTTATTCTCCCGCGGTCGCATGACGACGTAGTAGCCGCTGTTTCTCTCGCGGCCCGCCACATGATTCCCTTGCTTCCGCGCGGAGGCGGAACAAGCCTGGCGGGCCAGACCGTAGGCGTTGCCATCATAGTCGAGTGCTCCAAATACATGAACCAAATCCTGGAAGTAAACCTGGAGGAGGCTTGGGCGCGGGTGCAGCCCGGTGTAGTCCTGGACCAGCTCAATGCCCACCTGAAACCTTTCGGTTGGAAATTCGGCCCGGATGTTTCGACGAGCAATCGGGCCACCGTGGGCGGCATGATGGGGAACAATTCCTGCGGCTCTCACTCCATCGTGTACGGCAAGACAATGGACCATGTGCTCGAGATGAGAGCGCTTCTCTCCAACGGCGAAGAGAGCCGATTTCGCGAATTGACGCGGGAGCAGTGGGCGCAGAAGGCTGCCCGGGACAACCTCGAGGGGAATATTTATAGCACCGTAGGCGGAATCGTCCAGCAAAACAGGGACGAGATCCTCGAGCGTTATCCCAGGGTGATGCGACGTGTTGGGGGGTATAACCTGGACAGCTTCGTGCGCGCAGAGGGCGGGAATTTGTGCCGTCTGGTCGTAGGCTCCGAAGGAACGCTGGTTGCGTACACCGAGAGCCGTCTCAAGCTGGTGCGTTCACCCAAACTTGCTGCTCTTGCCATTGTCCACTTCGCGGACCTGGTTGCGGCTATGGAGGCCACGAAGGAGGTACTGGAGCTCAGGCCGGCCGCGGTGGAACTGGTGGACAAGATGCTGCTGGATCTGACGCGACTCCAACCCGCCTTCGCTCCCAGAATGAATTTTGTCCAGGGCGATCCCGCGGCGATCCTGATCGTGGAGTTCTACGGAGAGAGCGCGCGGGAGCTTGAAGACAAGCTGTCGAAGTTGGATGCAAAGCTTCGCGCCGGAGGCATGGGCACTGCGTCCGTACACGCAATCAGCGCGGAAGACCAGGCGAACGTCTGGGCAATCCGTAAAGCAGGGCTTGGCCTGCTGTCCAGCATGCGGGGGGACGCCAAGCCGATAGCTTTCGTCGAGGACACGGCCGTCTGTCCGGAGAATCTTGGCGAGTATGTCCGCAGGTTCCAACAAATACTGGACCGGCATGAAACTCGGGCTGGCTTCTACGGCCATGCGTCTGTCGGGTGCTTGCATATCCGTCCGCTGATCAATCTCAAAGACGGCTCCCAGGTCAAGAGAATGGCGGACCTTGCCGCTGCGGTCAAAGACCTGGTGGTTGAATTCAAGGGTGCGATGAGCGGCGAGCACGGAGACGGTTTGGCGCGCAGCCATTGGAACAGGGAGTTGTTTGGCGACCGCCTTTACGCGGCCTTTCGCGAAGTCAAGGCCGCATTTGACCCGCAGGGGATCATGAATCCGGGCAAGATTGTGGATTCCCCGCCGATGACGGAAAACCTCCGTTATGGACAAACCTATTCGGCTCCGGAAATCAAGACGCATTTCGATTTCTCCCGCGAAGGGGGCCTGGCGCGGGCAGTCGAGCAGTGTAACGGTATGGGAGCATGCCGCAAGACAGATTCGGGAACGATGTGCCCTTCGTACATGGCGACGCGCGATGAGGAACATTCCACGCGCGGGAGGGCCAATGCTTTGCGGGCGGCCCTTTCAGGCAACCTCCCCCGTCATGATTTCGCGGGCGAGAGGATGTTCGAGGCGCTGGACCTCTGCCTGGAATGCAAAGCCTGCAAGACAGAGTGCCCCGCAAATGTCGATATGGCAAAGCTCAAATACGAGTTTCTCGCCCACTTCAACGCGCGGCACGGGGTCCGCTGGCGCGCCCGCGCCTTCGGCAGTATAGCGGAGTTGAACCGTATCGGCTGCGCTCTGGCTCCTTCGTCCAATTGGGTCACTCAGTGTTCGGTTTTCCGGCAGACGATCCAACGCGCTCTTGGAATTCATCCTCTCAGAAAGCTTCCGTTGTTCGCGCGCCAGACCTTCCGGCAGTGGCTGCGGAAGCAACGGCTCAATGGGTCCCATCCGAATGTGATCCTTTTCAACGATACCTTCACCAACTACAATGAGCCCTGGATCGGCAGGGCGGCCCTGAAATTACTCGAAAACGCCGGGGCGCGGGTTTCCGTCCCCGATGTGGTATGCTGCGGTCGTCCCATGATCTCCAAGGGGCTGTTGGATCGCGCGCGAGAGAATGCACGGAAAAACGTGGCACTTCTTACGCCCGTCGTCGAGGCAGGGGGATGGATCGTTGGTTGCGAGCCCAGTTGCCTCCTCACTTTGAAGGACGACTACCCGGATCTGCTAAGGACTCCCGAGTCGCAGCGGGTTGCCCGGCGCTCCCTGCTGATTGAGGAATACCTGGACTCTCAACTGGCGGAGGGCCGGTGGCGGCCGGCTTTTACGGCCGAACGGAAGCAGGTCCTGCTCCATGGGCACTGCCACCAAAAGAGTCTGGTCGGGACAGCCCCTGCCTTGCGCCTGTTACGGCGCCCTCCTGGTTTCGAAGTACGGGAGGTAGACTCCGGTTGCTGTGGTATGGCCGGATCTTTCGGTTATGAAACCGAACATTACGCGCTGTCGCTTCAGATCGGTGAATTGCGCCTGTTTCCCGCAGTGCGCCAGGCGTCGTCCGGTACCGAGATCGTCGCGGCAGGAATCTCGTGCCGTCAGCAGATAATGCATGCAACGGAAAGGAAGGCGCGGCACATCGTTGAGGTTCTGGCCGGGGCACTCGCGGAAGGGGGCCGTGGAGACGCGTCGCAGCGCGGCACATGGAGAAGATGAGCAGATGCCCCCAGGTACAATGAGGCCGCGCTCGAGGGCACGCGCGGCGGCGCTCCTTGCGCTGGTCACGCTGCTGCTTTTGTGCGGGTGCTTTCACAAAAAGAAGGCGGCCGCGCCCCCGTTGCCCGTAACTCCGGCGCGCCTCGTCCTTCTTCCTCCCAATGTCCCCCACGACAATCAAGACCTCCGATGGGTATCTTTAGCGGCAACGGTCCTGATGGCGAAGGAGCTCGAGAACGCTCAGGATGTTGAAGTCATCCCGCTGTGGGAGAGCCTTCCGATTGCCCTCGAGACCCTTGGGGCATCGCGCAGCATTTCGGGGGAAACGCCGGCTTACGTCGCTAGCCGTCTCAACGCGCGGTGGGCCACCCAGGGGGAGTTGTCCCCGAGCAAGCACGGCGTGTCCCTCCTGATCGATTTTATTCCGACAAAATCGACCATGTTTTCCTATCGATACCAGAACGAGTCGCCGGTTGAATCTCTCCACTCTGCACTGCGAGAAGCCTTGGAGCAGTTTCTTCGTTACCTTCAGGTGCGTCCTCTTTCGCAGAAGACCAAGGGGGGAGCGGCGCTGGAGATTAAACAGCTCCGTCAGCTCGCCGAGGCCATGGACCGGGAATACGGCTGGTTTGAGCCTGCCGAGCCTGGTAAGGCGCAACAGACATTCGCCAGCCTGGCGCGCACGGACACCCGCCTGGCCCGGCTTCTCTTTAAGCCTTCCGCGTACTCCGATACGGGAACGCGCCCCGCAAGCAACTCTCCAGCAGAGGGCCGGGTGCCAACGGCCGTTGTAGCTGAAGGCCCGCCCAAAACCGCCGCGCAGCCCGAGACAAGAACCCAGGCTCCACGCTCTCCGGATCCTGCCGCGAAGTCTGAACACCCGGGCGCTCAGATTCCCAGAACTCCTGGCGCCGCGCCACCGGCGCCAGCTTCCGAGACAAACGCAAGCTCTCAAACTCCCCGCCGGCCAGAAATACCACCCCCTTCAGTGGCTCCCGCTGCAGACCCTCCCCGGAGTGACCCGTCACCGTCTTCCGGGTCAGAGAAGTCAACAGCAATCCCTCCAGCGAAGACAAGGGAGGAAACTGGTTCCACTCCGCCCGCGCCGCGCAAGAAAACCTTTTGGCTTCAGGTTCGTGCCACTCAAGACAAGGCTGAAGCAGAGGCAGACGTTGCAAAATTCACCGTGGCAGGTTTCCAGCCCGAAGTCGTTCAGGTGGATCTCAAAAAGAAAGGCCTCTGGTATCGCATTCAACTGCAGGGATTCGAGACACGAAAGGCTGCCGAAGGAGCCGCGAAGAAACTCAAGGCTCAAGGCCTGATCTCCGAATACTGGATAGTTCCCTGAGCTTTTTGTGTTTCTCAAATCCAATCTTTCACAGACACGGAGACACGAGAAACCTTGCCTCTATGTCTCCGTGTCTCTGTGGCCGAATCGGGTCCGGACGTCCTGTCCTCTGTGAAAGTTTGACTTGCCAGAGCGCCCTTGCTACATTGCGCGCTTGAGTTGCAAAACGGTCGGCTTTTGCAATATTGGATTTGAGCGACCTTCCGTGTGCGAAAGTGGCGGAACTGGCAGACGCGCTGGACTTAGGATCCAGTCCCGCAAGGGGTGGGGGTTCAACTCCCCCCTTTCGCACCAAAGTATTGCGGATTTCAGATTGGCGATTGCGGATTGGAATTCCGATTGACAATCCGCAATCGCCCCGCGGAGCCTGGGATCAGACTTGAGCGTGGAACTCATAGACATCAGCACCTGCAAGAGAAACCTCGTCATAGAAGTATCACGCGAAGAGGTGGACGACGAAATCCACAAGCTGGCGCAAAAATATGCCGAGCGGGTCCGGGTGCCTGGATTCCGGCCTGGCAAGGCGCCCCTGGTGATTATCAAGCAGCGCTTCGCCGCGGAGCTGAAAAGCGAAGTCACGCAGGAGCTGATCAAGCGGTATTGGAAGACAGCGCTTTCGGATCATAGTCTGCGCCCTCTGACGCAACCTGTGGTGGAGCACATCGATGCAGAGCCGGGAAATCCCTTGCGGTTTACGCTGTCCTTTGAGGTTCTGCCCCCGCTCGAGGTTAAGGACTACAAAGGCGTGTCCGTGCCCCTTTCGGAACCCGTCGTAAGCGAGTCTGATGTGGACCAGGTCCTTGAAAGTCTACGAGAACAAAACGCCCAATTAGTTCCCGTCGACGAGGGCGAGATCCGCGATGGCCATGTCGTAACGCTCGCTGTTGACGGCGAATTTGAGGGAGGCGGGAAGGCGCTGCACGAAGAGGATGTGGTATGCACGATAGGTGATCCAGGGACAAACTCGGCGTTTTCCGAAAATCTCCGTGGCGCGCGCGTGGGCGACGAGCTGCAATTCAACGTCCCCTATCCTGCCGAGGATCAGCGCAAGCGATTCGCGGGAAAGACGGTGCGCTATCGGGTTCTTGTCAAGGAGGTCAAGGAGAAGCACCTGGCCGAGCTCAACGATGATTTCGCAAAAGACGTCGGAGGCCTCGAGAACCTGGAAGAGCTCCGGGCGCGAATCCGAGACGATTTAATAAGCAAGGCCAGGGTTGCTGCCGAAAAGGATGTTAGGGAAGCGATCTTGAATCAGGTGGTACAGCGTCATTTTTTTGACGTGCCGGAGTCCCTGGTACGAGAGGAACTGGAAGATCGCGCCCGGAGAATTGCAACGCAGTTTGTCCGTCGTGGAATCGATGTGAACGACACGTCCATCGATTGGAAGAAGATCTTCGAGGGAGAGCGGCCACACGCCGAACAGACGGTCCGAAGGACACTGATCCTGGACGCGATCGCCAGGCAAGAGGGCATCGAGGTTCTCGAAGCAGAACTCGAAGAGGAAGTACGGACTCTGGCGGAAACCGCCAAGAAGTCACCGGTTGCGCTGCGCGCGCAACTCGAGAAGGACCAAAGAATTCAAAGCGTTAAGGAGCATTTGCGGCGGAAGAAGGCGCTTGATTTCATCTGTCGCAATGCTAATATTAGCCGGGGGTGACGAGAGTTGGCGCTTATACCGATGGTAGTCGAGCAAACAAATCGTGGCGAACGTGCTTACGATATCTATTCACGTTTGCTCAAAGACAGCATCATCTTTCTGGGGACTCCGATCGACGACAACGTGGCGAACCTGGTCACGGCGCAGTTGTTGTTTCTGGAGGCGGAGGATCCTGACAAGGATATCTCTCTCTACATAAATTCCCCCGGCGGGTCCATTTCTGCCGGGATGGCTATCTACGATACGATGCAGTTCATCCGTCCGGACGTGACGACCATCTGCATCGGGCAGGCGGCCAGCATGGGTGCTCTGCTTCTCGCCGCCGGTGCGCCAGGAAAAAGGTTCGCCCTGCCTAATTCGAGGATTTTGATTCATCAGCCTTCGATGAGCGGGCTCTCCGGCCAGGCGACGGACATCGATATTCACGCGAGGGAGATCCTGCGCCTCCGCCGACGCATGAACGAGATACTGGCAAAGCACACCTCGCAAGGCCTGGATAGAATCCAGTCGGACGTCGAGCGAGACTACATCATGACAGCTGATCAGGCTCGAGAATACGGAATCGTAGACCAGGTAATTTCCAAGAAAGAATAGTTTCCTCGATCGTGCGAGTTGGAGGTCTCCTTTGAGAAAAGACGATGAACGCGATGATATCCTGAGATGCTCGTTCTGCTCGAAAAGCCAGAACGACGTTAAGAAACTCATCGCCGGCCCCACTGTCTACATATGCGACGAGTGCGTGGACGTGTGCAATGAGATCATCGCCGATGATGTTGTGACTTCGCCGATCGGAGAGAAGCTCCCCAAACCGCAGGAAATCAAGGAGTTCGTCGACCTGTATGTAATCGGTCAGGAGACGACCAAGAAAAAGCTGGCGGTCGCAGTCTACAATCACTACAAGCGGTTGGAGATCACGAAGAAGCGGAGCGACCTGGAGCTTCAGAAGAGCAATGTTCTGCTGATTGGTCCCACAGGAACAGGCAAAACTCTGCTGGCGCAGACGCTGGCAAAGATGTTGTCCGTTCCGTTCGCGATCGTTGACGCCACGACCTTGACAGAGGCAGGGTACGTGGGCGAGGACGTCGAGAATATCATCCTCAAGCTGCTCCAGAACGCGGGGGGAGATAAGGAGAAGTGCCAGCAGGGGATCGTATATATCGACGAAATCGACAAGATTGCCCGCAAGGACGAAAACCCTTCCATTACGCGCGATGTTTCCGGCGAAGGTGTCCAGCAAGCTCTCTTAAAGATCCTGGAGGGGACAATTGCCAATGTCCCGCCGCAGGGCGGTCGAAAGCACCCGCACCAGGAGTTTATTCAGATCGACACTACCAACATCCTGTTCATCTGCGGCGGCGCCTTTGTCGGACTGGACAAGATCATCGAGCGGCGCGCCGGGAAAAAGAGCCTTGGCTTCATCACGAGCGAAAGCGACTACAAGAAGAACAAGGTCGCGGCGCCATCGAACATTCTGGAACTGACACAGCCGCGAGACCTGATCAAATTCGGGTTGATTCCGGAGTTTGTGGGGCGCTTGCCGGTGATAGGCTCCCTGTCGGAACTCGATCATTCGGCGCTGGTGGACATACTCACCAAGCCCAAGAACGCCTTGATCCGGCAGTATCAGAAGCTGTTTGAGTTTGAAAATGTGAAGCTGAAGTTCACCGACGAGGCTGTGGAGGCCGTGGCCGTCCAGGCCTTGGAGCGCAAGATGGGTGCCAGGGGATTGAAAATCATCCTGGAAGATCTTATGTTGGACATCATGTATCAGCTTCCTTCTCAAAAGAAGGTAAAAGAGTTCATGATTACGGGCGAAATGGTCGAAAATAAGGATATAGTGTTTGCACTTTTGGAGAAGGCTGGGTAACGATCAACGATGAGTACTGAGCATCCTGCGAAAACAATGGAACGTCTGCCCATGATCCCGATCCGGGATGTGGTGGTGTTCCCCCACATGATGATCCCTTTTGTGATCGGGCGCCCCTCGTCGGTCCGTGCGCTGGAGTTCGCTCTCGAAGGCTCCAAGCGCATCTTTCTGGCCACGCAGATCGATGCCTCCGTGGATGATCCCAAGGCTAACGACATCTACAAAGTGGGCACCATCGCCAACATCGTCCAGAGCGTCAAGCTGAACGACGGCAACATCAAGGTGCTGGTGGAAGGGATACAACGCGGGAAGTCCCTGCGTTACAGTTCGGAACCCGGCTTCTTTGTGGCGGATGTGGAGCTGATGGAGGAGACATCGCGCGCCAGCGCCAAAACCAACCTCCTGATCAAGCGGCTCCAGTCGGTATTCGAGCAGTTCTCCAAGCTCAGCCACCACGTCAACTACGACGCGATCCTCAATGCGATGAAGACGATGGAGCCTTCCAAGCTGGCTGACAACATATGCGCCAACCTTCCCATAAGCATTGAAGAGAAGCAGCAACTCCTCGAAATGGTGGACCTCGCGGAGCGCGTGGAAAAGATCAACGAGATCATTGAGGTCGAGATCGAGAAGATCAAAGTAGACCGGAACATCCAGGGACGCGTGAAGCGCCAGATGGAGCGCGCCCAGAAGGAATACTATCTCAACGAAAAGATGAAGGCGATCCAGAAGGAGTTGGGGCGCAAAGACGAGAAGACCGAGCTGGATGAGCTGAAGAAGCAAGTCGAAGCCGCCAAGATGCCCAAGGACGCGCACGAGAAGGCGATGAAAGAAGTTCAGCGCCTCGAGATGATGCCGCCCATGTCGGCAGAATCCACCGTATCGCGAACGTACCTGGACTGGCTGCTGGCAATGCCCTGGAACAAGAAGTCGCGCGAGATCCGGGACATGAAATACGCCTCGAAGGTCCTCGAGGAAGACCATTACGGTCTGGAAAAGATCAAAGAGCGCATATTGGAATTCCTGGCGGTGCGCAGTCTGGTCAAGAAACCGCAAGGGACCATCCTGTGCTTTGTCGGGCCTCCAGGCGTGGGCAAGACTTCGCTGGGAAGGTCGATCGCGCACGCGACCGGAAGGAAATTTATCCGGCTGTCTCTGGGCGGCGTAAGGGACGAAGCGGAAATTCGGGGCCACCGGCGTACCTACATCGGCGCCCTTCCTGGCCAGATCATTCAGATGATGAAGAAAGCCGGAACGAGGAACCCCGTCTTCATGCTCGATGAAGTGGACAAGATGAGCATGGATTTCCGCGGGGACCCTTCGGCCGCGTTGCTCGAAGTGTTGGACCCGGAACAGAACCATATGTTCATGGATCATTACCTGGACACCGAGTTCGATCTGTCCATGGTGATGTTCATCGCGACCGCGAACGTGCTGCACACGGTTCCGCGGCCCTTGCAGGACCGCATGGAAGTCATATATCTGTCTGGTTACACCGAGCTGGAAAAACTCGAGATCGCGAAGCGCTTCCTGGTCAGGAAGCAGGTCGAGGCCAACGGGCTGGAGACGGAGCAGATTCGTTACACGGACGGGGCACTTCTGGAACTCATCCGTAAGTACACGCGCGAGTCCGGAGTGCGCAACCTGGAGCGCGAGATCGCAAACATCTGCCGAAAGATAGCCAAGAAGATTGTCATCGCAGGATCCAAACAGACTGAGATCGGCGAGAGTGTTGTGGGCGAGATGCTGGGCAAACCCAAGTTCCGGCAGCAAGGTATCAGCGAGAGCAACCAGATAGGCCTGGCCACCGGGTTGGCGTGGACGGAAGTGGGTGGAGAAGTGCTCCTGACCGAAGCGACTCTCATGGACGGGAAAGGTCAGCTGACCTTAACCGGCAAGCTTGGCGAAGTGATGCAGGAATCGGCACAGGCAGCCATGAGTTTCGTGCGCAGTCGCGCCACAACCTATGGAATAAGCCGGGACTTTCATCGAAGGATGGACGTGCACATCCATATTCCCGAGGGAGCGATTCCGAAGGACGGCCCTTCCGCGGGCATTACGCTGGCAACTACGATCGTCTCCGCCCTCACCAGGATCCCCGTGCGAAACGATGTGGCCATGACAGGAGAAATCACCCTCCGTGGCAAGGTGCTGCCCATAGGAGGCGTCAAAGAGAAGTTGCTCGCAGCACACCGCGCCGGCATCAAATACGTCATTTTGCCAAAAGAGAATGAAAAGGATCTTCAGGACATTCCTCCCGAAGTCCTGGAATCCATCAGCGTAAACCTCGTGGAAACGATGGACGAAGTGCTCGAGGTGGCGCTGGAGCGGCTGCCCGTTTCCCAGGCTCAGATTCCCGAGGGAATGCCTGACCTCAAAGGCAACCGCCCGCACGAGAACCTCGCGCATTAGGCCATACTTCAAAGCGCCCGCGATGATTCTGCGTGAAAGTGATCGAAGCTGAGTTCGTCGCGAGCGCGTTTTCCCCGCGCGATTTCCCGCCGGCAGGCTTATCTGAGATCGTCTTTGCGGGTCGGTCCAACGTAGGAAAATCCAGCCTGATAAACAGGCTGGTGGAGAAGAGGAACCTCGCTCGAACCAGCTCGACCCCGGGCAAGACCCAGAGCATAAATTTTTACAGGGTAAATCGTTCCTTGCACTTCGTGGACCTGCCCGGATATGGTTACGCGAAAGTCCCAAAGTCCGTTGGCCGCCACTGGAAGAAACTAGTTGAAGCCTATTTTGGGAGTCGTCCCGGAATCGTTCTCGTCCTTCACCTGGTGGACGCGAGGCTCCGGCTGACGCCTCTGGACCAGGAGCTTGCTCAATGGCTTTGCCACCTGGGATTTCCGACTATGGTAGTGGCCACCAAAGCCGATAAGTTATCCGGAAACGAACGATCGTCTCAACTCAGAGCGTTATCGAGCTCCTTTGAAGGCGTTCCGGTCCTCCTGTCCTCTGCGGTAACGGGCATCGGCTGCAAAGAGATCTGGAAACGGGTAGCAGACACTACCCAGCATGTTTAATCCTCGAGGAAAAACCGGGAGAACATTCTTGACCGACCTCACTCTTCTCCCCAGGGAGCATAGATACCTATGACCGAAACAGCGCAGCATCGCAACCCCACCACCGGCCGCGAGAACGGCCATCTGAACATACGTGACTTGAAAGAGATGAACATCGCTTCCCTGACCCAGATCGCGAAGGACTTGAATGTCCCCGGCTACACGGGCATGCGGAAGCAGGAACTGATATTTCAGATCCTGAAGGCTCAGACAGAACAGAGCGGCCTGATTTTTTCCGAAGGCGTGCTTGAATGTCTTCCCGAGGGATTCGGGTTCCTGAGAGCGCCCGACTACAACTACTTGCCGGGTCCCGACGACATTTATGTTTCTCCCTCGCAGATCAGGAAATTCGACCTGCGCACAGGCGATACAGTCTCGGGCCAGATCCGGCCGCCGAAAGACGGGGAGCGATACTTCGCGCTGATAAAGGTCGAAGCGGTCAACTTCGAGCATCCCGACGCGGCGAAGGACAAGATTTTCTTCGACAACCTGACGCCGCTTTATCCGCATGAGGCCTTGAAGCTCGAGACCTCGTCCGACAACCTTTCGGGCCGGGTTATGGACATGCTGGCGCCTATTGGAAAAGGGCAGCGCGGCCTCATCGTTTCCCCTCCGCGCACGGGCAAGACCATGCTCCTTCAGTCCATCGCGAATTCCATCTCAAAGAACCATCCGGAGGTAGTCCTGATCGTTCTGCTGATTGACGAAAGACCCGAGGAAGTCACCGACATGCAGCGCTCTGTAAAGGGAGAGGTCATTAGCTCTACGTTTGACGAGCCCGCATCCCGCCACGTGCAGGTGGCCGAAATGGTGCTGGAGAAAGCCAAGAGATTCGTCGAACACAAGCGGGACGTCGTGATTTTGCTGGACAGCATCACGCGTCTGGCGCGCGCCTACAACACCATTGTGCCGCCGAGCGGGAAGGTGCTGTCCGGTGGCGTGGACAGCAACGCCCTGCAGCGGCCGAAGCGCTTCTTTGGAGCCGCGCGCAACATCGAGGAGGGGGGAAGCCTCACCATCATGGCCACGGCCCTGATCGATACGGGCAGCCGCATGGACGATGTCATCTTTGAGGAGTTCAAAGGAACCGGCAACATGGAGCTCCATCTGGATCGGAAACTGGTGGATCGCCGCGTTTTCCCCGCCATCGACATCAACAAGTCGGGCACTCGAAAAGAGGAGCTGCTTCTCAGTTCTGCCGACCTCACTCGGATCTGGGTTCTTCGGAAGGTGCTGAACCCGCTCTCGGTCACGGAAAGCATGGAGCTCCTCCTCGAAAAGCTCTCCAAGACCAAATCGAACGCGGAATTCCTCGGCTCCCTCTCCGGCGGCTAACCCTCCGCCAGATGCACCGCGTCGAATCAATCACGGCGCATCATGGCGTCGTTCCTTTACGACGCCGTTACCGAGACCGCCTGTACCTTAAAGTTACGCGCTTTAACTGCGCAAAGTATGAATACGACGACACGTTTTCTCGGTTTACTCACCTGCCTCGCGCTCTTCGTTTCCGGTTGCTCCGGCATGTTCAAAGGCAAGGGTGCCTCGGATAAGGCCGTGGCGGAATTTCACAAACTCTACAATGACGGGAAGATTGCTGAGATTCGCGCAGCCGCCGACTCCAAGTTCAAGAACGCCGCCTCGGAGAAGGAGTTTTCGGATTTCATGGGGGCCGTGCAACGGAAGCTGGGCAAGGTCACAAACACGTCGAGCGCTGGTTTCAATGTGCGGACGTTCAATCTGACCACCACGGCTGTCCTCCAGCAGAATACGACCTTTGAGCAGGGCAACGGAAACGAAACATTCACGTTTGAGATGAACGGCGAGAAAGCCCTGCTGGTTGGTTACAACATCTCCTCCAAAGAGCTGATCATGAAATAGCAGGCCGACCCGGCCGCTCCAGCGGACGCCGGTAGCTTCCCTGTTCTTCGCAAATGTTTAAACCGGTCATCCGCATCGTCGCTTTCTCCATAATCGTCGTGGGCACCTTCGCCCTTACGCTTGGCGCGATATTATTTCAGGCTGCATCCGTCACTAAGGCGGCTTCTGATTACACAGTCTCTGTAACATGGCCTTCAGCGCTCACCAGCGTGGTATGGCCGCCAAGCGGGCTGCCCTTCCATTTGCTTTTTGGTGTTGCCATCTTGGCCGGCTTCACAGGTCTCATTTTTTTTCGTGCACCTCGTGCAATCGGCGTCGGCGTCCTTTTCTTCCAGGCTGGAACCGGATACCTGCTGGGCGGCGGGCTCGGTGGATTCTTTATTTGCCGTGAGTTTGCACAGTATCATTTCGGAATGGACGCAGAGCGCCTCGGTGAGTATTGGTTTGCGTTTGAAAGTATCGCCGTCTGGTCATTGGCAGCGGCGACCCTGGCCGTACTGCGGAT
>WNGD01003649.1_pt1 | contig 20671 bp, 18 predicted proteins | sample 5400671 | NCBI WGS metagenome assembly WNGD01 (sample SAMN13153369, study PRJNA577476) | soil metagenome | isolation source: 40 cm soil or saprolite under grassland replicate 2 | place: USA:California | collected 2016-06-15 | reverse complement strand
CACTGAGTTGCCGCCGCCGCCAGAGATGGCCCCGACCCCATCGAAGACCCGGCCACCTTTCGTTGCATCGATCGTGATCGTTGTCATGCTGAGCACCCCCCGGGCTCAGGGCCTGGCCGCTTTAGCCAAATGGCCCAATGCGCGTGGGCGCTTAGGAGACTGTCCAGTGCGCCCTAAGGGGACGGAGAAACATCGCGCCGGCGTGGCACGCAGCGCCTGCCGCGATACCGGATCGGCCCCGCTCGGCCACTAACTCGATGGCTGACTCAGCCGCCGTCAGCGGCCAATAGCATCGCCCCCCTACGCAGCTGGTTTGATTTTAGTCCGATGCGGGGGAACATATCTATACCCTGCATAGCGCATTGACCGAGGGAATCCCGGCGTGACCACAGCGGCGCGGCCACCCAGCGCGAGTATTCCGATCGGCGTTTACCGCGGCCGAGGGTGCGGCGTCGCGGCCATCGAGCGTTATGAGGGGTTCCTCGGCCGCCGGGTGGACTACGTGCTCGATTTCATGCTCGAGTCGCCGTCGAGCTGGGCGCAGTTCGAGGCCGGGCACCTGACGGCCAGCGCCGACGTGTCCGCCTGGGTGGGCCAGCTCGGCGCCCGCAGGCTCGTGTTGGGCGTCCCCGCGTGCTGCATGGGCGCCGGGTGGGCAGACGAGGAGGCCGGGCGCAACGACAGCCATTGGAAAGCGCTCGGATCACGGCTGGTGTCGCTCGGGCTCGGCGATGCGGTGCTGCGGATCGCCAGGGAGATGAACGCCGCCTGGTACCGATGGGCGGTACGCGAAGGCGGGCAGACCACCTACATCCGCGGCTACCAGCACGTGCTATCGGTGCTGCGCGCCATCCCTGGCGCAAGCTTCCGGTTCTGCTGGAACCCCTACCTCGGCACCGGGACCTTGCCATCGTCGGGGACCAAGAGCGCCTACCCGGGCGACTCCTATGTGGACGAGATCGGCGTGGACGTCTACGACGGCGACTGGAGCGGGATCTACAGCGTTTCAGCCGATGCCATCTCCGGTTCCCGGCAGCAGGTATGGGACCGGCTGCTGACCGAGGGGGACAGCCTGCGAAGCTGGTCTCAGCTGGCCCGCAGCCGTGGTAAGCCGCTGTCCTTTCCCGAGTGGGGCCTCAGGTTATGGCGGGACGGCGGCGCCTACCACGGCGGTGGCGACAACGCAGTCCTCGTCCAGGGCATGGCCGACTTCATCACCGGATGCGGCGCCGCATGGCACGCCATGTGGGAAGACCCTTGGGGCGCCGGCGTCTGCGACCCCGACACCCTCCCCAGCCGGCCCATTCCGGTGCCGACGGCCCGCGCGGCGTTCCTCGCCGCATTCGGCAGCTAGCCCAAAGTAATCTGGTGCGCCACGACCATCAGCGCTGTGCCGGGAAGGACAGTGAACTGGTGTGGCGGTCAGGGCTGAGCGTCAGCAGCGTCCGGCTGGCGGCTCAGGCCGGGCATGGGGAAGCGGTCGAAGAATGCCCGGTCGTCGAGGACCCGCCGGGACCGCATGTCGGCTCGCCGGCACCAGGCGTCGCTGTCCAGCGCAAGGGCCAGCGCCTGGGGAAAGAGGGGGTACTTGCTGAGCGCCGCGATCACGGTCGCGAGCCGGTCCCGATCGAAATGCACGATGGCGATTCTCAGCGTGTTGTGGAGCACCGCGATGGGATTGACGGCGTAGGGGAACCGGGGCCGGAACAGGTGCGCGATCTTTGTGCGCGGCGCGATCCGGCATTCGTATCCAAGTGCCCATAGCCGGAAGCAAAGCTCCATCTCGCCGCCGCCCCACAAGATCAGGCCGGGGTCGAAGCCACCCGTCTGCTCGAAGACCTCGCGTCGCATGGCCAAGAAGCATCCGCACACGATAGGCACGGCGTAGGGCTCGTCGCGTTCGCGCGGCAGCCACTCCACGTCGAGAGCGGCGTTCTTCCAGCGCATGCCGAACCCCACCTTCGAGTCGTTGCCAAGGGCGGCCACGGCCGTGCCGGCCGCTCCGACGCGGGGATCGGCGAGCAGCGCGGCGAAGGCGGCAGGCCACCCGGGCTCGGGATCGACGTGCGCGTCACTCCACAGGATGAAGGACCCGGTCGCGAACCCAGCGCCGAAGTTCCGCGCGGACGGAGGGCCCAGCCGCCGCGGCGGCTTGACCACACGAACGCGAGGCTGGCTGGCGCGGAGCAAATCGACGCTGCCGTCGGTGGAGAAGTCGTCGACGACGATCAACTCGGAATCCGCCGGCGCCGTCGCCGCCAGACCGCTGACAGTCCGCGGCAGCCTGTCGCCCTCATTGTGGGTCACGACCACGATCGAGACGCTGGCCGGTGCGCTCACGGGTGCGAGTCCCGCTACGGTGCCGGAATGGGCGTAGGAGTCGGGGTCGGGGTCGGTGTCGGAGTGGGCTTCGGAGGGGGTGTCGGGGGAAGAGGTGACGGAGAGGGGTACGGCGAAGGTGTCGGGGGAAGAGGTGACGGAGAGGGGTACGGCGAAGGTGTCGGGGGAGGTGTGGGAGTCCCCCCGCCGCAGGGTTGCCAGCCAACTGGCGCCCAGCCGGTGACCTCGCTAGCGAGAGCGACCGGAATGGCAGCGGCCGGTGCGCCCGGAGCCTCACAGGGAGCATGCCTAAACCACCGCATTGACAATTGAAGACTTTCAGTAATGACCACGCTTCTGCCATGTTGGGAATCGACAATGAGCGTCGGCATGTCAGCACTGGAAGTCGATTCGCTCATGACAGGCCTCGCTGGGTGATTCGAGCCTTGGTGCCGCAATGATACAACCGTCAGAAGTGCGGTGGTAGGCCATACTTCCCTCACCCGGAGTATGACACGTCTATTCGGGGTTGCCTGGCGGACTCCAGGGACCGCGAAAACCCGGTCTATTCGGGCTGATCTAGACGACCGCGCTACTTGTTCTCATAGCTGTACAAATACGGTCAAACTATTCCGATTCCAGGCAAAGCGGGCCTACCAATCCGACGCGATCACGCGTGCGGGTTATCGACGCTGGGGTCACCGTCGGCTGGAGCGGTGACGGCTCGTGGGCTCGCCGGGGTGGGCCTGCTCTTCTTGTCCGGGTGGCGGCGCTTGTCACGTGCGTAGATGTCCCCTGGTCTACCGTCGCCTGAGCTGCGGCGGTCCAATTCGAACAGCGTGGTCGCGGCCATCAGATCGCTGAGCTTGGCGTAGCCGTAGTTGCGGGAGTCGAAGTCCGGGCGTTGCTGGGTGATGATGTGGCCGACAGAGGCGAGCGCGGCCCAGCCGTCATCGTCGGAGGCCGCCTCCACCGCGTTACGCAGCTGGTTCACCAGCGCAGTGTCTCCCTTAAGCTTCGCGGCGGAGGCGCGTGGCGCCGGTTTGAGCACCGCGCCGGCGGGCGTGACAGCGCTCTCGGCATACGTGAGATTCTCGATGTAGATGAACTTGTCGCACGCCGCGACGAAGGGCTTCGGCGTCTTACGTTCGCCAAACCCATAAACGGTGAGGCCGGATTCACGGATACGCGCGGCCAGACGGGTGAAGTCGCTGTCGCTTGAGACGATGCAGAACCCGTCGAATCGGCCCGAGTACAACAGGTCCATTGCGTCAATGACCATCGCCGCGTCGGTGGCGTTCTTGCCGCTGGTGTAGGCGAATTGCTGGATCGGCTGGATCGACTGGGCGAGCAACTGGTCTTTCCAGCCTTTCAGGCTCGTGCCGGTCCAGTCGCCGTAGGCACGTTTGACGTGCGCGGTGCCGAACTTGGCGACCTCGGCCAGCAACCCCTCGGTGATCGACGGCTGCGCGTTGTCCGCGTCGATGAGCACCGCGAGCTTGGCTGCGTTCTCGCTGACCATGCTGCCCTCCTTGGCTCGGATGCTACTGGGCGGGGCACCGGGAATGACAGCAAGGTGTGCCGGCTCGCGGGATCCTGATGAGGAGCGCAGCCACCGCGGGAAGAAACGCGCCCGGCCGGGCCAGCGGGCCGGGCCGGGCGCGTTTCTGCGAGAACCTTACGGACAGGGGTTCGAGATCGTGTTGGCGAAGTTGTGGTAGCGCAGGTCGAAGCCGTAGTCGGTCAGCTCGAGCGGACCCCATGCGGCCTGTTCGCCGCCGAAGTTGCTGATCTGGTTCGGCAGGTCGTTGCTCATCGCCCAGGCGCAGCTACCACCCGCGTTGGCGAGGTGATACCAGGGGTAGAACTGGGCGCCGGGCGGCGGGTTCGTGCATCCGACGCCGGTGTGGTGATCGCACACACCGCCGGAGTTCGGCTCCTCGATCCTGGGCAGGTCGGTCTCGAACCGGACTGTGTCGTACGAGCTCGTGAACCCGCCGCCAGTCCGTGGTGACGACAGGAACATCGGCGTGGGGAAGTTCGACGACCCGTCGGGCCAGTCGGCGTGGTAGGAGTACCCATCGAAGTCGCTATCCCCGTTGCCGAACATGAGGCACCCGGGAATCCTCGGTCCGCCGAAGCAGTTGGCGTCGTCGGAGTCCCCGTCCTTGGACTCGAAGTGCCCGATCTCGTTCGAGAAGGACAGGTTGTCGGTGTGGGCGGCCCACGTGGTCCATGCCGTGGGCTGGCCGCTCGCGGTGGGCGGGGCGGCCGAGGAGTACATGGGGTGGAACGCGTAGGGCGCGCCCTGGCAGGTGAAGTTCACCGGGTCCCACAGGATGTGCCTGAACCCGTTGGCCTCGCTCGCGACCATCTTGCCTGTCTGGCCGGTCGTGTTGTCGGTGATCTGGCTGAGGAGACCGGCCGGTGTGTCCCGAAGCGTCACGCTGAGCTTGTCGCCCTGGTTCATCAGCAGCGTGTCCTTGCTGGGATTAAAGGTTCCCGTGGTCGCTGTGTCCGGGCCCGGCGGCGCCACGGGGTTCCCGCTCAAGGTGAGGAACGCGAAGTTCGCGGGCTCAGTGCAATTGGGGTTGGCCAGCGCCCCGGGCGGACTGCCAGGACCGTGGAGGGCGCCGTACTGGGCCTGGAGGCTGAAGATCGCCATCGCGGCGCACCAGTGGGTGCTGTCACAGGAGACCTTCTGGATGAACGGCGGGTATCCGGGCGGGTACAGCTGGAGTTCGAGGAACGCCGCCCCGGCGTGATCCGGTTGCGGGGGAACCTGAATGTTGGCGTCGGTGGTCGTGCAGTTGGGGTTTCCCTCCGGATAGCTCTGGTTGTCGCAGAGCGTCATGCCGAACCAGGGGGCCACCGTGAGCTGGAAATCGGCCACCGGCCCGCTGAAGGAGGTGCTCGGGGCACCCGGTGGGTCGACCGGCAAGGTGACGTTCCAGCGTGCCCTGGTCGAGGATCCCGGCTGGTTAGAGAACCAGCCGACGTCGGCCTCGTCGTGGCCCACGTAGTGACCGTTGTCCTCGAATCCGTCGTCCTCGTTCGCAGCGATCTCCGCGCATTGCAGGTGCTTAACCACTCGCTGAACGGGGCTGAAGCCGTTGCAGTCGAGCAGGCCCGTACCCTTGGGATGCCAAGCCGGTTCGGCGGAGACCGCCGACACGCTGAGCGCCACGAGCGTCACTGTGACCGCGATCGCAAGAGGGTAGAGGCTACGTCGCATTGATCCCTCCCTATCGGGCAGACGACCAGCACGCCGACTAGGGGGATAGCGGCTTGGAAGTCTCCCTTTGTTGCGGGAATCGTAGGCTCGCGGTTGGAAGCTCGGCAAGACATGTTTACAGAATTGATGCCATTCTGCGATTCCAATCTTGGTGAGGCGCTGAATTTCAGGCAACCAGATGTGACACGACGTAACCGCAGAGACTTGCCACCAAGCGCTAGCCGTTCGGAATCATTTCTGTGCCAAACTGTCAACGGCTACGGCACCCGGCCCGAGGGCGGCTGGGAGGTGGCTTGTGGGCGAAGTGGCGCTTTCGGCCGGGACGATCGAGTACGAGGACAGCGGTGGCGGCGGGCCGGTGCATATCTTCCTCCACGGAGCGGCGATGGATGGGTCGGTGTGGGCACCGGTGGTCGCTGACCTGCGGAGTGACCACCGGTGTGTCGTGCCGACGCTTCCGCTCGGCGCCCACAGGCGGCCGATGCACCGCGGCGCGGATCTGTCGCTGCGCGGGTTCGGCCGCATCGTGCGCCGATCCTCCCGGCGCCCGCGCCCCAGCTGGGGAGGCGTCCCCTTTTATCTTTTGTGCGCTAGCGGGACTGTCTAGTTGGGACGCGGTGACTCGCTACGCACCGCGCACAATTTTAGGGGGCATAATGATCACGTCAGCTCTTCATCGCGGATCAGCGGCGCGTGGCCTCGCCGGGCTGGCCGTCGCAGCCTGTTCGGTGGCGCTGGCTGCGGCCTGTTCCAGCAACAGCCCGCCGGACCACGCGGCTGCCACCACATCAGGACCGGCCACCGCCACCGCGCGCCCGGTGCCTGTCGCGACGACCCAGCCAGGAGTCCCCGGCGCACCGGCGCCGCCGGGCACGGGTTATGCGCGCTGCCACACCAGCCAGCTAGCGGCCGCCTTCACCGGCCTCAATGCCGCGTCGGGCGGCCAGCGCGGTATGACCCTCATCCTGACCAACCGCTCGAGCCGCACCTGCTACGTCTACGGCTATGAGGGACTGGGCTTCCTTGGCAGCGACGGCGGCCCGCAGCCGACCCATCTGAGCCGGGTCAACGTGGCGCACACGCAAGTGACGCTGCGGCCAGGCGGCAACGCGCAGGCCCTGCTGACCTGGCGGGTCTACCCGGAGCCGTCGAGCCCACTCGAATATCCGCAGCAGGTGGAAATCACGCCGCCGGACGAATACTCGCACCTGATCGCATCGTGGCCGTCCGAACCCGTGCGCGGCGGTGACATCGCCACCTGGCCGCTGAGCGCGGCGCGGCCCGGACCCGTTCCCACTGGCGCCGGCACCATACAAAGCGCCTTCAACGGAATGTGCATGGCCGTCGCCGGCAACGGCAGCGCGAACGGCACCAAGGTCGTGGCCTGGAAATGCGACGGCGACACCGCACAGCGGTGGACCGCCTACAGCGACGGCACGCTGCGGATCAACGGCAAGTGCCTGGACGTCACCGGCCGCAGCGCCGCAATCGGGGCGACGGTCGCCATCGGGGCATGCGACGGTAGCCCAAGCCAGCGGTGGCAGGTCAGCCAGGTGTCGCTCAACCCATTTGGCGCCATCATCGGTGCCGGTTCCGGCAATGTGCTGACCGACCCGGGTGGCAGCATCACGAACGGCATTCAGCTCGAGATGGGGCCCTACCGCGGCGACCAGAGCCAGCCGTGGCGCGTGTCGTTCCACCACTACCTGGGCCACTAAAGCGGGCTGGTGACCGACCGGGGTCGGCCGGGTAGGCTGGCGGCAACGGCGCAGGAGGGTGCCGCCGGGTTCGCGGGCAGGACTGAGTCCACCTCCACAGCGCCTGACAAGGTCGTGCTTGCTGGCAGGATCGTCTTCCTATCGAGCCCGAACGCGGACCCGGGCTGCGAAGGAGACGTCATGCCCGAGCTTCCGGGCCGACCCGACCTCGACCAGCTTCGCCGCCAGGCGCGCGAGTTGCTTCGCGCCGCCGCCGCTGGCGAACCACGCGCCGTGACCCGGCTTCACGCGGTCTCGGATCGGGTCATGCTATCGGCGGCCCAGCTGGCGGTGGCTCGCGAGTACGGCTACTCGAGCTGGTCCAGGCTGAGGGCCGAAGTAGCGCGCCGCCGCTCGTCCGGGCCGGGCGCGAGCCCGCCCGTCCAGAATGGTGGCGGGCGAGGTTCGCTGGATGCGCCCGAAGAAGGCTGGTCGTTCGGCGGGGGCACCGCCATCGAGACTGCCGAGGGGGTCCTGGCCCCTGGCGCGCTGTTCATCCGCTCCGGTCACGCCTTCTTGGATGCCACTCTCACCCTCTCGGCGAAGGTGGAGCGCGGGCGGGCCAAATCCGGCCGGATGCCAACGCTGGGAATGCGGTTTCGGCCCCTGTTTAGCCGCCGCCGGCCGCGGTCGCCGCACAGACCCGAACTGGACGACGTCGCCATCACCGATGACCGGGGGGCGAGGTACACCCTTGGTGTCGACATGATGGGGGGCGCATTCCAGCGGTCGGGCGAGGCCGCCGGTCCCCTGTCCTTGAACCTTGGGCTCGATCCGGTCCCAGAGCGGGGGGTCGGCTGGCTCGAGCTGCGCGGCCAGGGCGACTCATCGACTCGCCTCCTGGCTTCTTCGCGGGCGGCTGCACACGTGGGCCCGGTCACACCGGTAGCAGCCAGCCCAGCCGAGAGGGAGCTGTTGAAACGCGCCTACGTGCTCATCGAGCTTCAACTCGCCACCGCCGGCGAGGCCGCTGACATGCTCAGCCAGTGGTGCTCGGAGGCCCTCACCAGGACCGCAGAGCTCCAGCGATCCGGCGAGCTCGATGCCGCGAGCGAGCTACCCGGCCAGCTCGCGAGGCTGTGCGCCGCGCTCACTGAGCATCGCCCGGCCGACCGCCTGCCCGCCGACTGGTCAGGCATGCTCGACGCGGCGCACCGGACCGACGGACCGCGGCATCACCTTGACATCGGGGCTGCGCTGCCCCCGGTCGATGGCATCGCCACGCAACTCGACAGCCTGATCTCCGGGCCCGGCAGCTGGCAGGTCTACCTGCGCGCGGCGCCCGGATGGTGGAGCTACAGCGAACGCGGCCGCCGCAGGTGGCCCCGCGTGTCGGTGCATGCGGAAGACGACCTCGCAGGCAGGTACGTGAGCAACTCCGGCGACGGCACCGGTCACGGCGACCCCGAGGAGCTCGCCCTTGGGTTCCTGCCTCGTCTCGACCCGCTCGCTCGCTCACTGAGGCTGACGTTGACAGCGGCGAGTGAGGAGGTCGCCGTTGATCTCGGTCTTGTGGCCCGGAGCGAAGGCCCGGCTTGAGCGGCGCGATCTCCCATGCCGGAGTTTGGAGTGGGCGGTCGCGGGTGGTTCCTCGCCGTTCCGCCGCGGGATCCGGCTCAGGTAAGCCCGCGGCGGCGACGGGGGCCGCGACAGGAAGCGCAGCCGTTAGGGAAAAGGCGGCTTTGTACTTCTCAAAGGGGACCCATGTATGCGAGATGGCTTGGCACAGGCAGGTTCAGGGCGCGCCCGCGAGCTTCCCGGCTCACCGGGCCGATATGAAGATCTTTCAACAGACGGTGCCGTACCTTGACCGGTTTGCTGGCCTGCGCCGTAAAATGACCGCCTTGTAGGCGGTTACCCAGCGCGCGGAGGTCGACATGAGCCGACGAATGCTGCGAGCCCTGGCTGCTTCGGCGACGACGGCCGTGGCCGTTGCATTGCTCGCATCGACGGCTGAGCCGTCAGTTGCGAGTGCCCAGCCGGCGCCGCCTAACTTCGACTCGAGCGCCATGCACGGGAACGAGGCCGAGGACGCCATCGCCATCAACCCGGTCAACCCATCCAACATCGTCACCATGGCCACCCTTCCCGACGTGGTGAGCGGGTTGTTCGAGGGAGTCTCCTTCGACGGAGGCAAGACCTGGGCCAGGCGCGTCATCGGCGCCGGCGCCCCGCTGGGCGAGATCTGCTGCGACGAGCAACTCGCGTGGGACCGGTACGGGAATCTGTGGATGACCTATCTGGTCAACACCAACGGCGACGTCCTTGTCGCGGTCTCGACCGATGGCGGGCTCACATTCACCAAGGCCGGGGAAATCGTGCCGACCACGCCGACGGGGAGCCGGGCACCGGCGGGCGCCACGCCCAAACGGCTTAGGCCGCCGTCGCAAAACCCCAACATCTTCGGCGATCAGCCGTCCATCTCGACCGGGCCGAACAGCGTCTGGGTCAGCTACACCAGCGCCCCCTCGACCGTGGTGCAGGCCGCCGGCGCCACCGTCAGCGGTCTCGGCCAGTTCGGATCGTTCAGCGCGCCGGAGACCGTTCCGACCTCCGCCGGGAGGGGAGATTTCGGCGACACCGCCGTGGGCCCGAACGGGCAGGTCATGGTGACCTACCAGGACCAGACCAATGGCCAGGGCGGCTCTCACATCTACACGGCGATCGACGCCAACGGGCTGCGGCCAGGAGGGTTCGCCGATCCGCGGCTGTTGGCTCGAAGCAGGGTAGGCGGGTTTGACTACATCGCGGCGCAGCCGGACCGTTCAGTCGACGCCGAGGCCAACCTGGCGTGGGACCTGAGCGGCGGTCCTCATAACGGCCGGGTGTACGCCGTCTGGACCCAGGAAACGAAAAACGAGAGCGACAACACCGACATCATGTTCCAGTACTCCGACGACAACGGGACGACGTGGACGCCCGCGGTACAGCTGAACGACGACCACACGGCCAACAGCCAGTTCATGCCGTCCATCGCGGTCGACCAGGCCACCGGAGACGTTGCTCTTTCCTGGTATGACAGCCGCAACGATCTCGGCGCCGGCGGCTCGGGTGACACCGACGGGATCCCGAACGACGACGCCCAGATCTGGGCCACCTACTCCACCAACGGCGGTGTCACGTTCGTGCCGAATTTCGGTGTGAGCGCGGGCACATTCAACGCCCCTGACGCGCAGAGCTTCTTCGACTACGGCGACTACACTCATGCGGCCTTCCAGTCGCACCTCTTCTATCCGGCTTGGTCGGACAACTCGAACAGCACGGGTGAGAACCCCGACGGCGCGCTGCATCAGCTGGATCTGTTCACCGCGAAGGTGCATGTCCCATAAGCGCCGCCACACGCTGGAGCGGCGAGGACAGCAGCCCGAACGGCTGCGCTCAGCCGCGAGCGTCCGCACCGTGACACAACCCGACGGGCCGGCGTAGACCCCCAGCTCCAGCTTTATCGGATGAGTGTCACCACCCATTTGTGTAGACAGTGGCCCTCTAGACACAGCATCGTGGGCGTGCGTCTGAGCTTTACCGTGTGATGCACGTTCGTCTCGGCAAATAGCACCCGGCCCGCTTTGCCGCTTGCACCCGGCTCTGTGCGCACGAGCCAGGTCTCGATCGTGCGGATAGTGGCCGTAGCCAGGTTCGCCGACACCGGGACCGGGCCAACGATTCGGATGACAGGCGCCGACACGTCGACGTGCTGTGGCCAACCCTTCGTCTGGCTGATGATGAAGCGCCGCGCCGCACCGTAGAACCGGCTCTCAATCCGGGTCAGGGCTGCCGGCCCAAGAAGGGGGTCACGGCCGAACTTATAGAATGGCACGCGGGCCAGCAGTGTGTCGTTCACCACATAGGCGTAGCAGACTTCGTACTGGTGGCGGTTGTAGTGCTCGCATCCACGCGATACCGCCGGTCCCTGGCTGGAACCGGGAGCCTGCGCCGCCGGGATGCTCGAACACCCGGCCACAAGTACGAAACCGGCAGCAAATACGACCCCGCCTAACCGCTTCATCACGCCGCCTCCTGTAAAGGGTAACGCCGTCAACGGCTTGGCCCGGAACAGCCCGCGCTGAACGGTCCCGCGCCGTCGCAAGTGCGGCTCCCGCGGTCGCCGAAGCCGTCGCTGACCTGCGCCGGGCGCAGCAGCGCGCCGCGCAAGCCGCCGGGCAGCCGCGCCGGGGCCCGGCTACGGCCGCGCGGTCCAGGCGACCGGCAGCCGCTTGACGCCGCGCTGGAAGTTTGATCGCAGGTAAGACGGTTGGCCCGCAGAGATGAGAGCTGACGTGCGGGCCAGTACTTCGCTGAACAGCGCGCGCATCTGGGTACGCGCCAGGTGGGCACCCAGGCAGAAGTGCGGTCCGTGACCGAACACCAGGTGCGGGTTGGGATGGCGGTAGATGTTGAAGCGGCCGGGATCTGCGAAAGCCGCCTCGTCGCGGTTGGCTGAGCTGAATGAGACGACCACCTTGTCTCCTTCGCCGATGCGCTTCCTGCCGAGTTCGCAGCCGGAGGTCGCGGTCCGGCGGAACGTCATAACCGGCGTCCACCAGCGCAGCATTTCCTCGATCGCGCCGGGCATCAGTGCTGGATCGGCGCGCAGACGGTCCTGTGCGTCCGGGTGCTCGAGCAGCGCGATGCACGCGCCGGGCAGGCCGTTGCGCAGGGTCTCGTTCCCGGCGACAGCAAACAGCCAGAACATGTTCTCGAACTCGGCCACCGACACCTGGCCGCCGTCGTCGTCGGCCTGTGCCAGCAGGATCGACATCACGTCCTCTCCCCGGCGGCGCCGTTTCTCCTCTGCCAGCAGGTGGGCGTAGGCGTACAGGTCCGGCATTCCTTCGCGGGTCCGCGGGTCGGGCATCCTGCCATCACGGTCTGGTACCGGCCGCAGGGCATGCGCCTCCCTCGCCATGGGCGTCCCCGCGGCCGGGTCGAATTCGGCCGAAGACGCGTAGTCAGGGTCCTGGTAGCCGATCACCCGGTTGGACCAGTCGAAGAGCAGCCAGCGGTCCTGCTCCGGCACGCCGAGCACGTCGGCAAGGGTGAGCAGCGGCAGGTCCGCGGCCACGTCGTTGGCGAAGTCGCATTCGCCCCGCCGGCCAGCGAATGCGCGATCGCAGATGGCGCGTGCATGACCGCGGATACGGTGCTCAAGCTGGGCGACCGCCCGCGGGGTGAACGACCGGCTGAGCAGCCGCCGCAGCCGGGAGTGTTCCGGCGGGTCCATATTGAGCATCATCCGCCGGACATAGCTGAGCGCCTGCGGCGTTGCCGGGTCACGGATCTGGGTCGCGCCAAGTGAGGAAGAGAACAGCCGCGGCCTCGTCAGCACCGACTCGACATCCGCGTGCCGGAGCACCAGCCAGAACCCCGGGCCTCCCGGCCAGCCCACGACGGGAATCTCCGCTACCCACACGACCGGCGTGTCGCGGCGCAGCCGGGCGAGCGCGTCGAAAGGCACGCCGGTCACATAGGTGGCAGGGTCGAACACCACCTCGGTGTCCGGCCGCGTGGACCCGGACACCGTCGTCACCCCCGCCCGAGGAACTCCTCGATGGACGTCGCGAGCGCCACCGGGGTTTCAAACATCGGGTAGTGCCCGGCGAGGACACGGCGATCCCCGGATCCGACGGTCAGGGGTGAACTGGCCACATCTGCCTCCGCTCAAGCGCGGCCGCTGCTCGCTGCTGACTCTAGTCAGTCAGTGTGCGTTACGGGAGGAGCGGCCGTTAGCGCGGTGGTGAAGATCGCGCTCACGATGGTGCGGCACTTGGCACCGCTGGATTCCGCATCAGGCCCAGCGGACTGGGCAGTGTCACCTGTGTGCCGCCGAGTCTGCCGAGTTCGCGTGCGCTCCTAAGCGCTCCTGTCGCGCTGGCCAAGTCGGGCCTGCTGCGGCCGTATCGTCCCGATCGGGTGATGCGAATTGGCGCCGGGCTGCTTCGCTACGGCACCGGCCCGGGATTCGGCCCATTGGCGGGCGCCACCCTGTGCCCGGAAAGGCTCGCAATCATCGACGATGACGGCGCGCTGACATTCGGCCAACTCGAGGAGAGATGCGAAGCGTTCGCCGCTCGGCTTCGCCTCGTTGCGTCAGCCGGCGACACCGTCGCCTTGCTCGGCAGAAACTCCGCCGGCTTCTACCAGACAATGGTCGCCGCCACCCGGCGCGGCATGGACGTCCTCTACCTCAATACGGGCCTTTCCGCGGGCCAGATCGCCGAGATCGTGACGCGCCGTGGCGTGCGGCTCCTGGTGCACGACGCCGAGTTCGCGGGAAGAGCGCCGCCCGGCCTAATGAGCATTCCCGTGCCCGGCCACGATCCGCCAAGCCACACGCGGATCACCGCAAGCGGGCGGCGGCAACCCCGCCCAGCGCGTTCGCGCAGTCGGCACATAATGCTGACATCCGGCACGACCGGCAGGCCGAAGAGCGTCCCGAGAACCGTCGGAGGCGCGGCCTCGGTGATATCCGTGGTATCGGGCCTGCCGAACCGGGCATGGGAGACGTCTTTGATCGCGGCGCCCATGTTCCATGCCTGGGGCTTTCTCAACACCGTCCTGACGATGCTGTTCGGCAGCACGATCGTGCTCACGCGCGGGTTCGATCCGCAGCGGACGCTGGGCCTTGTCGAACGCGAACGCTGCAACGTCCTTGTCGCGGTCCCGACGATGCTGCGGCGCATCATGGATCTGCCACCCGACATCCGCCGCCGTCACGACACCTCGAGCTTGCGGGCGGTGACCGTCAGCGGGTCGGCGCTCGCGCCCGCACTTTCTGACGGGTTCATGAACGAGTTCGGCGACGTCGTGTACAACCTCTACGGCTCGACAGAGGCCGGCTACGCTGCCGTCGCGAAACCCGCCGACCTGCGCGCCGCACCGGGGACCGCAGGTCGCCCGCTGCCGCTTGTGGACGTGCGGATACTCAACGCCGATGGTTCACCTTGCCCGCCAGGCGTTCGCGGGATGATCTGGGTAAGCAGCCGCGACTCCATCGCTATAGCCGAAGATGACAAAAGCAGCCATGGCGCGGTACGCACCGGCGACATTGGGTGGCTCGACGAGGCTGGGCGGCTGTTCGTAGCGGGCCGCGCCGACGACATGATCATAACAGCTGGGGAAAACGTATATCCCACGGAGGTCGAGACCGTGCTGGAGCAGCATCCCGGCGTGCTTGAGGCGGCGGTCATCGCAATCCCAGACGAGCTCTACGGTCAGATTCTCAGCGCTCACCTGGTTCTAAGGGACCGTGGCGCCGTCACGCCCGACGCGCTGCGTTCCTGGTGCCGCGAGCGCCTCGCCGCGTTCCAGATACCAAAGCGGTTTACCATTCATGACAAGCTGCCCCACAATGCGGCGGGGAAGGTGCGGAAACGCGACTTGAAGGACTCAAGCTGAGGGCGTCGGGCCCCGTTCCCGTATGGGTACGGCCAGGGTCGCCGGTAGCGCTGATCCTATGAAATGCGCACAGGGATTTCGCCGCCGAGCTGGAAGCCGGGAGTCACACCAAGGTCGTCACCGCTCCAGAAGCGCCCGGCGTCGTACCAGTTCGGGCGGCGGTCGCCTGCCAACAGTCCCATGGCCTGGTAGGTGACGGCGAGGACCTCGGCGCAGTAGGCGGTTCCCAGTTTTGTCTCCTGCCCGGTGCGCCCGGGCACCGGTATCCGCCCGGACAACCACCGCGCGGCGAGCCGGGAGGTGGAGGGGAACGGCGTGCCGTCCAGCCGGGCGATGGTGCGCAAGGCGGCGTTCTCCATCTCGCCGCTGACCGGTGGGTCGAGCTGGCGCAACCATATCCGCTGGCCGTAGCGGGTGGCCCAGACGATGGCCGCATCGCGCAGGTCGTGGAGTTGAGCCCCGCGGTGGCGGGTGCCTGACCACCGGTCAGGCAGAGACCGGCCGTGTTCAGCGTGCCACATCAGCGGTGGCCGGTCGTCGATGACCACCGACATGCCAACATGGTTGACAGGGCTGTTGGTGAGCAGACGGATGGCCAGGTCTATCGCGGTACGGCCGCGAAACAGCCACACATCACCCGTGCGCGTCAGTTTGAGGGCGTGGTCCAGGGTAATGCTCACGGCGGGCACGGGTCGTAGCCTAGGCACGTGGGCTGGCCGGGGACCAGCCGGCCGGTGGTCCGCGACACATCCCAGACGTAGCCGAGCCGCGGCCCGGATGGGTGCGGCCGGTGACTATCCCGAACGGCTGCGCTCGCTGTCACACCCGCGTCGCCGCGGCTGACCAGGGGGCGCTCAGTGCCGCTGCGCGTGGCGGCACGCCGCGTGAGCCGTTCAGGATCCTGGGTCTGTCACGGCGCGGTGCGCGCGGCGGCGTCTGCGGGCCCGGGGCGATGAGGTTGGCGAGGGTTGCTTGCCGGCCGCGGATTCCGCGGGCTGAGCCGTGCCTGCGGACCGGCTGGCCTGCCACCTGTCCCGGCAGAGCTGATCCAGCCGCAGCCAGGCGGGCGGCGGGTCACCGGGCGGCGCGGACAGCAGGGCCATTGCGACAGGGTCGGCCATCGCGGGCGGCGGCGCCGAGCCGGGGTCGGGACGGTGTCGTGCGGCGAAGGCCACCATCGTGTCGGCAATCTTTTCCAGCCGGGGATCGGCGGGGTCCCAGGCCGCCGCCTGATCGTAGGCCAGGTAGATCTGCTGGAACTCGGGGTCGGCGAGGGCCGTGAGCTTGTCCTGCGCCGCCTGCGCGACCTGCTCGCGGTAACGCGCCGCGAGCAGGATCCAGCCGTCGCGTTCGGTCTGGACGGTGTGTGGGCTGACCCCGATAGCGCGCAGCCGGTCCAGGAGGTCGGCGACTTCGGCCGGCACGAACAGCCGCTCGCCCGCGGCGAGCCGGGCGATCCGGCGCCGCTGCTCCTGCAGGCCGCGGATCCGGGTTTCCAGTGCCTCGTCAATCTGGGCGATGGCCTGGGAGAACTGATCGGGCTGGGCCTTGAGCAGGTCGCCGATCCGGGCCAGCGGCGCACCCGCATCGGCCAGGGTTTTGATCCTGATCAGGGCCACCACTGCGTCCGCGTCGTAGCGGCGGTAGCCGGACGCGTCGCGGGCCGGCTCGGCAAGCAGCCCGCGCTGGTGGTAGTGGCGGACGGCGCGCACCGTCACCCCGACGTAGGCCGCGAGCTGGCCTATGGTGAGCATCATCGACCTCCCTGCGCTGGTGCGGCCGGGCCGTGCATGGCCGGTTCCAACGTATTCACCAAGCCCCCGGTTAGCGCGCCGCGCCGCGGTTGAACAGGGCCCGGGCAGATACGTAACCGGCCAGGGCCAGGCCGGCGCACCAGGCGGCGGCGATGAGGGCGCTGTCGCCGATCGGCGTGCCCGTCAGCAAGCCCCGCAGGGTCTCGATGATGGGAGTGAAGGGCTGATACTCGGCGAACCAGCGCAGTCCGGGCGCCATCGACCGCGGGGGGATGAAGGCGCTGCCGAGGAACGGCAGGAACACCAGGGGCGTGGGGAGGTTGCTCGCGTTTTCGGGGGTCTTGGCCATCAGGCCGAGGGCGACCGACACCCAGGTGAGCGCGAAGGCGACCGCCACGATGAGAGCGGTCGCCGCGATCCACCCGGCCGCGCTGGCGGTGGGCCGAAAGCCCATCGCCACGGCGAGGCCGGTGACCAGGGCGGCGCTGGTCACCGTCTGGATCACGCTGCCTGAGACGTGGCCGGTCAGCACCGAGACCCGGGCGATCGCCATGGTGCGGAACCGGTTGATGATGCCCCGGGTCATGTCGGTGTTGACGGCGACCGCCGTGGACACCGAGGCGGAACTCACCGCAAGCACGGTGATGCCGGGAGTGAGGTAGTCGATGTAGCCGCCGTGCCCCGCGCTGCCGATTCCGGCGCCCAGCGTGTTGCCGAAGACGTAACGGAACAACAGCAGCATGACGACCGGCGTCCCGAGGACCCCGAACGTCATGCCGGGGTAGCGCAGCACGTGCCGGAGATTGCGGCGCAGCATCGTGGCCGAGTCGCGAATGGCGTAGGAATGGGTGCTCATCGTGGCCTGTCCTTGTCTGCGCCGTCGCTGTGCGCGCCGTCACGGCGCGCGCCGTCACGGTGCGCCGTCGCTGTGCGCGCCGTCGCTGTGCGCGCCGTCGCTCTGTGCGCCGGGGTGGCCGGTGAGGGTGAGGAAGACATCGTCGAGGTCGGGCGTGTGCACCGACAGCGCGGCCACCTCGATCTGCTCACCGGCCAGCCGGTCGAGCACGGCCCGCAGCGATGTGACGCTGCCGTCGCTGGGGACCTGCAGCGTCAGGGCCTCGTCATCGCGGGCCCCCGCACCCAGCGCCCGGGCGGCCGCGCCAAGCTCACCCGGATCGGTGAACCGCAGCCGGATGTGACCGCCGGGGATGAGCCGCTTGAGCTCGTCCGGTGCCCCTTCGGCGACCAGCTTCCCCCGGTCCAGCACGGCGATCCGGTCGGCGAGCTGATCGGCCTCCTCCAGGTACTGCGTGGTGAGGAAGACGGTGACACCGCCGGCGACGAGGTCGCGGATGATCTGCCACACGCGGCGCCGGCTGCGCGGGTCCAGGCCGGTGGTCGGCTCGTCCAGGAAGATGATGCGGGGACGGCCGATCAGCGTCATCGCGAGGTCGAGCCGGCGCCGCATCCCACCGGAGTAGGTCGCGGCCATCTTCGACGCCACGTCGGCCAGCTCGAACTCCTCCAGCAGGTCCGCGGCGCGGCGGCGTCCTTCGCGGCGGTCCAGGTGGTGCAGGTCCGACATCAAAAGCAGGTTCTCCGCGCCGGTGAGGAGATCGTCGACAGCCGAGAACTGCCCGGTGACCCCGATCGCCGCGCGCACCCGGTCCGCCTCGGTGCGCACATCGTGGCCGGCGACGCGGACGTCGCCGCCAGTGGCGGGGATGAGCGTGGAAAGGATCTGAACCGTGGTGGTCTTGCCGGCGCCATTGGGGCCGAGCAGGGAAAAGACCGTGCCCTCGGGGACGTGGAGGTCGATGCCGCCCAGCACGGCCTTGCCGCCGAACGACTTGCGGAGCCCTACGGCCGATATCGCGGGCGGCGCCGGGGAGCGCTGTTGCCTGTCCATGCCCCATGGTCGGAGGCTGACGCTGGGTCAAGGTCAAGCCCGACGCGGGCGGCTTGTACGCGAGCCGGGTCAACGCCGCGGGGCACGGACGCGCGCCAACCCTGTGAGCGGACTCGTGGAGAACTGGAGTTATCCCGGCGCCTGCGGAAGCTCTTCGCGCTCCCGCCGAACGAGTTCGGCGGCTCTGCGCAACGATCCGGCGGCACGTGCCGGGTAGTCGCGCTGCTCGGCCAACCGCCCGGCGGCCTCCACGGCCCGCTGCGCGGCGGCGAGTGATTGCTTCGCCCCCGCGCGAACCGCGCTCGCGCACAGCGAGCCCGCCGGTTCGATGGTGAGCGTCGGCCCGACGGCGAGCAAGAGGTCACACGCCGTCACGGCCCGCTCGGCGCGGGCGAACACCGTCGGCGTCTGGGCGGGAACGTGTGGCGACATCGGGAACTCCTCCGCCGCGGGCGTGTGACAACCGCACCCGTTGCGGCGCTTAACGTGATTGTGAACTCGGTCTGCATCATCGCGCCCCCCGCTCAAATCCGCGAGGCACCGGCCGATTTCGACGAGCAACGGCAGCCAGCAGGCCGCGAAACCCGCCACGCCGGGGACGCCGGGGACGCCGGGGACGCCGCCCAGCGTGGCTACGCGGCGACCGCGGAACAACAGGCCCTGCTCACCGGCTGCGCCGCCGCGCTCGGAATCCTCGGGTTCCTGGGCGGGCCGTAGTGACCGGACTGCGCCGCGCCGCACGGGCGCCTGCCCGGTCCCAGCCATGATTCCCAGTGGAACGGACCGGGTGGCCGCGGGTTCGTTCCGATGGCCGGTTCCCGGCCGGACGCGCGCTACGTCAGCGTTGCGACGGCGCCTGACTTGGTGAGCAGGTCCACGATGGTGAAGGTGCCGTTCGTGCCGTATGTCGGTGTCCATTCAGGGTCTTGGCCGAGGTAGGACAGGCTGTCGCCTTCGATCAGGCCGTAGATGACCTCGGCCACGATCCGTCCGCCCACCGGTCCAAGGTGTTCGCCATTGGCGGTGACCTGGGCCTCCCGCAGGATGTAGAACCACAGCGGGGTGCGGTTGCGCAGGTTCAGCGGCTGCAGGTCGGACAGATCGCCTGGCGCCAGCGGCGGGAGCGTCATCGCGTTGGCGATGCTCTGGCCGGAAGGCACCGCCATGGTGAGGTTACGCAGCAGGTTCCTGGTGGCCAAAGACGCCGGGGTTCCCGGGGCTTGGCCCAGCAGGTCGAACAGTACTGACGACAGCGTGGTGTCGATCTTCTTGTTCGGCCGAACCCGGCCGTCGCCGAAGTCGAAGAAGGTCTGCCAGTCGATGAACCTGCGCGGCGCCCGCCGGCCGCCGCGCAGGTCATCGGGGTCGGCCAGATTGGTGGCGCCGGGCTTGAACAGCAAGGCGAAGAACTGCTTGGTGATGTCTGTCGTACTGGTCCCGAAATTGGCGCGGTAACTCGGCCGCGCCTGGGAGTGCCCGAAACGGTACGCGCCAACGGAGAACTCGACCGGGATATACGGGTTGTTCCGCCAGTCGAAGAACTTCAGGCCGTTCTCCAGGACGTCCTGCGCCGTCGTTTGGCCCACTGTTCTGGGCAGAAATTCGTGCAGCACCATCCACTGGTAGTGCCAGCGCACCACCCGCTGCGTCTCGGCGAATTTCTCGTCCAGCGTGTACGTCGCGCCCAGGTCGGCGGCCACGTCGAGGTAAACCTGGTTGTGGAAACGGAGCATCGCATGTTGCAGCCCGCAAACCACCATGTTCTCGTCGTTGCGCGGATCGGCGATCAGCGCAACCGACTGGCTGTTGCGAGGCAGGTCCCGCCGTGCGTTGCCGTCGATGGAAACGGCAGCCGACTCAGGAATCTCCTCGGTGAGGAAGGTGGTCCGTCCTTGCGGATCGACTCGGGGTCCTGAGCCCGGGCCAGACTCGATGTGGGATCGAAGGTCATGTCGTGGTCCAGGAACTGACCGAGGAAGGTGAAGCCGGCGGTCAGCGTGGGGTTGTTCGGGTTGTGTGCGCTCTTCGCCGGGTCCGTGATCAACGTGACCGGGTCGGACAGGTCGTCCTGAGCGTCCATCGGGCCCCCCGCCGCTCCCAACTCGCTGAGCGCGTCGCGGATCAGCGGCACGTCGGCCGAAAATGGCGGAAGCGCCGGGAACAACCGACCGAACCTGCCCATGTCGTAGAAGGTCGACCGGGGGGTCAGCTGGCCAGAGTCTGCATCGCCGTGAGCCACGTCAGGCCTCCTCATCTGGGTCCAGCCTCCAACCCCAACCCGAGTCAGGCAAGACCGCACAGC
>WNGD01002163.1_pt1 | contig 20673 bp, 17 predicted proteins | sample 5400671 | NCBI WGS metagenome assembly WNGD01 (sample SAMN13153369, study PRJNA577476) | soil metagenome | isolation source: 40 cm soil or saprolite under grassland replicate 2 | place: USA:California | collected 2016-06-15 | reverse complement strand
CGACCGAAAGGGCAACATCTCGGCCTCAAGCCGGGCACGAGACGTGCTCGAGGATCTTCAACGAGGCCAGGGAGAGCATCCGCGGGGGCGGGCCTGAGGCCTGCCGCCGTTAGCTCACTCGGATTTCTCGCGCCCCCGTCTTTCACGCCCTGCTCGTTCCGGCCGTGAGCCGTTAGCGCACGGCAGGAGCCGGGTAAGAGGCTCAGTCGGTCGTCGAGCGCGTCGGGTCCTCCGGCTCGGGCGCGTATGCTTCGGGCGAGCCGGTGGACGCCCTACTCGGCGCCGCTCGCGCCTCCGCCGGCGGCTTCGGTCACGCGCTTCTCGAGCGCGGCGAGCACCTGACCGACCTGCTGGTTCACGATCGGCTGGAGCACGCGCTGCCCCATCGCGCCCACGGGGCCCGCGATCTTGACGTCCGCCTCCCACGCCATCGACGTGCCGTCCGCGGAGTCGGAGAGCGTGAAGGACGTCGTCATGTCCATGAGCGCCCCGACGCCCGTCCCCTTCGCGCGGAGCGACGCGAACTCGGGCGCCCGCTCCTCCAGCTTCTCGAAATTCATCGTCATCTTCAGGCCGCCGAGGCCGAGCGGCACCTTCACTTTCGCCGTCCAGTGCCGCTCGTCGTGGAGCTCGAAGCTCTCGACGCCGGGAATGAGCTTCGCCATCTCCTCGGGCTCGTTGATCACGCTCCACACCTTCTCGCGCGAAGCGGGAAGCTCTTTCGTGCCGCTGACGATCACTTCGACACCACGGTGACGTTGGCGCGGGTCGAGCCGGGATCGCGGAGCATCGACCACACGCGGTGAGGTGGGTTGCAGCTGTCGTAGACGATCGGCTTTCCCGCCGGTCGCAGCGCGTCCTGGATCGCGGCGCAGAGGCAGTGGATCCCGCCTCCTCCGCCCTCCCCCATGCCCTTCGCACCGAGCGGCGCGACCGGAGACGGCGACTCCATCGCGCCGGTCTTGAGCGGCGGCATGTCGAGCGCATGCGGCACGTGGTAGTCGTAGAAGTTGGCGGTGAGCAGCGTCCCGTCCTCGTCGTAGACGAAGTTCTCGGACAGCGCCGCTCCGATCGCGTGCGCCGTCGCCCCGTGCACCTGACCCTCCACGATCTGCGGGTTGATGCGGACGCCACAGTCGTCGACCGCGGCGTAGTCGACGATGTCGACCTCACCCGTGTCCGGATCGATCTCGACCACCGCGGCGTGGATCTGCGTCGCGTACGTGAGCGTCAGCTGGCCGGTCTTCTTCTCCGTGTCGACCACGCCGAAGTACGGCCGGCAGACGTAGCGGTGGTTCAAGGTCGGGTTGAAGTCCGGCGGGAGGAAGGCGTTGTTCGCGTTCACGATCGCCCCGAGAGCCATGAACGGCAGCGCGGCCTCCTCCGGACCGTCCTTGACCCGCGCCATCCCTTCGGCGAGCTCGATCGAGTCCTCGGGCGCCTGGAGTACGAACGCGGCGAGCTGAACCATCTCTTCCCGCAGGAGCTCCGCCGCGCCCTTCACGGCGCCCAGGCCGGTGAAGGCGAACTGGCTCGCGTACGTCCCGGAGAAGCCGGCGTGCGTGTTGAACCACGTGTCGTGGCCGCGGCGGACGTTCACCTGCTCGGGCGGACAGCCGAGGATGTCGGCCACCACCTGCGCAGCGGTCGTCTCGTGCCCCTGTCCCTGCGGAACCGTCCCGAGCGTGACCACCACCTCGCCGAAGATGTCCAGCTTCACCGCCGCCGCCTCGTTGTTCCCCGAGAACTGGAGGTCGGGATTCAGGAGCGTCGACTGGCCGAAGTTGTTCGTCCCCGAGTCGAGCGTCGAGCCGATGCCGATGCCGAGCAGCTTCCCGCGTCCCTCGGCCTCCCTGCGGCGCTCCTCGATCGAGCCGTAGTCGATCAGGTCGAGCGCCAGGTCGAGCGCGGCTGCGTAGTCGCCCGAGTCGTACACGCACCCGTTCGGCGTCTCGTACGGCATCTGCTCCGCCTTGACGTAGTTGCGCTTCCGCACCTCCACGGGGTCCAGGCCGAGCTCGGCGGCGACGATGTCGACGATCCGCTCCGTCAGCCAGAGGTGCTGCATGCGCGAATATCCCCGGTTCGGGGAGACGGGCGACTTGTTGGTGCACACCTGCGTGAAATCGACCTGGATGTTGCGCCAGCCGTACAGGCCGGGGGTGACCTGCGCCCAGATGATGCAGCCGAGCGGCTCGTAGCGCGGGAACGCGCCGCAGTCGTCGATCGCACGCACCTTGAAGCCCGTCATCTCGCCGTCCGCCTTCACGGCGACCTCGACGGCGAGGAAGGTCCGCTCGTTTCCGTGCGCGTTCGCCGTGTGCTGGTCGGTGCGCCACTCGGTCCACTGCACGGGTCGCCCGAGCTTCCGCGCGAGCAGGCACAGAACGACGAACTGCGGATGGAGGCAGATCTTGTTCCCGAACCCGCCCCCGATGTCCTGGGTCACGAAGCGGAGCTTGTCGATCCCGACCCTGAGCGAGGGCGCCATCCAGATTGCGCCGACTCCCGGCATCTGGTGGTTGCAGTGGATCGTCCACTCCTGCGTCCCCCTGTCGTACTCGACGAGCGCGCCCGCGCACTCGAGCGGTGTCGACGCGAAACGGTGGAAGTGCAGGCGCTCGATCTTCACCACGTGATCGGCCTCTGCCAACGCCTGGTCGACGTCGCCCCAGCTGAAGACGCCGGACCAGACGACGTTCGAGCCCGCGTCGTCGTGTAACACGACCTCGTTCTTCAGGGCCTCCTCGCCGTCGACGAGCGCCGGCAGAGGCTCGTACTCGACCTCGACGAGATCGGCCGCGTCGCGGGCGAGCTCGCGCGTGGCGGCGCAGACGGCAGCGACCGGCTCGCCCATGAAGCGGGTACGTCCGACCGCGAGCGCGTAGTCCTCGATCAATCCTCCCGGCTCGACCGACATCTCGAAGAAAGGGTCGGTCGAGATCGCGACCTCGTCACCCGTGATCGTCCCGTAGACGCCGTCGAGCTCGAGTGCCTTGGCGACGTCGATGGAGAGGATCCGTGCGTGCGCATACGGAGAACGGACGAAATGGACGTAGCCCATGCCGTGCCTGCGGACGTCATCGAAGAACGTGCCCTGCCCCTGGACGAGCCGCTTGTCCTCGCGCCGCGGGAGGCTCTGCCCGACGTAGCCGCGCTTGAGGGTCGTCGGTTGCTCCGTCACGGTCGTCATGCGCTGCCTCGACCGGCCGCCACGACGGCCTCGACGATGTTGACGTAGCCCGTGCAGCGACAGATGTTCCCCTGCAGCGCGACTCGCACCTCGTCCTCGCTTGGGTGTGGGTTGCGCTCGAGCAGCGCGCTCGCGCTCATCAGCATTCCGGGAGTGCAGTACCCGCACTGGAGCGCATGATGCTCGTTGAACGCGCGCTGCAACGGCGTAAGCTCGCCGTCTGGCGCCAGGCCCTCGATGGTCGTGAGTGCCGCCCCATCCACCTGGACCGTGAGGAGCATGCAGCTCTTGACCGGCTCGCCGTTCAGGTGGACGGTGCAGGCACCGCAGTTTCCGGTGTCGCATCCGACGTGCGTTCCCGTGAGACCGAGGTCGTCGCGGAGGAAGTGGACGAGCAGGCGGCGGGCAGGAACCTCCTCCTCGATCTGCTCGCCGTTGACCGCGACGGAGACGGCCAGCGAAGACGCAGGCTGCGTCCCCATCCCTACGCCGTCCGCCTCGACGCCGCCTGTAGGACGGCACGGACGGCGAGCGTCTCCGCCAGCGCCCGCCGGTAGTCGGCCGAGCCGTGGACGTCCGAGGGTGGATCGAGCGTCGCTCCCAGCCCCTCGGAGGCTCCGCGCACCACAGCCTCCGAGAGCTCCGCGCCCGCGAGCCCTTCCTCCATCGTCGTCGCGCGCACCGGGGTCGGAGCGACGCAGCCGAGAACGACCCGCACTGCCCCCGCTCTGGCGTCGGCGAAGCCGGCGCCTCCGCTCTCGAGCGGCTCCGTCGAGCCTGCGCCGCCCTCGTCCGAGATGCTCGCTGCTGCATCGACGATGCACGTCCCGTGCTTCCCGATCGTCACGGCCGCAAAGCCGTCGCCTGTACCCGACACCGCAGGCGGAACGCTCACCTTCGTCAGCAGCTCGCCTACGCCGACCGCGGTCAGGTACACGCCCTGGAAGAAATCGGAGGCGTCGACCGTCCGTTCGCCGTCCGCACCGCGGATGGTGAAGTGCGCATCGAGCGCGACGAGAAGGGGCGGCAGATGGTTGGTCGGGTCGTTCACGCAGACGTTGCCGCCGATCGTCCCGCGATTGCGCACCTGGACGTCTGCGATGGTCGCGGCCACCTCTCCGAGAATGGGCCGTGCGACGTCGACCTCGGACGAGGAGACGAGCTGGGCGTACGTCACCATCGCGCCGATCTCCAGCCTCCCGTCCGAGCCGAACCCGATCGACCGTAGCTCCTCGAGCTCGGCCAGGTCGACGAGCACGTCGGGCGAAGCGGCCCGCGCCTTCATCACGTTGACGAGCGTCTGTCCACCAGCGAGTGGTCGGGCGCCGTCATGCTCCGCCAGGAGCGCGATCGCCTCGTCGACCGTCGCCGGACGCGCGTAGTCGACCTCGCGCAGGAGCATGTCGTGATTCAGTCACACGCGCGCGTGACCTGTCAAGCAGGAACGCGGGCTTGGTAACGTCGCGCGCCATGGCGGCCTTCGACGCGGTGTTCGTCGGCGCCGGAATCAACTCCCTCGCCTGCGCCGCGCTCCTCTCGAAGGCCGGCTGGAGTGTCTGCCTGCTCGAGCGAAACGACTATCTCGGAGGGTGCATCCGGACGTCGACCGATCTCACGGCTCCAGGCTTCACCCACGAGGTGCTCGCCTCGTGGCATCCACTCTGGGTCGGCTCGGCCGCCTACGAGGAGCTGAAGCCGGATCTCGATCGCCGTGGGCTCGAGTACCTGAACACCGAGTCGCCGGCCGCGTCGGCCTACCCCGACGGATCGAGCATCTTCCTGTCCACCTCGCTCGAAGCCAACATCGCCGAGCTCGAGCGCCATGCGTCAGGCGACGGTGCAGCGTGGGAGGCGATGTTCGAGTCCTTCATGAAGAACGCCGATCTCTCTCTCGGCGTCCTCACTACCGAGCTCTGGTCAGGGGCCGGCCTCTCCCTCGGCCGGAAGGCGCTCCGACGATTCGGACGCCGGGACCTGCTCGCGTACGTCGGCTCCCTACTCACGACGTCCCGCGCCTGGCTCGGCGACACGTTTCGCTCCGACGCCGCGCACGGCCTCCTCGCTCCCTGGGTCCTCCATGCCGGACTTGGACCGGATCAGGCGACCTCGGGCTTCATGACCCAGGTGCTCGCCTGCGCGCTCCAGCTCGGCGGGATGCCGGTCCCGAGAGGTGGCGGCGCAAAGCTCGTCGACTCGCTCTCGAGGATCGTCCTCGACGCAGGTGGGGTCGTTCGCACGGGAGCCGAGGTAGAGCGAGTCCTGGTCTCCGACGGTCGCGCCACCGGCGTGCGCATCGCCGGGGGCGAGACGATCGCCGCTGGTCGGGCGGTCGTGGCGTCGGTGACACCCATGCAGCTCTACACGGAGCTCCTCGGCCGAGAGGACGCTCCTCACCCGGTGGTCGAGGCTGCCCACCGCTACCGGTACGGCCGTGGTGAGATGCAGATCCACGTGGCGCTCGGCGAGCCTCCGCAGTGGGCAGGCGACGAGCGCCTGGCGAGCACCGCGATCGTCCACGTCACTCCGGGGCTCGACGGCGTCTCCCGTGCCGTCAACGAAGCCGAGCGAGGGCTGCTTCCGGCCGAAGCGACCATCGCCTGCGGACAGCCGATGGCGGTCGATCCTTCGCGAGGCCCCAAGGGCTCCTGGATCCTCTGGCTCCAGCTGCAAGAGCTTCCCGGCGGGACCGTGACGGGCGACGCAGCGGGAGAGATCGACGTCGGCGACGGCACCTGGACCGACGCTCTCCGAGAGGGGTACGCCGATCGCATCCTCGCGCGGCTCGGTCGTCACATCCGGAATCTCGAGCGCGCGACGATTCGGCGCGTCGTGCTCTCTCCCGCCGACATCGAGGCGTTGAACGTCAACCTCGTCGGCGGGGACATCTACGGCGGATCGTGTTCGCTCGATCAGAACTTCCTCTTCCGGCCCCTGCCGCAGAGCCCGGGGCACCGGACGCCCGTCGAGCACCTCTGGCACATCGGGGCGTCGACCCATCCGGGCCCCGGCCTCGGCGCTGGCTCCGGCTATCTGGTCTACAAGGAGCTCACGAAGCCGTCCGTTCCGCGGCGACTGGTCGCGAGCTTTCCCGGGGTCGGGCAGTGAAGCTCTCGCTCTCCGAGATCTCGACCGTGGGAGCGACCTTCGAAGAGGACGTCGCCGCCTACTCGGCGGCCGGATTCGAGGGAATAGGGATCTGGGAGTTCAAGCTTCCGGAGGACGACGAGGCCAACCTCAAGCTGTTGCGCGAGGCCGGGCTCTCGGTCGCCAACTGCATACCCGAGGTTCCGTCTTTGCTCCCGCTTCGCCTTCCGGGAATGGAGGGACCGCCCGATCCCGAGCAGCGGGTTGAAGCGCTGTGCAGAAGCATGCGGCGACTCGCTGCCTACGAACCCGAGTCGGTCCTTTGCCTCACCGGTCCGGTCGGGCGCTTCGAGAACGCGCGCTCGATGGTGGTCGAAGGGCTCCGCGAGGTCGCCGCGGCAGCTCACGAAGCCGGTGTGCGCCTCGGCCTCGAGCCGAGCCATCCGGCCCAGCTGGAAACGGTCTCTTTCGTGAATTCGGTCGCCGACGCTCTCGCGTTGCTCGACGAGGCCGGGCTTGAGAACGTGGGGCTGATGGTGGACACGTACAACCTGTGGCACGAGCCGCCGGAGACGCTCGCCGCGGTTGCGGAACGGGTCACGGGGCTCCACGTGGCCGACGTTCCGCTCGAGGCCGACCGCGGCGACCGCGGACTACCCGGTGAAGGCGAACCGCGATCGGCCGCACTCTGCCGCGCGCTGTTCGACGCCGGCTGGGAAGGCTTCGTCGACGTCGAGATCTTCTCGACGCCCGAGCGCTTCTGGGGTCTCTCTGTGGACGAGGCCTCGCTCCGCGCCTATGCCGCCGCGTCGGCTCTCCTTCAGACCGTGCCGTCGTAGCGCGCGCGTTGCTAACTCGTCCGCGCCGTCCTACCCTCGGTTCGTTGCGAGCCGACCTCCTCACGGGCACCGTCACGTTCCTCTTCACGGACGTCGTGGGCTCGACGCGCCTCCTCCAGGAGCTCGGCCCCGAGGACTATGCGACCGAGCTCGCTGAGCATCGCCGGCTGCTCAGGCAAGCATTCGCGGCCGGGAGTGGCGTGGAGGTAGACACGCAAGGGGACGCCTTCTTCGTCGCCTTCCCCACCGCCCAGGGCGCGGTCGCGGCGGCGCACGCCGGCCTGGACGCCCTCGCCGCCGGTCCGATCCGAGTCCGAATAGGGCTGCACACCGGAACGCCGGTCGTGAGCGGAGAGGGCTACGTCGGGGTAGACGTCCACCGCGCCGCCCGGGTCGCCGCGCTCGGGCACGGTGGCCAGATCGTCGCCTCCTCGGCGACCGTCGCCCTCCTCGACCGCGTATCGACCGTCGATCTCGCCCTCCATCGACTGAAAGACTTCGAGGGGGCAATTCGCCTGTATCAGATCGGCGACGGGGACTTCCCGCCGCTGCGAACTCCTGGCAGCGTCGAGCTCCCGACTCCCGCGACGGGCTTCCTCGGTCGGGAGCGCGAGCTCTACGAGGCAGTCTCCGTCGTCTACGGGAAAGATCCGCGCATTCTGACGGTGATCGGCCCGGGAGGCACGGGCAAGACCCGTTTCGCGATCGAGCTTGCCCGCCTTTTGGCAGACGACGCGCAGGGCGGCACCGTGTTCGTCGCGCTGGCGCCGCTTCGCGACCCGGAACTCGTCTTGCCGGCGGTCGCGGAGCGGCTCGGGGCGGCTTCGAGTGACGCAGCCGCGGTGGCCTCACGCATCGGGGAACGACGCACGCGCGTCGTCATTGATAACGCCGAGCACCTACTTCCGGATGTCGCGCGTCCGCTCGCCGAGCTGGCGGCGATTAGCCCCGCACTACGACTGCTCGTGACGAGCCGTGAAGCGCTACGCGTCCAGGGGGAGCACGAGCTCGACCTCCCTCCGCTCAACGAATCCGAGGCAGTTGCGCTCTTCGTCGAACGCACGCGAGCGGTGCGGCCGGGCGTCGCCGGAAGCGCTGTCGTCTCCGAGCTCTGCAGGCGGCTCGATCGTCTGCCGCTCGCACTCGAGCTTGCCGCTGCCCGCACGAAGCTCCTTGCCCCCGAAGCGCTGCTCGAACGCCTCGAGGACCGGCTCGACCTCTTGCGCGGCGCGCGCGATGCCGAGGAACGTCATGCAACCTTGCGCGCGACGATCGCGTGGTCGTACGACCTCCTCGAGGAGGACGAGCGACGCCTCCTCGCGCGCCTCGCCGTCTTCCGAGGCGGCTGCACGCTCGACTCGGCGGAGAACGTTTGCGACGCCCAACTCGACACGCTCTCTTCTCTGCTTGACAAGAGCCTCGTGCGCCGGTGGACCGAACGTGTCGGAGACGAGCGGTTCTGGCTGCTCGAGACGATCCGCGAGTTCGCTTCGGAGCGGCTCGAGGAGTCGGACGAGGCGAACGAGATTCGCATACGGCATGCGAAGCGGATGCTCGCGATCGCCCGCTCTGCGCACCTGAGCGAGGACGATATGGAGTCGGACGTCGCCTCGGGTCTGGCGGAACGTGACGATTTCCGAGCCGCGCTCGATTGGGCGGAAGAGAACGACCCACAGCTGGGTCTCGAGATCGCCGTCGCGCTCCAGAACGTCTGGAACGCGTCCGGTCCCGAGGAGGGCATGCGCCGGCTCGGTCGCCTGCTCGACCTGGCGGAACCGGTTCCTCCCGAGCTGCGCGCGAAGACGCTCCGGGTCTACGGCGGAACGGCGGATCTGACGGGCGAGTACGACCGCGCCGAGCGACTGTGGGAAGAGAGCCTTCGGCTCTACGGAAGCCTCGGCGACGAGCGAGGCATCGCGGCGGTCGAGCACATGCTCGCCGTGGCTGCCTGGCGACGGGAGGACTGGAGGCGCGTCCGGGAGCTGACCGAGCACTCTCTCGAGCTTGCTCACGGCAGGTTCACGTTCGTCGAGACGACGGGTTATTGGCTCCTGGGCCAGCTCGCACTTGCTGAAGGTGACGTTGACCGCGCTACCGAGCTGACGCAACGAAGCGCCGAGAGGGCGCATGACGCCGGTTGGTCCTGGTGGAGGTCGGGCCAGCTCCACGAACTCCTGATGCTCGCGCTGCGGCGAGGCGACCTCGAAGAGGCCGAACGAGAAGGACGTGCGGCACTCCACCTGGAGCGTGAGCAAGAGAGAACCGTCTATGGGCCTTTTACACGATCGCGGGTCTCGCGCAGCTTGCGTTGGCACGAGGCGATCTCGAGCATGCCGGCGTCCTCTGGGGCGCTTGCGAGACGGAGGCGGAGCGTCTTCCCGGGTGGGTCGACGAGCGGGCACGACGAGCAGGTTCGCTCCTCGGGGAGATTCGACCGGAGTTCGTCGCCGCGTTCGGGCGTGGCCGCGAGCTCGACCTCTGGGACGCGGCCGGGACCGCCCTCGGCGAAGACGGTCAGACCGTGCCGTAGAGCTCGAGCACGATGCGGACGAAGTCCTTCGTATCGTCGAAGATCCCGCGCTCACGCACTGCTCGCGCTCCCTGGTACCACCCCGCGAGCGCGAGTCGCACGTTTCCGCCGAACTCTGCGAGCTGCCAGCGGAGGTACCGAACGCCCGCCTGGATGTTGCCCGTGTATGTCCGCGGAGTCCGATAGCCGATCAGTACCGCGTCCACGAAGTCCCACGTCTCCGGGAGCAGCTGCATCACGCCGATGGCACCAACGCTCGACACGACGTCCTCCTGGAACCCGGACTCCATCCAGGCGAGCGCCCGCGCGAGCCGTCCGTCGACGCCATACGTCCGTGCCCAGCGGTCGATCGCAGCCCGCACCGCGTCCGTGCCGACCTCTGGCCCGGAGATCGCCTCGTAGCGCCTCGCCCCGGCCGGAAGGACGAGACGCTGGCCGGGCACGATGACACGGGTCAGCGGAATTCCATTCTGTCGTGCGAGCTGCCAGGGGCTCACGTGATAGCGGCCCGCGATCGAGAAGAAGCTCTCTCCCGCCTGCACGACGTGGAACACGAGTGGCCCGCGCCGCGCGAGCGCTCGGTAGGTGAGCACGCCGGCGATCCCGTCCGGAGCGAGACCTCGGTGACGCTGATAGCGGCGGAGGGCGGTGCTCGTGACAGCCGTGAAACGCCCGTCGATCGCGCGTCCCGCAAGGCCGTACCGGCGGAGCCGAAACTCGAGCACCGCGACGTCCCAGCCGACCGCACTGACCGAGAGCTGGCGTTGTCCGAGAAGTGGGCGCCCGCGCGTTCCGAGCGCGCGCCGCGTGGCACGTCCGAGCTCGCCGTCCGAGCGCAGCCCGTGCCTGCGCTGGAACGAGACGAGCGCATGTCGCGTCAGCGGGCCACGTACGCCGTCGACGGTACCGGGATCGAACCCGTTTGCCCGAAGGGCGATCTGCAGCGCCGCCACTTGGGCACTCGCCGCCAGGCCGTGCGGTGCTGCGACGAGCGCCGCGGCGGACAGCGCGAAGCAAACGACGGCAAACCGGCGCATGCACGCCGCTTCGCGGTCGAGCCGCCGCATCCTCCCGCTTTCGCAGATCCTCAACGCTGATGGAAGGTCCGCGGGACGCCAGGGCTACAATGTCCGGCTCCTTTCCCCGGTAGCTCAATTGGCAGAGCATCCGGCTGTTAACCGGAGGGTTGTCAGTTCGAATCTGACCCGGGGAGTCAAAGAAAAGCCCTGGAAACAGGACTTTTTGTGTTCTCTAGAACGAAGACACAAAGAGCCTCCTGCACGCGTTTCGGCCCTCATCGACAGCCCTGAACCAACGCCTACCCATACTCCGTTCCCGACGCTCCACGAGTCCTGCCACGACCTTTGCGATGTCGGACAGTTCCGGGGAGCCTCCACCCAGATACCGGCGTAACCACTTCATCAATGCGGCTTCGAACTTCGGCGAGCCGCAGTCGCCGTACCGGTGCACGAGCTGTAAAGCATCCTTCAGCGACAGCCGGCTCATTTCCCGAGCGGAACCTTCGGCTGCCCAGGGATGCCGGATCAGCAACTGGTCGGAACACTACGGTCGACCCATGTGGATATCGGTCGGTCCTAAGGGGCCACAAGAGGAAGCGGTGGGCTCGGCGAGTAGCCGAGCCCACCGTCTACCGCGACAGCCTTAGGAGATGTTGGAGTGGCCCAACACGTGGAGGCCGCCGATGTCGTAGCCGCCTGTGTTGGTGTTGAAGGTGAAGTTGCCGCTGAGCACGGTTCCACCAGCGTCACCAGCAATGTACAGCCGTCCCGAGTTGCCGGTGTAGGAGAAGTTCCCGCCGATAGAGCTCCCATCACCATAGACGGCGAAGTTCCCGTTTTGCTCGCAGGGGCCGTTCGAGGGACCGCTCGAGCCGGTGATCGCCAGGTTGCCGGTGATGTGCAGCGGGTAGTTGACGTTGCAGAACGAACCCCCGGTGAGGGTCACGTTCTGGCTGAAGGAGTAGCCAAACGTGAAGAGGGTCCCCTCGACGCTGACATTCCCGGAAACGCTGCCCCCGGATAGCCTGCACGTTGCCCCCGCGGGCACGTCGAGGTTCGTGGTGAACGACTGTCCCCCCATGTCTGTCGTGCACGAGGTGCTGCGGACGGGTCCGCCTCCAAGTGCGGTGGCGCTGAGCACGGCAAATGCCGCGCCCAGCATGGCGAGCAGAATCAGTAGACGCTTCAAGGGCGTCCTCCTTACGGGTAGTGAGCCCTCCCCTGGTGGAACGACTCTCGGTGTCCTCCGCCAGAGAGCCGGTCACAACACTCCGCAAAGCGGCAACTCCAAAGCGCCACGCACCAAGGATGCTACAGGTGCTGACGGGAAACGTGTGACGCTCGCTGGGTGACGAGGCGCGCGGGAGTCGCTCGCCGAGCTGGGCGCTGCACGCACTCTGCACAGTTTTGCTTCCGCAGAAGCGTCATTGCGTTCCATAGGGACCCACGGCGATAGGGCTAAACCAGAATGACCATGCGCCAGAAGACGAAAGAACCTTCGCGTTGCCCTCGCGTATCCACCGAACTAGGGTCGGCACGGGTCATCGCGTTGCCGGGTGATCCTCTTTCGCGGCAGGAGGCGGTCACTCCCCCAGATCGCCTCCTGCCGTTCTGCTGGATGCGGGGCGGCAGTTCGAATCTGACCGGGACGTAGACGCAACACAGCGTCGCCGCCGGGCACATGGTGTCGCGCCTGCTGCGGCACCGCGGCGCCCGTGGCTCGCGGTCAGTTCCTCGGCGACTACATTGGGATGACCACGAACGGAACGACGTTCGAGCCGTTCTTCATGCAGTCCGGATCGCCGCCGGTTGCAGACGGTCCGACGGACGCTTTCTTCGCCTCGGTTCCATAGGGAGAGGGTCGCGTGCGGCTCCGCGTGCCGATGAAGTAGACCGGGCCGCCTCCGGGCGGCCCCGTCCGTTGCTGCGAGAATCGCACCCGACATGCGAGATCTCATCGAAGCGGCGGGCTTGCAGCTCCGCGTCGCGAAGCGGCTCGCTCCCCGACGGGGAGCGTCTCTGGCAGAGCGGATCGGACGCCTCGACGACCGCTTCGTCTTCGTCGTCGGCTCGCCACGCTCGGGGACGACCTTTCTCGCGACTGCCCTCGGGTCGATTCCGGGGCTCGTCGACCTGGGCGAGGTCGCTCCGCTGAAGGCTGCGGTGCCTGAGCTGGTCAACGTTCCACCGGCGCGTGCCGCGCGACGGTTGCGGTCGATTCTCGCGATCGCTCGACGCGTGGGGCTGGTCGGAAGCGTTCGTCCCGTCGAGCAGACGCCCGAGATGGCGTATCTCCTCGACGTCGCCGACCTCGCCTACCCGGACGCTCGATTCGTCCACATGCTCCGGGACGGCCGCGACGTCGTCTGCTCGCTGCTCGAGAAGAGCTGGCTGAAGCCCTCGAGCAACGGTCGTGACGATGCGGGTCTCTCCTACGGTGCCCACGCGCGTTTCTGGGTCGAGCCTGAGCGGCGCGACGAGTTCGCGAGCGCGAGCGACGCGCGGCGGGCCGCGTGGGCGTGGCGAGCGTACGTCTCCGCTGCTAGTAGCGCCGCCGCGCCGGTGGTCGAGGTTCGGTACGAGCGCATGGTCGCGGAGCCCGAATCCGTCGCGCGCGAGCTTGCGGCTCACCTGGAGATGCCCGTCGGCCCGCTGAGCCAAGCGCTACGCGAGGCGCACACGCGTTCGGTCGGCCGCTACCGCTCGGAGCTCTCCGATTCGGACCTGGCAGACGTCCTCGACGAGGCGGGCCCGCTCCTGAGCGACCTTGGCTATATGTCTGCCGCTATGTGAGCTCCGCGAGCGCCTGACGCACCTTGGCCAGCCGTGCCTGCAGCTCCGTCGTCCGCGCGAGGTCTGCTGCCGCCAGGTCTCGCTTCAGCTTTCGCTCCCTCAGCCGCAGCAAGAGCTCGGAGCCCGTTCGCTCGTCGATTCCCTCACGCGCCGCACGGGCGTCGAGCTCTGCCCGAAGCTCGACCAGTTCCCCCTGTTCGCGGCCGTCGACGAGCGCCGCCCGGAAACTCCGATTCTGCTCGGAGTCGAAGTGCTCGGGAGTCAGCTCGGCCAGCCCGCGCACGAGAGCGGAATGCGCCACGCAGGCCGCTAGCGCGTCCCGCTCGAGCCGGTCGCCCGCGTCGAGCAGACGGGTGGTTTCGGCCTGCGGCGTAGACCGTCCCGCCGGGCCGATGCCCGCGAGCGTCTCGCGTGGCAGATCGAGCCGGTCGGCGAGAAGTCTGAGAGCCTCCTGCCGTTCAGGGGAGTCCTCCGCCTTGCTGAGCACTTCGCGGGCGCGCACGAATCCCTCCTGGCGGTCGGGCGCGCGCTCGAGCTCGAGCCGCACGCGATACACGACGTAGCGCTCGGCACCGGAAAGCCGGTCCTCGAAGCCCTCCGGAGAATCGGCCGGGTCGAGCCCCCGCGGCAGCGCGACAACGCGCACGTCGAACCCGCGGGTCGATGCGAGCTCCATCCCGCGTAGCGTCGCCTCCTGGCCCGCGGCGTCGGCATCGAAGCACAGAAACAGGCGTCGCGTCAGACGACCGACCTCCCGCAACTGGCCCTCGGTCAGCGCCGTGCCCATCGAGGCGACGACCGGCTCGAACCCTGCCTGCCGAAGTGCGATCACGTCCGTGTTCCCCTCGACGATCGCAGCTCGATCTTGCTTGGAGATCGCGTTCCGGGCCAGGTGAAGGCCGTACAGGATGGATCCCTTGTGGAAGAGGTCGCCCTCCGGTGAGTTCACGTACTTGCCGCGCAGGGGGTCGTCTTCACGGAGCTTCCGCGCCTGGAAGCCGAGGACGCGGCCACGCGCGTCACAGAGCGGGAACATGAGGCGGGCGGGGAAATAGTCCCCGCCGCGTCCGGTCGTCAGGCCCGCCGCGCGCAGCTCCTCCGCCCCGAACCCCCTGTCGCGTGCCTTGTCCGCAAGCCCTCGTCCAGGCGAGAGGCCGAGCCGGAACTCCTTCGCGACGGCCTCGCCGAGGTTGCGCTCCGCAAGGTAGGCGCGCACGGACGCTCCGGTCTCGCCCTCCCAGAGGAGTCGCTCGAAGTACGAGGTCGTCTGCTCGAGCAGCGCAAACAGCCGTTCGCGCCGCTTCCGTGTCTCTTCGACCTGCGGCGAGAGCTCGTCGTACTCGAGCTGCACGCGGAAACGGTCCGCGAGCCATTCGACGGCGCCGACGAAGTCGAGGTTCTCCGTCTCGCGCACGAACCTGATGATGTCGCCGCCCTTCCCGCAGCCGAAGCAGTAGTAGAGCTTCTCGACCGGGTTGACCGAGAAGCTCGGCGTCCGCTCCTCGTGGAAGGGACAGCGGCCTGTGAAGCGAGAGCCCGAGGTCCGGCGAAGCGGCGTCCGGGCCTGGACGACCTCGACGATGTCCGCCGCCGCGACGACGTCGCGCACCGACGAATCCCTGATTCGCGCCACGGGCTTGAGACTACTCGGCGTCCACGTCGTACTCTCTGCCCGTGCAAACAGGGGAGAGACGTCGCGAGCGCAAGGTCGTGTCTGTCGTCTTCTGCGATCTCGTCGGCTTCACGCAGCGCGCGGAGCGACTCGACCCGGAGGATGTGGAGGCGCTCCTCGCGCCCTACCACGAACGCCTGCGCTCCGAGCTCGAGCACCACGGCGGAACCGTCGAGAAGTTCATCGGCGACGCGGTCATGGCGCTCTTCGGCGCACCGGTCGCGCACGAGGACGATCCCGAGCGTGCGGTCAGAGCTGCGCTCGCGATCCGCGAGTGGGCCCTCGGGAGCGACGAGGCGCAGGTGCGAATCGCCGTCACCACCGGCGAGGCGCTGATCCGGCTCGACGCCCGCCCCGAGGCCGGGGAAGGGATGGCCTCGGGCGACGTCGTCAACACCGCTGCACGTCTCCAGGCAGCGGCTCCCGTGAACGGGATCCTCGTCGACGAGACCACGTATCGAGCGACCCGAGGCGCGATCGAGCACGCGCCGGCGGTGGCCGTCGAGGCGAAGGGGAAGACGGAGCCGATCGCCGTCTGGCAGGCGCAAGCAGCGCGCTCGCGCTTCGGCGTCGACGTCGCACACGAGGCGCGAGCCGAGCTCGTCGGGCGCGCGCGCGAGCTCACCGTGCTGCGGGACGCATTCGAGCGCGCGCGCCACGAGCGAACTCCGCAGCTGGTCACGCTCGTCGGCGTGCCGGGAATGGGAAAGAGCCGCCTGGTGTACGAGCTCTCCCGCATGGCAGACGCCGACCCGGAGATCATCACCTGGCGTCAGGGCCGCTGCCTCGCCTACGGCGACGGCGTGACGCTCTGGGCGCTCGGCGAGATCGTCAAGGCACAAGCGGGGATCGTCGAGCAAGACACGCCGGAGGACGTCGTCGCGAAGGTGCAGCGGGCGGTCGAGGACGCAGTTGCCGACTCGAGCGACGTGCAGTGGGTCGCATCCCACGTTCTTGCGCTGGTCGGCCTCGCCGAGGAGACGGAGCTCGGCGGCGACCGCCGCGGCGAGGCGTTCGCAGCGTGGCGGCGCTTGCTCGAGGGACTCGCGGAGCAGCGTCCGCTCGTCCTCGTCTTCGAGGACCTGCACTGGGCCGACGAGAGCCTGCTCGACTTCGTGGACGAGCTGGTCGACTGGGTGAGCGACGTCCCGCTGCTCGTCGTAGGAACCGCACGACCCGAGCTGCTCGAGCGGCGCGCGGGTTGGGGCGGGGGCAAGCTGAACGCGACGACGCTCGCGCTCGCGCCCTTGACGGACGAGCAGACGGCGCGCTTGCTCGGAGAGCTGCTCGAGAGACCTGTGCTCGAGGCCGGCTCGCAGCAGGCTCTTCTCGAGCGAGCCGGGGGGAACCCGCTCTACGCCGAGCAGTTCGCGGATCTCTTCCTCGAGCGCGGCTCGACCGACGACCTGCCGCTGCCCGAAACCCTGCAGGGAATCATCGCAGCCAGGCTCGACGCGCTCCGCTCGAGCGAGAAGGAGCTCCTCCAGAATGCGGCGGTGGTCGGGAAGGTCTTCTGGCCGAGCGCTCTTCAGCATGTCTCGGACGCCAACGTGACCCTGCATTCGCTCGAGCGGAAGGGCTTCGTCCGTCGTCAGCGACGTTCCTCACTCGAGGGCGAGAACGAGTTCGCGTTCGCGCACGCTCTCGTACGCGACGTCGCGTACGGCCAGATCGCACGCGCAAGTCGCGCAGTAAAGCACCGACAGGTCGCTCTCTGGATCGAGTCGCTCGGTAGACCCGAGGACCGCGCTGAGCTTCTGGCCCACCATTGGAGCGCGGCGTTCGAGCTCGCGGCGGCAGCCGGGCTCGAGACCATCGACTTGGTCACCCCGACTCGCCTCGCTCTCCGTGCAGCTGGCGACCGCTCCTTCTCCCTCAACGCCTTCGCCGAAGCAGCGGCTTACTACGACGAGGCGCTCGCATTCTGGCCGGACGACGACCCCGAACGGGCGGATCTACTGCTCCGCCGCGCACGGAGTCTCCAGCTCACGGGCGACGATCGGAGCGCCGACGCTCTCGAAGAAGCGCGAGACGCCTTGCTCGCGGTGGGTGACGAGGCGGCAGGCGAAGCCGAGGTCTTCCTCTCGGACGTCTGGTGGCACCGAGGCAGCCGCGACGACGCCATGACCCACCTGGAGCGGGCCGAGCAGCTCTCCGGCCACGCTCAGTCCCCGGTCGCGGCGCGTGTTCTCGGCGCCGCCGCGCGCAGGCGGACGATTAGCGGCGAGCCAGCCGAAGGCCTGCAGCTCGCGAAGGAAGCGCTGGCCATGGCGGAGGTGCTCGGCCTTGACGAGGTACGAGTCCATGCGCTCAGCACCATCGGCACGTCCAAGGACAGCCTCGGCGATCCGACTGGCCGCGCCGATCTCGAAGCCGCCCTCGGGATCGCGCTCGCCGCCAGCTCACCGCAGGCCGCGACGATCTTCAACAACCTCGCCGTCGCCGACTTCTTCGCCCTCGACCTCCGGAGTACGGCCGCTCGTTTCGATGATGGATTGCGAACGGCCGAGCGGTTCGGCGACGGGATCAACGCTCGCTGGCTGCGAGGCCAGCAGGCGAGGATGACCTTCTACCTCGGGCGCTGGGACGAGGCGCTCCAGGCTGCCGACGCGTTCATTGTCGAGTGCGAAGCGGAGTCACCGCACTACATGGAAGTTGCGACGCGGGAAACGCGGGGTCTGATCCGGCTCGCTCGCGGCGACCAGGAGGGAGCGCTCGCCGACCTGCGCCGAGGGCTCGCGCTCGCATACGAAATCAAGGATCCCCAGAGCCTCATGCCGATGCTCTCAGTGAACGTGCTTGCACTTGAGGATCTCGATTCACACGATCAGGTGCCAGAGCTTGTCGCCGAGGTCGTCGAGCTCGCCCGGACGTATCCGCACACGGCCGGCTGGGGCACCGCCTTCGGAATCGCCCAGTCGCATGCGGTGGCGGGGTTCGCGGCGGAGCTGAAGGAGATCCTGGAGCGCTCACCGGCAAGCCCGTGGAAGGATCTCGTTGTCGTCTGCCTGGAGCGGCAATTCGTGCGCGCAGCCGACATCTGGGCAGGCGCCGGCAGCCCGACCTGGGAAGCTCGGCTTCGGCTGCGAGCAGCCCAGGACCTCTTCGAAGCGGGACAAAGGGCCAAGGGTGGGGTCGAGCTCGAGAAGGCGCTCGCCTTCTACCGCTCCGTAGGCGCGACGTTCTTTATCGAGCGCGCGGAGCGGCTGCTCGCAGCGTCGGCCTAGAGAGACTCGGCGTACGAGAGCGCGAAGCGGTCGGTCATGCCCGCGATGTAGTCGACCAGCTCGTCGACTTGATCTCCGCGCTCCACGAGGTGCTCGAAGATCGCCTGCACGACCTCCCGTGCACGACGGTGCTCCGGCTCGACCTGCGGGCCGAGGTAGACGTGCTCGAACATGAAGGCGCGGAGGGAGAGCATCGCTTCCTCGATCTCGGCGGACTGCAAGATGTCCCCCACCCCTGCGGAAGCGTCCACGATGTCGTGGACGAGCCGATCGATGCGGGCCGACCCCGTCGGCCCCAGGACCTCGATCTCGGCGCGTGGGAGGTCTGCCTCCTCGAGCAGGCCGTAGCGAACCGCGTCGTCGATGTCGTGGTTGATGTAGGCGACCCGGTCGACCAGGCGCACGATCTTCCCTTCGAGCGAGTCGGGCTCCCGCTCTCCCGTATGGGTGAGGATGCCCGCGCAGACCTCCTCCGAGAGATTGAGCGAGATCGCGATTCGGTACGACTGCTCGTTGTGCCTGAAGCGGCGCCCGAACCGACCGCGGAGCACGTCGTCGAGCGCGTCTTCCCCGGCGTGGCCGAAGGGCGTGTGGCCCATGTCGTGACCGAGGCCGATCGCCTCGACGAGATCCTCGTTCAGCCGGAGGGCGCGCGCGACGACTCGCGAGATCGCGGTCGTCTCGAGGGTATGCGTCATTCGCGTCCGGTAGTGGTCGCCGCTCGGGTCGATGAACACCTGCGTCTTTCCCTTGAGCCGGCGGAACGGCTTCGAGTGCACGATTCGGTCGCGGTCGCGCTGGAACGGCGTCCGAACACCGCATTCCTCCTCGGGCAGACGGCGCCCCCGCGTCTCGAGCGACCGCACCGCATACGGCGAGAGGCCTTCCTCGAGGGCGCGCGTGCGCTGCTCGAACGCCGCCCGGGTTGGCCCCGCCACCTCCACGCGCCCAGGCTAGACGATGATCGGCACGGTTCCGCCGTCGGCGCTCCAGGCGGCGCCGGTGACGTAGGACGACCGCTCCGAGCAGAGGAAGACGACGACCGCTGCGATCTCCTCCGCTCGGGCGAGTCGCCCGAGCGGGCGTCCCGCAGCGACCCGGGCGAGCACGTCTTCGCGGCTTCCCGCTTGCTGGTCGGCCAGGCCTCCCTCGCCGAGCCAGGCCTCGGTGGCAGTCGGGCCCGGCGTTACCGCGTTGCAGCGGATCCCGTCCTGTCCGTAGAGATCGGCGACCAGCCGGGAGAGCGAGAGCACGGCGGCCTTCGTGACCGAGTAGTGCGGCATGCCGGTCGACGGGCGCTTGCCCGCAGTGGAGGAGACGTTCACGATCGCGCCCCGGTTCGCTCTGAGATGGGAGAGAGCCGCGCGAATCGCCCGCACGTAGCTCATCACGTTGAGGTGCCAGTACGCGTCCCACTCGTCGTCCGCGACCTCCTCGAAGCGCGCCTGGCGCGCGACGCCCGCGTTGTTCACGAGGACGTCGAGACCGCCGAGTGCGGCCACCGCATCGGAAACGGCCCGCTCCGGCCCACCGCGCCTCGCAAGATCGACCTGCACGTGCGCGGTCTCACCGATCCCGGGACCACCTCGCCGTCCACAGGTAACGACTCGCGAGCCCTCCGCGACGAGTAGCCGAGCGGTCTCGAGCCCGATCCCGGCGGTCGAGCCCGAGACGAGGCAGGCCTTGCCGCTCAGTCCGAGATCCACGCGCGGCTAGCGTATCGGGGTGCCGACGACGATCGTGATGGTTCGGCACGGCGAAACGGACTGGAACCGCGAAGACCGCTTCCAGGGTCACTCGGATCCTCCGCTGAACGACAGGGGACGCTCGCAGGCCAGAGCGCTCGCGCAGGCCCTGGGCGGGCTCGAGGCTGCCGCCCTCTACTCGAGCCCGCTCGCCCGGGCGCACGAGACCGCGATCATTCTCGCCGAGCGCCTCCGGCTCGAGGTGCAGATGCGGGACGACCTGCGGGAGGTCGATGTCGGCTCCTGGTCCGGTCTCACTCGATCCGAGGCCGAGGCTCGCTTTCCGGCCGGATACCGGCGCTGGCTCGAGTTCGGGCACGGCTGGGACGACGGCGAGACCTACCAGGAGCTGGGGCTACGCGTCCTCTCAGAGGTGCGGCGCATCGCCGAGGATCACCCCGGGGAACGAGTCGTCGCGGTCACGCACGGAGGCCCGATTCGCTCCGCGCTGGCGGCTTCGGCGGGCGTTCAGTTCGGTGACGCGCGCCGTTCGATCCACGTCATCGGCAACTGTGCGGTGGTCTCGTTCGCGGTCCGGGACGGGAACCTCGAGCGAGTAGACTGAGCCGCT
>WNGD01006492.1_pt1 | contig 20687 bp, 18 predicted proteins | sample 5400671 | NCBI WGS metagenome assembly WNGD01 (sample SAMN13153369, study PRJNA577476) | soil metagenome | isolation source: 40 cm soil or saprolite under grassland replicate 2 | place: USA:California | collected 2016-06-15 | reverse complement strand
TGGGAGCTCGGCAAGCCGGGCCCTGGACGCGAGCTCTATCTGGAGGGCCACATCCCAGGAGCGGCATTTCTCGACGTCGAGCGCGACCTCTCGGCGCCGCCTGGCCCCGGCGGACGCCACCCGCTGCCGAGCCAAGAGCAGTTCGCGGCAGCAGCCGGCCGGGCCGGGATCGGCGACGGCGTCTTCGTCGTCGCGTACGGCTCGATGGGCGGGGCCGAGCGCCTCTGGTGGCTGCTGCGGCACTTCGGCCACGACGACTGCGCGGTGCTGGACCTCGCCGGCTGGCTAGGCCCGCTCCGAGCGGGCGAGGAGGACGTATAGCCTGCCCGGTTCACAGCTCGGCCGCGGAAGGGAGACACCATCGAGGCCGCCGAGCTGCAGGCACGCTTGGACGAGCTCGTCCTGCTGGATGCCCGCGTGCCCGAGCGCTACCGGGGTGACGTGGAGCCGATCGACCCGGTAGCCGGGCACATTCCCGGCGCCAGAAACGCGCCCTGGAACCAGCCACTGCCGGAGGTCCCACCTGGCGAAGTCGTCGCCTACTGCGGCTCGGGGATCACCGCCGCCGTTCTCGTGCACCGGCTGGCTCTCGCCGGCCGCGAGGCAAAGCTTTACCCCGGCTCGTGGAGTGAGTGGTCGGGCCTCGGATTGCCCGTGCAGCGCAGCTAGCCCGTCGACAAGCTCGTCAGATAGGGCTGCCAGCCGTCGGGAATCTTGGGCGCAGCAAGCCGGATGAAGAGCACGGGCGCGGGCGGCCTCGGCTTCGCGCGGAGCTCCATCGAGACCTCGTGAGGCAGCCGGTTCCCCTTGCGGAGGTTGCAGGGCGAGCACGAGGTCACCACGTTCTCCCAGACGGACTCCCCGCCGCGGCTCTTCGGGACGACATGGTCCAGGGTCAGCCGTCCGCCGCTCGTCCCGCAGTAGACGCAACGCCAATCGTCACGGGCAAACAGCGCGCGGCGCGAGATCTTTCGCTGCACGGTCCGCGGCACCCGGACGTACTGGACGAGCCTGATCACGTGCGGCCATGGGAAGGTCGTCGTGGCGGAGTGCAACGCTCGGTCAAGCTCCTCGATCACCTCGGCCTTGCCCTTGAACACGAGCACGTGGGCACGCCGAACCGTCGTCACGTTGAGTGGCTCGTAGCTCGCGTTCAACACCAATACTTGCTGCAAGACAGCCGAAAAGGTACCAACGCCGTCCGGTGCCGGGCCTCCCGGGCCGGCACCGCCACCCGGGATTAGCCGGACAGTGCTCTACCTCGACATAGCGCCCGAGGCGTCGCTTGCGACGCCGACTCAGAGGACGTCCGGGCTTTGCCCGGGCGTCCGGCTAACCCCGGTCGACAAGATAAGGAGCCAGAGCTCCTACCTCGACATCGCGCGTTCCACAGCCTCTTCCTCCTCCGGAGAGAGGGCGATCGAAGCGCGGCCGTGCTCGAGCTCCTTCATGTAGATGCGCGCGTAGTCGCGGCCCTGGATCGCGCTGACCACGATTCCGCTGCGCGCCCCGTCGAGCAACGCGACGGAGGCGGACTGGTGGCCGCCTGTTCCTTCGTAGGCGTCATAGCGGACGATCGAGGTCTTCGACACCGACTCGTCGACCCGCCGGTCGACCCGCGCGAGCCCGGCCGCTATCTCGTCGACGGCCCGGTGGAGATCGTCGATCCGGGTCTGCAGCGAGACGGCGAAGTCGACAAGATCGCCCGTGCCGCCCCCGAGCATCACCTGCTGCGACGACCGCACCCGCCTGAGCTGGAGCCAGGCCAGGAGCGCCGCAGCCAGGGCAGCTACCGCCACGACCGCCGCCGCGATCGCGATTGCCGCAGTCGTAGAGCCGCTCACCCGGTCGGTGAGAGCGAGAAGAGCACCGGATACGACTCGGTGTTATTCGACGTGTTGTGCTCGTTCGGAACAGGTTGGACGGCGACTGTCACCGTGGAAGGACTGCCGAACTGAGTCACCTGGATGTTTCGGAAGAAGACCGACTTCTGCTCCTTGGGGCTGATGAAGGCAAGCTTTTGGTGCTTGACAATCGGGGGATTACTGCCCTGTTTGATCGTGAGCGTGACCGGGATCCCCACCTCCGCTGAATCGCCGGAATCCTCGATCGTGACCTCGAAGCCGAGATTCGTACTTGCGACGACCGGTAGCTGGGTGCTGGTCGAGAGCTGTGTCCCCCTCGGCAGCGCCTTCGTGGAGACGATGTTGGTCCCGTGCAGGCCGCCGGCCTTGGGCGAAACGCTCACGCCGCGGAGCCGGGCGACGACACCGGCGAGCGGGGTGGTCGTGAAGAAGTCCGGATTCTGGACGAAGTTCGAGGAGGGCACACGCACGTCGCCGACGCCCTGGTTCTTGAGCACCTGCTTGCTGGGATCCCTGAAGCCGTCGTCCCAGACGACGTCGCTCGCGATCAGGCGCAACGCGGGAACCTGCAGCATCGCGCCGGCCTGAGTGGCGGCCAGACTCTTCGTCTTCAACGCTCGAGACAGCGAGTCGCCGATCCCGACGATGCCGCTGTAGCGGTACTCGAGGGCATCGATCATCCGCAGATGTTCGTCTCGCAGCCGCCCCGGCGGGTTGATCGCGCGAGCGCGGTCGGCGTCCTGCTGCTCGGAGCGTGCGAGCCCGGCGAGCTTGCTCTGCACCTCGCTCGGCTTCAGGCCAGGCTGAATCAGCAACGCCCCGAGGCGAGTCCCGATCGAGTGCGAGTCCGAGGCGATCTGCGACACCTGCTTCATGTAGTTGTCGTACTTCGCATGCTTGCTCGAGGACTGACAGCCCTCGATCGCGTAGACGAGCAGCACGACGATCACAATCGCGAAGGCGATTAGCCCGACCAGGCGGAGGAGCGGCGTGAAGCCTTGGGGCGTCATCGGCGGCCGAGGCCCTCCGCGCGCCGGAGGCCGCTCGGGCCGTGCGGCTTCTCTGGTCTCCGGCTCCTCGAAGAAGTCGAACTCGATGTCGGTGTCGCGCTCTGTCATGGCTTCGTGCAGGGAAAAGTTGCGCGCCCACTGTAACCGTTGAGTCGGCGTGAACTCGCTTGCCTCGTCGGCACGAGCCTCTTCCGGTGCCCCCGAAGCGGCGCCGTCTGTCGCTGACAAGCCGCGTGTAATCGGGGACACGGGCGAAGCCGTGCACCCTCCAAGCGGCGTCGCAAGCGAGCGCCTTGGAGGCTTTCGCCGAGCGGCAGCGAACCTGCGCCCGTGTCAGAACCGGCCCTCGCAGTCGCCCCGAACGAGCTCGTTCTCGGCCGGTATCGCCCCTTGCAACCGCTTGGGAGCGGGGGCTCAGGGTCGGTCTGGCTCGCCCGCGACGAGCCGACCGGCGTCGAGGTCGCGCTGAAGATCGTCCCGCGGGAGGGCAAGGCCGCCTCACGTGCCGAGCGCGAGGCCTCCGCGGCCGCGCGCCTTCGCCATCCGGGCTGCCAGCGCGCGTACGCACTCGCGCGCGACTCGCGTCACGTTTACATCGCCTACGAGTACGTGCCCGGCCGGACCCTCCGGCAGGCGCTTCGGGAGGGCGGGGTCAACGATGCCGACGCGCTCGAGATTTCGGCCCAGATCTGCGAGGCGCTGGCGCATGCGCATGCGCACCGGATCGTCCACCGCGACGTGAAGCCCTCGAACGTGCTGCTGGCCGAGAGTGACGAGATCTCGGTCCGCTTGCTCGACTTTGGGCTCGCGCGGATGGACGGTGAGGAGACGCTGACCGCCGCCGGCGACGTCCCGGGAACGCTCGCCTACATTCCGCCGGAGCGCCTGCGCGGTGAGGAGTCTGGAGCTCCGGCCGATGTCTGGGCCGTCGGCGTCCTGCTTTGGGAAGCCCTTGCCGGCTGGCATCCCTTCTGGCAGGGGTCGTTGCTCGACACCGCGCGGCGGATCGAATCGGGCGCAGTCTCGCTCGGGACGGCCAGACCCGACTTGCCGCGGCCACTGATCGCTCTCGTCGACCGGGCACTGTCGGTCGAGCCTGGGAAGCGTCCTTCCGCCGCGAAGCTCGCAGGCGCGCTGCGGGCGACACGGCACCGCCGCGACCGGCGAGCACGCACCCTGCCGCAGCTTTCACTGCCACCGGGCCGCTTCGCGCCAGCCGCGGCGGCGGGGCTGTTCGCCGGAGCCGGAGCGGCGGCGATGCCTTTCTACCCCTCGGGCTGGCCGCTCGGGCTGGCGGCGCTGGCGGTTGCCTTGACGCTCGTCCGCGAGCGGGCCGGCCTTGCGCTCGCGCTCGCGGTGCCCGTGCTGCCGCTCGGAAACCTCTCCGCCGGGCTCGCCTGGGCTTACGCAGCCGTCGCGTTCGCTTGGCTTGCCTTCTCCTGGAAGGACGCGCACACCGGACTCTTCTTCGTCGCGGGGCCGTTGCTGGCCCCCCTGTCGCTGCTCGGGCTGCTGCCGCTTGCAGCGCAGAGAATCCGCGGCGGTCCGCGTCGCGCCCTGCAGGTCTTCGCCGCCGTCCTTGTGAGTGCGGTTTTCGCGGGCCTGCACGGCGGAAAGGTTCCGTTCATGGACCGGCAGGCGCCGGCGCTCGACCTCCACAGCACGCGCGATCCGGGCGTGGCGGCCGGCGCCGTCTGGCATTCGTTGAGCTCCCACCCGATGCTACTGCTCGAGGCGCTGGTGCTCGCAGCAGCTGCCGTCGCCCTGCCGCGGGTCAAGCCGCGGCGAATATGGCTCTTCGGGCTCCTGTTCCTGGGCGGCTTGGTTGCACCAGACCCGGCCCTGCCGGACGCGGCAATTGTCGCCACGATTTTGGCCACCTGCATGGGGCTGGCGGTCAGAGACGAGAGCTAGACTCGTGGTCCGGGGGGTACAAAGACCCCTGCAATGACCGTGTTGAGGAATATCGAGGCCAAGATCGAGTCGCTGTTCGAAGGGGTCTTCGGACGAGCCTTCCGCACGAACGTGCAGCCGGTCGAGCTCGCCCGCAAACTCGTGAAGGAGATGGAGGATCACCGCGTGATCTCGGTCTCGCGCCTCTATGTCCCCAACGAGTACACGATTTACCTCTCCCCGGCCGACCGCGAGCAGTTCGACAGCTACGAGCAATCGCTGCTCGTGGAGCTGCAGAGTTCGGGATCGCGACCCGGATGGCGCAGGGCGGTCCGCAGCTGGCACCGGCGGACGAGCCCGCGCCGGACGTCGCGCCGGGCGCCACGATGGTCTACAAGCCGAAGGCTCCCGTGACCGAGGCCGTCTCCGCAGAGGAGCTCGGCCTGGAGCGCGAAGTCGCGACGCTCACCTACAACGGCAGAAAGCACGAGCTCGACAAGCGGCGCGTCGTGATCGGCCGCTCGAAGGACTGCGACATTCAGGTCGCTGACCAGAACGTGTCGCGCCGCCACGCGGAACTGCGGCAAGAAGGTGCCGCTCACTGGGTCGTCGACCTGGACTCGACGAACGGGACCGAGGTCAACGGAAGGCGCCTCAAGCGCGCGAAGCTGCGGCCGGGAGACACGATCACGGTCGGGTCGACCGACCTCGTCTTCGGGCGGGAGACCGGAGGCTGACCATGGCCCTCGGCTCGATTGCGGTCGAGGAGCTCCTGCTCGTCCTCAAGATCGCCTTCGTCGTCCTGCTCTACCTGTTCATCTGGCGGATCGTCAGCACGGCGAGTAAGGATTTCCGCTCGCCGCAGGAGAGCTTCATCCTCGCACCGTCGCAGGGCCGTGAGTTGGCCGCGTTCGAGGCCGGGACGAACAGCGGCGGTCGGCTCGTCGTCGTCAGCAGCCCCACGCTCGAGCAGGGCGAGGCACGGACGCTCGATTCCGCGGCGTTGACCGTCGGTCGTGGTCCACAGAACGACGTCACACTGGACGGCGACGACTACGCCTCGGCGAAGCACGCGCGCATCGAGCCGCGCCGGGACGGCGTCTGGCTCGAGGACATCGGCTCCACGAACGGCACTTACTTGAACGGCATCAAGCTCACCCGCGCGCGCAAGCTGACGCCCGGCGACGTGGTCCGAGTCGGCGAGACCGAGCTGAGGTACGAGGGATGAGCCCCGTCCGACAGCTCGGCCACGGGACCGACACGGGAAAGAAGCGCCGGCGAAACGAAGACGAATACGTCGTCGAGCCGCCGCTGTTCGCGATCGCCGACGGGATGGGCGGCGCACAGGCCGGCGAACTCGCGTCGAGCCTCGCTGCCGGCGCCGTGCGTGGCGGCGAAGGCGCCGCCGGCGGTGGCGAGGCATACGTAGTAGAGCTGATCCAGGAAGCGAACCGCCGTGTCTATCAGCGCTCGAGCCAGGACGCCGCGGTTTCCGGGATGGGGACGACGATGACGGTCGCGCTCGTCGAGGAAGGCGCAGTCGTCTTCGGCCACGTCGGTGACTCGCGCGCGTACCTGATTCGCGACGGGAAGCTCGAGCAGCTGACCGAGGACCACTCGCTCGTCGCAGAGCTCGTCCGCAGCGGCAAGCTCTCGCCCGAGGAGGCCGAGACGCACCCGCAACGCTCGGTGATCACACGCGCGCTTGGCACCGACCCCGACGTCGACGTCGACACGTTCTCCATCCCGACGCACCCCGGGGACCTGTTCATGCTCTGCTCCGACGGGCTCACGTCCATGGTCGAGGACGACGTGATCCTGCGGAGCATCGAGAAGAATCGCGACAACCTACAGACGGCGGCGAAGGAACTGATCCGCGCCGCGAACAAGGGCGGTGGCGAGGACAACATCACTGTCGTCTTCTTCGAGATCGGTGAGCAGGTCGGCGAGCCGCTCGAGGAGACGGCGCAGTACCCGGTAATGGGTGCCGACGGGCACGTGGACGACGACGACACGCTCGACGAGCTCAGCGGCGTTCCGGCAGTGGAGACCATGGTCGTCTCGCCGGAGGAAGCCGCCGAGCAGGCGGCCAAGGCGAAGCGCCGCACGCGATCGCGGATCCTGACCGCGCTACTGCTGATCCTGGTCGCGCTCGCGGTCGTAGCGATCGTCCTCTGGACGCTCAACGGGAGGTAAGTGCGCTGAGCCTGAGAAACCGAGAGCTGCTGAACCTGGTCGTCGTCGGAGCGCTGACCGCACTCGGCTTCGCGAGCGTCTACATCGCGCGGCAGGCGGTGGTCTCGGCGGCGTCTCTCTCGTATGCCGCGCTTTTCCTCGCGCTGTACCTCGTCGCCCATCTGGTCGCGCGCTACGCCGTGCCCTACGCCGACCCGTACCTGCTGCCGATGGCGGCCCTGCTGACCGCGATCGGGCTGACCGAGATCTACCGCATCCATCCGGGAGACGCGTTTCGTCAGGGGGTCTGGGTCATCATCGCGGTCGCGGTTTTCGCAGGCACGCTCTTGGCCCTGCGACGCGATTACCGCCGACTGGAGAGCTACAAGTACATCTTCGGCCTGACGGCGATCGGACTGCTTGTCCTCCCCGCGCTGCCCGGGCTCGGCTCCACGGTCAACGGCGCCCGGCTCTGGATCCACTTCGGCTCGCTTCAGTTCCAGCCCGGCGAGATCGCGAAGCTCTGCCTGATCGTCTTCCTTGCCGGCTACCTGCGCGAGAAGCGCGAGGTGCTTGCACAGGGACGGCTGAAGGACTTCGGGCCGCTGCTCGTGATCTGGGGCGGCGCGATGCTCGTCCTGGTGGAGACGAACGACCTCGGGTCGGCGCTGCTCTATTTCGGAATCTTCCTCGCGATGCTCTATGTCGCGACCGGCCGCCTGCTGTTCACCGCGATCGGCCTCTCGCTCTTCCTGGCCGGCTCGTACTTCGTCTATACGCAGGTCGCCCACGTCCACGAGCGCGTGACGATCTGGCTGCATCCCTGGACGGATTACAAGGTCTATTGCCCGCTCAACGGCCAGCTCGCTCTCCGCCAGGATTGCCAGAGCTACCAGCTGGTCAAATCGCTGTACTCCGTGGGCAACGGCGGCTTCGGCGGCACCGGGTTCGGAAAAGGGACGTTCGCGACGAGTTCGGGCCATCAGCTGATCCCCGACCTGAACACCGATTTCATCTATTCCGCGCTTGCCCAGGAGCTGGGTCTGATCGGGATCTCCGCCCTGCTGCTCCTGTTCATGCTCTTCGCCCTGCGCGGGATGCGGATCGCGCTGCTCGCCGATGACGGTTTCTCGAAGCTCGCGGCCGCCGGGCTCACTTTCGGGTTCGCGCTGCAGACCTTCATCATCGTCGGCGGGATCCTGCGAGTGCTCCCATTGACCGGGATCACGCTTCCCTTCGTCTCGTACGGCGGCTCGAGCGTCGTTGCGAACTTCGTCCTGCTCGCCGGTCTGCTCTTGATCTCCAACCGCGCGAATGCGCCGAGGAGCGCATGAACAAGCAGATCACGAAGCTCGCGGTTGCCTCACTGATCCTGCTCGCGGCGCTGGTTGTCGCAACCACGTACTGGCAGACCTGGGCTTCCGCAAGCCTGGCGGAGAAGCAGGACAACGCGATCCAGCGCGTCGCGCAGTTCCGGATCAAGCGCGGCCTGATCCGCGCCGCGGACGGGACGCTGCTCGCCACGAACGTGCGCCGCAAGGTCGGTGGGCAGACGCTCTACTTCCGCCGGTACCCGACGGGCCGCCTGTTCGCGAACCTCGTCGGCTACTCCACCCAAGTCCGCTCGCGCGCCGGGCTCGAGCAGTCCGAGAATGCGTACCTGACCGCCTCGAACGCGAACCTCGGCACGATCTTCAACAAGACGCTCGACAAGCTCAAGGGCGTCACGATCACCGGCAACGACCTGATCCTGAGCGTCCGCCCTCGCATCCAGCGGCTGGCGATGGATCAGCTCGCGGGCAAGTGCGGCGCGGCCGTCGTGATGAATCCGCAGACCGGAAAGGTTTACGCGCTCGCCTCGCAGCCGACTTACGACCCGAACTTGGTCGAGAACCACTTCAATCAAATCAAGGCGCTCGGCGCGCCCTGTCACCCCGCGGCGCCACTGCTGAACCGGGCGACCGACGGCCTCTTCACGCCGGGCTCGACGTTCAAGGTCGTCACTGCGACGGCGGCCCTGGATTCGCACAAGTTCACGCCCGAGTCCACCTTCTACGACCCCGGGTACTGCATCGAGTACGGCAAGCAGGTCTCGAACGCCGCGAGCCCCGACGGGCCGGTCGAGTCCTTTGGACACCCCACCCTCGCGCAGGGCCTGCAGCACTCGATCAACTCGGTCTTCTGCAACGTCGGCAAGGCGCTCGGCGCGGGAACGATCCTCGAGTACATGAAGAAGTTCGGCTTCTACAAGGACCCGCCGCTCGAGACGCCGGCCGACGAGAAGGTTCCGAGCGGCCTCTACCACAGCGGCAGGCTCTTCTTCCCGAGAGATCCGAGGACCCAGGTCGACCCAGGCCGGCTCGCCTTCGGGCAGGAGACCCTCGCCGTGACTCCGCTGCAGATGGCGATGGTGGCCTCAACGGTCGCGAACGGCGGCGTGACGATGGAGCCGCAGGTGCTCGACCGCGTCGTCGACCCCAGTGGCGCGACCGTCGTCCGCGTCCAGCCGAAGAAGCTCAGGCGGGTGATGTCCAAGCGAACGGCAAGCGAAATCACGTCGATGATGGTCGACGCCGTCAACGACGGCACCGGTGGCGCGGCCGCGATCCCCGGAATCTCGGTCGCAGGCAAGACGGGCACCGCGGAAACCGGCACCTCCGGGATCAACACGACCTGGTTCATCTGCTTCGCTCCGGCCTACCACCCGCAGGTCGCAGTCGCCGTTACGCTCGAAAACCAGACCGGCTTCGGCGGCACCACCGCGGCACCGATCGCCAAGCTGCTAATGCAGGCTGTCCTGAGCCCGAGGTCGAACAAATAGAGCCATGGCTGTGACAGGCGACACCCTGATCGACTCCGTCTTCGACGGCCGCTACCGGATCATCCGCAAGCTCGGAGCAGGCGGGATGGCGAACGTCTATCTGGCCGAGGATCAGGAGCTCGGACGGCGCGTCGCGATCAAGATCCTCGACGACCGCCACGCCGCCGACGACTCGTTCATCGAGCGCTTCCGCCGCGAGGCGAAGAACGCCGCCGGGCTCTCACATCCGAACATCGTCTCGATCTACGACCGAGGCGAAGCCGAAGGCACCTACTACATCGCAATGGAGTACCTCTCCGGCCGTTCGCTGAAAGAGCTGATGGTCAGCCGGGGCCCGACGCCGATCGGGATCGCGATCGACTACACGCGCCAGATGCTCGCCGCGCTGGGCTTCGCCCACCGAAACGGGATCGTTCATCGCGACATCAAGCCTCACAACGTCGTCGTCGACGCCGACGGCCGCTTGAAGGTGACGGACTTCGGGATCGCCCGTTCGGGCGCGAGTCAGATGACGGAGGCTGGCTCGATCATCGGTACTGCGCAGTACCTCTCGCCCGAGCAGGCGCGCGGCGCGCCGGTCGACCAGCGCTCGGACGTCTACTCGGTCGGGATCGTGCTCTACGAGATGCTGACCGGGAAGGTGCCGTTCACCGGCGATACGCCCCTCGAGATCGCCATGAAACACCTGTCCGAGGTACCGGTCCCACCCTCCGAGCTGCGCGACGACGTCCCCGAGGATCTGGACCTGGTCGCCCTGCGCGCGCTCGCCAAGGATCCCGAGGATCGCTACCAGACGGCCGCGGAGATGGACGCCGACCTCGCGCGGATCCAACGCGGTCTCGCCGTCTCGAGCGAGACGACCGACGCCGCGACCGCCGTGCTGGCCGGCGCCGGAATCTCCAACGCGCCGACGATCATCGCGCCGAGGCCCACCCAGGTCGCACCGGCTCAGCCACCGCCGCCGACGCCGCCCGCCGCGTATTACGGCTACGAAGGCCCCCCTCGGCGCTCGCGCTCGATCTGGCCGTGGGTGCTCGTCGTGCTGTTGCTGGTCGGTGCCGGATTCGCTGCCTGGTTCGCCTACGGGAAGATCTCGGATCAACTCAACGCAAACAAACCCGTGGCGGTCCCCTACGTGGTCGGACTAAAGCAGGCCCAGGCCGTTAAGAAGATCACGGACAAAGGCCTGACGGCGAAAGTCGTCCCCGGCGCCAGTCAGACCTTCCCGACAGGGACGGTCATACGGCAGAGCATCGACGGCGGTGAGAAGACCGACAAAGGCAACACGGTCCGGCTCACGGTCTCCACTGGCAAGCCAAAAACGACGGTCCCCGACGTCGTCGGCAAATCGCAAAGCGACGCGGTGGCCGCGTTGACCGCGGCCCACCTGAAGGTATTCGTATTCCACGTCTACTCGTCCAAGAGCCCGGACACCGTCACGGGCCAGAACCCGCCGGCCGACAGCCGCGTCTTCTGGAACACGAGCGTCCAGATCAACGTGTCGCAGGGTTCCAAGCAAATCGCGATACCGAATGTCGTCGGCCAGCCCTACGCGAGCGCGCGCTCGACCCTGCTCGGGGCGGGGCTCAATGTCTCCGAGAACATGGTCGACTCGAGCCAGCCGGCGGACACCGTGGTCTCGCAGTCACCGGATCCCGGCATCAAGGTCGGAGCGGGAACGACGGTTACGCTCAACGTCTCGAAAGGCGCGGCCGCGACGACACCGGTCCCGGACGTGCGGAACCAGGACGAGCCCACGGCCAAGGCTCTCTTGCAGAGCTCGGGGTTCAAGGTGAAAGTCGTCCGGCAGGACGTGACCGACCCGGGCTCTCAGGGGATCGTGATCGACCAGCAGCCGGGGGGCGGAACGAACGCTCCCGCCGGATCGAAGGTGACGATCTTCGTCGGAAGGTACGCAGGCACGACGACCGGTGCGGTGCCATGAGCCTGCGAGTCCGCGTCGCCATCTTGAGCGGCGGCCGCTCGAGCGAGCACGAGATCTCCATAGCCTCCGCGCGCTCGGTGCTGGACTCGCTTGACCCGGATCGCTACGAGGCCGTGACGGTGGAGATCGACCGCGAAGGGAAGTGGCAGCTCGAGTCCGGCGAGTCACGCGCGCTCGATCGCGGCGCCGCGGGCGAGCTGGAGGAGGGCGAGGGCCGAACCGCAGTGGAGACGCTTCCCGTTCCGACGGAGAGCGTTCCGGCGACGCTCGCTGACGTCGACGTGGTGATCCCGGTCCTGCACGGGCCGTTCGGCGAGGACGGCACCGTCCAGGGTCTGCTCGAGCTCGCAGACGTCCCCTACGTCGGCGCCGGCGTGCTCGGTTCCGCTCTCGCAATGGACAAGGACAGGTTCAAGGCAGTCATGCGCGACGCTGGGATCCCGGTCACGCGCAACATCACCCTGCGCGAGGGCGACGAACCGAGGAACCCGTTCGGCTACCCCGTGTTCGTCAAACCCGCGCGCCTCGGCTCTTCGGTCGGGATCTCGAAGGTGCGGTCCGAGGAGGAGCTCGCGCCGGCGGTCGCGCTCGCGTTCAGTCACGACGAGAAGGTGCTCGTCGAGGAGTTCGTGCCTGGCACCGAGGTCGAGTGCGGCGTTCTCGGCTCGAACCGCAGCCCAATTGCCTCGCTTCCGGGTGAGATCGTCTCCCACGGCTTCGACGCGCCCGACTGGTACGACTATTCCGCCAAGTACGACGAGGGCGGGATGGACCTGATCGTGCCACCGCGGATCTCGCAAGAGCAGATCGAGCGCGTCCAGCGGCTGGCCGTCGAGAGCTTCATCGCGTCCGATTGCGACGGGATGGCGCGGGTGGATTTCTTCGTTGACCCGGACGGCGAGGTGCTCGTCAACGAGCTGAACACCATTCCCGGGTTCACGGCCACGAGCGTCTACGCCAAGCTCTTCGAGGCGTCCGGGATTCCGTATGCGGAACTGCTCGACCGGCTCGTCGAGCTAGCGCTCGAGCGCCACGAACGGCGCTCGCGGCTGCAGTTCTAGCCTGCTTTCACCTCGTTGACGTGCACTTGGTCGTTCTCGCCGAGATCGGTGATCCAGATCACGAAGTAGCGTCCGCCGCCGCTCAACTGAAAAGTCGTGGTCCCACTCATCGTCTTCGGGCCCGCGACGGTCGTGGCCGACGAGGGTGAATCGCCGGCCTTGATCTCGGCGGTAAAGCCCGGCGTGTCCGTGGTCACCGTCAGCGTCTTCGGCGAGACGGGCCGTGCCGCCGCGAGCGCAAGGCCCACGCCCTGCTTGTCGAAGCTCTGATAGTGCTCGGTCTCCCAGTACGTCGCGGGGTCCGAGTCGATCGCTTTTTGCACGTCTCCGTCGTGCTCGTGGCCGTCGCCGAGCGGATCGTAAGCCGCTGCCTGGACGAAGGGAACCGGGCCGGAAGGAGGCGGTGCAGACCCTGCCGACCCGTCTCCGCCACCGCCGATCGTCAACGCGCCGATCACGCCGCCCAAGGCCGCAGCGAAGAGGACGCCGGCCAGGACGACCGGCCAGAGCCCAAGGCGTCTGCGGCGTCGCGGAGGCCGCCGGCGCGGCCGAGCCGCCGCCGGCACGACCATCGTCGCACCCTGGTCGCCGTCGAGCTCGGCATGGCAGGCTTCGAGCTCCGCGGCGAAGTCGTCCATCGAGTCGAACCGGTCATGCGGATCCTTCGCCATCGCCTGCTCGATCGCCCAATCGAGGCGAGGCGGTACGTCAGGCCGAATCTCATGGACGCTCGGGACTGGCTCGTTGACGTGCCGCATCGCGACCGCGACGAAGTTGTCGCCCTCGTACGGCACATCGCCGGCGAGCAGCTCGTAGAGCACGCAACCGAGTGAGTAGACGTCGGTTTGCTCGTCGACCGCCTGCCCGCGCGCCTGCTCGGGGGCGATGTAGTTGCTCGTGCCCATGATCGTCCCGGTGATCGTCATTCCGTCTACGTCGAGAGACCGGGCGATCCCGAAGTCGGTCACCTTCGCGCGGCCCTCCGCGTCGATGATGACGTTCTGCGGCTTGACGTCGCGGTGGACGAGACCCTGCTCGTGCGCGAACGCCAGCCCGCGCGCAACCTGAAGCCCGAGCTCGATCGCATCGCGGGGACTCAATGTCCCTTCCTGCTCGAGGAGCTCCTTCAGGTTCAGGCCGTCGACGTACTCGAAGACGATGAACTGCCGGTCATCCTGCTCGCCGCGGTCGATCACCGTGACGATGTTCGGATGGGTGAGCCGGGCTACCGCCCGCGCCTCGCGGCGAAAGCGCTCAACGTAGTCGTCGTCGCGCGTGAACTGCTCATGCAGGATCTTCAGCGCTACCGGCCGTTCGAGCAGCCTGTCGTGCGCGCGGTAGACGCTCGACATGCCTCCTGAGCCGACGAGCTCCTCGAGCTCGTACCGGCCCGCAATCAGTTCGCCGACCATGCGTTGAAGGATGCCCGGACCGTTCACGCGACGAGGCGGTCGCGTAACAGCCGCTACATCCGACCCGTCAGCCGAGCGTTGTCTCGAGCGCCTCTTCCCAGACCGCCAGCGCTTCGTCGAGCTCAGCGTCTGTGAGGACCAGGGGTGCGAGCACCCGGATGCAGTTGGAGTAGATGCCGGACTTGAGCAGCAGGAGGCCACGTTCAGTGGCCGCCTCGACGATCGCCGTCGCGATGTCGGGGTCGGGCTGCTTGGTCGCCGGATCCCTGACCAGCTCGATCGCCAGCATGGCGCCCAGGCCGCGGACGTCGCCGATCCGGGTCCAGCGTTCCCGCCAGGACTCCATACGGTCGCGGATCGTCTCGCCGAGCTGTGCCGCGTGGTCGCAGATGCCCTCGTCCTCGATGACGTCGAGGACCGCGAGCGCTGCCGCCTGGGCGACGGGGTTGCCGACGTAGGTGCCGCCGATCGCAGAATCGGGAGGAGCGTCCATGATCTCGGCCTTGCCGATCACGCAGGAAAGCGGCAGCCCTGCGGCGATCGACTTCGCGACTGTGATCAGATCGGGCTCGATCCCGTAATGCTCGATCGCGAAGAGCTTGCCGGTGCGCCCGAACCCGGTTTGCACCTCGTCGACCACCAGCACGATCCCGTGCTCGTCGCAGACTCTGCGGACGCCTTCGAGGAACGACTGCGGCGCGACGACGAAACCGCCCTCGCCCTGAACGGGCTCGATCACGATCGCAGCAACCGTTTCGGCCGCCACCTGGGTCACCAGCGCTCGCTCGAGCGCCGCCAGCGCCTCCTCAGCGCTCGGCCCGCGATACTCATTCGGAAACGGCACCCGGTAGATCTCAGGCGCAAACGGCCCGAGCCCCGCCTTGTACGGGTGCGTCTTCGACGTCAGCGAGAGCGAGAGCAGCGTCCTTCCGTGGAAGCCGCCCTCGAAGGCGATCACCGCGGGGCGGCCGGTAAAGGTGCGGGCGAATTTGATCGCGTTCTCGACCGCTTCCGTGCCGGCGTTGAAAAACGCCGCCTTCGCCGGAGACCGGAACGGAGAGGCGGCGATCAGTCGCTCGGCGAGGGTGATGTAGACCTCATAGGGGACGATCGTGAAGTCGGTGTGCGAGAACTTCGCCAGCTGCTCCTGCGCCGCCTCGACGACGCGTGGATGTGAGTGACCGACGTTGAGGCAGCCGACTCCTCCGGTGAAGTCGATGAAGCTGTTGCCGTCGACGTCGGTGACCGTGGCGCCTCTGCCTTCCTCGATCACCACGGGGAGAACAACCGACAACGGGTCTGCCACGACCCGCTCCTTGCGCTTCAGGATCTCCTCCGATTTCGGCCCCGGGATGGCCGTCTTCAGCTCGATTGCGCGCGTCATCGCCATGCCTCGACGATACATCAGCGACCGGCCACCGTGCATAGCTGCATAACGAAAATGCACGCGAAATTTGTCTTGCGGCTGGTTACTGCGGATCGTAGGGTGGACGCTTCGTGGCTGCCCTCGCTCGTCTTGTCCTCCGCCGCCGGCGTGCGGTCGTTCTCCTGTGGCTCGCGCTGACGCTGATCGGCGCCTACTCCGCGAACGCCGTCTCGAAGCGCTGGCTCGAGCAGTTCTCGATCCCGGGCTACTCGGCTTACGAGGCGAACCAGCGGGCGCTGAAGACGTTCGGCACGGGCGAGAACGCGCCGCTCGTCGCTGTCTTCCGCAGCAACGGCGACGTCACGAAGGTCACAGCGATCAGGCGCGCGATCGCGGCGGCGGCGAAGCAGAATCCTGGTTCGCGCGTCAGCTCGTTCTTCTCGACCGGCAGTGACGCATACGTCTCGAGGGATCGACACACGACCTTCGCCGAGCTCTATCCGCCCGGCAACCAGGGCTTCAACGGAACCGTCAAGATCGGCGAAGCCCGCTCGGCGTTGAAGCAGGCGACGCCGGCCGGTGTGACCTCGTACCTAACCGGCCGCGACGCGCTCCAGGAGGCGGCGAGCGGCGGCGACACCAATGGTCGCTATCCCGATCGCGATCGCGATCGTGTCGATCCTGAACACGTTCACCCTCATCTATCTCCTGACCTACATCACCTCCGTCTCATTGATCGTCCAGTTCCTTGTTGCGCTGGTCGGCCTGGGGGTGGCGATCGACTACTCGCTGCTGATGGTCTTTCGCTTCCGTGAAGAGCTGGCGAACGGCGAAGACACGGAGACGGCCCTGGTCGAGACGATGCAGCACGCCGGCCGCTCCGTGATCGTCTCGGGCTCGACGGTCGCCATCGGGCTGCTCAGCATGGTGATCCTCCCGATTCCCGTGATCAGATCGATCGGGATCGGCGGCTTGCTGATCCCCACTGTCTCGGTGATCGCCTCGATCACCCTGCTGCCGGCGCTCCTCGCGATGCTCGGCCCGAAGATCAACCGGCTGCGCGTGATGCCGAAGCGGATCGTCGAGCGACAGGACCCCACCCATGGCTTCTGGCACCGCTGGGCGCAGATCGTCGTCAGGCGCCCGATTCCGGTGGCCCTGCTCGGCCTTGCGATCGTCGCCGTCCTGCTCGTGCCCGGACTGCAGATCCATCCGGCCGAGGCCCAGCTGAAGGACTATCCCGGAAGCGGAGACGCGATCCAGGGCCGCGACGCGCTCGCCCGGGCGGGCATCTCGCCGGGCGTGATGAAACCGTACGTCGTGCTGGTCGAGAACGGCGGCCCGAATGCGACGCGTGAAGTCGTCGCAGCGCTCCGGCGAACACCAGGAATCGCGGCGGCCGTCGCCCCACCGCAATGGCGGGGCGACGGCGACACACTCGTCGAGGCATTCCCGACCTCGGACTCCGCATCGAACGCGTCCTCCGACACGATCTCCCGGATCCAGCATGACGTCCTGCCGTCCCTCGGCGTGACCGCCACGCTCGGCGGCGTTTCCCCTGAGGACCGCGACTTCGTCCACGCCGTCTACGGAAAGTTCCCGTACGTGCTCGCGTTCGTGATCTTGCTGACGTTCATCCTGCTGATGCGCGCGTTCCGCTCGATCCTCCTGCCGCTCAAGGCGGTCGTGCTCAATCTCATCTCGCTGGGCGCCGCCTACGGAATCATCGTCTTCATCTTCCAGTGGGGTCACGGCTCAGAAGCGATCTGGGGGGTGCCCGCAACGGGCGCGATCATCTCCTGGATCCCGTTGATGATCTTCGCGTTCCTGTACGGGCTCTCGATGGACTACGAGGTCTTCATGCTCACGCGCATGCGCGAGGAGTACGACGAGAGCCACAACACGGCAACCGCCGTCGAGCTCGGACTCGCCCGCACCGGCAAGCTCGTGACGAGCGCGGCGCTCGTGCTGATGTTCGCGTTCATCGTGCTCTCAAGCAGCCCCGGCGTCGACATCAAGCAGTTCGGAATCGGGCTCGCCGCGGGGATCATCTTCGACGCGACGGTGATCAGGACGCTGCTCGTGCCTTCGCTCGTCACGCTGTTCGGGCGCTGGAACTGGTGGCTGCCGCATCCGATCGCGCGAGTGCTCCGTGTGCCGGCCGCGCCGCTTCGCCCGGCCGCCGCCGCCTCCGGCGGCCGCTGACCTGACGCCCGATCAGAATCGCCACACCCTCGACTAGATTTCGGCGCGCTCTCACCCTTGACGAAAACCAGTGTCGGACACCGGTTTTGGGAAACACCGCCATAGAATCGCAGCGTGGTTCTCTCGGACCGAACAATTGCGCGGCTCCTCGATGAAGGCCGGATCGTTATCGAGCCGTACGACGAGTCCCTACTGCAGCCGTCGAGCGTCGACGTCCGCGTCGACCGCTTCTTCCGAGTCTTCCACAACGCGCGCTACGCCTTCATCGACGTCAAGGAGCCGCAGGAAGACCTGACCGAGCTCGTCGAGATCGACGACGAGCGGCCCTTCATCCTCCACCCGGGCGAGTTCGTGCTCGGCTCGACGCTCGAGCGGATCGTGCTCCCGGACGATCTGGTCGCGCGCCTGGAGGGCAAATCGAGCTTGGGCCGTCTCGGCCTGCTGATCCACTCGACCGCAGGCTTCATCGACCCGGGCTGGGACGGCCACGTCACGCTGGAGCTCTCGAACGTCGCCAACCTCCCGATCACGATCTACCACGCGATGAAGATCGGCCAGATCTCCTTCATGGAGCTCTCCGAGCCCGCTGACAACCCGTACGGCAGCGGCGAGCTCGGCTCGAAGTACCAAGGCCAAACGGGGCCTACACCGAGCCGCTACTGGCAGAACTTCACCCAGGATTCGGCTCCTGCCAAGGGCCGAAGCCGCACCGGTAGTGGCTCCACTTCCGGGAATTAGCCTTTATCCCGATGCTCAAGGTCGCGTAGCGTGCGGGGATCGAGGAGGAGGTGGTGATGAGGCTCGCGCGCTTGGTGGCATCGGCGGTCGCGGCCGTCGCATTCTGCACGGCTTCTGCGCAGGCACGGCCGCCCTCGCCCGACCGGCCCGTCGGCCAGTGGATCGAGGTCGCGCTCAACGAGATAGCGACTCACCGGCTCGATCCGCCGCACGCCTCACGCGTTCTGGCGACTCTCAGCGTCGCGATGCAGCGGGCCGAGGCTCGCGCGAAGCCCGCCGCCTCCGCCTACGCGGCTGTCGACGGCGCTGCCTCGACCGTGCTCGCGTACTTCTTTCCCGCCGACGACGGCCGCTTCCACGGCCTCGACAACCGCGCGGAGCACGCCGTCTCGAGCTCGAGCGCAGGACGTGGATTCGCCCTAGGGCGCCGTTCCGGCGAAGAGCTCGTCGCGAGGGCCAAAAGCGACGGGGCGGAGGCGCCGTTCACGGGAAGCACTCCCGTCGGTGCGGAGTTTTGGGTCCCGACGCCGCCGGGCTTCTTGCCTCCACTGCTGCCCGGCTGGGGCGAGGTGCGGCCCTGGAACATCACGAATCCGGTCGCGCTACGGCCGCCCCCGCCGCCGCGTCCGGGCCAGCCCGCCTTCGAGGCCGAGGTCCGCGAGGTCTACGACGTCTCGCGGACGTTGACGCCTCAGCAGCGCGCGATCGCCCTCTTCTGGGCGGACGGACCCGGAACCCTCACGCCTCCGGGACATTGGAACGCGATCGCGCTCGGCCTCGTGCGCGCCCACCGGCTGGACACCGGACAGGCGGCGCTTCTCTTCGCTGTCCTGAACACCGCCCAGGCCGACGCCTTCATCTGTGTTTGGGACGCGAAGTACGCCTACTGGTCGCTGCGGCCCGTCACTGCCATCCGGCGCGAGATCGACCCGAGCTGGAATTCGCTCATTACGACCCCACCGTTCCCCTCCTATGTCTCAGGGCATGCGGGGACGTCCGGAGCCGCCGCGACCGTACTCTCCGCCTTCTTCCCGTCGGAGGCTGCGCAGCTGCATACGTGGGCGAACGAGGCGGCGCTCTCCCGCCTCTACGGCGGCATCCATTTCCCGACCGACAACGAGGTCGGCCTCGCGCTCGGGACGTCGGTCGGTCAGGCCGCACTGGCGGCCTGGGCGGGTTAGAGCCCGCCTGAAAACGAGCGCCGCGGCGATGATTCGTCGCGGCGCTTCGCAGAACTACCTAGCCGAGCTCACTTCCTAGTGTTTGTGTCCCTTCGTCAGGCTGAAGACCGTCAGCCCGTACGGCGGGGTGGTCAGCATCGGAGTGAAGGTGGCTCCGCCCGGGACTGTCACGATGACGCCCTCCTGCTTGCCGGTGCTGAACCCGGCCGGGCCGAGGTTGCAGTCCACCTCGATCATCACGTTCTTGATCGCCGGCTGACCGTTCGGCTTGACCGTGGCATGGATGACGAGGATCCCGCCCTGATAGACGCCGTGCGTCGTGCCCGGTGTCCAGCTGACAACGTCCTCCGCCTTCCAGGTCCCACTTGCGACGAGCGGAAGCGGTGGACTACCGACTGCTTGGAAGTGGTCGAATGTTCCGCCGCCGCTCGCCTGATTCCGGTTGAAGCTGCCGTTGCCCTGGACGATCATTCGATCGCTCGTACCCGCTACCTGATCCAGGACGAGGAAATGGAAGCCAATCCTGCCGTGGTTGCTCGAGGCGTTGGCGTGCCCCTTCCCCTTGCCGTGTCCACCGGCCGCGCCACCGACCAGCAACGCAAGTGCGAGCAGGGCGACAGCCAGCGTCAGCCCTCCAAGTCCTGCAAGCGTTTTCCGTCTCATTCGATTCCCTCCTTTTTGGTTCTCGACACTGCTAGTGGATGGAGACCTGTCCGGTCGCGACGTGCTCCACCTTCAGCGGGAGCGACCCGACCGGCGGGCCGTTGATCGTCAGTTGCAGCGTCCCGACTCCTGGCCCTCCGCGCGTCACGTTGACGATGAACGCAACCTGCGACTTCTTGTTGTTCATGTGCAGCGTCCCTGTGCCGCTGAAGGTCGCCGTGCCTGCCGTCGTGTTCGCCGAGCCCGCCGTGACCTGACCGTCGACTTTCATCAGCCGGAGGCCGGGGACGGCGGATCTGCCGGCCATCACGCAGTTGAAGTGTCCTTGGACGGTCCCGCCGCGGAAGACGAC
>WNGD01006673.1_pt1 | contig 20689 bp, 22 predicted proteins | sample 5400671 | NCBI WGS metagenome assembly WNGD01 (sample SAMN13153369, study PRJNA577476) | soil metagenome | isolation source: 40 cm soil or saprolite under grassland replicate 2 | place: USA:California | collected 2016-06-15 | reverse complement strand
CGGCTTGCTCTACCAGGAGCTGTACGACGACTGGGCCAAGGTCGAGGGCCGGGCTGTCACCGACAACGCCAGCCCGGCGACCGAGGCGCTGTGGTTCAACCCCGCCACCGCGGCGGCGTTCGACCGGGCCCGACACCGGCAGCTGCGCTTCGGAGAGACCTGGTGACCGCCCTCGTCATCCCTGGCATCGAGCAGGGGACATGGCAGATCCCGTGGCCGCTCAGATCCCGCGGCCCGCGCGCTCGCCGACCGGGACTACAGCCGCAAGACCCGAAGAGCCCCATGGATCGGCCCGCCGGGCGCGTGGAGTCGCGGGCATCCTCGGTCGTGTTGGCGAGCTCGTGGTGCTTGACCGCCAGGAACACCCGGGACGAGTTTCTCGCCGAGCAGCTCGCGCAGAGTGGAGAGCGCCGATGGGTGCTGAGACGGCTTGGATCTGTGAGCGTTGGTGGGGTCGGAATGCCGTTGACGGCCGCTCATTGGCGGCGCATGCTCGGTTTGGCTGACTGGCCACGGCGGCTCCCGTCCGGGGAGCGGCTGGCGTTGGCTGGTAACGGGTTGCCGCCGGGGGATGGTCGCATGAAGCGGCGCTCGTTTCTGGCCGGTGGGGCCGCCGGCGTGGCCGGGCTCACCGGTGGTATGGCGCTCCAGTTGGACCGGCGTGGCCTGCGGCAGGTGCGCGAGTTCAGCGCCGGCGCGGTCCCGGTGGCGCCAGCCCGCCGGCTTGGGCAGCGGCGGCTGATCTGGTCGGTGCCGACTGCTGAGCCGCTGGTGGCGCTGACGTTCGACGACGGCCCCGACCCGGAGTTCACGCCCCGGATCCTGCGGGTGCTCGGCGAGTATGGCGCGCGGGCGACCTTCAACATGATGGGCTGCAACGCCCTGCGCCATCCCGACCTCGTCCGAGCGGTCGTGGAGGCCGGCCATGAGCTCGGCAACCACACCTGGTCCCACCAGGACCTGGCATTCCAGTCCGCGCGGGAGACCCGCCGCCAGCTCGACCGGGGCCGCGAGGCGATCGAGGGGACCGCCAGTGTACGGCTGCGGTTCTTCCGCCCGCCGCGCGGCAATCTCACCGGGCCGGCGATCAGCAGCGCCGCCGAGCTGGGCTACGACGTGCTGCTGTGGTCGGTGACGCGCGGCGCTGCCGGGGTGGGGACCCCGGCTCTGGTGGCCGATCACCTTGCTCGCACGGTGACGCCGGGCGACGTGGTCGCGCTTCATGACGGCATCGGCCGGGGCACCTTCCATCCTCGGGGGACGACCGCCCGGGAGTTGCGGGCGCGCCGCTTGGTCGAGGTCGCGGCGCTGCCGGCCGCGATCGAGCGGGTTCTGGGCCGGGGGTTGCGCCTGGTGAGCGCCTCGGCGTTGCTCGCCGCCGGCGAGCAGGCTCCGGGTCACACCTTGACGAACACCCGCCGCCAGTAGAGCCACTCGGCGAGCGCCCAGACCACCAGCACGGTCCCTGCCGCGTAGGCGAGCGCGGCGAAGGTGGCGCCGCCAGCGGTCGCCAGCGGCTGCACCAGTGCCCCCTGCCAGGGCTTGAGCAGGAACGCGAACAGCAGCACCGAAGCGGCGTACAGCGCCAGGGCGTTGCTGCCCAGCGCGAGCAGCGGCCGCGCCCAGCGCCTTGCGGGTCCCCGGTCCACCAGCCGGTAGGCGACCGCGGCAAGCAGCGCAGAGACGCCGGCGGTGACCAGCACGAACGACGGTGTCCACAGCGGCTTGCTGATCGGCACCGCGAGCGCGACCAGCAGCCCCAGCGTCAGCATGCCCGCCCCCACGGCGAGCAGCCGGCGGGTCACCCCGGCGGCCGCTCGCCGTGGGGGCGGCGTAGCAGCCGCCCGGCGGTGACCCCCGCCAGCACGCTCACACTGCTGGCCACCATGACCGGCACGCCGTGCTCGGAGTAGTGGCCAAGCAGGCTGCGGTCGACAAACTCGGCCAGGTTGCTGCCCGGCGCCCACGACCCCGGCCGCACCCCGGGGGGCGGGCACGAACGTGAACGCCGCCCACAGCCCGGCCAGCAGGACCGCCGCGGCCGGGAGCTGCGCCCGGCGGGGGAGCCGCAGTACCGCCCAGGCGAGCAGGTAGGCGCCGGCGATCTGCTGCAGCACCCCGGTGGACGGGGCGAGCTGGTGGTGCTTGGCGGAGACCAGCAGGCTGCCGAGCACAACCAGCGCCGCCACCCGCCGCAGCACCGCGACCGGCCGCTGGGCGCGCTCGGAGAACGGCATGGACGCCCCCACAGTGAACAAAAACAGCGGGAACACCTGGTCGGCCACGGTCAGCCCCTGCCAGGGGGCATGGCGCAGCGCCAGCGGCATCGCGGTCGGGATGCCGGCGTCGTTGACCAGCAGCATGCCGACCACCGCCAGCCCACGCACCACGTCGATCGCCAGGATGCGCTCCCGTCCCGGCCCTGCCATGCTGCCTCCTCGCTCCCGGTGGCCCCACCCAGCCTTCCCCACCGGCCCCGGGTCAAAGCACGCACGTCCTCAAGCGCTCTGCCGCCAACAGCGCTCGCGATCCTACGGTGCCAAGCCCGTCGCTGGCCGCCGCTGCCGCAGGGCCCGGGCAAGCACACAGCGGACCTGGCCGGCGCGGTCCAAGGGATCCATGGCCGTGGCTGCGCTCTCGGTCCCTACAGGAACTGGCCCTATCCCACTGGCCCTCGACGGGCTGGACGCCTGGTGCTGTTCGATCTTCCGCAACGAGAGCGCCGGCCTCTCCTCGGAGCTGATCGAGGCTGCGATGGCGCTCACGGCCGAGCGGTGGAGCGACCGGCCGGCGGATCACTGGCTCAGGCTCACCTGGATCGACACGACCAAGGTCAGATCGTCCAACCCGGGCTACTGCTTCAAGCAGGCCGGCTGGTGGGTCGACCGGGAGTGGACGCATCCGCGCCTGATCCGCCTCCGCGCAAAGATCGACCCAGCAGGGCAGAGCACGCCCGGCCACCAAGAGGTACCGCACATGATCGACATCAGGCAGCAGCGCTGCGGCGACGGCTGCATCGCCTGGCGCCTGAGCCGGCCGGGATCGGCCGGGCAGGAGTGGCGGCCGTGCTGGAGCTGCGGGACGACGGAGCACCCCGACCGGAGAGGTTCACCAAGGGGAGGCGGCGTGAACGACGAGGAGCGCGCCATCGTGCTTGAGCTGGTCGAGCGCGCCCTGACCACCGATGGTGCCCACCACAAGCAGTGGTACCTGGAGCAGATCGCCTTCCAGCTTGAGCTGCCGATCACCGTCGACCGCGAGCCCGGGATTGCGCCATGACGCGGGGAGGAAGTGGCGGCCCGCATTGCCGCGCGGAAGATGGGCCACCCGGGGCCGCTGTCCCGCGCCTGCTTCGATGAACGCTGCGATGAGTGCGGCCTCTACGGCTGCCAGTGCCGCTGCCACTACGTGACGCCCGAGCAGCTCCGTCGCATCATCGCGGCCGACATGGGGGGCGACCGCGTCGACCACGAGCCCGGGGTCGCGCCGTGACCGCTCCCACGCTGTTCGACGACCCGGCCGGCTGGGCGGACCTTTCGCCGTGCGGCACCTACCGTTACCTGCTCGGCCGGCGCGTCGGCGATGGCCAGCGTGCTGCGCTGTTCGTGATGCTGACCCCAGCACCGCAGACGCCAGCGAGGATGACCCGACGATTCGGAGGTGCAGGAGATTTGCCCGGCGGGAGGGCTGCGGGCTCCTGGAGGTCGTCAACCTGTTCGCCTACCGGGCGACTGACCCGGCCGCGCTCCGGTTCGTGGAGGATCCGGTCGGTCCGGCCAACGACCACTTCATCTCCAAGGCGGTAGCGCGTGCTGGCCTGGTCGTCGTGGTGTGGGGCGCTCTCCGCCGCCCGCTGGCCCGGCGCCTGGGCGGTCGGCGCGGAGATCCACGACAACTTGCCTGCCCACGGCCGGCGGGGGCCGTTCTGCCTTGGCACGACGGCCAACGGGGCGCCGCGCCATCCGCTGTACGTCCGGGGTGACCAGGCGCTGGAGCCGTGGAGTCCGTGGCGAGGGGCGGCGTGAACTGTCGCGAGCGCCGTCTATACTCCGAACCGGCATAGACAAGACAGGCCAGGCAGGAGCATCTTGGCGCACCGCCCGGTGTAGAGCGACCCTCGAGATGACCACGAGCGGCGACACGAACCTGCACAGGACGGGAAGCTCCGCCGCAGGCAAGAGCATGCCGGCGAGCAGCGCAGAGACTGGCAACATCGTGGCTATCGCCATCACCGTCATCGCGCCCTCGGAGCTGGCTGCGGGACGCGGCTCGGCGTCGGTGCCGCGCCGGCCACCGCTGCGCTGCTGGCCAGCCGTGGCCGAAGCGGCATTGCGCTCGACACCGTGCCCGGGGTGCCCGACCACGAGCCGTGGGCGTCGGGCGCCGGCGGCCCGCTGCTTGCCGCCGGGATTGCCACGGCGGTGCTCGGCGCGACCGTGCTGGCCTGGTGCGGCGGGGCGCTCAAGCAGGCGGTGGGCTGAACCAGGCGGGGCAGTGCCGGCTGCTGCATACTTGGCGCGTGTGCCGCGAACTGGCCGCTGTCTGGTGCTGGCGAGGACGCGAATGGATACGATCGGGCCGTGGGAGTTGTTGTTGATCATTCTGGTCGTCGGGTTGCTGTTCGGCTCCAGCCGCCTGCCCTCCCTGGCGCGAGGGTTTGGTGAGGGATTGCGGGAGTTCCGCAGCGCCCTGCACGGTGACCCCGACCCGGCCCGCCGCGACGACGCCGACACCCAGGACCGGTTCGACTGGACCGGGCAGCCGCCAGCCCCATGAGGCCAAGCCGCAGCAGAGGCGTCCAGTGGCAGCTGCGATCGGCAGCCGCCGACCGGCTGATCGTCGTCGCCAGTGGCCTGATCGCACTGGTCGGGCTCGTCCAGCTGGCCACGGCCGTGCCGCCCGTTCGCCAGCGCGTGCCGCCGCTGGATCTGGTTGCCGCTGGGCTGCTCGGCGGCCCGCTGGTGGTCGCGGCGGTCAGCGTCGGCCTGATCGGGCTGGCCGCCATGCTGCTGCACCGCCCCGCCACCGGCCTGCCGGTCGCGGTTTTGACCCTGACCGTCGCCGCGCTGGTGCACCTACGCCGTGGGGTGGCGTTGCCCGCAGCGGTGCTGGAGGCGTTCGCGGCCGGCGTGCTGGCCGGTCGGATCGGCCGGTGGCGCTGGTGGCTGTCGGGTCGCTCATGGCCCCCCCGAGCCTAGTCGTCAAGTCCGCCGGTGCTGGGCGCGTTGACGTGCCCGTGGGCCCAGCCGATCAGCGGGTGCAGCTCCCACCAGTTGTGCAGGCCATCATGGCGGACGATCCCCCACGCGGTGATGCGGTCGTCGTGGGGAGCGGCCAACGGGAGCTCGGGGATGATCTCCAGGACCACGAAGCTGCCGTCGGGGGCCTTCAGCTGCACGTGCACATCGCCATCCAGTTCACGGTTGACGAAGGTGACCTGCCCGTAGACGCGCGCGCGGGTGGGCCGCCACCGGCCGGTGGCGATCCTGTCGATGCTGGCCGGCCGGTACAGCCGCGCGTCGGTGGGCAGGTGGTGGGCCAGCCGCGCGTCGGCGCGGTTGAGCGCGACGCGCAGGCCGTGGTCTTGCACGCGGGCGACCAGCCAACCACCCAGCCCGACAAGCAGCACCAGCCCGACCACGCCCAAGCGCAGCTCCTGCGGCCGTGACGCAGCGGGTGCGCGCCCGGTGTGCAGCAGGCGGTCGAGCAGCCGCTGCAGCCACCGCCGCAACGGCAGCAGCGCGGCCACGGCCAGGCCGCCGACCAGCAGGCCGGTGAGCACGTCGGCGGGGTAGTGCGCGCCGATCATGACCTGCGCCACGGCCACCAGCAGCCCAAGCAGGGCGCTGGCCAGGCCCCAGCGGCGGGCGATCAGCAGCGCGCCGACCGCCACGGCGGCGGCCAGGGTGGCGTGGGGGGAGAAGAACGAGCTGCTGCCGGCGCGGGGCCCGATCGGGTGGACGGTGGGCAGCGCCCAGTAGGGGCGCAGCCGGAAGTACAGGTGCCCGGCGAGCTGGTCGAGGCCGAGCGCGCCGGCCGCGCCGGCCGCGCCGAGGGTGGCCAGCGCCAGGGCGTGGGTGTCGCGGCGTCGCAGCGCGGCCACCACCAGGCCGACCAGGATCGCGATCGGCACCACGATCAGGTAGTCGGCGGCGAGCAGGGCGGCAAGCCGCAGCGGCTCGTGCTGGGCGATGCGGTTGAGGGACTCGACGATGGCACGGTCGACCTGGAGCATCGGCGACCTTTCGGCTGATCAGCTGGCGATCTCGGGGGTGGTGACGTCATCGCCGCTGCCGACATGACAGCGCCATACCCAAGATCCCGCGTCGCGGCACCGCGCGCCGCGCGATCATGGAGCGACTGAGCACCGCCGGACACTCCGACGAGGCGCATCATCCGCTTGCGGCAAGAGGCGCTCAGTGACGCCGGGGTACAGATGCCGCAACCCCACGGGCCCAAAGCGGGGAGGGTAGCCAGCGACCAATCCTTCGCCTCCGAAGGTCCCCCGCCGGTCCCCCGCCGGTTCCTCCCGCTGGCGTCGGATCGATCGGTCGCGTTCCCGTCCTCCGCCAGATCCAGCGCCAGAACGCCCGCCAGGATGAACAGCTCGTCCTCACCCGGGCCGACCCCAACGCGGAGGTCTCGCGCACGCTGAACCAGAGACGGTCGCCACCGTCTGGTCCCCGCCGGATGGGGAACACATGCTCGAACAGATCGCCCACCGCCCACCAACCGCAGGTCCTCAAGGGCCGGGACTGTCGATCATGAACCGGTCACCGAAGGCGTGAACAGGCGCTTTTCGGACCTCGGCGACCTGCTGCCCGCCGGGAGCTCTTCGCCTGGCAAGAGCGCGACCAGCTTGCGCCACACCCGCGACGTCCGCCCGCCGGGGTCGCAGAGGGACCGGCCGGTCTCGGCTACGTCGAGCCGAGCTGGGACCTTCGGCCGCTGACAAACCACACACCGATCCCGCAGAGCACCGCAACAATGACACCGGCGATGGCCCGCTTGATGTGGTGGTGCGTCGACCCAGCCAGGTACCCCGGGAACCACGTCGGCAGCTTGCCGGACGCAGTCGTGAAGTAGTAGATCCCGGCCGCCAGCGCCAACAGGCCGACGATGACCAGGATCACCACGACAAGCCGGGTTGATGAGCGTCTGCCTGTCGCCGCCATCGTATCCTCCTCTGCTTGGACGGAGCGTTCGGCGGGAATCTACTCCTGGCCGAGGTGCCGCGCGGCACGCAGGCCCCGACGCGGACGCCAGGCCGTGCGGCCAGGCGGGATGCGCAGCGGTCGCCGCGGTTGCCGTCGAGCACCACGACCTCCAGTCCTGGTGTCGTGGCCGGCGCCCACAGTGCGCATCAAGGCACAACACCGCCGTGAAGAAGCATCACGGACACTCTCATTGGACTCATTGGACTTGTCGGGGAGGACTTCGGTGGGCGCTGCCTTACGACCGTGTCGGGACGGCGTGGTCACGGCGAGGCGCGCTCACCGGTCGTGGGACAGGTGGCGCCCACCGGCTGTTGGGTGGGCGCGCTGAGGATCCTGGGGCGACACGAACCCGGTGCCCGGCCGATCGGGTTGTGCCTGGTTGTCGACGTGATGGATCAGACCGCAGACGTCACCACGATCGTGTGCCTGCTCATCACCATCCAGCGCGTCCGGTAACATCTGGCCGATACGCGAAGGGGAGGCAACCCATGCTGGCGGTGTTGGACGCCGAAGTACTGCTCGGGCTCGACGACCCGACGTTCCGCGAGGCCGTCAACCAGCACGTACCGAAGCGCTCCGATCCGGATGGGACCGTGTGGGCGGCGCTGCACGACCTGGCCGTGATCGGGCGCACCTACACCACTCTGGTCGAGATGGTCCGGGAGACCGACAACCTGCTGACCACCCGGGCCGCCGAGCTGGACGCGCTGCGGCAGGAGTGCTACCGGCGCGGGGAGGCCGGGCGGCGTGACTGGTTCCAGGCCGAGGCCGACCACAAGGTCTGGCGGAGCCGGGCGCTCGGGTGGAAGCGGGCCCTGGAAGCGCGCCTCATGGTCGCCAAGGACCGGAACCGGGAAGCCCGGATCGAACGCAACGCCCAGCAGCACCCGCGCGACGACCAGACCGCCCGGGCGGCGCTGTGCCGGCTCGCGCTGGCCGTCCACCGGCACCAGGCAGCGTCGAGAGCCGAGGACATCAGCCCGGAGCCGCACGACCAAGCGCTCTGGGAGGCGCTGGACCAGCTCACCGTCCCCTACGGCGACCTGACGGTGACGCTGCGGTCACTGGTCGACAGCGGCGCCTGGAAGTAGGAGCGTCGGCGAGGTCGACCGTAACCCCGGGCTGAGCGCTGCTGCTCACGCCAACGGCCGCTCGGCCTGTCCGGTGGCTGATGTAGGTTGCGCCGATGAGCACAACAAGACTCCAAGGAGGACTCGTGGCCGACGACAGGACAGCACCGGAGCCGGAGCGACAGACGACGGAGAGGCCAGCTCCAGAACAGGTGGAGCGCCAAACGACGAACAAGACGCTGGAGAACGAGTACCGGAGGGGGTACGACACTATCGCGGGGCCGCTTCCGGAGGGCAGTGCCTTGACTCCAGACCAGGCAGCCGGCATCGCCCCCGCCCCAGCGACTGATCAGAGCAGCCAAGACGAGCAGTGATCCCGCAGACGGCGGCAGCGTTCGTCGCCTTTCTGCTGTTCGTCCTCCCCGGGCTGGTGTTCGAGCTTCGACGTGATCGCCGCTGGCCGCAGCGGGGAGAGTCGGCATTCCGCGAGATCAGCCGGGTCGTGCTCGCCAGTTCCCTGTTCAGCGCGCTGGCCCTACTGATCCTCATCGGCGTGAGGGCCTGGCGGCCCGCGCTGATGCCTGATCCCGGGGCGTGGCTGCGTGACCCAGAGCACTATCTGCCCGCGCACTACTCGGTCGTAACAGGATTCGTCTTCGCGCAGGGTGGCCTGTCGACCGGTCTCGCCATGTTGGCAGAGCGTCTCACCGCGCAGGGTCGAGAGCCCACCATCAGAGCGATCTCGTCGTGGTTCAAGGTCTTTCGGATCGTGGCCCCGCCCGGCAAGGCCCCGTTCGTCCATGTCGTGCTGGACGGCGGGGTCGAGTACTACGGATGGGTGGAAGGGTACACGGTCGACCTCTCGGTCGAGGACCGGGAGCTGGAGCTCGGCGGGCGGCTTCTGCGGCGCCTGCCCGGTTCCGATCAGCCGGAGCCGCTCGCCGCACACTGGGAGCGGCTGGTCATCTCGTCCACGGCTATCAGGACCGTCGCTGTGTCATACCTGCCGCAGCGCCAGCAGGCTGTCCTACGGCCGGCCAAACGGGGGCTGCGTCGGCTCTGGCAGCGGCTCAGGGTCATCCTTCGTAGCGCGACGACGAGGTAGCCTCATGATGTGCACCAGGTACCGGTCCTCCTGGATGGCCCAGCCATCGCTGTCGCCCTCGGCGTCAAGCCGGGGATAATCCGAATCTGGGCGCATCGCCGGCTCATCGCCAGGCGGGGGAGAGACGCCCGAGGCCGCGTGCTGTTCGACCTGGCCGAGGCGTACCGCGTCCAGTCCGAGCTGCACCAGCGGCGAGGCCAACACCACAGCGCCCCTACGGCATCCTGATCGCAGGGCGCCCGAGTCGTTTCGGGGGGGCTACGAGCCGTTCCCGTTCGGCCGCTCGGGCCGGGACGATCTCCAGCTTGTCGGCGTCGCGGGCGCAGTCGGCCTCCAGCGACGCGCGGCCCTCGTACTCCGCGACCAGGCCGCGCAGCAGCGATGCCAGCGGCCGGGGGAGCGCTGCGGTCTGGTCGGCCGTGATCTGCTCGTTCGAGGTCGCGTGCAGGTAGCTGCGGGCCACGTGGTCGAGGTCGGTCGTGCGGGTCTCCTGACTGTCGTGCCACAGCGCCAGCACCGCGGTTACCGTTCGAGCTGGCTGGTCAGGTCGTTGAAGTACCAGACCTCGTAGTCGGGACCCAGCTCCTCACGCAGCGCGGCCAGCAGCACCCGGCCGTCCCGCACGAACGCCGCCTGCGCTGCCGCGGTTGGCCACTGGTAGTCGGTCTGCATCAGGCCGTCGTAGACCGCGGCCCAGGCCGACAGGCGAGCCTTCAGCTCCTCCGACAGTGGCAGTGTGTCGGGCTCGATCATGCCGATCGAGCGGCCACCATGCCACCACAACGGGAAGCACTGGTAGTCCGCCATCAGCTTCAGCCCGTGCCGCACCCTCGCCATGCCGGCAGGATCCCACCCCAGCCCGTTGGCCAGTCAACGCGAAACCAGCTCATCCCCACAATGAATGTCCCGGCAAGGCCTCCACATCACCAACGGGAGTGAGCCCTAACAGTGGGTGGCGCGCGGGCGCCGATTCGCTCGCTCAGCTCCGCTTCGGTCCACTGCAGCCGCTCGTTTATGGCTGCGGACTTCCTGGCCTCCCACGCCGAGCGGAGAGGGGGTGAGCTATCGCGGGTATTGAGCAGTGCGAATGGACTGGCCGGCTCGCGTGGAGGGTACGCGATCGGGTCGGCCGGTCGCTTCGAGGGGGGAGACATGAGGACCCGGACCAGCACCATGATCGTCGGCGGCGTGCTCGCCTGCCTGCTCGCCGGCTGCGGCGGCGGTGGCAGCGAGTCCGCCACGCCCACGACCACGACCGCGGCGCCCACGACGACCCAGGCGCCGACCACCACCACGGCACCACCGACCACCGCGGCACCGACCACTACCAAGCCGCGGGCGACCACGACCACACGGCGGCCGACCACGACGACGCGGAAGGCGACGCCGACCACGCGGCGGGCAACCCCGACCACGGCCGCCCCGGCACGCAACTGCGACCCGGCCTACCCTGACGCCTGCCTGCACGACGGGATCGGGGACTACGACTGCGCGGGGGGCTCCGGGAACGGGCCCAACTATGTTGAGGGTCCGATCCGGGTGTTGCCTCCCGACCCGTTCGACCTGGACCGCAACGGCGACGGCGTGGGCTGCGAGCGCTGATCGGCGCGGATCAGGTGGCTTGCCCAGCTCATGCCCGCTCCCAACCGGCAGGCCCCGGGAGCGGGAAGCTTGCTCCGTCAGCCGCAGTCGCCGCAGGTGCAACAGGTTCAGCTGATCCGGGTGGGAGGTGGCGGCTTCAGCATGCCCTGGGTCGCCGGCGACGCGACAGCGCTACGTGTTGACAGCTCGGGAGGGCGTCGAAGCTACCGGATGGCGGTAACGATCCATTTGTGGAGGAGAAGGCCTGGCACGCGTGCCAGTGCGATGGTGTGCGGGGCGTTGCGCTCGGAAAACAGCGTGGTGCCGCGCTCGGTGCGGACCAGCCAGGTTTCATGGGTGGCCAGTGTGGCGGTCGAAAGATCGGCTGCGACCGTGACCGAATCGATGTGGATCGACGGCAGGTACACGTCGAGCTGGTCGGGTGGCGGCCAGTTGGCTGTCTGCCGCTCGATCTGGGCGCGGGCGGCGCCGGTGTAGCGGCTCTCCAGATGCTGTTTGGACGTGCGCGCAACGCCGGCGTTGGTGGTGTGCCCGAACTTGTAGAACGGCAGCCGGGCGAGGTAGCTGGCGTTGGCCACATAGGCGACGCAGACCTCGTACTGGTGCCGGCTGATGTGCAGGCAGCTGTGGGTGGCTGTACGGGTGGCGTCCTTGGCTGACGGCCCGGTTGGTCCGAGGGTCGGCGGCGGCACCTGCGACCGGGTCGTACGGGGCGTGCTCGTGGTGGCCTTGCTGGGGGGAGAGGTGGGCTGGACGCTGGCGCACCCTGCCAGCATCAGCCACGGCAGCACCAACGTTGTCGCCACGATCAGGATGCGAGGTCTCATGGGTGTGTCTCCAGCGGACTCGTGCGGCGGGCGCCGCGGCCTCGCGGGAGCCAGGAAGCGACAGCCTGCCTATGGCCATCGCTGTCGCCATAGCTGAGCGTACCCACAGCAGAGCAGCGCGATGCCAACGGCGCAAGGCTGACCGTTGCCAGGGGACGGTCCTCGCAGCCGCCGAGCTGCCAGGGAGCGCAGCGCGGCGGCGTCAGAGCCTGAGGACTTCCACTCTCCGAGCGCGCGACCGCGGGAAGGGTGCGGCCCTGGCGTCTCTCGGGCCCAAGGCCGTGTTCGGCGATTCGCTGCAGCGCGACCCCGCATCAGGCGGACGTTTGCGGATGTGGATGGTGTCAAGGTCGACGCGGAGCACCGAACCCGTCAGCTCGGCAGAGTAGGAGAGGATGCACTCTGCGGACGGCCCGGGGCTCGCGCTCTCGCCTGCAGGGCAGGGCGGGTCATGCCCGCGCCATGCTTGCTGCCCAGAACCGACGACGGCGCTGCACGAGGGACCCATCGGGGTAGCCGGGACGCGCCGGTACCCGAGTAGTGACCGGGGTCCCGGCCAGGGACTTACACGGGCGCGACGGGCGGCCCGAAGCGCGACCGTGATCCTGTCGAAAGAGCGGCAAGGGGGCCTCCAACTGGCGAGGACCCGCACCCAAGCCACCTGAATGATCGGAGCGAAGCCATGACATCACCCGCGGACGCACACGGCGGCGGAGTTTCAGCAGCCACGCACTACCGGACGGCCCTACTCGGCGGGCCCGGCTTCACTTCAGGGTGCGGCGGGCTGGGGGGCGGCGTCGTGGTCGATGGCGCTGATGAGCGCCTCGATGGTGGTGTTGAACGGCTGGATGCTGCGGGCGGCGCGGCTGAGGACCAGCGCGCCCTCGAACGCCGAGATGGTCAGGTCGGCCAGGACCGCGGCGCGCTCGGGGGCGATGCCCAGCGGTTCGAAGCGGCCGACCAGCGCCGCCCGCCACCGCGCGAACACGCGGTCGAAGTCGGCGCTGAACTGCTGGTCGCGGGGGGCCAGCTCCAGGACCATGGTGGCGATCGGGCAGCCGCGCTGGTAGCCGGAGCGTTCCAGGCGGCCGGCGAGGGTCTGGGCGAGCGCGCGGACCAGCGATCCGGGGTCATCGGCGTGGCGGGCGGCCTCGTCGACCAGCTCCTGGAGCTCGTCACCCGCCCTGGCGATGGCTTCGCGGGCGAGTTCCTGCTTGCCGCCGGGGAAGTGGAAGTAGGTCGATCCGCGGGGCGCGCCGCTTTCGCGGACCACGTCGGAGAAGGTGGTGGCGTGGTAGCCGCGCTGGCGGAACAGCTCGGCGGCGGCGTGGAGCATCCGGGAGCGGCTGTCGGTGCGTCGGGGCATGGACCCGAGTTTACCCTTGACTTATGTATGACGTCAAACCTACCATCGAGCTAAGTCGTACGTCATAGTTAGCAACGGACCTGGAGGAATCATGGCTTCCCTCGAGAATCGCAAGCGCTGGTTTGCCCTCGCGTTGATCGTCGTCGCCCAGTTCATGGTCGTGCTCGACGTCGCCATCGTGAACGTCGCCTTACCCTCGATCAAGACAGACCTGCACTTCAGCCAGGAGAGCCTGCAGTGGGTGATCACCGCCTACTCGATCCTCTTCGGCGGGTTCCTGCTGCTCGGCGGCCGCCTGGCCGACGTGCTTGGGCGGCGGCGCCTGTTCGTCGCAGGCGTCACGCTCTTCACGGTCAGCTCGCTCCTCGACGGCCTCGCCTGGTCGGAGAGATCGCTGATCGCCTTCCGCTCGCTGCAGGGCCTGGGGGCCGCGATGCTCTCGCCGGCGGCGCTGTCGATCCTCACGACGACCTTCAAGGAAGGCCGTGAGCGCAACCTCGCGCTGGGGATCTGGGGCGCTGCCGCCGGCAGCGGCGCCGCCGCCGGCGTCCTGCTCGGCGGTGCGCTCACCAGCGCCTTCAGCTGGCCGTGGATCTTCTTCATCAACGTGCCGACCGGCGCGATCGTGCTCGCGCTGACGCCATGGCTGCTGCGTGAGAGCCGGGCAGACCTCCGGCACCGCAACTTCGACGTCGCGGGCGCGGCGACGATCACCGGCGGCCTGGTACTGCTCGTGTACGCCCTGACCCGCGCCACCCAGCACGGCTGGGGCACCGGGCCGACGATCGGGCTGCTGGCGGCCTCCGCGGCGCTCGTCGTCTCCTTCGTCGTGATCGAGGCGCGCTCGAAGGCGCCGCTGCTGCCGCTGCAGATCTTCCGGCTGCGCACGCTCACGGCGTCCAACATCAGCAACCTACTGCTCGCCGGAGCCCTGTTCGCGCAGTTCTTCCTGCTGACGCTGTACATGCAGCAGGTGCTGCACTACTCGGCGCTGAAGGCGGGCGTCGCGTACACCGCGTTGTTGCTGACGACCATCGGCTTCTCGGGCGTCGCACAGGCGCTCGCGACCCGGATCGGCGTCCGGCCGGTGCTCACCGCCGGTCTCGCGCTGTCCGCGGGCGGGCTCGTGCTCTACGCGCAGCTTCCAGTCAACGGGCACTACTTCTGGGATCTGTTCCCCGCGTTCCTGCTCAGCGGCGTGGGCCTGGCCCTCGCGTTCGTGGCGGTGTCGATCGGCGGGCTGACGGGCGTACGCCAGGCCGAGGCAGGCGTCGCGTCGGGGCTGCTCAACACCAGCCAGCAGATCGGCGGCGCGATCGGCGTCGCCCTCGCCACCACGATCGCGACGGCGTTTACAAACCACTACGTCACCTCCCACCCAGGCGTCAACACGCTCAGCGGGTCCGCCCTCACCCACGGCTTCCAGATCACGTTCTACGCGCTCGCGGCGATCGCGGTCGCCGGCGCGGTGCTCGCAGGACTGTTGACCCAGTCGCGCGCCGCGACCACGCCTCCGCAGCAAGTAGAGCCGGAGGACGTCCCGGAGGCGGCGTGATGGAGCTCGCCAGGCTCCAGCGCAAGTTCCACGAGGTGGACGACCTGGTCCTCCACCTGAAGGGACGCGTCCTCACAGCTCGGCGGCGTGGATCATCCGGGAGCGGCTGTCGGTGCGTCGGGGCATGGACTCGAGTTTACCCTTGACTTATGTATGACGTCAAACCTACCATCAAGCTAAGTCGTACGTCATAGCTAGCAACGGGCCTGGAGGAATCATGAAGAAATGGACAAGCGATGACGTGCCCGGCCAGCACGGACGGCTAGCCGTGGTCACCGGCGCGAACACCGGCCTCGGGTTCGAGACCGCCCAAGTCCTCGCCGCGCGCGGTGCCTCGGTGGTGCTGGCAGTGCGGGACATCGAGAAGGGCAAGCACGCCGCCGCCCGCATCGCCGGCACCGCCCCTGGCGCGAACGTCATGGTCCAGCCCCTCGACCTGACCTCGCTGAATTCCATCCGCGCCGCCGGAGACGAGCTGCGGGCCAAGCACCCGAGGATCGACTTGCTGATCAACAACGCCGGGGTGATGTTCACGCCGAAGCAGACCACCCGTGACGGGTTCGAGCTGCAGTTCGGAACCAACCACCTGGGCCACTTCGCCCTCACCGGGCTGCTGCTCGAGCAGATGCTGCCGGTGCCGGGCTCCCGCGTGGTAACGGTCAGCAGCCTCGGGCACCGCCTCCAGGCCCGGATCAACTTCGACGACCTGCAGGGGGAGCGGTCCTACAGCCGGGTGGCCGCGTACGGCCAGTCCAAGCTGGCGAACCTGCTGTTCACCTACGAGCTGCAACGCCGGCTGTCCGGCGCACACACCACCATCGCGGTCGCCGCCCACCCAGGCTTCGCCGCCACCGAGCTGACGCGCAACTCGCCCGCGATCGCCGCCACCATCGCGCGGCTGTTCAGCCAGAAGGCGGCGATGGGCGCACTGCCCACGCTGCGCGCCGCGACCGACCCCGGCGTGCTCGGCGGCCAGTACTACGGCCCAGGCGGATTCTTCGGGGCCAGGGGCTACCCGAAACTGGCCGAGTCCAGCGGGCAATCCCACGACACGGCCATCCAGCGCCGCCTGTGGACAGTCTCCGAAGAGCTGACCGGGGTCACGTTCCCGGTCGTCCGACCCGGCCTCGGCCGAAGGCAGTCTGTGATGACAGATGAAGCGCATCCGCATCGAAAGACCGAAGACCCGGCGCGAGCGCCCCTGGCGTGAGGTCCTTCCGCTGGACCCGCGAGACCCGGATATCGTCCGGGCCAAGGCGTTGCGTCGGCGGGTGTCGTGAGATCCGCCGACGACCTCCTGAGCGCCTTGGACGGTGCGCCAAGGGTAGGAGGAGCACCCGGCGGCGGGGCGCTCCTCCGACGGCGCCTGTGGGTCCCCGCGGTGCTTCTGCCGGTTGCGGAGACGGCCCTGCTGCTGGCTGTGGGACCCCGCGGCGCGGCGGCCCTTGGCCCCCAGATCACCGCCCCACCGCCGCTGGACCTCTTGCACGACCTCCGGTGGGTTGCCACCTACCACGACTCCTGGCTGTCGCTTGGCCTGGAGCTCGCGGCGGTCCTGGCCCTGCGGAGCCTGTACGGCGCCTGGATCGTCCGCCGAGCCTGGCGGCAAGGCTCCGGCTCCGCTTGGTCGTTCGTCCGGGCGGCCGGGCGCGCCCTGGTCTTCTACGCCACCGCCTCGGTCCTCCTCTGGCCCTGGGTCGCGCTGCTGTTCGGCGGGGCGATCAGTCACCTGTCCTACCTGTACTTCGCCGCCCTGCCGTCGGCCCTGGCCGTGGCGCTGGTGCTGCACCGCGGCGCGCTGAGCCGACCCGGCCAGCCCTGGTGGTGGCAGCCGACCCGCCGGACGGCGGCCTGGGAGGCCGGATCGTTGGCCTGGCTGACGGTGGCGGGCGCCCTGATCTCGGTGGCCCCCGCCCCGGTGGCCCTGGTCGCCGCAGCGGTGGCTGGGGCCCTCAACGCGCGGGCCGTGGAGGCCATCGCGGCCAGCGCGGGCGAGGTAAGGGCAGGCGAGGTGAGGGCGCGCCGTCGTCGGGTACGAAAGGCGTTGACGCCGGTGGCCGTTGCAGCCATCTTCGCCGCCGTGGTGGGCGGGACGGGCATCGGGTTCGCGACGATCCGCCAAGGCGTTCCCGATCTACGCAGAGCGAGCATCCCGTACAGAGCGGTGGGGTATCCTGTACTCGTCGCGTCCGGCTTCAACTCGAGGTGGGGCCCGCCGCCGGCGCTTGAGGTCCTCCACGGGTTCGTGATCTGGCGGTACTCCTACCGAGGGATCAACCCCGCTGGCGAGCTGCTTCCATACACGCCCGCCGATACACAGCAGTCCCTGCTCGTCTCGGCCGCCAGGCTCGGGTGGCAGGTCGACGCGCTGCACCGCGCCTACGGGCAGCCGGTCACGCTGGTGGCCGAGAGCGAGGGGCGCTGGTGGCAAGGACGTACCTGCTGCGCCGGTATCGACCCCAGACCCGGGCGGTCGATCGGGTGGTCCTGCTCGACATGCCCCAGGGCCAGCCGCACGTGTCCTTCCCGCGCCCCGGCCAGCAGGGCTGGGGGGTGGGGACCGGCTGGGCCCTCCGCGGGCTCATTTCGCTGATCGGGAACCTTGGGCCGCTCACCACGTCGGCCGACGCCCCCTTCTCCAGGGACCTGATCAGCCGACCGAGACTGCTGGCCGCGCTCGCGTTGGCGCCGCCGCCCCCGGGGGTGCAGCAGGTCTGGGTCGAGGCGCTCGCCGACGCCGTGACCCAGCCCTACCCCCACACCCAGACCCTACGAGGGGGCGGAAGCCCGACGATCGTGGTGCCGGCCGCGCACGGCGGCCTGATCCGCAACCTGGCGGTCCAACGGACCATCGCCGGTGTCCTGGCGGGGACCGCGCTGCCCGATCCCCAGCCCGGAGCGGCCTTGCAGCATGTCCTGGCCGCTGCCGCCGGCGCCTGGCAGGTCCCCAGCCTGCCCTGGCACCTCCAGCACGAGCCGGCGACCGGGTGATCCCGGCACGACGCCGAACCGGCTCCACCTGCCAGCGAGGTGGGCCAGGCTCGACGACCTGATCCTGGACCGGGCACGACAGACCGCTCCCAGCTGGTGTTCACCACTGCCCGCGGCCGCGATGCGGTGTTCTGGCAGTCGCCGCGCACCCGCAACAGGCCCGGCCGAACGTCACCACGCCAACCGCCCGCGCCGCCGGCATCGCCTCGCTGGAGATCGTCGTCGACACCCGCGAGCAATACGCCTACCGCTTCGCCAGCCAGTAGGTGACCACGGTCAAGCGAGCGCTGCCGTGCGGCGACTACGGCGTCACCGTCGACGGCCTCGAGCTCGGGTCGGTGTCACCAGCCGCCATGTAGAGCGTCGCCTGGCCCGAGGCCTTCGCCCCGCTGCTGTGAGAGGCTTGCCTCGGTTGTAATGCTGTGGGTTGAGGGCAGGTTGATGCGGCGCGAGTGGGAGCCAGAGGAGCTGATCGCGTGCTGGACGCTGGTCGACGACGACTGGCGGCTGGTGACACGGACCCGAGCTCGGGGCCAACACGTCGAATCCTGGACACTCTTCGTCTGTTTGTCGTGTATCAATCCGGTATGTCGCACCGGCGCTCTGACCTTGCCCGGTCAACGATCTAGCCGCCTGCTGTTGGCATGTGTCGAGCGGCACTGGCGGGCTGTGCCGCTGGTCACTGACCTGGTCCCCGCTGGGTGATATGGATAGCGCTACAGCAAAAGCGCTGGACGCGGCGAGCCGCTCAATGGTCCCATCCAGCGTGGGAGGCGCCATACGCTTGGGCGTGCCTGCGGGCAGCAAGGGCGTCATGGTGGTCGGGGTGCGACCACCCATGACAGGACCGGGGGGGTCGATATGTGGATGTCGCGGTGGTCCCGCCTGCTGTTCGCGCTGGTCATCTGCATCGGAGCGATCGGCTGCAGCAGTGCCGCCGGCCAAGGCGCTCGAGACGCCTCGGCCCAGCAGTCCAACGGGGCGGCCGCGGATGATGCCACGCAGCAGCAGCCCAATGGGACACCGGGGTCACCCGGAGGGAGTCCCCTCCAGCCATCCGGTGGGGGAGGCGGGGCGCCCGGGGCACCCGGCAACCGGGGGAACCATCCGGAGGCTGTCGTCGCACCGGTCAAAATCCCAGCGTTTAACCAGGACGGCCAACCCATTTCGACGGCCGAGCCGGCCTTAGAGGACGACATCAAGCAGAATTGCAAGGACGGCACGTTATGCCTGAAGGTGCAGGTGCTGCCAAGTGACGCCAACTGGCATACCTGCGGCTTCGACCATTTGGAGCATCCGAAAGGCACCAAGATCGAACTAGGCGATGGGAGCAAAGAAGCTCAACCAGGCGATACGGTCTGGATGGTGTGCAACCCCAACACGGTCGACGACTCCACCGAGCCGTCGCAGGACACCACTGGGTCGACTGAGAGCAGCCAGCCGCAGCCCACCGACACGACCACGCGGCCCGACAGCAGCCAGCCGCAGCCCACCGACACGACCACGCCGCCCGACAGCAGCCAGCCGTAGTCCCCAGACACCACGGGTCATCCGAAAACGGCCGGTCGCCACCGAGGAGCTCATGAGCAGGACCCGGATCGTGACCGCGACCAAGCCGGGCACCGAGCCCGCGACCGGGACGCCCGTCACGCCCGCCGAGCATCCAGCCGACCGGCACGTCGACGACGCCCAGGCGCCGCAACCGACGGGCGTTTCCAGGCCAGCTAGCGAGCCGCCCCTGGCCGGCCTGCCGCAGCTGACCAGGATCCTCGGCACGGTCGTGGCGCCAACGACCCTGCTCACCTCGCTGCTGTTCTACTTCGGCTGGTCGCACGCCTACTATTTCTTCGACTACTTCGGCGTGAACTCGACACTGCTTGGGCTGACCACCCGAGACTACGTGCAGCGCAGCCTGGACGGCCTGTTCGTGCCGATGACCGTGGTCGCCTGCGCCGGGCTGCTTGCGTTGTGGGGCCACGCACTGCTCCGCACCCGCCTTGCCACGGGATCCCGGCCCCACGTGCTCCGCATCGTCGTCCCCGCCATGGCGGTCGTGGGGCTCGTCCTAGCCGCCGGTGGATTGTGGAGCGTCTTCACCCCGACGCTGCTCAACCAGCACCTGGTGGCGGCGCCCCTGAGCCTCGGCTTTGGGGTCCTGCTGCTGGTGTACGCGGTCCACCTGTGGCGCTGGCTCACCGCCGCGAAGGAGCAAGCCGGTCGCGCCATAGGGCCACAATGGGTCGCCGTCGCCGAATGGGCGGCAGTGTTCGTGCTGGTGGGCCTGAGCCTGTTTTGGGCCGCGAACGACTATTCCGCTGCGGTGGGCCGCTCTCGAGCACGCCAGGAGGTGGCGGAGCTGCCGACCTATCCAAGTGCCGTGGTCTACAGCGAGCGGAGCCTGAGCCTGCACGCGCCCGGCGTTCGCGAGACGCGCTGCCACGACCCCAATGCTGCCTACCGCTTCCGCTACGACGGCCTGAAGCTCGTGCTGCAATCCGGCGACCAGTACCTGTTCCTGCCCCAAGGGTGGTCCCCCAGCAACGGCGTCGCTATCCTCATGCCCCGCAGCGACTCGCTGCGCCTGGAGTTCATCCCCGCAGGTGCCAGCGGCACCATCCAGCGCCCCGCCTGCTGAGCGTGCCATCACAACAGTCGCTGACCTCAGTCAAAGAGCTTGTCCAGGAAGCTCTTCTGCGGGCCGCTCGCGACCAAGGGGCATGCAGGAAATGACTGGACATTTGCCGGTGCCTGTACTTGGCCCCGGCTCTACTAGTCGCGACACGCTCTCTGACCAGGGCCCAATTGCCGGTCAATGATCCAGAGAGGCTCCGCCTCGGACCGCCCAGAAGGTGATGACCTGGTGGGGACGGTGCGGGTGGTTCATCCTCGCGACCGGAGGCCTGGTTGCGGGAGGTGACAGGTGCCGCGGTCGACGAGCCCGTCCTCGGTGACGGTC
>WNGD01004608.1_pt1 | contig 20690 bp, 8 predicted proteins | sample 5400671 | NCBI WGS metagenome assembly WNGD01 (sample SAMN13153369, study PRJNA577476) | soil metagenome | isolation source: 40 cm soil or saprolite under grassland replicate 2 | place: USA:California | collected 2016-06-15 | reverse complement strand
GGTCCCGATCCGCCTTCGTGCCGAAAGTCGAAGCGAGTGCGTCGACGATCGTCATGTCCGCCACGCCGAGGCGCATCTTGCCGACAACCATGCGGATGATGTACTTCGCCTCCCGCGGGGTCGCGTTGCCCAGCAGGTCCGATAGGAGCCGGATCTTCCGGTCCTGGCTGCCCTCGCCTCCCTCCCGGGCGATCGCGTCGAGGAGGGCGTGGACCCTCGCCGTCGTGAGGGGCGTCGATTCGAGCGGCTTCTGCCGCCGGGCGGCGATCGCCTCCTCCGCGACGAGGCCGAGGTCCCCCGTCTCCTTCCACATCCGTTCGACGCGGGCCTCCTCGATTCCCGTCGCGTGCGCCAGGACGCGGATCACCATCTTCTCCGCGAGCCCGAGCTCGATGCCCGTGTAGTCGGGATGGATCCGCCCTTGGGTCAGGTAGACGACCTTGTCGAGGTCCTCCTTCAGCGTGTCGCGCAGCAGGCCGACGAGCAGGTCCGTCATCTCGAGCCGCTTCGTGGTCGCCTCGATCTTCTCGTAGACCTCGACGACCTTCGCGAACTGCATCCGAGGCTCGAAAGCCGGGAATCCCACTTAAGGGTTCTCGGAAGGTCCAAGCCGGGGATTCACCGGAGGCGCTTCAGCGTCGACTCGACGATCGCCTCGCTCTGGCCGAGATACCCTTCCGGGTCGAGCGCGATGTCCAGATCCTTCTTCGTGAGCAGGCGCGCGATGCGCGGTTCCGCCAAGAGCGCGTCCCGCAGAGGGACGCCTTTCGAGCGCGCCTTCAGCGCGGCGTCGCGCACGAGCTTGTGCGCCTCCTGCCGGCCGAGGCCTTTCCCGACGAGGGCGATCAGGACCGCCTCGGCCATCGTCTGGCCGTTCGTCGCCTCGAGGTTCGCCTTCATGCGGTCCGGGTAGACGCGCAACGTCCGGAAGATCTCCGTCGTCCGCGCGAGCATCTCGTCGATCAGGACGCAGGCATGGGGCAGGATGATCCGTTCCGCCGCGCTGTTCGTCAGGTCCCGCTCGTGCCACAGCGGGATGTTCTCCAGCGCCGGCGTCACGAGCGAGCGGACGATCCGGGCGAGGCTGCACACGTTCTCCGAGGCGACCGGGTTCTCCTTCTGCGCCATCGTCGAGCTGCCGACCTGCTTCGCCTCGAACGCCTCGGCGACCTCCGCGATCTCCGTCCGCTGGAGGTTCCGCACCTCCGTGCAGAACTTCTCGAGGGACGCGGCGAGGTTCGCGAGCACGCCGATGAATTCCGCGTGGCGGTCGCGGCCGACGACTTGGGTCGCGGCTTCCTCGACCCCAACGCCGAGGTCCCCTAAGACCGTGGTCTGGATGTCCGCGGCTCGCGGTCCGAACGCGGCGCCCGTGCCCACGGCACCGGACATCTTACCGACGACGATGCGCGGCGTCGCCTCCCGAAGGCGTTCGCGTTGCCGCGCGACCTCCGACGCGAACACGGCCATCTTCAGCCCGAAGGTGATCGGCACGGCGGCTTGGCCGTGCGTCCGTCCGAGCATGATCGTGCGTTTGTGTTTCGAGGCAAGCGAGGTGAATGCGTCGATGAGGCCATCCAAGTCTTCGTCGATCAGACGGATCGCGTCGCGAAGCTGGAGCGCGGTGGCGGTATCGAGGATGTCGCTGCTCGTCGCGCCCAGGTGGACGTACTTCCCGGCGTCGTCGCCGCATGCCTCCGTCAGGGCGAGGACGACCGCCATGAGGTCGTGCCGCGTGTCCTTCTCGAGTTCCTCGACGCGCTTCACCGTGACGCTCTTCGTCGTCGCCTTTTTCGTGATCTCCGCGGCGGCTTCTTTCGGGATGAGCCCGACCTTCGCCTCCGCCCGCGCCAAGGCTCCCTCGACGTCCAGGAGCCGCTGCAGCCGCGCATCCTCCTCGAAGATGCCCCTCATCTTCGGCCGGCCGTAGCGGAAGTCGATCGGGCACAAGAGGGACATGGCCACCCATCGGCGGGAAGGCCACCGGAAGTTATGGAGCTTTCTCCCGCTCGGCGGGTATCCCTGTCCCGGGCGGACAGAGACGTTGCACCGAGTGAGACCAACGCGTCCGTTCAGTAGCCGAGCGACCGGTTGTATTGAACGTGGTCGCCGATCCACACGACTCGAATTTCGGTCTTGGTCAATGGGCTACTCGCGACCGTATATAGTGCCCGCCAACCACCCGGCAGGGGGAGCCGAAATAGGTTCGGCAACCCACGGAAGCGTTTTGGAATCTGCGCTCTCCGGATGCGATCTCCCATGAACGGCTCAATCTCGAGGCGTCGGACAAGTTCTCGGAGCTTCCGCTTCTGGGCCTCGGGCGCACCACGAAACGCTGTCTCGTCGACGAAGACCTCAACCTCGCCCAGGTTCCGCACGCTCCCCTGCGCGAGCTACAGTTTGACCCGTTTGCGGGACCAGAATTCGGGATTCTCATAAAGGGTCCACATCACCCCACGGCGTGGATCCTCGACGATAAGTCGGAGACGCTTCAGCTCGTCAATGCATGTCCGAACGGTCGAATGACGGACGCTCTTGGCCCGCATGCGACGCTTGATCTCCGCCAAGCGTAGGGGCCCTTCATCCCCGGCGAGCGCCCTCCGGAGGATCACTTCGATCTCGTGAAGTGTCTGCAGCCGTGGCGATGGATGACGCACCGAGACCGGGGGCTCGATAGTTGACATTTCCGTCATACTACATATACGTACCATGCCATACTAATCGCTTCCGGTGGGGTGGGCGAAGCTGCTCCCTCGGGTCATCTCTTGTTACGTCAGGGGCTCGTGCTCCGAATAGCTTCCTGGCCGCCCATGAACGGCCGCAGGACCTTCGGCACGACGACGGATCCGTCCGCCTGCTGGTAGTTCTCCAGGACCGCGACGATCCCGCGGGACGTCGCGATCGCACTCGAGTTGAGCGTGTGGGGAATGAATTTGTCGCCACCGACCTTCCCCGCGCGGATGTTCAGGCGCCTTGCCTGGTAGTCCGTGCAGTTGCTGCAACTGATGACCTCGCCGTACTTCTTCTGCCGCGGAAACCAAGCCTCGATGTCGTACTTCTTGGCGGCGACCGTGCCGATGTCCCCCGTGCAGACGTTGACGACGCGGTACGGGATCTCGAGGGCGCGGTAGATCGCCTCGCCGTTCGCTCGGAGCTTCTCGTGCCACGTCCAACTGTCCTCCGGCCGGCAGAAGACGAACTGCTCGATCTTGTTGAACTGGTGCATCCGGAAGAGGCCCTTCGTGTCGACGCCGTGCCCGCCGATCTCCCGGCGGAACTGCGTCGCGATGCCCGTCAGCCGGATCGGCAGGCGGGCGTCATCGATGACCTCGTCCATGAACATCGCGCCCATCGGATGTTCCGACGTCGCGATCAGGTAGAGGTCTTCGCCCTCGATCTTGTACATCACGTTCTCGAAGTCGGCGAGGTCGACGACGCCCTCGTACGCGGCCCGTCGCATCATGAACGGCGGGAAGACGGCGGTGAAGCCCTGCTTGATCATGTAGTCGAGCGCGAACTGCAGGAGCGCCTGGTCGAGCCGCACGAGGTCGCCGAGGAGGTACAAGAAGCCCGCGCCGGCGATCTTCCGCGCGCGTTCGAAATCTGCGCCGCCGAGTGCCTCGAGGAGTTCTCCATGCGGCTTGAGCTCGAAGTCGAATTTCCGAGGCGTCCCCCACTTTGCGATCTCGACATTCTCCGTGTCGTCCTTCCCGACCGGCACGCTCTCGTGGAGCAGGTTCGGCAACCGCAGGAGGCCGTCCCGGATGTTCGCCGCCAGCGCGTCGATCTTCGTGTCGAGCGCGTCGATTTGCTTCGGGAGATCCGCCGCCTCCTTGCGGAGCTTGTCCGTCGCCTTGCCGGCCTTCTTGGCCTCTGCGACTTGCCGCGTGATTTCGTTCCGCCGCCGTTTCAGCGCGTCCGCGTTCGCGAGCGCCTCCCGCCATTGCTTGTCCGAGCGGATGACGTCGTCGAGGAGCTTCGACTTCTCCGGAGCGTTGCGCTTCGCGAGGTCGCGGCGGACGATGTCCGGGCTCTCTCGGACGAGCCGGATGTCCAGCACGGTCGACTCGATGGGGAGGACCCTATTTGTAGGTTATTTCACGAGGGAACGGACGGACGAACGGGATTCCCAGGTCCCTGCCCCGGTGAGGAGGATGAAGGGACGGCAGGCGCCACTCGAGTCCCCTCTGAACGGGTCCGGTTCCCGGCGTTGAGCGCGGGCCGCTACCGCAGGATGTCCAAGAGCTCGCGGATCTCTTCCGAGTGCAGGCGCATGATCCAGCTGAGGGATGCGGGCTCGGTCTTCGGGCCCGCGACGGCCGCGAGCGTGCATCCCTCTCCGAGGCTCATGATCACGACGTTCCACGAGCCGGCATGGATCGTGATGTCTTCCGGATTCGGGAGGGAGAGGCTTTGGGTGATCTTGCCTGCGGCCGTCATGGCAAGCGTCGCCATCGCCGTCGCGGCCATCGAGGGGCGTCCGCGGATCGAGGAGGCGATCGGGAGGCCGTTGCGGTCCCCGATCACGATCGCGTGCACCCCGTAGACCTGGGCCGAGATCTCCTCGAGGATCTCCGCCAGACGGCCGTCCGGCGTCATGATCGTCTCGGGGGGCTCCGCGTCCCGTTCGTGCATCATCGAACCGCCGGGGGCCTGCGGGCGCTCGGAAACGGATTCGTTCACGGTCGGCACGCGGTAATCCTTCATGCGATGGGTGTGCGCGAAGGGGGGTATAACGCCCTCAGACAAGTGGGGTTGAGTCAGGTCAAATTGACAAGGGAGCGAGAGGGGGCGAGCGGGCTCTCGCCGGCCGAAAGGACTAACTGACGGAGCCGCGTATGCGTCGAGGGCGAGGGGTCGCGTGAGCGGGAAGCGGGTGGCGGTCGTGACGGTCGCGTTCGCCGCCGCGCTGGCCGCCATCGCGGACCTTGCGTGGGCCACCGCGGTCGCGACCTCCGGAAAGTGGTTCTCGCCGGCCGTCTCGTCGCAGACCTACGTCGTCACGCTCATCGCCTCTACCGTCCTGGTCGTCGGCTTGGCGATCGCCGCATCGATGCACGTCGTCTCGATTGGGCATGCCGTGCAGGAACTGGATCGACGGATTGCGGCCATCCGGGGGGCCGCTCGGGCCCAGGTGCAATCTTCCGCCTCGAACGTGGGGACCGACCGGGACGTCGAGGATGAGCTCGACGACATCCTGGGCGCGATGGAACGGGACGTCGCCCTCGTCGAACTGCGCCCCTCGCCGGTCGTCGTCGTGCCCGCGGCGGCGACGCAGGACGCGCGGAGCCTCCTGCGGGAGCTCGTGAGCGAGCGGCTCGCGGTGCGCCGGGGCGTCTCCGGGGTCCGGTGGGCCATCGCCCCTCCGATCGCCGCGGCGATCATCTTCGGCGCCATCGCTTCCGCGATGCTCCCGGCTGTGGACGAGTTCGCGATCCAGAACTTCCGGCTCAACACGGCCTTCCTCCTGTTCCTGGCGTACGGATGGCCGGTCTTGGTCGCCTGGGCGGTCACGGCGATCGCCGTGTCACGGCATATCAAACCTCTGTAGGAACGTTCGCGTCGGCGCGGACCGTCGTCGGGGCGGATTACCAACTTCACTTAACAAATCCTTTTTATCCCCCCGTCCCAATACTACATTGGGTAAAGTCGTCGTTGAGGAGGGGGTTCCGAATCAATGGTCCAAATCGAGGAGCGCGGTGCATCCATCTTATCGATCGTCGATCCGGACGGTCCGCTCGATGCCGCGTTGCTGTTGCGTCAGACTGGTATTTTGGTCGCGGGCTGGACCCGAAACGCGGTCCCGCACGAGGTGCTCACGGTGATGGCGGCGACGATGTTCGCCTCCGTCCAGACCATCGCCGAGACGCTCGGAGACCCGAGCCCCTCGAGCATACTGATCGAGACGGAGTCTCGGCGTCTCTTCGCGACGAAGTTCGGAACCGATGAACTCATCCTCGTGGCCCCGAAGTCCGCGACCGAGGGGTTCCTGAGGCAGGTGGCTAGGAGGATCGTGCGGAAGGAGTCCCAGCGTGCGGCCGCAGAACCGCGCTCCCGTGCGTCGATTGTCGTCAAGGGGTAACCGTCGGGTAAGCGCAGAGCATGCAGGGCAACACACCGATCCGACATCCAGGTTCATCCGGCCCGAACGAGGCCCCCGCGAGTCCGGGACGTCGGACGACCGGGGTCGGATTGTCGCGGCAACTCGGGACGCGCCAGCAACTTGAGCAGGCGACGCGCCGCCGGATGTACGAGCACTTGCTCCTCCTCCCGGGCGACCACTTCCGGTCCATCGCCCGCTCCCTCCGCATCGGCGTCGGCACGGCGCGTCATCATCTGCAGGTCCTCGTGCGCGAAGGCCTCGTGTACGAGCGGAAGACGGAGGGCCGGTCCCGGTACTACGTCGCGGGAGATCGGGAACAGCTCGCGAAGAACGACCTGTTCGGGAAGCACTGGGGCTTCCGCGACCTGCGCCTGCGCATCTGGAACGCCCTGAACCGCTCCGGGGAGAGCACCGCGACGCGGATCGCGTCCGTCCTCGGGATCACGCGCCAGCTCGCCGCCTACCATCTCGGCCGCCTGGAGAAGAAGGGGCTCGTATCGTCGCAGGACCGCCGCTACCGGGTGACGAGATCGTCCGCCGTCGCGGAACGGATCGACGAGAGCAAGCGCAACTCTTGAATCAGGTCGACGACCCCTTTCACGTCCCGCACCAGCGGCGACAAGGATTGCGCGGCGAACGGCACGCCCTTCAGTTGCTCCCGCAGCGCGCGTAGGCTGAGGATGCACTGGCGCGACGCGGCGAAGAGCTGCTCCTGCGTCGCATTTGCCTGGTCGAGCTGCGCCGAGAGTTTCCCGACCTGTGCCAGCGTGTTGAACCGCAGGTGTCTGTCCCGCTCCAGTTCGTCGGCGACCTCGATGAGGCGCATCTCGAGGGGCTCGCGGGACTTCAGCGCACGATCGAGTTCCCGCTCGAGCGTCGCGATCCGATCCTGGAGGGCCGCGCCGGAATCCGCCGAGGAGTCCGGCCGGAGGTCGATCGGGAATCCGTGGACCTCGAACGTCTGGACGATCGTCCGGACCTTCTCCCGGACCGCCTCCACCAACGCCGGATCCTCCATGCCCGAACCTTCGGGAATCGCCTCGAATCCCCGGCCGCGAGAGGACGATTGCGACGACCGCCAGGAGGACCGCGAGGACGAACAACAGGAGAACCGTCGGCATTCCGAAGATCCGTTCAGGAAGGAACCCGGCCTCAACGACCGTCACGTTGACCGTTGTGGATTTCGTGCCGGAGCTGACCGTGAGCGTGCCGCTTCCGGTGTGGTCGCCGCCCGAGAGCGAGGCACTCCGGCCGTCCGGCGAGATTTGGAGCGACCCGATCGTTGACGACCAGGCGAACGTCACGTTGGCGACCTCGTTCCCGTACCGGTCGAGGGCGAGCGCCTGGAGGTCCACGCTACCGCCGAGGCGCACCTGGACCGTCGACGGAATCACGAGGATTCGTTCCATGGCCCCGCTCACGATGCGGACGCTCACTGGGCTGGAAACCGCACCGGAGGAAACGGTGATCGTACCCGCTCCCGCCGAGACCGGTGCGCGGAACAAGGCGTGCATCCCGTCGACGTCGATCGGGGTTACATCGCCGATTGTCGTGGACCAGGAGACGGGGACGCTCGAGATCGGATTCGCGTATGCATCTCGGGGAATCGCCGCCAGCACGACCGTGGAGCTGACTTCGGCGTCGATCGTCGCGGGAGAGACCCCAATCGAGGCGAGGGGCCCGGCGACGACTTGCACCGTCGTGCTCCCGGAGATTCCGCCGCCGGTGGCCGTCACGCTGCCGCTCCCGAGGTTGCCTCCGGCGGTGAACAGACCGTTCGAGTCGATCGTGCCGAGGCCTCCGCCCGTGCTCCAGGAGACCGTCGACAGGGGGACCGCATTTCCGTTCGCATCCACTCCTGCGGCAGCAAACTGCCGGGTGCCACCGGCGGGGACCGCGCCGCTCACGGGACTGACATCGATGCGATTGAGGCCGCCAGGCGCGATGCGGATCGTCGCGAGACCCGACACGCTTCCGTTCGCGGCCGCGACGGGGTCTGTGCCCGCGACGACGCCCGCCGTGTAGACGGCCCGGTCTCCCGACTCCGTCGCCGGCGTCACCGTGCCCAGGGCTCCGATCGAAGACCAGGAGTACGTCACTCCGTCGACCGCGTTGTCGAATGCGTCGTACGCCGCTCCGGCGAGGGCGACAGAACCCATCAGCGCGACATCAGCGGAGGCGGGCGTCACTGCGATTCGAGTCGTCGTCCCCGCGCCGCTGAAGCCGAACGCGTTCAGTTTCCCCGATTCGTCGCCGACGACGAGGTAGCCGTCCCCGATCGCGACGGACGAGGTGCTGCCCGCGGGGGAGACGGGCAGCGACTGCAGTGCGGCCCCGTTCGAAGCCTTCCGGGCGTACAGCATCCCATCCCACGAGGCCGCGAACACGGTCCCGTTGTCGTACGCGACGGAGGCGGCGATGGGCCCCTTCACGATGAAGGACCTCCAGGCGATCGTCCCGGTCGCCGCGTTGAGGGCGCAGATCCGTCCCGCACCCGTCTCGGTCGCGAAGACGCCGACGAAGACGAGGCCTTCCGCGACGACGGGGGACGAGAGGTCGACGGCCTTCCCGATGAGCGGCGCCTTCCAGATCCTCGATCCGTTCAGCGGGTTGATCGCGTACACGGAGCCAACGTAATCGCCAACGTACAGGACGCCGCCCGCGAGGGTCGGCGCGGACGTGATCGCGGACCCGACACCCGTCCGCCAGAACTCCGTCCCGCTCGAGCCGTCGATCGCGAGGATGTCTCCCACGCCGTCCGTCACGTACACGATCCCGGCCCACACCGTGGGGCCCTGGAATCCCTTGTCCGGCATCGCGTACGTCCAGCGGTCGACGCCGTCAGCGACGTTCGTCGCGTGGAGCGTCTTGCCGCTGTAGTCGTACCAGTAGACGCTCGTCCCATCCACGGCGGGGGTCGTGAAGGCGTTCGCGGCGGGAGCGGGCGACGCGTGTCGCCATCGGACCGCGCCGGTCGCCTCGTCGAGCGCGAACAGGGTCACGGCGGTCCCGCTGCCCGTCACGAGCGCGACGTAGACGGTCCCGGAGTCGACTGCCGGCGTGCCGTGCACGTACCCGAAGTCTCCCAGGAACATCTGCCATTTGAGCGCGCCCGTGCCCAGGTCGAGGGCATTCACCGTCCCTTCCCTTTCTGTGTAGAACACCGTGTGATTGTCGATGACCGGGTTGCTCCAGTGGATCCGGGAGCCTTCCGTCGTGTTCCATCGGGCGGTGAGAGGCATCGCGTAGGCCGACGAGCCGACGCCGCCTCGTTCCCGATCGTGATGGAATTGTGGCCATTCCGCATCCGGCGGCGAATCGGGGGGTTTCGACGGAGTCCGGAACGAGTAGAACGCGCCACCGTTGTCCGCGCGCGCGGTGTTGCCCGCCTCGTCCGTCGACATCACGTAGTAGTAATAGGTCGTGCTCGCCGCGAGGCCCGCGACGACGATCGCGTGATTCGTCACCCGCCTCGCGTCCGATTGAGGCGTCGACGGGGTCCCCGTGCCCCAGTAGACGACGGAGTCGCTCGCCTCGTCCGTGGTCCAGGCCACCGTCGCGCGGAAGAACCGCACGGTCTGCGTGCCGACGTTCCCGATCGCCGGGGGCGTGTCGTCGACGATCGCGTAGTCGTCCACGGGTCCGCTCCCGCCGAGCCCGTCGTTCGCATCGTAGTATTCTGCCGTGATCGTGTCTCCGTTCCGGACTTGGAGCCGGCCGTCGGGGAGCGGCGTGGCGCTCTTCACGAGCAGGATCGAACCCCGGAACACCTCGGTCGACGGGCCCGTCTCGGTGAGCAAGAGCGTCTCCGGGATCGTCTCCGTGGTGCTGGACATCGACGCGGTGGCCGTGTCCGGCGCCCCCGGATTGAGGTTTAGGTCTGCGTCGATCACGTCGACCCGGACCGTAGCGTTCGATTGGTAGCGATTATGGTCCATCTGGATGAAGCCCTTCTGTCGCGTGATGCCGCCCGTGGCGACGATCGCGAAGGGCTGCGGTCCCTCGGGCACGTTGTAGCCGGAGATGCGGATCGTCCAGATGCCCGATTGCACGCCACTGCGCACGAGCACGCCCTCGACGTTGTTCAGGCGGTCCGAGCCGCTCGCGTTCCGTTGCGACTCGCCGGGGTTGTAGCCCGTGTATTGGTTCCCGGCGTACGTCGTGCCGTCGGGCGCCGTGACAACGAGATCGAGATCATTCACGAGATTCGGGTTCGACATCGGTGCGCCGGCAAAGTCGCTCCACACGAGGGTGACCTCGACGGGCATCGAGGCGTCCGCAACCGCGATCTGATACGTCACCGAGTCGCCGGTCTGCACGCCGGCGCGGTGGTCGTCGAGCCAGAGCCCGCGGGCGTCTCCCTGGAAGAACAAGGCGTCGTCGAGGAGGATGCGACCCCACCCCTGATTGAAGTTCGGGTAGCGATTCTCTCCGTTGTCGTACGCCCCGGTCCCGCTGATCTCGGTCGCGCCGTTGATCAACGTCGCCTTCACGAGCGCCGCCGACGGGGTGAATGCGTCCGTGCCTTGCTTCGTCCCGGTGGGGTACCACCCATCCATGTAGTATTGCCGGAGGAGCGCGACCGCGCCCGCGGCGGTCGGCGTCGCCATGCTCGTCCCGCTGAATTGCACGTAGTCGTCGCACTGTCCGCCGGGATCGCAGCCGTGTGCGGACCAGATGAAGACGCCGGGCGCGAGGACGTCGGGCTTCAACCGACCGTCGGCCGTGGGCCCGCGGCTGCTGAAGGTGGCCATCCGGTCGCGGTTCGCTCCGTTCTGGCTCGCGCCGATCGCGAGGACGTTCTTCGCGACCGCGTACGGGTTGATCGTCGAGAGGCTCGGGCCGGAGTTCCCGGCCGCGTACAGGACGACGAAGTCCGGATGGGTCCAGACGAAGTCGTCCGTCTGGGCCGCCTCCGAGATGTAGTCGCTGCAGCACGAGCCCCAGCTGTTCGTGTGAATCCAAGAGGTGCGGTCCACCGCCGCCTGGTACATGTCGTGCAAGTCCGACGGAGGATTGATCGTCTGCCCGTCCGTCGAGAGATCCTGCGCTTGGACCTTCGCATCGAACGCTTGGCCGTCGTGAGGTCCCGCCGTCCCGTTCGAGCCGGTCGCATCGCCATCGTATACATGCCACGTGCCATCGTCCCCTGCGACGGTCCCCGCGACGTGGGTGCCGTGGTTGATCCCGTTGTCCGATGAATCCCCGCGCGCGTCCGAAGGCACGTAGTAGTCCGTGACCTTGCGATGGTCCGGGCCCGGGGTGGAGTGGAGCGGATCCTCGAACGCGTTGTGTTGATAATCAAGGCCCGTGTCCCCGACGGTCACGAGTTGACCGGTCCCGAAGATGCCGTGCGCGTGGACCGGCGTCGCGAAGGTCGTCCCATTGCCGCTCTGGATCACCCATCGCGCGATATCGTTGAAGGTGTGCGGACGGATTTCTCGATCGATCCACATGACGTCAGCGTTGCGGGCGAGCGGGATGAGCGCGTCGCGGCCGATCTCCGCGCGGACCACTCCGGAAGAAGACGTCGACCAGAGGATGTCCGTGGCCCCGAGAGCCGCCGCGGCGCCGGCGACCCGCAACACTCCCGATTTCTCGAAGGAGAGTACGGTGACGCGAATGCGTGAGTTTGTGAGTGAATCCGTCGCCGAGTAGCCGGACGCACCGCTCGCTTCTCCCTGGAGCGACGTCGACCACGCGAGCGGTGGCGCGCCGTCCCTTGCTGCGGCGGTGTCCGCGAGGAGCGGGTCTTCCGGATCAAACTGCGAAAGGCGCGGACTCAATTTGAACGCGGGCTCAAACGCGCCGACCCAACGGACTTGCGGGAGTTCGCGGACCCGGGCAATCGATGCGGGATCCGCCTTGACGACATACGCATTGGAACTCACGTAGCCCAAGATGGAGACTCCGGCGGCGACGAGCTCGGCCTTTGCCTCCTGGGTGATTGGCGGGTGCAACTGCAGGATGTAGAACGAGGATTCGTCCGAGGAAGCATCCGGGTTGCGCAACGCATCCGGGAGTTCGGGCAGGCCGACGAGGGGATCGAAATGGAATCCGTTCAGGTCCAGATATCCGGTTCGATCCGAGGAGGCGAACGAATTGACGATCGCCCCCTTCGGGCCCGATCGGGCGTCCGACGGGGCGAGAAGAGCGGCGGCGCACACGACGAACGCGAAGATGACGGAAAGGACTCGGGACCAGCGGATCGCGTGCGTGGGCATCGCGCGGAAGCCTCGCCGGGCGTCGCAGCGATGCGTCCTGAGGCCCGGCCGGCCCCCATCGCGGTGTCCGCGAGATAATGGGTCCGAACCAACTTGCGCTCAGTGAAAATCACTCCTCCTTGAGAATCATTCCCGATACCGCGTCATTCCAAGTTACGGTACCCTAATCCGCGCCGCGTTAAGGCGCTTGGTTCGCTCCCTTCGTCGATGGCCGACCGGTGGCGTCGTCTGGCAGTCGGGATCGAGAATCGCACGTCTCGCCTCCGGTTGACTCGTGCACATTCCGCTCGCGGAATGGCCTGTGGGGCCCGCGCAAATTCTGTTCCACATCGCTCATATCCGGCACGCGCAATTTGTCCTCGGTCTTGGTGGGCTTGTTGCCCGCCAACAGATAAACGGAGGGGGGATCCATTATGTCCGGGTTCGATGTCGCACGAGGTAGAGGGCTTGCTGGAACGGGAAACGCGTCCGATGTATCGGCGCTGAGGGATCGTCTGATTCGGAAAGCGACCGAGGTTCGGTCGCTGGTGCGCGCCGCCGGCGCGTTCCAGATTTCGACGGTCGCGTATTTCCCTCGGATCCAACGGACCAAGTCGCTCTTGGCCTCGCATTCCTACGAAGCCGCTCTCGCCGAGCTGGAGAGACTCGAGGTCGATCTCCTCCGGGTTTTCGTTGGACGAGTTGCGGTCGAGCGACGATCGAACAAGGAAGAGGATATCGCATCGACGAGTGCTCCTGCCGTCCCCTTCGCGGAGAGTCCTCGCCCCGCTTCCGTGCGGGCTGCAACGATCCCGTCGGTCGCAGTTGTCACGCGCAATGAGGCGAATCACCGGCCGAGTGTGCCGGTCCGGCACGTGAAGGCGGTTCGGCCAAGTATCACACCTTCGACCGCGATCCGTTCCGCTCGGAATGGAAGCCCATCCCACCGCCGGCGTTCCGCGGGGCGCGCCGCCTTCGCGATGCTCCTCATCGGTGTCATGGCGCTCGCGGCTCTGTCCGTGCCATCGACTCGTGCGGTGCACGATGACAACCTCTTCGAACTCGGGCCCGGGAAGTCGACCGACGAGGGTGGGAAGACAAACATCCTTGGCGACGGCGATGCGTCGAACGGACCGGACTGGGCCAACATCTTTGACGGATCGGGCAATTATCTCGGCGGTTTCGGCGGGCTCGCCGGAACTTTCATCAAGGACGATACCTCTCAAAGCGGATCCTCCGACCGGACAACCTTCTCCGGAGCCGGCGGTTCAAACAAGAACAATGACCCGATCCCCCCTCCGGGCGACACGTGGCACTGGGACTCCGGGAACGTGCCGGCGAAGGACGATCTGGTGAACGTGTATGCGTACGCGACCCTAAATCCAGCCGGTCACCTGATCATCTACTCGGGTTTCGAACGCCTGGACCCGAGCGGCGACAGTCATATTGATGTCGAGCTGTTCCAAGCCCAAGTCGGGCTGGCCGGGGCCAACACCACCACCGGATTTTGCGAAAAGAACGACGTCGACACCCACAACGGATGCCACTTCTCCGGCAGCCGAACGGCTGGCGACCTCATCATCTCCATGGACTTCTTGACCGGTGGAGCACTCGGGAGCGCCACCATTCGGGAATGGACCGGGACTCAGTACTCCAACGCGGTTACCCTTACCGGCCAGGGTTGCAACGGCGCGGACACAATCTGCGCGTTCAACAACGGAGGCACGATTGACGGCGGTCCCTGGCCGAACTACGACCGTCATGGCTCCTTGATCACGAGCTTGACGAAGAATTCCTTCACCGAGTTCGGGTTCGACGCCTCTGCGCTGTTCTCGGAGACGCCTTGCATCACGACGATCATGGGCAAGACCCGCAGCTCCCAATCCTTCACCGCGGAGCTGAAGGACTTCGCAGGACCGAACGCGTTCCCGATCTGCTCGGCGAGCATCGAGATCGCGCCGAACGGCGTGAACGCGATCAACGACCCGCACACCTTCACCGTCACCGTCAGCCAGACGTCGGGAGGGACGCAGACCCCCGCGCCGGACGGCACCATCGTGACCGTAGGCCTCACCGCATCGAACGGCGCATCGGTCAGTCCTATCTCGGACAACTGCGCGTCCCCGGGCACACTCGGCGGCACCTGTACCGTGACGTTCACGTCGCCGTCGGCGGGAGTCGTCACCGGGCATGCCGCGGCCGACGTCAACATCGCCGGCAATAGCGTCCACGTTGAGACCAACGGCATCGCACCGAACTCCGGTGATGCGACCAAAGTGTTCGTCGACGCGTCCATCACGATCGGACCGTCCGCGGCGAATGAGGTCGGCACTCCGCACACGTTCACGGTAGCGGTCGAGGCGAACTCAGGCGACGGCGCGGGCTTCGTCCCCGCACCGGTCGGCCACGTCAGCTTCACCCTCACGGATTCGAACGGCGCGTCCTCTTCGCTCAACGCCGCCGCGAGCACGTGCGATGATGCCGGCGACAACCTCGACGCACTCGGCCAGTGCACGATTGTCTTCACGTCGAACGACGCGGGACTCGTCACGGGCCACGCGTCCGTGACGCTCAACGTCCTCGGCGTCTCGCTGACCCGGTCGACGAACGGCGTATCGCCGAACTCACCCGACGCCGTCAAGAGATTCGTCGATGCGTCCATCTCGATCACGCCGAATGCGGTGAACGAAGTCGGCGCCGAGCACACGTTCCATGTCACGGTGTTGGTCGATCGTGGCAACGGCCTCGGCCCCGTGGCGGCGCCTGACAACACACCCGTCACCGTCGTCTTGACGGACGCGGGAGGCGCGAGCCACACGATATTCACCAACACATGTGCCGCACCCGGCACGTCGAGCGGCACGTGCGCGGTCACGTTCTCGTCGAACAGCGCCGGCACCGTGACAGGTCACGCGGCAGTGACGCTCGTCCTCTTCGGCGTGACGCTCTCGCGGTCGACCGACGGCAACGCACCGAACTCCGGGGACGCGACCAAGCGGTTTGTCGACGCGTTCATCACGATCGGACCGTCCGGAGCGAACGAGGTCGGCCACGAGCATACGTTCACGGTCCATGTGGAGACGGACGACGGCTTCGGCGTCGATGACAACCTCGACGGCTCGACGTTCGACCCGCTCGCAGGAGCCATGCCGGTGATCACGTTCCCCGGCGGCGCGCCCGCGACGGTCGACGCATCCGGTTGCACGGTCGGCACGAACGCCTTCGGCGACTGCTTCGTGATGATCAACTCGGCCGTGGGAGGCATCTTCACCGCCCACGCGGAGGTCACGGTCTCCGTGAGCGGCATATTGCTGACGCGGTCGACCGACGGCACCGCGCCGAACTCCGGTGACGCCGTCAAGCGGTACGTCGACGCCTTCATCACGATCGGACCCAGCCAGGTGGACGAGATCAACGACTTGCACATCTTCACCGTCCACGTCGAACTGAACGACGGCACGGGCTTCGCCCCCGCCGCCGGAGCGATCGTGACAATCACGTGGGTCGGGGCATCGCCCGACTTCGTTGATGCCAGCGACTGCACGGACGGCACGGATGCATCCGGCGATTGCCACGTCGCAATCAGCTCGACCGAGCCGGGTACGTTCACGGCGCATGCCTCCGTCGACCTCTCGAGCTTCGGGGTACCGTTGCACCGGGAGACCGATGGCTCGGGCCTGAACTCCGACAATGCCACCAAGGTGTTCGTCGACGCGTTCATCACGATCGCGCCTTCGCAGACGAACGAGGTCGGGACGGAGCACACGTTCACGGTCACCGTGGAGGAGAACCTCGGCGACGGCAATGGCTACATCGCCGCGACGGTTGGTGACGTCGACTTCACGTTGACGGACTCGAACGGCGCCGTCTCGAGCCTGAATGCAGGCGCGAGCACGTGCGACGATGCGGGCAACAACCTCGACGCATCCGGCCAGTGCACGATCGTGTTCGTCTCGCCAAGCGCGGGCAAGGTCACAGGCCACGCCTCCGTCAACCTGGATGTCTCTGGCGTCTCCCTGTTCCGGGAGACGGACGCCACCCATCTGAACTCCGGCGACGCGGTCAAGACCTACGTCGACGCGTTCATCACCCTGAGTCCGCTGCTCGACACGAACGAGGTCAACGACCCGCACACGATCCGGGTCCACGTCGAGATCGACGACGGGTCCGGGCTGGACTCGAACGGAGACGGATCGACGTTCGACCCGGCCGCCGGCGGGACGCCCCTGATCAGCTTCCCCGGCGCGACGCCCGCGTTCGTCGACGCCTCCGCGTGCGCCCTCGGGACGGATGCCAACGGGAACTGCGACGTGATCATCAACTCCGCGGACGCCGGATTCTTCATCATCCACGCGGCCGTGACGATTGACGTCGGCGGCGTCTCCCTGTTCCGGGAGACGAACTCCGGTGGCTTCAACAGCCCGGACGCGGTCAAGGTGTACGTCGACGCGTTCATCACCCTCAGTCCGCTCGAAGCGGCGAACGAAGTCAACGCGGAGCACGTGATCACGGCGACCGTCATGCAGGACGACGGGCGGCCCGCGGCCGACCTCGCCGGCGATGGCGTCGACGGATTCGGCCCGGCTCCGGACAACACGCTGGTCCAGTTCAGCTTCGCCTTCAACTCGGCGGGCGCGACGTTCGTGGGAGACGACTTCTGCACGACCGTCGGCGGGAGCTGCTCCATCACGATCACGGCGAGCTCCGCGGGCACCGTCGTCGTCGCTGCGACCACCACGTTCTCCGTCGGCGGCGTCTCCCTCACGCGGGCGACAGGCACGGGCGGCCAGAACAGCGAAAACGCGGTCAAGGTCTTCGTGGACGCGAAGATCCTGATCGGGCCGGACGACACGAACGGGATCGGCGAGGACCACACCTTCACGGTGCAGGTCTTCGTCGACTACGGCGGAGGCGTCGGACCCCAGGCCGTCCCGGACGGGACGTTCGTCGCGGTGAGCCTGTCGGACGCGGGCGGCGCGGTGAACACCGTGTCGAGCGACAAGTGCGCGGCCGATGGCACAACGGGCGGGATCTGCACGATCACGTTCACGTCGAACTTCGCGGGAACGGTCACGGGCCATGCGTCCGTGACGCTGACCGTGCTCGGCGTCACCCTGACGCGGGAGACGGACAACACCCACGGGAGCTCCGGTGACGCGGTGAAGATCTTCATCGCGGGCTCGATCGTCTGGCACAAGGTCGACAACGCGGGCCGGCCGTTGGGCGGCGCGACGTTCGAGGTCTGCCGCACGATGACCCTCGACACGTCGACGGATCCGGACACGATGGTCGACACGCCCGACGTGTGCATCTCCGTCCTCGACGACACGGACGGCATCGCCGGCGGGACGTTGGACGAAGACCCGGCGCCGGGAGAGTTCTCGCTCTCCGGGCTCGTGCTCGGCGAGTACACGGTGCGGGAGAGCATCGCCCCGCCCGGGTACGTCAAGGACCCCGACACGGTGACGGTCGACCTGACGTTGGACACGCCCTCGGTCGAGATCACCGAGCCGTTCCGCGACGCGCGGCCGAGTCTCAAGCTGACGGCGTTCGGGTACACGAACACCCCGACCGGCGTGCCGAGTGACGGCGTCGTCTCCGGCACCACCGTCTACTCGTTCAGCGTGAAGAACTTCGGCGGCGCGGACGCGTTGCTGGACCTCTCCTTCATGGTGAGCGTGCCCGGCGGCGCCGGTAGCGGCACCGTGACGTACGGCGGATCGGGCGGATCGGCGGTCGCGAGCGGCGAGCCCGCGATCGGCGACGACTGCATCGCGTCCGGGTGCACGGTCACCTGGACCGGTGTCTCGGTCGCGGCCGGCGCGGAAGTGTCCTTCACCGTGACGATCGTCTACAACAACGCGGCGGACGGCACGCAGATCCGCGCGGATCTCGGTGCGACGTACACGGTGGATCCGAGCGACGGCGTCGTCCGGACGGTCTCCGGGGCTCCGGCGGCGATCATCTTCACCGTGCAGGCAGACTGAACGACCTCAGGGCGTGCGAACGCGCACGCCCACTCTTTCCTTTTTCCTCGCGTGCGTGGAGCGGTTGTTCGGACTTCGACATCTTGGCGACGAAGGATGGGAGAGCATGGCTAGGGTGTGGGGTCGAGTGGCCGGCACGACGCGAGACGCCTCTTCGTCGAGGTGGGCCGCGAGGGCACGTGACGATTCCCAGGACCCGCCGATCCGTCTCCCGGACGGCTCGCTGGCGGCGTCGTTCCTCGCGTTGGGCATGCTCGCCGTCCCCGTCTTCGTGTCGATGCCCCTCGAGCTCCTCCCGCTCCATGTGTTCGGATTCTCGGCCCTCGCCGCGGTGGCCCAGGACCACCCGTCGCGCGCGCGGATCTTGGACTACCTGCGCACCGTCCCCGGCGACCACTTCCGCTCGATCGCGCGGGGCGTGCAGCTGAGCCTCGGCGAGACCCGCCACCACCTGAACATGCTCCTCCGTCGGGGCCACATCCGGGAGAACAAGGACGAGGGCCGCTCCCGCTACTACGTGAAGGACTGCCCGGAGCGGAACGAGCGCGCCACGCAGTACTGGGCTGCCCGGAATCTCCGCGTCCGGGTCCTGAACGAGGTGCACACCGGCCGCGCCATCAGGCCGTCCGAGGTCGCAGCGTCGTTGGGGATCAGCCGGCAGCTCGCGTGGTACCATCTCCGCCGACTCGAGCAGTCCGGCCGCCTTCCGCCGGGAGGGTCTCGCTCCCGGATCTGATTTGGTCAAACGCTGTACTAATCGACCCATATAGTCCCGGCCGAATATGCCGCCCGCTTCACCGATCTGGAGGGGGCATAATGATCAATCAAAAGAGGTTGAGTACACAGACGAAGCTAGTTGAATCGAATGGCGACGTGGGATCTCGGAAGGGCCGATCCCGGCTCCTCCCGGCGCTCCTTGCGTTCGTGATGATCGCGGGAGTATTCCTCGCCGCGGCGCCGACCGCGAAGGCGGTCCACAACAACGGCGCGTTCGAGCTCGGTCCGGGAGCCAACACGGATGAAGGCGGGAAGACGAACATCCTGGACGACGGGAACGCGGCGAACGGACCCGACTGGGCCGCCCTATTCGATGCGAACGGCGGCCTGATCGATCCGAGCAAGGTCGCGGTGTTCATCAAGGACGACACATCACAGGCGGGCGCGACGGACAAGACGACGTTCTCCGGCGCGGGCGGCTCGAACAAGAACAACGATCCGATTTCCGGAGCCGGCGACACCTGGCACTGGGACGAAGGCAACGTCCCGGCGAAGGACGACTTCGCGAACGGGTACGCGTATGCGACGTTCGTGAACAGTCATCTCGTCATCTACGCGGGCTTCGAGCGGCTCGACCCGAGCGGCGACTCCCACGTCGACATGGAATTCTTCCACGATCATGTCCACTTGGACGAGGCGGTCCCGTGCAACGATCCCGGCAACGACCCGACCCCGTGCGCTTGGGTTGGGACGCGGACCATCGGGGACATCATCGCCACGATGGACTTCCTGAACGGCGGCGGATTCGGCACCCTCACCATCTATGAGTGGTCGGGGAGCTCGTACACGCAACTCGCAAGCCTCACGGGCGAGGGCTGCAACCCCGCATCCGGCGGCATCCCGGCGGATTCGATATGCGGCTTCAACAACGGCGGCTCGATTAACGGCGGTCCCTGGCCCAACTACGACCGACACGGCAAGGTCATCACTACCCTGCAGCAGAACTCCTTCACGGAGTTCGGCATCGACGTCACGAACCTGGAGGGCTTCACGCCGTGCATCTCGACGGTCCTCGGCAAGACCCGGAGCTCGCAGAGCTTCACGGCCGAGCTGAAGGACTTCGCCGGGCCCGCGTCGTTCCCGTTATGCTCCGCGTCGATTCAGATCCACCCGGACGACGTGAATGAAGTCGGACAGTCGCACACCTACACGGTCTGGGTGAACCAGACCGTCGCCGGCGTCTCAGGACCCGCTGCTGACGGGACGATCGTGACCGTCATGCTGACGGCGTCGAACGGCGCGGTCGTGAGCCCGATCAGCGACAACTGCGCGACCGGGATCGTCGGCGGCAAGTGCACGGTGACCTTCACCTCGATGACGCCCGGCCTGATCAAGGGGCACGCGTCGGCGACGGTGCAGCTGCTCGGCCAAAACACGTTCGTCGAGACGGACGGCGCCGGCCAGAACAGTGGCGATGCCACGAAGCGGTTCGTCGACGCGAGGATCGCGATCGCCCCGGATGACGTCAACCGGGTCGGCGAGACGCACACGTTCATCGTGACGGTCACGGAGAACGCCGGACTCGGCGCGGGCTGGGTGGCGGCGGCCGGCGAGCACGTCGACTTCACGTTGACGAACTCCCTGGGCGCTTTGGCCGTCCTGAACGCGGCCGCGAGCACG
>WNGD01006151.1_pt1 | contig 20695 bp, 16 predicted proteins | sample 5400671 | NCBI WGS metagenome assembly WNGD01 (sample SAMN13153369, study PRJNA577476) | soil metagenome | isolation source: 40 cm soil or saprolite under grassland replicate 2 | place: USA:California | collected 2016-06-15 | reverse complement strand
CCATATGTTGTAGCTCAGACTTCCACGCCTTGCCGGACCTAACCCTGGCGAAACCGGCCGCAGTTGAGAATTTGAAACCGCCGATTCACGCCGATGGACGCGGATGTTCGTCGGATTCATCGGCGTCCATCGGCGGTTCCTAACTGCGTTGGCGCTATGGAGTCAAGTGGATAGCCACAATAATATATTCCGATATGTTAAGCCGGACTGAAAGTATTGCATGAGCGCGGCCGGCTGTCACAGGCCTCCACATGGTTGCCTGCCGCGCGGCGGTTGGAGGTGAGCACCATGTCCAGCCGCAACGCTTTTTACTCCGATGGCGAATATCCCGCCTCGAATCCGGAGTGGCATGATGGGGTCAACTGCTGAGCGTTCTTGCGCCGGGCGGGCCCTGACTCGTCGCGGCCCTCCAGGCGCTACAAAAGCGCGGCCGGACAGCGTATAGTAGCCCCGAGCTGAACTTTGAAAGGCAATCTAAAGCGACGAGGTATCCGCAATGGTGGGTTCATTCGGACTGCTGTTGATTATCCTGGCGGTGTTGGTCGTCTCTGTCATTGCAGCATACAACGGGCTCGTGAAGCTGCGCGTGCAGGCGGAGAACGCCTGGGCCGATGTTGACGTCCAACTCAAGCGACGCTACGACTTGATCCCGAATCTGGTGGAGACGGTGAAGGGCTACGCGGCACACGAAAAGGGCACGCTCGAAGCGGTGGTCAACGCGCGCAACCGCGCGATGAGCGCGCAGGGGCCCGCCGCCAAAGCCGAAGCGGAAGGCATGCTGGCCGGCGCGCTGCGGCAGCTCTTTGCGCTCGCCGAAGCCTATCCGCAATTGAGAGCGGTAGAAAGCTTCACGTCACTTCAGGGCTCGCTCAACGAGATCGAGGACCACGTGCAAAACGCTCGGCGCTACTACAACGCCGTAGTGCGCGACCTCAATACAAAAATCGCCCAGTTCCCTTCCAACATCATTGCGGGGATGTTCGGATTCAACGCGCGCGAGTTTTTCGAGCTGAAGGACGCGGCGCAGCGCGAAGCCCCCAAAGTGAGCTTCGGAACGAACTAGAAACGTGTTGCCCTTGAGCGGAAGCCGCCACCTGCGATTGCGTCTCTATCGCCCCTATCGTCCCTGCCGGACTCCATTCCTGTTTTCCGGCATCCCCGGGGATAGATCGCCGGGCCATCTGGACCGGAAACGCTCCAAGACATGATTCCGCAAACAAGCCTGCTGTTCCGAATTCTGTTCCTTTGGCCCGTCATCGCGGCGACGGCAGCACCGGTGTGGGCGCGGTCGCTGGCGATTGAGCGCTTTGACGTTTTGATCCGCGTGGATGCGGATGGCTCGATTACTGTGACTGAGACGATCCATCCGCGCTTCACCGGCAAGTGGAACGGGATTTACCGCACGATTCCGGTCGAATACCGCACGCCGCAAGGATTCAACAAAACGCTTTTCCTGGATCTGACGAGCGTCACCGGCGGCGAAGGCGGCGCGCTCAAGTACGAGTCCAGCCGCGAGCGGCACTATCGTAAATTCAAGATTTGGGTGCCCGGGGCGGAAGACGCCGCGCGCACGGTGAAGATCACCTACCGCGTGCCCAACGCGCTGCTCTACTTCGAAGACCACGACGAGCTCTACTGGAACATCACCGGCGACGAGTGGGAAGTCCCCATCGAGCAGGCCGGCGCCGTCGTGCAGCTCCCCACTGGCACGACCGGCATTCGCACGCTGGTGTTTACGGGGGCTTACGGCTCGCGCGAGAGTGAAGCCGACGTGGAAGCGAAAGACAATGAAGTCTACTTCCGGATGCGGCGTCCGTTGTCCTTTCGCGAGGGGCTCACCGCCGTCATCGGCTGGGACAAGGGCTTTGTGAAAGAGCCAAGCCAGGCGCAGAGCGTGTGGCTTTTCCTGCGCAGCAACTGGCCGCTGTTCATTCCGATCGGTGTGTTTGCATTCATGTTCCGGCTGTGGTGGACACGCGGTCGCGATCCAAAACTCCGCCCGATCGTCGTGCAGTTCGCGCCGCCGGAGGGCCTGACGCCGGGCGAAGCAGGCACCTTGATTGACGGCACGCCGGACATGCGGGACATCACCGCGACGATTGTGGACCTCGCCGTACGCGGGTACCTGCTGATTGAAGAAACGAAGGAAGAGCACATGCTGGGCTTGTGGTCCAGCAAGGACTACAGTTTTCATAAGCGCACGCCGCCGGAGGGCGCGAAGCCTCTCAAACCGCACGAGAGCGCACTGCTCGAGTCGCTCTTCGCCTTCGGCAACCCGGTTACGCTCTCGTCGCTCCAAAATCGTTTCTACACGCATCTGCCGGGCATCAAGAATCTCATGTACGACACGCTGCTGAAGCAGAAGTACTACGGCGCGCGACCGGACATGGTGAGGGTCGTTTACGTTGTTGCCGCGATTGCGACCGGTCTCTTGACCATCGGGGGCGGCGGGATGCTGAGCGCGGCGTTCGGTATCGCGATGCAGACCGTCGTCGTGGCGGGCCTGCTGAGCGCGGCGACCATCATCGGTTTCGGATGGGTCATGCCCGCGCGGACAACGGCGGGCACACGCGCGCTGGAAGGCGTGCTGGGCTTCGAGGAATTCCTGGGGCGCGTGGAAGAGCCGCGGTTCGAGGCGATGATCAAAACCCCGGAGATGTTCGAAAAGTACCTGCCGTATGCAATGGCGCTCGGAGTGGAAAAGCGCTGGGTAGCCGCGTTTGATGATATTTGCAAGCAGCCGCCCGACTGGTATCGCGGCTCCAGTTACGCCATGTTTCGTCCCAGCTATTTCGTCAGCGACATGAACCGCATGACGACGAGCATGGCATCGACCATGGCGTCGTCGCCGCGCAGTTCGGGCGGCTCCGGATTCGGCGGAGGAGGATCTTCAGGCGGAGGCGGCGGGGGGGGCGGCGGCGGGGGCTTTTAGGGGTCGGTAACACACGCAACCCCCAATAGGGGCCGTGTCCAGTGCAACGAGAAGTTAGGCGGTGTTCCTCTGTCGACCTCAGTCGCCCGCCGCCATCAACGCCCGCCTTGCCACTTCCGGCAGCTCAATAGGTGCAAACATGGACGCTGGGTAGAGATAGCCGTCTGGCTCCGACTTGTCCTCATCAACAACGCGGAGCATGTTGTGCGCCTCCGCCTCTGCATCTGGCAGCGTGCGGTAAACTTTGCCCAAAATCAGGCTGCCTGGATTGCTGTCATTATTAATGCAGATCACAAAATCACTCATCGGATTAGCCTCTTGATTTTGAAATCCTTACGCCCTATCCCATGCGCTTCGAACCAGTGTATCTCGGCTTCGCAGATTGTATCGTCCGCAAGTTGCACGGTTGCTCTTCCTTTCCTCTTCCGCCAACGGCCTTTGCCATAAGTGCGTTCCAGATGGCGCCGGATGTGCACGCCCCGGCCTGTAGCGATTGTCTCGATGTTCTTGATCTCGCCGAGGATCTCAAATTCCGTCATCATCCGTCGCTACGGCACTGTGACAGTTGCGACTAAATGTATCACGACCTATCGAGGTATCGATCAAAGGAACCTTCCATGGGTGTTGAGTTTCGAAGCTTGCGATCCGCTCTTCGGGATCAAAATAACCGCGAATGCGCCTGAAGCCGCCATTGCGGCAAGCAGCGCGAAGCCCGCGTCATAGCTCCGGTGCAAGTCATAGATCCGGCCGACCACCACGGGCGCGACCGCCTGAGAGATGGCGTCCGTGGTCAAGATCACTCCCATCAGTCTTCCGAGAGAAGCCAGTCCAAAACACTCAGCGGTCATTAAAGGGATAAGCATGTAATCGGCTCCCATGCCAAAGCCGAAAATGAAGGCAAAAATGTAAACCGTACCCGGGACGGTGGAAAAATACAGGAGCGCAATACCGCCGGCGACCATCAGGCAGGCGGCCAGCATCACATATTTCCTGGGAAACCGGTCTGCGAGATATCCCATCGTGATGCGGCCGAGAATACTGGCGACAAGAAGGAAGCTGGCCACCTGTGCGGCGCGATCCGGCGTGAATCGCCGATCGCCCAGGTATAGCTGGAGGTGCTGGATGACTCCCCCGACGGCGCCGATGCTCAGCAGGCTTCCCGTCAGAATCATCCAGAAAGAGCGGGTCCGCATCGCCTGGCGAAGGGTGGTCGCCGGCGTGGCGGGAGTCGCTCGTTCTGCCGCAGGCGCCGGATCCCCGTCAGGGCAGAGACCCATGTCGGACGGGCGATTTTTCACGAGCGCCAGTGCCAGGGGAATCAGAACGAGCAGGATGATTCCGCTCAACGCCAACATGGCTCTCCTCCAGCCGGCTTCCCGGATGAGAAACCGCGCCAGCACGGGAGCGACCGCGCCTCCCACGCCGATTCCCACGTAGGCCAGCCCCATGGCGCGCCCGCGCATCCGAGAGAACCAATGTGAAATCAGCACCTGATTGGGAATCGGGCCGGCGCTCACGTAGCCGATTGTCTGCATGAAGTAAAACAGGTAGTAGGCCAGGAGAGAATGCATGAATGCGAAGCCCAGGAAAGCGCTTCCCGCGAACAGCAGGCCTGTCAGGAGGATTCGCCGCGTGCCATGGCGATCGATCAGGAAACCCGCCGAAATTCCGAAAAGCGGTCCAATGAGCAGAATGCTGAAGAAAAAGCCTGCAGTGACCTCAGCGCGGCTCCAGCCGAACTCATCGATCAACGGAAGGTAAAACACCGGAAAGCTGTAGTACACGATCCCGACGACCACGAACAGGATCGTGAAGGAGGCCGTGACGATGCGCCATCCGTAGAAGACGCGATGAGACAAAGACGACAAGCGAGCCTCAAAACCTCTGCGTTCTTCGCGTCTTCGCGGTGAATTCGGTACTCAGTTTCACCGCGAAGGCGCTAAGGGTCTGTGAAGAAATAATATGGACACTTTGGCGCGAGCGCCGGGCGGGCAGATGCGAGGCGCCGCGACGAAGTCGATGTCGGACATCGTCGAGGAGCGGCAACGCCGCCGATACGCGCCCTTCGCCGCCGCGCCCCTCCGGGCTGCGGCCCGCAGGCCCGCTGGCTTTGTTGCTTGCTCCTCACATACGGCCCGGGTATTGCTCGTCGCTCGCGCCTCGCCAGCGGGCCTGGGGGCCAGCAGCAAAGTGTCCATATTATTTCTTCACAGACCCTAAGTGCGCACAGGAATCGCGAAGGTTTTTTAGGTTGACTCTCACCGCTGCCAATTCGATCATCTTAGCAAACTACGAGAAGCGCATGCAGCCAAAGATCAAGACAACCGTCGTGGGGAGTTATCCGGTCCCCTCCTGGCTGGTGGGAAACAGCTCGCGCATCGCCCTCCACGATGCGATCATGACGGTCTTAAAAACTCAGGAGCTTGCAGGACTGGATGTGATCAGCGACGGAGAATTGAAGCGATTTGATCCCGGCCATCCGGAAACGAACGGAATGATCGATTACTTCGTCTCGCAGATGGAAGGGGTCCGAACGCGCTTTTCCCTGTCCGATCTAAATCGATTCCGCTCCGACCGGGGGCTCGACTATCGGGCCGTCCCGGCGGGCATCGTCGCCGGAAAGATCGGAGAGGGGACTCTCGATCTTCCCGGCGATTTCGCTTCCGTGCGCCGGCTGACCCGGTGGCCTCTGAAGTTCACCTGTACGGGCCCGCATATGTTGGCCAAAGTCTTGACGAACTGCCACTATCCGGGAGCGCCGGAGCTGGCGCTGGATCTGGCGGCAGTCCTGCGCAAGCAGCTCGAACCGATCGACGCCGCGGTCGTTCAGCTGGACGAGGCGAACATCAGCGGGCATCCGGAGGACAGGGAGTGGGCTGCCGAGGCGATCAACCATGTGCTCGATGGAATCCGGGCAGAGAAAGCAGTCCATATCTGCTTCGGCAATTACGGGGGGCAGACAGTACAGAAAGGTCTCTGGCGCAACCTGATCCCCTTTCTCAATTCCCTGCATGCCGATCACCTCGTTCTCGAATTCGCGCGCCGTGGCTACGGGGAGCTGCCCGATTTCCTCGAACTCGACGCGAAGATCGGCCTGGGGATCGGCGTTATCGACATCAAGGACAACGAAGTTGAAGAACCGGCGTTGATCGCGAGCCGGATCGAACAGATCGTGCGGACCCTCGGCGAAGGAAGGCTGTGCTACGTTCATCCCGATTGCGGCCTCTGGATGCTCCATCGCAGCGTGGCCGAGCAAAAGCTGCGTGTACTGGTCCAAGGGAGGGATTTGTTTGAAGGCAGGAGCTAAAATCAGCCGCCGCGCATTTGCCAAAAGTATGGCGCTCGCGCCTCTTCTGTCCCGGCCTGCCGAATACCGCCGCTTCAGGGACGAGTTGACGCGGGCCGTGATCCACCAACTGACGTCACACCCTTCCATCAATCACCCGACCTACTTCCTGACATCTTCGTTTACGCCTGACGGCAAGCACGTGATCTTCACCTCCTATAGATCCGGATCGCCGCAGTTGTACGAATTGGAGTTCCCCGACGGTCCGATACGGAAACTGACCGAAGGGGAAGGTGTACACCCCTATTCGGCGACAAACTCGCCCGACGGGACCGAAGTCTACTTCACGCGGAAGGGAAGAGTCGAAGCCGTGCGCCGCAAGGACCTGTCTCTGAAGACGCTCTTTGCCCTCGAAGGGGCGCAGTTTGGTGAATGCAGCCTCAGCGCGGACGGCCTTTGGATCGTTACGGCCATGAAGCAGGGTTCGAAGAACGGCGTGGCGCTCGCCAGCACGGAAGGAAGGCCCGGGCGCGCGCTCGTCTACTTCCCGCGCACGATTATCCATCCACAGTTCCACCCGCTGGACAGCAACTGGATCGAGTTTTCGGGAGACCCGGCTCCCCGCATGCACAGGGTCCGGCGAGACGGAAGCGGGCTCGAATGTCTGTACGAGCACGGCAACGACGAATTCGTCGTGCATGAGACCTTTCTGGGCCGCACCGGCGACATTGTCTTCACGGTCTGGCCGCGTGCGCTCAAGAGAATGGGATGGGAAAGCAGAAACATCACGACGATCGCCGAGTTCAACGCCTGGCACATCACACCGAACCGGGCGGGAACCGCGGTTCTGTGCGACACCAATCATCCCGACGTCGGGTTGCAGCTCGTGGAGGTTGGAAGCGGCCGCCGGCGCACGATCTGCCACCCTCGAAGTTCCAACAGTGGCAGCCAGTGGAAAAAGTCCCGGTACGCCCTGGCCGAGGACTGGGCTGCCGCGGGGCGGGAGGAACGGAAAGGGGCGCTTAGCTGGATGGAAATGCCGACCGACACGGTCTACGGACCGCAGTGGACCCACCCCCATCCGTCCTTCAGTCCCGACGAAAAACTCGCCGCCTATACGTCCGACGTATCCGGACATCCCCAGGTCTACGTAGTCGAGCTCTGATTCCGCGCAGTCCGTGCGATCCCCCATGTTGAATCCCGCGACATGTCGGTTCTAGGAGACCCATCGCTCCGGAGGCCCGGCGATTCGGAAATCGACTTGCGCCAACGCCTGAACCGGCGAATCACTCGGGCATCCAGGTCAGCGTCAGCCCGGCATCTGACTCTCAAGAGGTGCGCGCTGCAGCTTTTGTAGTCAGGTCTGCGTTCCACCGTTGGACTCCCACCATATATGTTTCCCCGCCACCACGAGGATTTTGAGTCGGTGCTCTTCAAGCAAATGCGACGTCAGTTGGACTTCCGACTAGATAGTTTCTGGCGCGAAACCAAGGACCCCGAAGGGGTCCAGCAGGACAGCCCAGGGCGCAAGCCCTGGGTTCAAGGTCCAAATTGCGGAAAGCCCTGAAAGGGCGGTGCAGGGAGTTCCATAAGGCGCCTCTTTGGTACCGGGACCAACTGCATCGCCCCTTCGGGGCTTCCCTTGTTACTGTGCTTCTTCCCAGGGCTTGCGCCCTGGGCTTTCCTGAGTCGCCCCTGCGGGGCTAGTTTCGCGCCAGAAACTAGATAAGCGCCAAAACGAATCACGTGCTACCTGCGCCAATAGCAAAGGCCTTGGATATCCGGAATGCCTTCCTGCAGCTAAGATTGCGATTCGGAACTGACCGAATCGTTTGTCACCGTTAGGCCTAAGCTTAGGGGGCCAGAGGGTTGCTTGTTCCTCCTTTTTTTGTATCTCCGGGGCAGCAGATAGACGGTTCGATGACGCAGGTCCTCGCTGGCAGAGACTCGAGGCCTGCGAAGAATTCACGCATGAAAATGCCGACTGATACGGTCTACGGACCTTTCAGGGAGGTGAGCCCCTTGTTCGAGTCAGGAGTCAGGATGGGTTTTGGCCAGGACCGCGGCACCCTGGGGTGAGAGCGCGAGTCTCTTGCTCGATGTGGACGGACAGAGGTAACCCTTCGCATACATCGCCAAAACGTCCGTCAGGACGTCTCCGTATGTCCTGCCCTTCAACACACCAAAGTTCTTCAATTCGGCAAGCCTCGGATCTTTCATCACGGCGTCGCACCGCCGGGACCCGATCAGCAGGTTGGTGATCGCAGAAGGGGAAAGGCCGGCTTCTGCTTCGGCCACGACAGCCAGCACGGCCACTCCCACCTGGCGCGGCACCGCACGGCTCTTCAGCTCTTCGGTTGAGAACGACCGCTTGTTCGAGCCCCACAACACCTCATCTTGCGGCCCTGACGGGTGCGCTCTGCCGGCCGCCTTCTTCCGCGGCTGCGGGCTTCGAATGACTGGTGGGGCGCCGCAGCAGGCAGAGCAATTCCCGCAGCCATGTCCCGGTGGTTCGCCGAAATAGTCGAGCAGCCGGGCACGCAAACAGGCCGTCTCCTTGCAGTAGGCCACCACGGCCTCGAGTCTGCGATAATCCGCTTCTTTGCGCCTGTACATGGTGTTGAGCGAGAAATGCAGCCGCGCCGGATCGCGCTCTTCGCGCCTGAAGCGCCCTTCCTCATCGCGCCATACCCGGCGCTCTTCAAGAAGAGCCAGGAGGGCGACGTTAAGCTGCTCGTCCGACAAATCCGAGCCAATCTGCCTCAACGCCTCAGGCGGCGTCCCCGCGGGGGAAATGGCGGCAAGCACAGAGAAGACCTGCTCGCGCGTCGGATATCGATTGCGAATGAAAAAATGTGCCAGGGCAACGTCCTTCCCGCTGAAAAGAGTGATGCAACGGGCGGGCGCTCCGTCTCGCCCGGCGCGCCCCGCCTCCTGGTAATAGGCTTCCAATGAAGCGGGATGCTGGTAGTGGATGACGGTGCGCACGTCCGGCTTGTCGATCCCCATGCCAAAAGCGACGGTGGCCACGGCAATCGGCTTCTCGCCTGACAGCCAGGCGTCCTGGGCGGCGCGGCGCGCCGCGGCATCCATGCCCGCATGGTACGCGACGGCCCCGAATCCCTCGGCAGACAGATCACCGGCAATCTGGTCGGCGTCCTTGCGCCGTCCGACGTAGATGATGTGCGAGCCTCCTTTGGAACCTTCCTGCAACGTGCGCCGCAAGCGGCGGGGCTTTTCGGCGGGCCCGCAGGCGTGGACCTCAAAGCGCAGGTTCGGGCGGTCAAAAGGAGCCACGAACACCAGAGGATCCTTTAACCCCAAACTTGTGACGATATCACTGCGCGTCGGAGGCGTGGCGGTGGCCGTCAGCGCGAGGACCGGGGACGGCCGCAGCGCCGCGGCGATCTCCCTCAGGCTCAGGTAGGAAGGCCGGAAATCATAGCCCCACTGGCTGACGCAGTGCGCTTCGTCGATGACGAAGAGCCGCGGCTTGAGCCCCACAATTCGTTCCCTGTAACCCTGGAATTCGAGACGCTCGGGCGCAACGTAAAGGAGAGACGCCTGACCGGCGCGGACCTGCGCCAGGGCCGCCCCGGCTTCGCGCGCAGGAAGATTGGAGTGGAGGGCAACGGCAAGGCCTCTTCCCCTCCGGTTAAAGGCTTCAACCTGATCTTTCATCAAGGCGATGAGAGGGGATACCACAACGGTCAGGCCGGACAGTAACGTCGCGGGGAGCTGGTAGATCAGCGACTTCCCTCCGCCTGTGGGCAAGACTCCCAGGGCATCCTTGCCAGCGAGGATCGCTTCGATCAACTCCTTCTGTCCGGACCGGAAGCTTTCGAAGCCAAAGTTTTCTCTGAGCGCGGATTCGAGCGTCTGAACCATTTCGGTTTTTTGGAATTTCGCGGCAGAGTGAGGGCCGGCGACGAATTTCACGGGACAGCATAGCCGCAGCCAAAAGCGAAACCGCCGATGAACACAGTGCGGCCCCGCCGCAACCCAAAAATCTCACCACGAAGACACGAAGACGCGAAGAATCGCAAAGGATTTCTTCGCGTCTTTGTGTCTTCGTGGTGAACGGGATGCGTGCGCTCCCAGAAAATCGGTGTTCATCGGTGGTTTCATCTTGTGCAGCTGTTTCCTCCCATCACCAACAGCATAGACACGACGGTGAGCGAAAAAAAATTCGTGAAATTCGTGGCAAGTCTTTCGGCAGGCAATTTCTTTCCCCAGGATCCTCTCAAGAAGCTGGCTTTCTTTTGAAGAAGGCTTCCAGCGCCGCGCGGAACTCCGGGGTCATCGCGTTGGCGTTCTGTTCCGCCGCTTCGGCTTCCAACTGTTCAAAAAATCTATTGCGCTCCGACGAACGCAACAGTCTCTTGATGCTCGCGATGGCTTGGGGCGAAAGAGCGGCGAGCTGCTGAGCGAATTCGAGCCCGCGAGAGAGATGTTCGCCTTCGGGGACTACGTGATTCACCAGGCCCCACTCCAGCGCGCGGCTCGCGCCAAGCGTCTCGCCCGTCATCATCAACTGGGCCGCACGGCCAGGCCCGATCAGCCTCGGCAGGAGCCAGGTCGACCCTCCGTCGGGAGAGAGTCCGATGCGCACAAAGGCCTGGCTGAACGTGGCGTCTTCGGAAGCAATGCGCAGATCGCAGGCAAGAGCGATGCTCATCCCCGCGCCTACCGCCGGACCGTGGATGGCCGCAACAACCGGCTTGTCGATCTGCTGCAGGAAGGACACTACATCATGGAAGTTGCGCAGGATCGCTTCCATCTCGCGAGAGTGCGTGCCCGCGCTGGCGAATCCGCCCGCCATCGCCTTCAGATCCCCTCCGGAGCAGAATGCCCGGCCCGCGCCGGTCACCACAATAACTAACACGCCGCGGCCCGTAGAAGCCGCCCGCAACGCTGCGCCGAGGTCCTTCCCCATCTGAGCGTTGAGGGCATTCAAGGACTTCGGGCGATTCAAGGTCACCACCGCCACGCGGTCCTTTACTTCGTACGAAACGGTCTCGTATGTCATGGCAAAGCAGCGTAGGAGAGCTATGGCTGAACGAGTTCGTCGAAGAGATTGCCAACATGGCAGGTGAATCCGGTCAGCAGAGGGCTGGTGAGCTCGTCGTTGCCGGAGAGCGTGCCGGCCAGTTCCAGCGCGTTCTCACGCCGACGGTAAACCTCAACCCGTCTCGCCATCCAGTCAACCAGCCAGTACTCCTGCACGCCCCGGCGCGCGTAGAGGTCGCGTTTTGTCTCCCGGTCGCGCAGTGCATTGGCCGAGCCCGGCGAGAGCACTTCAATCGCGATTTCTGGAGCGCCGTGCAGGTGTCCATCCGAGCCCAAAATCGACCGAAGCTGCGCGACACTGATCCACACGACATCGGGGACCACGTCATTGTCGTCAGTAAAGATCACACCCGGCGCCACGATTGCGCGGCCATTGCCGCCGCCATCAATCCAGTTGGCGAGCGCTTGGTAAATGCGGCCACAGGCGTGCTGGTGATGGTATGTCGGTTGCTTGGCCACGTAGAGCTCTCCGTCGATGATTTCATAGCGGCGGCCATCGTCGGGCAACGCTTCCAAATCCGCCGAGGTGTACCGAATCGTTGTTGTCATGGCTCGATCCCTTCACGCTCAAACTGGTAAATTTTAACACACGAAATTCCGCGGCAGACACCGAATTGCCGACCCGGGGTCGAAAGCTCTTCGTGATTCTTCGCGTCTTCGTGTCTTCGTGGTGGATCGGGCCCAGCCTTTACCACGAAGGCGCGAAGACGCAAAGAATCGCCAAGTTTTTGGCGGCCGCCACGGGCAACCGGGCATTACAAAGGCGCTGAGCTTGAATTTGGTCCACGCAGCCACTAGGCTGTAGTGCGATGTATGAAGAACTGAAGCGCGATGTGCGGCTTCTGACTTCGCTGCTTGGCCAGATCATCCGCGAGCAGGAAGGCAAGAAAGTCTTTGATCTGGTGGAAGACCTGCGCAAGACAACCAAGCGCCTGCGCCGGCGCCTCACGCCGTCGGATATCCGGAAAAAGGATGATTTGATCCAGCGGCTGGATATCGAGACGGCCGATTCCATCTCGCGAGCCTTTACTCTCTATTTTCACCTGGTGAACCTGGCTGAAGAGAAACAGCGGGAGAGACGTCTGAGGGACCGTGAAACGGAAGGGCGGCCGCCCGAGGGTTCCATGGAGACCGGCTTTGCGCGCGTGCTCGCCGCGGCCTCCGACAGACCCCAACGGGAGCGAATCGAGGAACTCCTGACCGGCCTGACCATCGAGCCGGTCCTCACGACACATCCCACGGAAGCCAAGCGGCGCACGGTTGCCGATCATCTCACAAGCATCACCGATCTTCACGCACAGTGGGAGATACCCAATCTCTTGCCAGCTCAACGCCGGCAGATCGAAGAGCGCATCCTGGCCGTCCTCGAAGCGCTCTGGGTGACGAACCAGACACGCGCGCTGCGGGCCACAGTGGAAGGAGAGGTTGAACGGGTCCTGTTCACGTTCCGCCGGTCGATCTTTCCCGTGATCCCTCTGTTCTATCGCAAACTGGAATCTGCCACCAACCTGAAAGACTGGCATCTGCCGGTCCTCACGTTCGGGTCTTGGGTCGGGGGGGACCGGGACGGGAATCCCGCGGTCACGCCGCAGGTGAGCCTGCACTCCGTGGAGCTTCACCGCCGCTTGATTCTCGGCTACTACGACGAGGCCCTGGCCCGGCTGGAAAGCGAGCTCAGCCATTCCGAGCGGCTGAGTCCGGTGTCGGAGAGAATCGCCGACGAAATCCACGAGCAGATGATGTACGGTCTGTTCCTCGAAGGACCACACGATCGGATCGAACCTCAGGAGCTGTATCGGCGTTACGTCTACCTCCTCAGGCAGCGTCTCGAAAAAACCAGGCAGCGCCAGATCGACGGCTTTCCGGACGCGGAGCAGTTCCTGCGCTGTTTGGGCGCACTGCAGAGGAGCCTCTTGAGGGGCAGATCCGTACGCACGGCGCATGGACGCCTGAAAGACTTGATTTACCAGGTTCGCACCTTCGGCTTCCACATGGCCACACTGGATTTCAGAGATCACTCGCAGAAACTCGCCGCCGCGGCGCTTCTGCAGCATCAAAGGGACCGTCCGGAAGGTGCCCCGGAATTGCGGCCCGCCGGCCTCGCGGAAGCGCTCGAGAGCGTCTCCCAGATAAGCTCCGCCTCCGGCGAGCTGGGAGAGCTGCTGGACCAGTTCCGCGCAATCCGGCGCATTCAACACCAGCATGGTTTGAAAGCTTGCAGCCGCTACATCATCAGCATGACGCATCGCCCCGCGGACTTGTGGAACGCGATACTTCTGGCCTCCACCGCGGGCCTTGTGGAGCGCCGTGGAAGCGAATGGACCAGCCGTCTGGACTTCGTTCCGCTGTTCGAAACCATCCGGGACCTGCGGGACTGCACGACACTTCTGCAAGAATGGTTTTCCGACCCTGCGTACCGGCAGATTTTGAAGAGCCGCGAAGATATTCAGGAGGTCATGCTCGGATACTCGGATTCCAACAAGGACGGAGGGTACCTCACGGCTAACTGGGAGCTGTACCGCGCTCAGCGCAACATCCTCGAGGTCGCGCAGCGGCAGGGCATACAGATCCGTTTCTTTCATGGCAAAGGAGGGCCGATCGATCGCGGCGGCGGCATGAGCTATCAGGCAATCCTGGCGCAGCCTTTTTCCGCAGCGGGCGGGAAGATGCGCATCACCGAACAGGGGGAAGTGATCTCGGCCAAGTATTCCAGTCCGGCCATTGCGCTCCGCAACCTCGAGCAAATGTTCAGCGCGGTCCTGCAGGCGGCCCACGCCACTCGTTCGGAATTACCGGATGTCCCCGAACCATGGGTCCGGGCCATGACCTGCCTGTCGGAATACTCGTTCAGGCATTACCAGGATTTGGTGTGGAGGGATCCCGATTTCCCCGCCTTCTTTTTTCAAGCGACGCCTATCGACGTCATCGAACACTTGAAGATAGGGTCGCGTCCCACGAAGAGGCCTTCCGGACGAGGACTTCGCGACCTGCGCGCCATCCCGTGGGTCTTCGCGTGGACGCAGTCGCGTTTCATCCTGTCCGCCTGGTACGGCTGCGGTACGGCGATGGAGACGCTTCTCTCCCGAAAGGAAGCGTCCCTTTCGCAGCTGCGCTCCATGTACGGGGACTGGTCCTTCTTCCGGACCTTGATCGACAACGCGCAGGTCTCGTTGGCCAAGGCGGACCTGTACATAGCCCAGCAGTATGCCGAGCTGGTGCAACCGGCCGAAGCCGGCTCCCGGCTGTTCCGGAAGATCCGCAAGGAGTACGAGCTCAGCTGCGAGCAGATTCTCCAGATAGTCGAACACCAGGAGCTACTCGAGAATTACCCTGTCCTGAAGGAGTCCATCAGACTACGCAATCCCTATGTCGATCCCTTGAACTTCGTTCAGGTGTGGTTCCTGAGGAAATGGCGTGAACAGAACAGCCCGGAGCTGCTCAACGTGTTGCGGCTCACCGTCCACGGCATCGCTTCCGGCATGAAAAGCACAGGTTGATTGACGAATGACGAGTGACGAATAGGATGGGCTGGCTCGTGATGCGAGGGAGCCTCATACCGCCCAGCCATTCGTTGCGCACGGCCCGTTTGGAGTTCAGGCTTTAGCCTGCCCCGGCCCGCTGCAGCCCTGACGGCTGAACTCCGAACCTGCGCCCGCGATGACGCAAAATTTGACCATTTTGTGAACTTGGCGGCCACCAAGTGGAACTTAGCGAAGGAGGAAACGCCGGTCAAGCCATGAATTGCAGAGGTTGCAGAGGAGGACCCAGGATCCCCTGATCCTGCTCATCGCCTTCCTGCAATCGTAAGTGCCAAGGCCAGTGCCACGACAACTAACGCGATGAACACCGCAGCCGCATATCGCTTCCCTCTGTCGCTGTCATCCGGACCAGCCGGATCACTCATCCAGTCTTCCGTCCGAAAACGATCGTCTGCATCGATGCGGCCTGCGACCCAGACCTTGCGGCCGCGAGTCCCCCATCCGAGCCGGTGTGACATCCTTAATAGCTTGGGCCCGAGGAGGAGGAGCATAATGAGGAGAGTAAGGCTGAGAGCTCTTGTCATCGCTTGCATCCTTTAGTTCCGGCTTCGCTGAGCCGTGTGGAGCTCACCCCTGATCTTTCATCAGCGCTCATCGGCGGGTTTCAAGCTCTCTGCTTGCTCCATTTCATATTAGACGACAGGGCCCGCTCGCGAGGGAAAAATTTCTGTAATTGATTGGCAACTGACGGCCTCGGCCTGCAGCGGCAGATGAGGTCCACCCCATGGTAGGATTCAGGCGCCGTGTGTGACTGTTTGATATGTAGGATCTACGTGACCACCTCATTCAAAAGGGGGCGCCAGCCATGAAATCGAAGTCCGCGAGAAAGCCGGTTGCCTGGCTCATGGTTTCACTGTGTCTCTTCAGCCTGCTGGCGGCGCGCGCCGGAGCTTGGGGGCGCGAAGGCCACCGGGTGATCGCGCGCATCGCCGTCAGCCACCTCTCCGCTAAAACCAAAGCTGCGATCGGCGAGCTGTTGCAGGCCGACCCTGATGATCGGGAGATGTGTTCACAGCAAACGTCGCTTGACGAAAAAATGGCATGTGTATCGACGTGGGCTGATGTCGTGAAAAGGGATCTTCAGTTCGCCTGCACGGCGTCGTTGCATTTCGTCAACATCCCGATTTATGCCCCGCCGCCGCAAAGGCGCTATGATGCGCGCCGTGACTGCGCCAACGGTGACTGCGTCGTCGGGGCGATCGATCACTACCGGCTGATCCTCACCGATACCACGAAGAGAGCTTCGGAACGCGCGCTCGCGCTCAAATTCATCGTGCACTTCATTGGCGACCTGCACCAGCCGCTGCACACAGCGAAAGACCACGACCTCGATGCCAGGAACACGGAGAATCACAACCGCTTCAGGGACAGCGGTGACCGCGGCGGCAATCTCAAGTTAGTCACCTGGCTGGGAGAGCCGGCCAATCAGTTCGGCTGCTGGAACCTGCACGCGGTGTGGGACGACGGCATCATCGACCAGATCCACGCGGACGAAACCGCGCTCGCCAATGCGCTCGACGGCGCGCTCGACCCGCAAAAGATTGCCGGATTGCAGAGAGGCACCTTGGTCGATTGGGTCAACGAAGCGTTCGGCCTGGCGATCGGTAATGCGTACCACCTTCCCAACCACCAGGGGAATGATAAAGTTTGCGAGGTGCCAGGCGGAGACAAGAGGGATTGCGACAAGTACAGCCCGCAAACGTGCCGGATCAGCGAGGTCCACTACCGCTACCACCTCGGCAAGGATTATTTCAGCCAAAATCTACCGGCAGTCAAAGCGCAGCTCACCGGCGCCGGTGTGCGGCTGGCCAAGTTTTTGAACGACATCTTTGATCCGGTCAGGTGAACGAGCGCATGGAGTTCAGGCTTTAGCCTGCACCGACTCAGTGCAGCCTGAAGGCTGAACTCCAAACCTGACTACCTTGAAATACACCACAGCGTCGCATGGAGTTCAGGCTTTAGCCTGCTCACAGAAGAAGATTTTCTTTTTTAGTCAGCAGCAGCGGTTCGGGCGAGCGTACTTTTCAGCCAGCCGCTCGAGGTAGAACTCCTCTTCTGTGGGAATCGGCCGTTCCGGATGGCGGGCGCGCATGCCTTCGCAGTACACCGCGTAGGCGTTTTCGCCGGCAAGCTCCTGCAAGAATCGCCACAGCCTGACCAATACGTTCATCGCAGTATATAGCGAATGAGCCAAGTCATTCACGGGCGAGACGCCCGTGCCACGATGGCTTCGTGGCATGGCCGTCCCGGCCATGATACAAAACTTGACCGATTTGTGAACTTTGTGTCCGCCAAGTGGACCTAGTCTCCTCCCAGCGCCGAGGGCACGTACTCCGCTTCGCACAGCACCGGAACTTTGCGGCGGCTCAGGATCGCAAACCACTCGCGCGCGGAGTCGGCCAGGATTACCAGGACCAGGACTGCGAAAAGAGCGGTCACGCCCGCGTCAAGGCGGTTGTTGAATATCAGGCGCTCTGTGGCAGCGATCTTGTCCGCCGGCACCTGGCCGGAAGCCACAAGCCCGCTCAGCCGATCGGCCTCGGCAAGAAAGCCGATTCTGGCGTCCGTGTGAAACATCTTCTGGTACGCCGCGGTCTGAGTCACCAACACCAGCCACAGCATGGGCACCATGGTCACCCAGGCGTAGCGCGCTTTCCCCATCTTGATCAGGATCGTGGTCCCCACGCAGAGGGCCAATGACGCGAGCAGCTGGTTGGCAATCCCGAACAGCGGCCACAAGCTGTTGATGCCGCCCAGTGGGTCCATGACTCCCTGGTAAAGAAAATACCCCCATCCGCTCACGATCAATGTCCCGGTCAGAAGAACGCCGGGATACCAGCTCGTGCGCCCCAGAGGTCTCCAGAAATGGCCGAGCAGGTCCTGAAGCATGAATCGTCCGACACGGCTGCCCGCGTCCAGAACGGTGAGAATAAACAGCGCCTCAAACATGATGGCGAAGTGATACCAGATCGCCATCAGGTGCTGGCCACCGAGGGTGTTGGAAAAAATGTGCGCGATCCCGACTGCCAGGGATGGGGCGCCGCCCGTGCGCGCGAACATCGTCTGCTCGCCCACCGTGTCCGCCATCTGCTTCATGTCCCAGGGCGAGACAGAATACCCCCAGGAGGAAATGGTGGCGGTCGCCGCCACGGGATCGGTCCCCACGATTCCGGCCGGACTGTTGATGGCGAAATAGATTCCCGGTTGAAGGACGCACGCCGCCACCATGGCCATGATGCCGACAAACGATTCAAGCAGCATCGACCCGTAGCCCACCATCCGGGCCTGCGTCTCCTTGGGGATCAGTTTCGGCGTCGTCCCGGAAGAGATCAACGAGTGGAAGCCCGACACGGCGCCGCAGGCGATGGTGATGAAACAAAAGGGAAAGATGGAGCCGGCAAACACAGGCCCGGTCCCATCGACGAAGCGGGTCAACGCCGGCATGGCGAGCTGCGGTCGCACCACTAGGATACCGATTGCAAGCAGGAAAATCGTGCCGAGCTTCACAAAAGTGCTCAGGTAGTCCCTCGGAGCGAGAAGGAGCCACACGGGGAGCACGGATGCGGCAAAGCCGTAGGCAATGATCATCAGGGCAAGAGACCGCGCGTCGTAAGTAAACAGAGAGGCCAGCCGCGGGGATTCGGCAACGTATTGTCCGCCGATTACCGAAGCCATCACGAGCGCAAACCCGAGAATCGAGGCCTCCAGCACCCTGCCGGGACGCAGGAAGCGCAGATAGATCCCCATCAGCATCGCAATGGGGATCGTCATGGCCAGCGTGAACGTGCCCCAGGGACTGGCCTTCAACGCGTTGGTGACGACAAGCGCGACGACGGCGAGGAGTATGATCAGGATGGAGACAATGGAGAAGAGCGCCGTAAAACCGGCGAGTGGGCCCACTTCTTCCTTGGCCATCTGGCCGAGCGATTTGCCGTCGCGCCGGATGGAGGCGAACAGGATGACAAAATCCTGAACGCAGCCTCCGAGCACGGCCCCCGTCACGATCCAGAGAGTCCCGGGAAGATAACCGAGCTGGGCCGCCAGTGTCGGCCCCACGAGCGGACCCGGGCCGGCGATCGCCGCAAAATGGTGTCCGAAAACCACCCATTTGTTCGTCGGCACGAAGTCCCGGCCGTCGTCCAGGCGCTCGGCGGGCGTCGCGCGCGCGCTGTCCAACTCCATCACTCTGACGGCGATAAACCGGCTGTAAAACCGATATCCGATCAGGTAGACGCACACCGCCGCAACGATAATCCACATGGCGTTAATCGGCTCGTTGCGGGCCAGAGCTATAGCGCCCAGAGCGCCTGCCCCCAGGACGCTGACGGCGCTCCAGAGAGCCACTCTGCCCCAGCGCCTTCTTTGCGGATTCCGCGTTCACGAGTCTCCCCCGATTTTTGTCCGGCCCTAAGTATACGACGTCAACTCAGGAATTTGCACAGGTCGGAGGTGAAATAGGGTGAAATAAGAGGCGGTGTCGCGAAACATTATGGAGTGCGCGAGGTTGCTTGCGCCTTTGCGAGTAAAGTTCATCGCATGCAGGCGGCAGCACGCTTAGTAAGCTGCCGCACTCCAAAAGGAGAGTCTCAATGTGGCACCACAGTCCGACGCACGTTTTTCTGCCAGGCGCCTTCTACATGGTTACCGCGGGTACGCTTGATAAGGAGCATTTCTTTCGCTCCCCGGAAAGACTGATGCTGCTGCAGAATGTGCTCTTCGAGTCCCTCGATCTGGAAAGGTGGGAACTACAGTCCTGGGCGGTTTTTTCGAACCACTACCATTTCATCGCACACGCACCCGAGAATGCAACAACACTGAAATCAACGATCAAGAGGTTGCACTCCAAGACAGCCGTCGAGATTAATGGCCTCGATCAGACTCCCGGCAGGCAAGTGTGGTTCCAGTACTGGGACACGTGCCTTACTTATGAGAGGAGCTACTTGGCCCGCCTAAATTACGTCAACAACAACCCAGTGCATCACGGGCTGGCCCCGATCGCTGCGCTATATCCCTATTGCTCGGCGAGTTGGTTCGAACAGCAGGCGGATAGGGCGTTTCGCCGCAAAGTGCAGTCGTTTAGTTACGACCGCATAAAGATAATTGACGACTTCTAAGGCTTATGTCCGTGCAAAGCGGCAGCAAGCTGCCGCACTCCAAAGGACCAACTACGGCGGCGGCGTCACGGTACGATACCCCTCCCGGTACCGGCTTCACTGTGCTTGTCATTCCAAGTGCTTCCTGATTTCAGTTTCGATTGGGGTTCAAAGCTGTTTCCCTTGCTACGGGCGCGCCGCGGAGGTCTGGGGGCGCTCGCCGTACCTTTGCGTCGCGTAACCGACGATGAGTCCGACGATACTCCCGGGCAGCATGATCTCGAAGTAATACTTCCCGCCCCCCATATAAGCAACCAGGAACGCCAGCAACATGCCCGCCGCGGTCCCGAACAGAATCCCTCCCAGGAGGGAGCTCACTTTCCGAGCGAACCATCCTATGAGGACTCCCGCAATAATCCCCTTGAAGGTCGAACCGATCACGATTCCCACAATCTGCGCTCGAGCCTCCGGCGTAAGCCAGGCCGTCAGCCCGTCAAAGATCCCCAGAATGCCCCCGAGGACGACTCCCAGCACGACCTTGTTCATAGTTCTCCTTTCGCGAGGAATAAACTTCACGCTCCTTCACTCTTCTATTAACCGTCCCGAGAAATTCCTTTAAATTCTTGCACCGAGTATCAATCAGTTCAGCCACAACCAAGAGCTCTGAATGAAACCACAGATGAACACGGAGCAGCAAAGCCGCAACCAAAAGACAAGCGCCTGCGAACTCATTGGTGGCAAGGTTTGGAGTTCAGCCTTCAGGCTGCAGTGCGCC
>WNGD01003308.1_pt1 | contig 20704 bp, 17 predicted proteins | sample 5400671 | NCBI WGS metagenome assembly WNGD01 (sample SAMN13153369, study PRJNA577476) | soil metagenome | isolation source: 40 cm soil or saprolite under grassland replicate 2 | place: USA:California | collected 2016-06-15 | reverse complement strand
GATATCTTCGATTGTTGCGATCAGATCCGTCCGGCCAAGAACGAAGGCTCCGGCACCCGCCCCGCAAGAATATTCTAGAGGGTCGCCTCTCTCTGCTTGTGCGACGTCTGCACCTATCGCCAGGCCGTACTTGATGCGACCGCTACGAATCTCTGAATCTATGAAGCCGACTCCCTGCATGCCTGAATTGCACGCTCCCTCAAGATCGGCGACGAAGACATTCTGTCCCATTCCGATGAATGAGGCGACGTGACGTGCGATCGTTCCAACCGCATACGGTTTCGATTCGGAGCCTGCCGTGACGGTTCCAATCTCATCCGGGGATATGCCCGCCATTCTAACCGCGTTCTCAGCCGCCTCCGTGGCGATCGTAATCGTATCCTCAGTGTGACCCGCGAGAGCTTTCTCTCTGAGAAGAAGCCCGTGTCTAACCTTCTCGAGGACTCTTTCCAGCTCTTTGCCTCGCTTTCTCTCCCGTTCTCTTACAATCTTCTCGGTCTCGATCCGTTCCCATGGAATGTACACGCCATAGCCGACAATCCCTACATCTCTATGACTCATCCGTGATCCCCAGAGAACGATCTTCTATGAACGGCGACTCTCGCGAATCACCATATTTAAGGCTAGCCGGACTGCAGTCTTGATGCAAACGCTGTCAAGCGATTGTCCTCTTGACCAATGTCAAGAGAAGTGTCGAAGAAGCGAATCTGCAATTGCCTATGGAACTTCGCTCCAATTGAACCAGTTACAGACGGCTTTTGCCGTCCAAGAGGAAGCGAGAAGCGGAAATCGCTCCAGGACGGTAGATGCCTTTCCGGGTCAGCTTTCTAATCGCTCCAGCACTAATAACTGCCCTTCTCATATCCCAAATTGGACCCATACAACTCTATAATCCGGCTCCATTGACAGCTAGGAATTCCAAACTTCCTTTCACTCCGGTGAGCGGCGCCCAGTCCACCCTCGTAGTGCTCGTAGGGTTTTCCGACAAGACCAACAGCACTTCTCCAACTGGGATAGCTAGGACGCTTTCCACTATGAACAACTATTACGCCGAGGACTCGTACGGGATCGTCTCGTTTGCGACGACGCTCAGTCCCTCAGCAACCTCCCCATGGTATTCGCTGCAGCAGACTATGGAATACTACAGCGCCAACACAGCATCGGTTGACAATCAATTAGTCACAGACTCACTTCAGGCTGCATACAAAGCCGGAGTGAACTTTCATGATTACAAGTACGCGATAATAGTCCATGCCGGGAACGATGAAGCGATGCCGCCACATGCGTCTACCGATATTCACTCATTTACAATTCCCGGGTATGTTTTCAATCCCTCTCCTCTAGACTCCTTCCAGATCTCAACCTCGGTAGTCTCAGAGTCCGACCCGGTAGGGGTCTACGCCCACGAAGCTGGCCATCTTCAGGGTCTGCCAGACCTCTACGACCTCACGCAACGAATAGACCCCGTTAACAATTTTGTCGGGTATTGGGAAATCATGGCGCTCGGAGAATGGAACCCAAACAATGCGAATCCACTCCAACCATCGCCCGGAACGTACCCATCACAACACTCATCATGGTCAAAGATCAAGCTGGGATGGATCTCCAACTCAAGCATACGAACAGTCTACCCTGGGAACTTGACAACAATATCCGTCCATAATCTAGAACTTCCCACGTCGGGTACCCAGGCGGTTAAGATCCCGATCAGCGTGAACTCCGACGGATCTTTGTCATATTACCTCGTAGAGATGAGAGCAAGACTCGGAACGTATGACCAATATCTCCCATTCCCATCGGATTATCCAGGAGCAGGTCTCCTAATCTACAAGGTGAACGAGAGTATCGCAGGAGGACATGGGAATCTGAGACTCATCGACGCACACCCAGGCGGAGACCTAAGTGATGCCCCGTTTGGACCCTGTTCCTCCCCATGCGTTAGCAACAACACCTTCTCAGACCCTACTAACTTCGTCAAGATCATTCTAACCGCCACGAACTCCACCGCTTACACGATAATCGTCGACAGAACCAGCTCTCCCCTCCTACTTCTTCAAGTAAACACTCCCGCACCGGGAATGCTCATCTCAATTGACGGTGCGAACCTGACCTCAGACGGGTCCAACGAATTACGGCTACCTGTACACTACGGGCCTCATGAGGTCTACATCCAATCCCAGATACCCCTCACTTTAGGCCCCACGACAATCCAAGTGGGATTGACGAACTCATTCGCTGCATGGAATGACGGGAGTACGGCTAATCCGCGTTGGGTTTCCGTCGTTACGGATACTGTCATTACCGCAACTTATCGAGTAACCGTAGAACCGTCATTCGCGACGGCCGCAACAGCCGCGATTCTCCTCGCAGTAGTTGCCACAGGAATAACGCTGAATCGCAGACGAATTAAGAACAAGACTCAACCTACCATGTCTTCTGCGCCTCTCGGACCGCCTAGCTCACCGGCCGTCAGCGAGAGTTACCAATCACTCCCACGGAATGACGGTCTTGGCAAAGACGCCGTAAAGGGTGACCAAGAGCCCAATCAAGCTCATCCCTAGTCCGGCAAAATTCATCCCTCCATCTCTCGCCACTAGTGTGCTTACTGAACTGGCAACCAGAGTCGCCGACATCAGCACTTGTTTTGAACTGCTGGAACCCCTATTGTCAAAACCGAAATAGTAAGTCGTCGAGGCGTTCAAGGGGATACGAATGCTAGAGTTTGAAACAGTCTGGTTGATGAGGCACCCCCTCTGTTGCGCATCAAGCATACAGCTTTGGAACGCCCCTTCTGGAAAGAACTTGAACTGAATAGTAGACGGTACTCCTGATTGAGTGGAAACCGTCAGATTGACGAGCAATTCGTTCTCTTTCCCTGGAAAGAGAGTGACGTTTTCGGGAGTTTCGGACAAGGAAGCTGAGCTCACTGGGATTGGCTTCGGATTGACAACCATCTGAGCAGACTGAAGGGGAACCGTGTGAAAATTGGGAATCATGGAGTACGCCAAAAGTCCAGCCAGTAAGAGAAATGCTCCCCCGACAACTATCCCGAATTTCATTCGATCTCAGCGATCCTCCATGTCTTGGAGTCTCTTGAACTCCTTTAGTCCGCTGAGTCTATGTCGCATGATGCTGTTTTCCAGTTCCGCCTGGAGCAACGCGAAAATGTCACGATGAATACTCACAAACTCTGAATCTGTCTGAATTCTCGGGCGCTCCAGCTCTACACCTACAATGCTCTTGACTTTGGCCGGACGTGCTGAAAGGACAAGGATGCGGTCGGCCAGCTCAATCGCCTCAGGAAGGTTGTGAGTTACCAGAAGGAACGTCTTCCGGGTCTCATTGTGAATCTCAGCAACCTCGGCTCGCAAAGACTCCGCAGTGAACTCATCGATAGCACTAAACGCCTCATCCATCAAAACCACCTCTGGATCTATGGCGAGTGCACGAGCGATTCCGACTCGCTGTTTCATTCCCCCTGAGAGTTGCTTTGGAAAGAGATTCTCTGATCCCTTGAGCCCAACCATTTCGAGAAGATCCATCGCAACCTCAGCTCTCTCCTTTTTCGATCGCCCTTGGACCTCAAGTCCGAATTCGACGTTCTGAATTACGGTTCTCCAAGGAAGCAGAGCAAAGGTCTGGAAGACCATGCTGATCTTTGAGTGAGGTGCGGTAAGGAGATCACCCCTGAAACGAATCTGGCCAGAGGAGGGATGATCTAGTCCGGCAATCATCCTCAAGAGTGTGGACTTGCCGCATCCGCTCGGTCCTACGATGCACAGAAACTCTCCCTCATTCACATGGAACGAGATATCTTCGAGGGCAGTTACGAGTTGAGGTGGGTCCTCGTAGACCTTCGTAACGTTGGACAGTTCTACATGCAAGTCCTACCGCCACCTCTTGATGCGATTCTCAAATCTCTCGAAAAAGGCTCTGTCTATCGCAATCGTGATAAGACCAACCGTCATTATTGCGGCCAGGCCGTAAGTCAACGAATGTGCTGAGCTTCCTAGGCTGGAAGAAATGAAGGTTCCAATCCCAGCCACACTTGCAATGACCTCGACCGCAAGCAACACGTTCCAGCTGAATTCAAAGGACAGGCGGAGGCCTGTGACAAGGTTGGGAAAGATCGATGGAAGGATCATTTTCGTGAAAGTCTGAACTCTTCCGGCCTTGAATACTGATGTGACGTGGAAATAATCGCCAGGTATTTCTTTAACCCCCTGTCGGATCGTAAAATACACAGGGAAAAAAGCACTGAAAGCGGAGATTGCAACGGCGGCAACATTTCCTCGGCCGATTACTGTAACCAAGAGCGTGAGAATCGCTAGATCAGGCAGAGCACCCACGAGCATAATGATCGGTGTGATCGCCTGGTCAAGTTGACTCCGCATTCCCACAAGTAGAGCTAGGGGGAATACCAAAACTAGCGCCAACGAGACTCCCGTCGTAACATTGGCAAAACTTTGGCCGACGTGCACCAAGAAGAATGGCGTTCCCGCGAGCTGAATGAGAGCCAGGAAAACGTCGTGCAGTGCTGGAAGCTGGGTGCTTGACACGAGGCCGGAGAGGGAGACCGACTCCCAGAGGGCGAAGATGGCGACTAGCAATACTGCCCAAGCTGGTAGGCGGAATTTTCTTACTCTCTTCTCTCGTACTCGATGAAAAGACTTTGAGCCGAACAGACGAGACAGAAGCCCATAACTCCGGGACGTCGCAAGTCGGTCGTCAGAACTAATTAGCTTTAGACGAAAATTAGGTAAAATGCTACGCTGAGAGCGAGCTCTATTCCACGGACCTGCCCGGAACTGTTACCGGTTAGAAGGAAAGATTGTTGCTAGAGGTTAGCGCGATTGACTCAGTTAAGTCCAAACTTTGGTAGCTTAAAGTCGGGACCTAACTGTGCATAACCGTGCATATCGGTGTGCGCAATGCTCAGGGACGCCATGACTTGGCGTATTTTTGCTGGACCTTTGTCAAAGAGTCAATTCTCTTCCCGAATGCCTCCAGTCGCCAGCGTGCAATCTGCAAGTCCAGCTCTTCTGGAACTCGAATCACCTTCGACTCGAGTTTAGAACCTTCTCGCAGAAGATATTCAGCTGACAAAGCCTGACCAGCGAAGCTCATGTCCATGACTTCCGCCGGATGCCCGTCAGCCGCCGCGAGGTTTACAAGTCGACCTTCTGACAGGAGATAGAGTCGCTTCCCAGACTTCAATCTGTACTCGGTGACTTCTGGTCTAACCTTTTTCCGCGCAACCGCTATCCTCTCAAGGTCCTTGACCATCACCTCTACATCATAGTGCCCCACATTGCAGAGAATCGCCCTGTCCTTCATCAAACCCATATGAGCAGCAGTGACGATGCCGGTGTTGCCCGTTGCGGTGATGAAGAGATCCCCTATTTTGGCAGCCTCCGCCATCGGCATTACATCAAAGCCTTCCATTAGCGCCTCTAGCGCTCGCACTGGGTCTACTTCGGTCACGATTACCCTTGACCCCATTCCTTTGGCTCTCAGTGCAACGCCTCGTCCGACCCAGCCAAACCCAGCGACAACTACGGCTCTGCCCGCCAAGAGGAGGTTTGTCGAGCGCATGACGCCCTCAAGGGCCGACTGTCCCGTCCCGTACCTGCTGTCAAAGAGAAACTTGGTAAGAGCATCATTCACCGCTATGACTGGAAAATTCAGACGCCCGTCCTTCTCCATTGCCCTCAACCGAGTGACTCCCGTGGTGGTTTCTTCACAAGCACCAATGATCTTCTCAACAAACCGTTTGCCTTTCAGATGCGCTGCAATAGAAAGCTCAGCACCATCATCGATCAGGATGTCAGGGTTCAATCCGAGAACTCGGTTGAGGTTTGCCTTATGTTCTCTATCGGTCACGCCACGCCAAGCATACACGTGAACTCCAGTTTCGGACAGCGCAGCCGCCACATCATCTTGAGTAGAAAGAGGATTACTTCCTGTGATGGCAACTTCTGCCCCTGCTTTCAAGAAGGTCTCACTAAGAACCGCAGTCTTGGCTTCTAGGTGGAGACACATTCCGACCCGGTGTCCCTTGAAGACCTTGGTCGCGGCGATTCGTCGGGAAATTCTCGCAAGCACTGGCATGTTTTCCTGGGCCCAGGCAAGTTTGACGCGCCCAGACGGCGCGAGCGCGGAATCCTTGACTAGACTCAAGACTTGCTCAGGATCGAGAGTGCAATATTCCAATTATATAGGGTCTAGCGTATAGATATTCCAATCGGAATGCCCAACCTCTGCATCGTTTCCCACCTAGCTTAGAAATAATGGGACAGCTGTCTCCTTTCACGACTAGAACGGCTTCAAACTGGCGGTAACCGCCGCCATGTATAATAAGGAAAGGGGACATGCTACGGTGAAACTCACTGGGAGTATTCGAGAATAGGTGTCTGAGAAAGGATTCAGGGCGAAGTTCAAAGACTCTGATGTCGCGGTCACGTTCAGAGACCTGATTCTCCTCCCCGGATGGACTGAAGTCGAACCTAGCCAGGTCGAGTTATCCACTCAAGTATCTCAGAAACATTCGATCAACATCCCATTAGTTTCTAGTCCGATGGACACCGTTACAGAGAGCGAGATGGCCATAGGATTGGCCCGGTTGGGCGGACTAGGAGTTATTCATCGAAATTGTACCGCCGAAGAGGAATTGGAGATGGCGAAGAAAGTGAAGAGGGCAGAGTCCCTAGTCATCAAGGAAGTCATCACGATTAGCCCCGATGCAACTGTGAAGTATGCGACAGAACTGATGCAGAAACACAATATTTCAGGACTACCGGTCGTCCAGGGAGAACACCTCGTCGGCATACTGACAGGACGAGACGTTCGTTTTGCGGATTCGAGTCTTCTCACAAGCGACGTAATGACGAAGAAGGTAATCACTGCTCCCGCAGACACCAACATCGAAGGCGCGAAGGAGATTCTTCACAAGCATCGCGTGGAAAAACTTCCGCTCATCGACAAGGAAGGCCGATTGAAGGGTCTCATGACCATAAAGGACATTCTCCAGCGGGGACGGTTTCCAAATGCCGCGCGGGACGAGAACGGCCAGCTCCTCTGCGGGGCCGCGGTCTCACCATTCGACCTCAAGCGAGCGAAGAAACTTAGCGAGGTCGCTGACATCCTCGTCATAGACGTTGCTCACTTCCACAACGCAAACGTGTTCAGTTCGATGAAGAAGATGCTGGAAGAAGTAAACACTGACGTTGTGGTGGGTAGCATTGGAACCTACCAGGCTGCTGAAGATATTCTGACCAAACTCGGCGGAGTGGCGGGGTTCAGAGTTGGAATTGGATCGGGCTCCATCTGCACGACAATGGAAGCGACCAAGGCCGGGTCCCCCACTGTTTTCGCCACCGCACAAGTCGCAGACGCTCTACGCACATACGGGTCAAAGCTACCAATAATCGCCGACGGAGGAATCAGAGGACCGGGTGACGCAGCGATCGCACTTTCCCTCGGAGCCTCAGCTGTTATGATGGGCAATATCTTCGCCCGCTCAAAGGAGGCACCGGGCACGCTGATAACTATCGGGGGAAGATACTACAAGCAATATCGAGGAATGGGAAGCCCATCTGCAATGGCGAAGAGATTCTCCTCTGACCGATATGCTCAACCATCAAAAGGCTTGCCTGAGGGAGTTGAGGGATGGGTCCCGTACAAAGGTGAGCTGAGCGTAGTAGTGCAAGAGATGGTCGCAGGCCTACAGGCATCAATGGGCTATGCGGGCGCTAAGACGATTCCTGAACTCTGGGAAAAATCTAAGCTGGCGGGCATTACCAACTCTGGCGCCGAAGAAGCGAGGCCCCACGATGTATTGTTACCGTCCGAGTCTCCGGAAAGAGTCTAAGAGACCACTTTTCCGTCAATTATGGTCCTTACTACTCTTATTTCTCGCAGGGACTCACGACTGGACTCGTAAGGGTCTTTGTCCAACACAATCATATCAGCGGCATTGCCGGGAGCGAGAGTGCCCGTGAAGTCCTCGGAAAAGGAAGCGTAAGCCGCGCTCTTTGTATAGGCTATCAGAGCTTCGCTCACTGTCAGTCCTTCCATGTCATCGAGACCCGGCCTGACGACCGCTGACCAGATCCCTTCAAACGGATCTGGGTCCTCGACTGGGCAATCGGACCCTGCAGTTAGCCTGATCCCAGCCTTAGTCATTGATGCAAAAGGGTAGAGCTGAGGCAGCCTTCTATGACCTAGCCTATCTTCCGCCCACTTGTCCGAATAAATGAATCTCGGTTGTATGGAGGCGATTATCCCTAACCTGCGCATTTCCTTCATCGACTTTTCATCAACTATTGACGCGTGTTCTATTCGATGCCGGAGCTGCCTGCAACCCTTTGTCCCAAAGACCTCGCCAAGGACCTCGACTGCGAGACCTACGGCCTTGTCTCCAATGGCATGGATGCACAACTGGAATTTCGAATCTCTCGCCCTCGAGGCTACCCTCCTCAGTTCTCTGCTGCTTAATGTAATCATGCCACTTGAGCTGGGATCATCGTCGTAGGGCTGATTGAGAGCGGCGGTGCGTGCACCTAGGGAACCATCTAGGTATAGCTTTACCCCTCCAATCCGAAAACGGCCTCTGCTTCGTACTCTTGAGAGGCCCCGGGATCCAAGCCTGTCGGCAAGGTTCGCGGGTATGATTGCGTAAATTGACTGCGGAAGCTGCTGTTCAAGCTTCAACTCTCGGAGAGCGTTCAGCTCCGTTAAGCTGCTAATGATGCAGTGCAAAGATGTCAATCCGACCTTTGCGAGCTTCCTAGAGGCATGGACCAAGGAGGATTTTGTCTTCTCCATCGACTCGGGGATCACCTTCTCAACCAGTTCTATTGCAGTCTCCTTTAGGACCCCGTTGGGCTTTCCACTTGAATCTCTGACAATTCGGCCCCCTGGGGGGTCGACGGTCCGATTATCGATTCCGGCCAGGGACAGGGCGGCGGAGTTAGCAACCGCTACGTGGCCACAGATTCGTTTTAGGAAAACAGCTTTCGAAGTTGCAAGGTCCAAATCGTCTCTTGTCGGATATCGATGTTCCCGAAGCCTCTCATCATCCCATCCTCTACCGAGCACCCAAGTATCGTGGGATCCGGTAGTGTTCCACCCCCTTACTCGCTTCTTGACCTCCTCAATCGATCGAGCGCGTGAAAGGTCGAGAGTCCGAAGAAGCATTCCGTAATTTAGGAGATGAATGTGCGAGTCGTGGAATCCAGGTAATACAGTCCGGCCCTGAAGATTGATTATTTTGGCGGTTTTCGATTTTGTTGCGATGATCCGTTTGTTAGTTCCAATATCTGTGACTCTGCCTTTGCGAACTGCGAGTGCTTCAAAACGCCTCCGAGATCCAGCATCTGGATAGATTTTGCCGGTATGAAGGATCAGATCTGGATTAGACAAGGATTGGCCCTCGACAAAGATTTTGAGGTTTTGTTCTGATAAGGATTCGATGCTCTTGATGAGTCCTGAGCTCTAGGCATAGAGTTGCTGCGAGCTGATGACTACTGGGCAATTAGGGAAGAAAATGTGGGCTCTAATAGCGAGGGATCATTGATGGGAGGACCGCAAGTTTTCCCTGCGCATACATACGCTACCGGAGCCTTAGCCCCGTCGAATCCGAGTCGGCCTATTTGGTCCATGTCTTTAGCCGGATCAAGATACCTGACGTATCTTCTACCCGGATACAGTTTCAGAGAAACCGCCTTGAAGGCACCGGATTGTTTTGACTTTGGAGATGCGATGATCGTGATCCCTATTGGACCGCTAATGTAAGAGTCCAGTGCTAGCGCGTAGCTCGCTCCCACAACTCCGTATCTCTCGTAGTCCCCGTTGAACAAACTCAATGCTTTGCCCGCGACCGTTGCGTAGTCAGCTCGCTCCAAGAGCCATGAGAGCCTCATCAGCCCATTTGCCATCAGGCTGTTTTCATCGATTGGTTTGTCCCTCATCTTAAGCTCACCCAAGGTCGAAGCGTCCAGTGGAATATCGAAGAAGCCTCCAATGGCCTTGTCGCTTAGCCTCTCAATCGAATCGTCCGCCAATGCCGTGGCCTTTTCGAGATAGGCCAGTTTGCCTGAATACTCATAGGCGTCAAGAAGTGAGTGGAGTAGCGACGCATAATCAACCAGGAGCCCCTTCAACTTCACACCCTCATCTTCTTTCCAGTAGTGAAAGGGCAGTGCTTCATCAGATGGTAGGGTGAGTATGCGATCTAGACTCTTGATCGCAAACCTGCCAAGCTCTGGCCGATCGAGGACGATACTAGAAAGAAGGAATGACGAGATGAAGAGCGCGTTGTAATTTGTATAGAGTGTCTTGTCAACAGCTGGACTCTTCCGAGTCTTTCGCGCAGAGAGCTCAAGCTTGTAGTACTCTTCATCTGCATCCTGACTGCCAAAGAACCCTCCGTGCTCCGAGTCGGATAGACTCATGTTAACGTACTTCACGATTCCTTCAGCCACATCTCTGTATGGCGCTTTACCTGTTATCTGGAATGCGTGCAAGTATACCGCGAGGAGTTTTGCATTGTCCTCGGCCATCTTCTCGAAATGGGGAATCGACCAGTCTCGAGTAGTGCTGTACCGGAAGAATCCCTGTTCTACCCGGTCATAGACTCCTCCACTGCCCATCTTGTCAAGGGTCTTGGTGACAACGGTCAGCATTTCCTTTTCCCCGTGATAGCGGTAACGTAGGAGGGCGTACTCTAAAGCCTCGGTATGAGGGAACTTGGGCTCGGAGCCAAATCCTCCATAATCTATGTCAAAGTTGACCGCGACAGTGGTTGCAATGTCCTTAGCGATCTTGTCCGACAATGCTAAGCTCTTGGCTTGAGGGATTCGTGTTGTTTGGAGTTTGCTTCCAATCTTCCCCTTGTTTGTTCCATAGAAGTCGAGAACGGAGCGGAGGACTTCCCTCAACTGCTCAGGAGGGATGTAGGTTCCGCCGGTGATGATTCTCCCTTCATTGTCCAAGAAAGCGGTAGTGGGCCAACCGCCCATATTGTAACGGCGATTGACGTCAGGTCTCCTGTCGGTGTCGACTCTGACTGGGACGAATTTCTTGTTCACCAAGTCGATGACCACTGGATCTTTGTAAGATGTGTTATCCATAACGTGGCACCAGTGGCACCAAGATCCCGTTATGTCTAACAGAATCGGCCTCCCAAGCGACCTTGCCTTGTCAAAACTCTCTTTTTCCCATTCAAGCCATTGAATCCTGTTCATGAGGAGAGCCGACAACATACAATCGTCGAGAATCATATAAGAACCCTAGAATCAATCGACACACGAGAAATGCCCAAGTCTCGGACACAGGCTACGCAAAGCCCCGATCATTCTAGCGTTCTCGCCACCTTGAACAGAGCACTCTCAAACGACCTCTTAGCCAAGGCATTGACGATGTCCGTGCAGGTATTGCGAGAGAGTTCGGATCATTTCGACTGGGTAGGAATCTACCTCGTGCGAGAAAACGACTTGGTATTGGAGGCGTATGCAGGGGATGATGAGACGGAGCACCTTGGGATACCGATAGGACAGGGAATCTGTGGCTCCGCAGCCAAAGAAGGAGCGACGATCGTGGTCCCGGACGTTAGCAAGGACCCGCGATATCTCATGTGCTTCGCCGCAACCCGATCAGAGATCATTGTCCCGATAAAGGGAGCGAAAGGGGTGCTTGGTGAGATAGATATCGACAGCAGTCGGCTCTCCGCATTCAACGAAAACGATCGCGAGACTCTCGAAGGAGCGGCTTCGCTTCTAGCCCACTATCTTGAGGGTAAGAGCTTCGTGTCTCACTAACCCTCTATTCTGCGAGTCGAGGCCAGCGATACAATTTCGCGAACTGAACTGTATCCCTTTCGTTCCAGAAACTTCTCTATCCCAGTGTTCACTTCTCGAAACACCTCGAGACCTTTGCTTGTAACGGCGCTTCCGATCTGAACTGCAGACGCACCCGCCATCATCATTTGCACAGCGCCCTTCCAGTCCTCAATCCCCCCGACCCCGATGACGGGGATTCGAACTGCCTGACTTATCTGAAAGACCGCTCGAAGCGCGATCGGGTGTATGGCTGGACCGGAGAGCCCGCCGAGGACGCCTCCAAGGATCGGGAAACCTGAATCTACGTCGACCGCTGTTCCCAAGACCGTATTGATCGCCGTGATAGCGTCGGCACCCGCACCTTCAGCAGCCCTCGCGACTTCAGTAATGTCGGTAACGTTCGGACTTAGCTTTACGAACACAGGGACGTGGACTCGACTCTTCACGGTTTGGGTAACTTCTGCAACGACCTTCGGCCGTTGGCCGATCTCAACCCCCACTTCCTTGACATGCGGGCATGAAACATTAAGCTCCACCGCGATAGCACCCCCCCTTTCCCCCATCATTGCAGACTCTGCAAATTCCTCCGCATCAAAACCGAAGACGCTCGCTATGACTGGCACTCTCTGCCTCGAAGCGGTCTCAACCTCCTCCCGCATCTCCTCCATTCCCGGGTTGGGTATGCCCAAGGCGTTGAGAAACCCGCCGTGTACTTCAATGAAAGACGGGTTTCTGTACCCTTCCCTCCCCTTCCTATTGAACGATTTACTGACAACGGCTCCGGCACCCGCCCGTGAGACTCGGATCAGCATCTCGCCGGAAACTCCCAGAATCCCGGAGGCAAGAATCGTCGGATTGGGGAGTTTAATACCTGCAAACTCTACCGACAAATCCGGTTCCAAGTGCGCCTAAACATGAACGGTATTGCCGTGCTAATTATCTTCGCGCGAGCATCAAGCAATCATCACGTACTCGTCTTCCAGTCAGGAGCAGAGTCTTGAAAGCGTACCTGATCGACTCCCCCGCCGGACTGTTTCTACTCGAAAAAACGGGGAAGATTTCGGAAAAGGCTCTCTTTGCCCACAATCCGAGCGATGCCGCCAGCCAGTTGAAGAAAGTCCTCAACGGGGAGCTACCCACAGAGTCCTCAGCCTTCGGCCAACGACTCACACAGATGGAACTCGACCAGGTTACTGTGGACAGCGAGCCACTAGCGAGACTGGCCCGTTCAATCGTCAAAGTAGAAGTTGTGCAAGACGAGAACGACCCTACCATTTCAAAGCTCAGAAACAGACTGCCATCGATTCTAGTTCGCCTTAGGATCATCGAATCGAAAGATGAGTATGAGCAATTCGTCCGAGACGTTTCCCTTGAACTTGCCAAGACCGCGATAACAGAAGCTACGACGAAACGGGATCTCTACGCAATTCAAACAGTGCGCAGCATCGAGGACCTGGACAAGATTCTCAATCTTCTCGCCGGCAGAATCAGAGAGTGGTATGGCCTCCACTTCCCCGAACTGGATCGCCTAGTGGAAAAACACGACTCGTACATTCGACTCGTTCATAGTCTCGGCGCCAGAGAATCATTCTCATACGACGCCCTAACAAAACTCGGCATACCACAAGACAAGGCGACGCAGATCTCCGGATCGGCCGAAAAATCTTCTGGGGCCGAAATGACAGGCACGGATCTAGAATGGCTACGCCAGGTCTGCGGAACAGTGCTTGAACTGTATGGCTTGAGAGAAGCTGCTGAGAAATACACTGACAAGATCATGGGGGAGGTGGCACCGAACATGACATCGGTCCTAGGCGCAGTTCTCTCCGCGAAACTCATCTCCATGGCGGGAGGGTTGGAGAATGTTGCGAAGATGCCCTCAAGTACTCTTCAAGTGCTCGGAGCAGAAAAAGCGCTCTTCAGAACGCTAAAGACCGGAGCCAGACCGCCGAAGCATGGGGTCATCTTTCAATACGCGCCGATCCATCAGTCGCCCAAATGGCTTCGAGGAAAAATCGCGAGAGCAGTTGCTGGAAAACTCGCCATAGCAGCCCGAATGGACGCGTATGGGGGAGGCGACAAGGGGCAGGGGCTTAGGGACGCACTCGAAAAGAAGATCGTGGACCTGAAAGGTCGTTATCAAGGTCCGCCTCATAAGAGAGAACATGGAAAGACCTGGCGTCCGCCCTCACAAGAAGTTCGAAGGGATGTACTGGGTGGTCCGAGAGGGAGAGGAGAGATTAGCCACACTCAGCGAGGACCCCGGGACGACCGTCTACGGGGAAGACACCGCCAAGATCGGAGATAGAGAGTATCGAGTCTGGGACCCATATCGGAGTAAGCTCGCTGCCGCCGTACTGAAAGGGTTGTCTGAAGTCCCCATCACGCGCGGAAATAGTGTCCTCTACCTCGGCGCGGCAAGTGGGACGACTGCAAGCCACTTGAGCGACATTGTGGGAGAGAAGGGACGAGTCTACTGCGTAGAATTCGCTCAGAGATCGTTTAGAGACCTAGTCAATAACGCGAGCAAGAACCGGAGAAACATGACCCCAATCTTCGCAGACGCAAGGTTTCCACAAAGGTACAGGAGCATCGTCCAAGGCGTCGACACAGTCTACGCCGACATCGCACAACCCGACCAAGCAAGAATCCTCTCTGAGAACATCGATCAGTATCTCAGCGAGAGTGGAGATTTTCTTTTCGCAGTAAAGGCTAGAAGCATCGATGTTTCGAAGGAACCATCATCAATTTTTCGACGAGAGAGAACCCTCCTCGAGGAAAAGGGCTACATGGTGAAAGAAATGATCCGACTCGACCCGTTCGAAAAGGACCACTGCATGATTCTAGGCAGCAAACGGTGAACTCTGACTTTGGAACAACGTGATCGGTCCTCTGATGCACTTCTTCGCGATGACATGAGAAAGCTCAATTCTCATCTTCCAAAGAACCGTAGAACCCTGAAAGAACTACTGAGCGACCCCGCCCCAAGAGTTCCAGCCGCGTCGGGAGACCTGATCAAGATGAAGAAGCCAGAGCTTGAAGAACTGTCCCGTTCTCTTCCTGCCGAAGCAAATACACGCATAAGGCTACCAATGGTACTGCTCAGAAGGAGAGACCTCGGACCCGGCGCCTTCACAATTATGGGAGATCGGTTCGAGGAGTACGCAATGCTGCTTCTAGCAGGCTCATTCCGAGGGAGTTTCGAACAATTCAGAGAACAGAAATCCGACCCAATTGTGCTATTCAAGCCGCAGATTAGTCTGTTGATGAGAAGATTTCACTCGTTACTTATACTCGGGTTCGGCAGTTCAGACATACGCGGGTAGTGGATTTGCGAGTAGCATTTGTGTTGCTACTTCTGAAATCAAGCGGCCAAGACTACACGTACCATTCTTGCTGGAAGTCAGCGACTCGCCCGAATAATTCGAGAACGTCTACTGATCGATGCTGAGGGTCCACTTTCCAGCGGGCAGGCGCGGGGTTGACCGAAGTGGCACTGCGACTGCGTTCAGTTTCTTACTCTTCATCTTCTTCTGCAAAGACTATTTCCTCTGTTTCACCCCCCATGGGACGAAATATAACGCTTTCCGATGCTGGGAGGACGCCCGGGGAAGAACAATCTGAACCCTAACGGTCGAAAAATCAATAATGAATTGGCAGGGTTGAAAATGAGAAGATCACCCCACATAGTGATGTATTTCCGTCGAGGGAGTCTAATCGTCGAGAATTACATAATGAGACGAAGCTTTCAAATCGACTTAGATGCGTTAACGCTCCTCAGATATTTTTCGAAATGGAGAACTTCTTCTCAGGCCACCCAAAATCTAGGCGGCTACACTAGGGGATCCATCACTCATTCTATTGAAAGCCTAATGGACTGCGGCTTGCTTATCACTAAAGGCTCTGACCAAGACAATATAGAAACGAAATTCGGGAAGGATTGGTTATGGCCGACTGCCTCGCGCTACTACCACTTTTCTACGAAGATCGACGAACCCCACAACACGACAGGGGAGATCAAGCGATATTACACTCGATATCTGAAAGGAAGAAAACAACCCCCGATCTACAAGTCCTATCTTGACAGACCTAAGATCCTTCTGGTGAAAGGATCTGATGCTGAAGCGCCATTTTTCGGTACACTTCGTAGGAGACACACGACGAGAGAGCTCTCCGGAAAACCGATTAGCTTCAACGACATGTCAAAACTCGCTTACTATACATGGGGACGAATTTCAACCTACAAGACTCGAGAGTTCGGCGAGCTTCTTCATAAGACGAGCCCCTCCGCTGGTGCCCGCCACCCAATAGAAACTTATGCTATTGTTAATGACGGCGGTAGTTGCACGAACCGCTTGGAAATACAGGGTCCCCAGGGTTTACAGGGCATTCTTGCTTGACGCCGGGCATCTCTCCCAGTCGTTCCTTCTGATCGGTACCGCTCTCGGACTCGGAGCCTTCTCCATTGGAATAGTTCGTGATAACCTAATCGAGAAGGAGCTAGATCTAGATGGCATCTCTGAGACCGTAATATTCGTTGTAGGAGTCGGGCAACCTTTCAAGAGCCGCCGGGGACAGGGCCGAGGCGTCTTCCACGACCATTCACATCCTCTGCCCCAAGATGGCTGACCATACTTGTGCGTAACAAAAACAACTCAGCGCCCTGATTTGAGGGCTTCGAAAACTGCCAGAAGGACATAAAGAAGACGCCCTTCTAAGGGCTGCTTTGAACCTCAGACATTCATAGCATCTACTGCCCACATTCCACTCGATCCCTTCAACGCTTATCTACGCGGCAAATCCTCATATCAATTGGTCTTTGCTTGCCGGATGATTCCATAGCAAAACGCGTCGTCCAAACCTCGTTGAGAATCCATGAGGACGATATGGTTGTCATTGATACCTGGCAACATACCATTGACCTGGCGAGTGACATTGCGCTCGAGTGCCTCAGGACCGGGGCAAAGCCTCTGATCACACTGATGACCGACCGATTGTGGTGGAAGGCTTTGGAGGAGATACCTGAACAATATTTCCGCAAGACCCCGCGACATATTCTGAGTGCGATGGAGAGTGCTACGGTCTGGATTGGGATCGGCGGTCCCGAAGACCCGGCGAAGTTCAGAGAGGTTCCCTCCTCTCGTCTCGAGCCATTTTTCGAAGGAGACAAACCACTCGTAGACAAGACCATCGAGAGAAAGATCCGAGTCTTGCAAGTTCTGCTCGGCGACGTCACCCTCCAAAGAGCCCGGGCTTATGGTTTCGACTATGCCAGATGGCTCAAGAACACTGAGGACGCGATTAAGGTCGACTATCCGAAAATGACGGAGTTAGGAAAGAAGGTTGCCGGCCGTCTCGAACGGGCATCGAAGGTCCACATCACATCCAAGATCGGAACGGATCTCAGGTTTGACATTACGAAACGGCCCGTACACATTGAAGACGGAATTGTAGACCAAGAAGACATGGAACGAGGCCTCGTCTCTACTCAACTTCCCTCGGGAAAAGTCGAAGTGCCACCGATTGAAACTAGCGCTCGAGGCACTGTTGTCCTCGATACTCCTAGAGCCCTGAAGGGACGTCTCATAACCGATCTTCAGTTTGTCTTTGAGAAAGGAAGGATCAAGGAATTCCACGCCAAGAAATACGAGGATGTGTTCAGAGAGGTCTTCGAAGCTACTCAAGGCGATAAAGACAAGATTGGGCAATTTGCTCTTGGGCTGAATCCCAAGATAGAGATAATCGGATATCGCACCGACGAGCTGGCTCTGGGAACAGCGACTATCGGAATCGGCGCTAACAAAGGAATCGGGGGACAGAACGACAGTAGCCTGGCATTCTCAGGGACGCTCACAAAACCGACCATCGACATCGATGGGTTGGCCATCATGGTCGACGGAAGACTTGTAATCTGACCCCGTTGTAATCATCGAGACCCCGTCGAACAAGTAAAAAGGGAAACCACGGACGAAGCGCCGAATAGATCTTCTCATCCTCGACTCAAAGGAAACGATCACAGTAGAAAACTCCACAGAGGACGACCTCGACGTCATAGATGACGGAGGAGTCGCAATCGATAGGGGCAAGATCGTCGAGGCCGCATCATCCCAGCTGCTCCAAAGAAAGTACTCGGCTTCAAGGCACATACTCGCAACAAACGAGACAGTCCTCCCAGGATTTGTAGACCCTCATACCCACCTGGTCTTTCAAGGATCAAGAGAAGAGGAATATCAAAAAAGACTCGGTGGAGCCTCCTACCTAGACATTCTGCTCAAGGGAGGAGGAATTATGGAAACCGTCAACAGGACGCGACAGACGACAGAGGACGAGCTCTCCTCAATCGCTCAAAGCCGTCTCGACGCCATGCTTGAGGGCGGAACAACCACACTAGAGATCAAGAGCGGATATGGGCTCAGCCTTCAAGATGAGCTCAAAATCCTCAGAGTCATTCACCGGCTGAAGAGACGGAATCCGTGCAAAATAGCTGCAACATTTCTGGGCGCCCATTCAATGCCCACAGGAATGATTCCCGAAGACTATGCCAAGATGGTTATGGAGGAAATGATTCCTGCCGTTCGTCAGGAGAGACTTGCGGAATTCTGCGATGTCTTCTGTGAAAAGGGAGTCTTCAGCTCTGAGTTATCGAAACAAATATTGAGAGCGGGAATCGTGAACGGTCTTAGGCCTAAGATACACGCCGACCAGTTCTCAGACAGCGAAGGCGCAAGAGTCGCGAACGACGTCAGGGCGACGTCGGCTGATCACCTCGTACATTCAGAACCGGACGAACTGGGGAGAATGGGCCAAACTTCCGTCATTCCAGTTCTACTTCCAGCCTCGTCGCACAGTCTACTGAGCACGGACTATGCACCTGCGAGGGACATGCTATCGCAAGGGCTCCCGGTTGCATTAGGAACCGACTTTAGCCCGTCCAACTGGATTCTCAGACCCCTAACGGTGGCCGCAATTGCGGCCAGAGGACTACGGATGAAAGCAACGGAAATCATTCGCGGGATCACAATCAACGCAGCCAGATCGCTAAACCTTCAACACAGTGTTGGGAGTATCGCCAATGGCAAACGCGCTGACATCGTAATCTTGAAAGTACCAAGTCACAGGTGGGTCGGTTACACGTACGGAGAAGGACTGGTAGACAAGGTCCTTATCGAGGGAAAGGAAGTCGTGAAGGAGGGCAAGAAGGTCCATTGACTCAACGGAGTCAACCGCAGCCTGTTACCACGCTGAAGCGGAAACAGAATCTGTCTCTGATCACTGGCAAAACTCTGAACTGCAGAAATTGGCAGATCGAGGGAGCTTTGAGAATGCTTCATAATGTTCTACAGCCTGATGTGGCGAAAAATCCTGATGAGCTGATCGTCTACGGCGGAACGGGAAGAGCGGCTCGATCATGGGAAGCTCTTGAGACGATCGAGAGTTCCCTCAGAAACCTAGGGGAGGAAGATACTCTTCTTGTCCAGAGCGGGAAGCCTGTGGCGATCTTCAAGACTCATAGGATGGCACCGAGGGTCTTGATAGTCAACAGCATGCTAGTGCCCAAATGGGCGACATGGGACTACTTCTACGAGCTCGAACAGAAGGGCTTGATAATGTTCGGACAAATGACGGCTGGGTCTTGGGCTTACATCGGGACTCAGGGGATTCTCCAAGGAACTTATGAAACGCTCGCTGCTGCCGCTAGGGAGCATTTTGGGGGCAGTCTGAAAGGGCGACTCGTCCTGACCGCTGGCCTAGGGGAGATGGGTGGGGCGCAGCCTCTGGCGGTCACGATGAACGATGGAATCGCGCTGGCTGTGGAGATCGATAAACGGGCGATAGAGAGGAGGCTAAAGCACGGCTACGTTCAGAGATCGACCGATGATCTTGATGAAGCGATCGATATTGTCGATCAAGCTAAGCAAGAAGGAGCTTCGACAAGTCTTGCTCTGCTCGGAAACGCCGCCGAGATTCATCCAGAGCTCGTGAGAAGATCAATCATTCCGGATATCGTTACAGATCAGACTTCGGCCCATGATCCGCTGAACGGATACTATCCGGCGGGATTGTCGAAGGAAGAAGCTGACCAACTGAGAAAATCCGACCCGGCCAAGTACCTCGACAGGGCTGGCAAGAGCATTGTGATCCATGTCAAAGCCATGATCGATATGGGTCGCAAGGGAGCTGTTGTATTCGAATATGGCAACAACATTCGACAAAAGGCCTTTGACGCCGGTCTGAAGGAAGCATTCGAATTCTCGGGATTCGTTCAGAAGTACATCAGGCCGATGTTCTGTGAGGGTAGAGGTCCGTTCAGGTGGACGTCGCTGGTTGGGGACGCAGAAGACATTCGGAAAATAGACCAGCTCGTCCTTGACACTTTTCCAGACAATATGGACCTTCGGAGATGGATAGAGAAGGCTCAGCAGCACGTCAAGTTCCAAGGACTGCCCGCCCGAGTCTGCTGGCTGGGCTATGGTGAGAGGGCAAAGTTCGGAGCACGCATCAACGAAATGGTCAGAACAGGAAAATTATCAGGTCCCATATGGATCGGAAGAGATCACCTCGACTGCGGGAGTGTAGCTTCTCCGAGAAGGGAGACGGAAGGGATGATGGATGGAAGCGACGCGATAGCTGACTGGCCAATCCTTAACGCGCTCCTCAACACTGCTGCAGGCGCAACGTGGGTGAGTGTCCATCAGGGCGGTGGAGTTGGCATGGGCTACAGCATACACGCGGGAATGTGTCTAGTCGCTGATGGAACGCCTGAAGCCGCTGAGCGACTTGAACGCGTACTAACTGTGGACCCTGGGATAGGAATTGTCCGACATGCCGACGCAGGCTATCCGAAGGCAAAGGAGATTGCTAGA